>Ga0179589_10000041_pt1 | contig 13896 bp, 19 predicted proteins | sample CZOMad2_1_08_16f_FD_182923 | JGI IMG/M metagenome (GOLD analysis project Ga0179589, IMG submission 182923) | Vadose zone soil fungal communities from Angelo Coast Range Reserve, California, USA - CZOMad2_1_08_16fungal | ecosystem: Environmental > Terrestrial > Soil > Vadose zone | place: USA... | reverse complement strand
GTTCCTTCCGTTTCTCCTCGTACCCTTCCTTCAATGCCTCTTGTGAGTTGTCAAGCCATTGAATAGTCCCATTGACAGCCCTCCAATTTGTCTTTCAGCAGGCTCAGATTTGTCGGCGAGCTTCTCGTCAGTGATAGAGTTACGAAGATTGTAGGCGTATGATTCGAGACCGTTCTTTGACTGGATTCGAGCAGCGGCGGCCTCGTCTTCGGCTGGATGTGAGAGTATGGTCAGTAAAGATGTTTAACATAAATGAACAAGGCAAGCGCACCTTTATATTGCTCGGCCTCCCTAAGCATACGCTCAATCTCATCCTTGGACAAGCGACCCTTGTCGTCTATGATGGTGATGCGGCTCGACTTGCCGGTTGTCTTGTCAGCAGCCGAGACATTGAGGATACCGTTGGCGTCAATATCGAAGGTGACCTCGATTTGAGGAACACCACGAGGTGCGGGAGGGATACCGGAGAGTTCAAATTTGCCAAGAAGGTTGTTGTCTTTGGTGCGTGCACGCTCACCCTCGTACACCTGAATGAGCACTCCGGGCTGATTGTCGGAGTATGTTGAGCATGATTCAGACTTTTTGGTGGGAACGGTGATGTTACGCTTGATGAGGGGAGTCATGACACCACCAGCGGTTTCAATACCAAGTGACAAGGGGGCGATATCGAGGAGGAAATCTTGTGACTTATCGGATGTGCCACCAGTGTGGATGGCAGCCTGGACAGCGGCACCGTACGCAATGGCCTCGTCGGGGTTGATGCTCTTGTTGGGCTCCTTGCCATTGAAGAAGTCAGACACGAGCTTGATGATACGGGGGATACGGGTGGATCCACCAACAAGTACGATTTCGTGGACAGCGGACTTGTCAATTTTAGAGTCACGGAGGACCTTCTCAACTGGTTCAAGAGTACCCCGGAAGAGATCTTGGCAAAGCTCCTCAAAACGTGCACGGGTGAGAGAAGTGTAAAAGTCGATGCCTTCGAACAGGGAGTCGATCTCGATGGAAGTTTGGGCAGCAGAGGAGAGGGTACGTTTAGCACGCTCGCATGCTGTGCGCAGACGACGGAGGGCACGAGGGTTGGAAGACAAGTCCTTCTTATTCTTTCGCTTGAACTCCTGGACGAAGTGGTTGACGAGACGATTGTCAAAGTCTTCTCCACCCAAGTGAGTGTCACCGGCTGTGGCCTTGGCTTCGAAGATACCCTCTTCAATGGTCAGGAGGGAGACATCGAACGTTCCTCCACCAAGATCGAAGATAAGTACATTGCGCTCGCCGGTGACCTTCTTGTCGAGACCGTAGGCGATAGCAGCAGCGGTGGGCTCGTTGATAATACGGAGGACGTTCAAACCAGAGATGGTACCAGCATCCTTAGTGGCCTGACGTTGTGAGTCGTTGAAATATGCGGGAACGGTCACAACGGCATTGTTGCAAGTTGCGCCGAGATATGACTCGGCGGTCTCCTTCATTTTCAACGGGACCATGGCTGAGATTTCTTCGGGAGACAAAGAGGGGTTGAAATATCAAGTCAATACTGGCGTAGATACACTCTTGTAAATGGTACTTACGAATCGTTTCTCCTCGCTTAGGTACTCAACCTGGATATAAGGCATGCCATCTTGGCTGACGAATTTGAAAGGGTAATGCTTCATGTCCACTTGTACCTAGGATCGGTGAATTTACGACCGATGAGACACTTGGCGTCGAAAACACTACAGATACAAATCAACTATCAGTCTAGATCATCCAACACTCGGCTATTGATAGAGTTACTTACGTATTATGAGGGGTCATTACGACCTGATTCTTGGCAGCATCACCAATCAAACGCTCGTTGTCGGAGAAAGACACATAGGATGGTGTTGTGCGGTTACCCTGGTCGTTGGCGATGATCTCTACACAATCGTTTTGCCATACAGCGACACAGCTGAAGAAAAACGAGAGGTCAGTATTAGATGAACGAGGTTGTCTTGTCGGCAGCCAGGACATTAATACCGTTGGCGTCGCTATCGAAAGTAGCCTCGTTTGAGGAACACCACGAGGTACGGGAGAGACACCGGAAAGGTTTGAATTTGCTGAGAAGGTTGTTGTCCTGGTGCGTGCACGCTCACCCTCGTATACACTGCTAAGCTTCTTGTCGTGATCATACTGTGCGACTGGGTAAAAGGAGACAGAGAAAATAAAATCAAACTACTCACGCGAATATGAGCCGTTTTGATCTGATGGTACATCTCCAACTCCAGGGGGTTCATGGGAGCATCGAAGTGAGCCTGTATATTAGATCAACACCGACAGTACATCAGAGTATTTCAAGCGAGCTCACTTTGTTCAGGAAATGCATGCTAACCATCTGGGAATCCCGTTTCTCACTGATATATCCCTATACTCTGCGGCATACTTATGCATGACAGAGTCCGAGTTGGTAGGTACATATTTGTGTGGGTTGACGGCAACGAGAGCAGAGGTGCTGATCCTGGTATAGATGTTGTCGGTCATAAACCGTTCTCGAATGCATGATACGATGATATCATCCAAAACCGGTGAGAGAACGGAAAGGTCCGTGACGACCTCCAGCCATTGGTATAGGCCACCTGTGGGCTGTTTGTTCATGGTGTGAGTGGGCAGTGCGTCGGCTGCAATGGACAAGAACAAGAGAGTGATCAACAAACACGAATTGATCGAAGTCACAAGATAAGATGTGGCTGTGCATCACATTGTTCAACTCTCAACAGTTCGTGTACTCATGGGACGCTCACGTCAATCCGAACGAACGCGAAGACAGCGTAGTGCCGCTCGAAAAGGACGAACATCAGCAGGCCAGCCAATGTCAAATTTAGACTGGCAGTGTCCACACTGCGCACAATGGTTCTCGCAGAAACGCAATGGGCCTGGCAACCATTTACGCTTCTGTAAGGCCCACCGTTTATGTCAGAGTAGTTCCCGTTTACACCAACAAAGGAATCCTATGCCGCGGGTACACGAGACAATTATAACAGACTCGTCCGATTCAGACTCGCTTTCCAGCTCGTGTTCTGAATCCGACATGCCTGTGACCCATAGAAGACGAGCTCAGCAGGTCCGAAGCTCTTCTGCTGCTGAAACTTGTGAGTACAGCCATGCCTCATGATGTCACTATATTAAATCGCTTGACAAAAGCATCTGCACCAAACGATTGCCCCTGCACAGGTCATACGGCACATGAAGTGTTGACTGGCCCAGCAAATCGGCCTTCACAACTTGAAGAGGGCGAAGTCTGGGTTGAGTATCATCCAGCTTCTGGAAAACGCCCTGAAATCTTGCGTCCCCAAGATGTAGTCCGGTGTGTTGCTCCTGTAATGCCATATGATGCATCTACACCTCCTTGGCATCCATTCCGTACTCGAGCCGATTGTGAGCAAGCAGAGCTATTCCTTCGTTATGACTGCACGGATTCATACATAGATGGACAGCTAAAACTCATCCATTCTGGTTCACCGCTCGGGCACAATATAACACTGGAGTCTTCGAAAGTAATGCATGCCACCCCAGCTCAGATACCACGCATAGAACATCTCCCAGGCGTACGTATACTCAATTTTATCGACCGTTTTCTGGGCTAATGATCTCAATTTTAGTTCAAAACAGTTGATTTGAAGTTCCGTATCCTAAACAGAAAGCTCGTAACTACTTTGTTCGCTTCCGAGAAAGCATCCTCTCTGCTATTCTTGACATTCTGGAAGATGAACATTTGCAGGATCGTATCTGCTTATACCCGGAACGTCGATATATGCGGCGCCCCGGTCCTGCAGGTGGTATCATGCGGCTTTGGGAAGAATACTCATCTGGTGATGACTGGTGGGACGTCCAAGTAAGTCTTGCATCTTATGTGACTACAGCTTGATTCATGTTCTGCCTTTTGATCCCAGACACTTATTGGACCAAACAATGTGATAATCTATCTTCAGCTTTATATTGACTCAACACATGTTACGTCTTTCGGCAATGTGAAATATTGGGGAGTGTTTCTCTGGATCGGAAATGTCCCGAAAGCAGACCGTAATGATCAGGGAGGCCGTGGACGAGCAGTCCTCGTTGCATATCTTCCCAGTGTTGGTATTTTGAAAGTGTAAGACTTGCTACATTTGCTGACACATTTCCCATATCGCAGGTGGTGGGGTTCAAAGAGGATTCCTCCTCTAAACTTGCACTTCATCGTGCAGAGGTCTACCATACAGCTCTTGGAATTGTGTTCGCTGATCTTGAGTTACCGGCTGAGCATGGCACTGTATTCAAATTTTGCGATACTTTCCAAAGTGGCATCCCTATTTTTATGGTAGTCTCTGCTGACTATGAAGAAATGTATGTCGTTGTTTCTGCATTCATAACTAACGAAGCTTACAGCTACTCCAAGGGTTCGCATCTCAGGGATACTGGGCTCCAAGAGCTTATACCCGTGCCCAATATGTCTTGTGCCGAAGGATAAACTGTCAGAACTTGGTCATACATGGCCGGCAAGGACTAAGGAAAGTACGGATGCACTCATTACTAAGGCATCGTGGCAGCGGACAAAAGAAGCACGCAAGAATACATTGGGCAGCCAATCATTACGTTATATTTACGTGAGTGTATTTCGGTCTTTTCATTTACTTGACTCAACTTCATGTAGAATATATTCCTTGCAATGTTTTCCATGTGGTATGCTATATTTAAAGCATTCATACTTGATCATCTTCACGCCATCGAGCAAGGCGAGTTTGGTAAACACATGTGGCCATGGCTTCTCGAGGCTTTACCAAGCTCATCACAATCGGAAATTGACCGATGGTAAGACACATCTACGCATTATGATGCTTCGTAACTGATACCTTTAGCTTTCAACAATGTCCACGATTTCCAGGTGTCCATCATTTTAAAAATGGGGTGACATCTCTCAAGTATATTACCGGTGCTGAGCATGGCCAGATCTTGCGGGTAAGTCTGATATCATGTGAATATATGGTAGTGCTCATATGAGGTAGTACCTTTCGCCATTCATCAATAATTTATGGCCCGAACACCAGCACCATTTACTCCGGGCTTTTCGACACCTTGCGTGCATCCACCTTTATGTGAAGTCCTTTACAGTACACTCTGACATTCCCCTTGAATCACCTCAAGACCATATTAACCAGTATGACGAGGCAACCAAGGTAATCTATTGGTGTCAATTTCATGTCCTACCACTCACTTGATATTTAGGAACTTCGGAATAAGGACTTAGGGATAGAATTTGAACGGTATAAGCACCATTCATTAGATCATGCAATTGACATCATTCAAAAAAGGGCCCCACTGACAATTACGAGCCAGGGCTCGGAGAAAGAAAGCTTACACCCACAAGTTAAGGCAGATTATGCAAGATGAATTCAGATGACCCGAATGGCTGAAGAGCGGGACAGTATTCTTCGTATCCGTGCAAAAGTGGACAGCTTTGATGAATGGGAAGAGTCATTGGATGCGAGGCCATCCGTAGAGCCTGAGAATCCACCGGATAGTCGGGTCTTACTGTGTGCGCCACAGAAGCCTGTTAGAGTGCAGGATATCTCTTCCAAACTGGCCCCTCAAGAGTTCAGATGTTCAAATTTCGCCAGCCGATTGGTCCAGTTCCTTCATCTTTATGCAGGTACGAAAATCGATGTAAAGCGTCTTCAATCCTGTTCTGTCAGTCTCATTTTTTCCATCTGCCAAACTATTAGCTAATATTATTTATCCCAGATACGCCGCTACCACTCCATACGAATCAATTATGTCTGCATGATGAGTGCTGCAATCAAACACGATATCTTGCGCGCCACCCCATGTTGGAGAAAAACAGGTCCGAGATATGATTGTGCACTTATTAATGGCAATCGTGATGGTCAACTTGATTTCGTGGAGATATATGGCCTCTTTTCTGTTCGCTTATCGAGCATGACATACCGTATTGCCCTAATCCATCGCTTTCACTTCGTGGGCCGGCATCCATCTTCCGAATACATCGAACTACAAGATGGCAATGATTTTTGCTTCATATTTGTCGACACTATTATCCGAGCGTTGCATATCTTACCACCTTCTACATATAACCATCACTATACTGTTCAGGATCTACAAAGCCCAGATATGCATCTTCGTCTAGAGTTGATGCACTAGTTATTATAGAGTTGGTGGAACTGTGCATCTAAATCCACTGATTCGTGAGGAGATGGAATCGTATACGTAACAATTTGCTTTGGCCCTGCTATTTTGAGGCCTGTATTCTATCGTAATAATACCAAAATTACCATGTATGATTTTGCGTGTTCACATCCTCATCTTTCATAATGACAAGCAGTAGCTCATGTGATTAGTTATTGTCTCGTCTCATATCGGATTTCACAATCTTTTCACAATTCCTGGTCAAGGTTTTCTCAAGTTACAGGAAAATTTTTGCACGTTATATGCTGAAATTTATTCAAGTATCTGATGTGATCACAACGTGAAATCATAAATTTTGCCATAACCTGTTTTAATCTCGGTGTCATTTTCCTGATGCATGTGCCAATCAAAAATAATAATTGGTGAATAATTAGACAGTACCCGTATGACGGTGCAGTATGTACGGCCTGTACGGTTCATGGTTGACAGCCCTATTCATAATTGGAAGACCTCCCGGTTAAAATTTAACAGCCGTTACAATCACGTCAAAATTCCCACTGCTGTGAAATATAAAAGACCCCCGAACGGGGTATCATACCCAGTTTAAATGTTGATTTTCATCAGCCATTGAACATTTAAACTCCTCCAGCTCGTAATCGTGAACTCCATAAATATTCTCTTACTTTGTGCTACAGGATCATGTTTCCGATGCCGAGTTCGAGTTCACCTTGGTTGCTCACAAAAACAACATCCACTAGCTTCCTCAATGATGTCACTTCATCTGACTGCCATGCACTCTCCCAATCACACAGCTGAACCCTTTGCAGTGGTATCCCAGCACTGTGTCGATTGTTCACCATTTTGCAAAATGGATCCCATGCAAAACGTCCTCGAACGAATGTCAAGTGAGTCAGGCCTGGCCAGATGCTAATATCTGACAGGAGCCTAGTCCCCTCATCACTAGATGGCAATGTCAATGTCTGAACAGATGGACATTTGGCTGCCAGCTGTGTCCAGGGTGTGCGTGTGTCACCAGTAGAGATCCCATGAAATTGTGTGTGGATGCTGAGTATTTTCAATGATGGGAATGAGTAGAAGGATAACATCAATATCATGGGTGCCATGTGGGGAGCAAATTCAAGACAGGACATGCGCAGGATCTCGAGGTTTGCTGGATCATTATGGGGATTATGGAAAATGTCTATATCGCTTGGGACAATGTCCTCGTTCGATTTGGGAATGAAGTGCAGGAGCTCATGTTGTGATGCACATGAAATACCGCCGTACAGGATGATGCGGGATGGTGCAATTGCCTTGTATCGTCTAGCCCAATCGAGGAAGATATCGATCTCCCAAGCCGAAAATATCAAGTGGTGTGTGTGCTCCAGGAGGCCGTATCCCACCACATGCACCTGGCACACAATGGGCCAGCTGGCTTGTGCCAATGCACCGATATCTACTGCTCTCCAGTCCAAGCATCGCAAGGTTAAATAACGAATTCGATGTGAGTGTTGTGCAATGACATCAGTAACTCTATGTGTTATTTTTTTCCTGGAATTCTTGCTCCCTTGGATCAAATACCCAACTTGGAGAGGCATTCCTTTTGATAGTGAGAACAGGTAGGTCAAAGCATCCAAGGTCATATTAGAGCTGATGACCACATGCTCAAACAGGCGGGGAGCTCCAATTATACATGCATGCCAGTGCCGATTGAGCAGCATAATGGGCAACATTGCCCGTTGGCCTTGGTTCAACCTGACAAAGAAAGCAATCATGTTGATGATTTCCATGGATACTGAACCAGCTGAGCTGAAAATAAGATGAGGGAGACACAAAGAGAGAGGCACAAAGAAAGTGCTCACATTGCCATGTCAGCAGAGGGAAGCACTTAGGACATGGTGATTGGATTCATTGACGATTAACAAAAGGGCCGGCATATCAATCGGAGTTCTAAATCATGATTTCACTGCTTAGTCACTCTCTCTGAGATTGAATATGTCCAGTGGGGTTACCAACGGTAATGGGGAGCTCGCCAAATCCGAATTTTCGTAACTGAGAAGCACTATTCTGGCTTGCTTGTCCGTTTGATTTCTTAGTGTTGAATATATATATCCATAAGCCATGAGGCCAGAGTGTCAGGATCATTATGTGTCTTTTTTTCTATTCGTATTCCTGCCGTTAAAGAGATAAATACAGTATATATTGTCAACAATCAATGGACATTTATTTAACTGAATGAGCGTGAGGTATTGGCATTTAATGATGATCTTTCTTGGGATTCTTCGCTACTCCCAATTTCCCAAAGGTTGTAGACCGTGATGCAGGTGATATAATTGAACCGCTTATGGTGAGTGTTCACCATTTCTACAGCTCAGGGTTAGACAGTCTATGACCCAAACGGAAAAGTCAAGTCAAACAGTCAATGACTTAGCAGTCCAGAACTGTCATTGACTTCGATTTGACCGTGACTTTTCCCACTCACAATAAGCACCCTCGCTTGACTATGTTGTTGAGTAATTTTGCATGGTAAGCCACGCGACACCAAAAAAATAAAACGACTGCCTGCGTCATGCCATATGTGTGCTTGAAACTGCTCCCGCGGGCAAAGTCAAGTCAATATTCGGTCAAGTCATGACCAACGTGTGACTCGTCATTGACCCGCGCCACACTGCTACAGCTACATTGAAGGATGTGGCACTGTGACAGTAGCGTGGCCGTGTCCTATAACGGTTAAACCCAAAAAAGGCAGGAAATCCGGCAGAATTTCGGCACATGCCAGTCAACGCGTAAGATAGATAGTAATACAGAATCATCCAATATCACGTGCTGTGATGCTTCCGCGACATTTTATCTCTGGTGAGCCAATAGTGCAGGATTGGGGACATTTATTGGAAATTGGTTACCATTATTTTGTTCCTGTTTCTTTTCAAAGCACTTTCCTTTTTTCCGTTTTTTGAAAGATGGATTGAGGAATAAGTAGATACATTTGTAATGATTTCTGAGGTATTGCCAAATTGGGTCATGGTGGCTGAACATTCTGGTGGCGAAAAAGTCATCTTCTTATTCCACAAAAATTATTTAAAAAATCTGAGTCAGCAAAGTGCAGGAATCAGTATGATTTCAACAGATGATGGTGACAGAATTTTGAACATGTGCTCATATGGTCAGTACTTGGGTTAAACAATGCATTGTCACGGAAGTAACGCTCCGGCACGTGATATTGGATGATTCTGTATGAGGCCTATCTTACGTCATACCCTGTTCAACGTTGCTCTTCTATGTTCCGCTCAAAAGAAAACCTCACCCAATCAGATGCCCCCCTCGTGTGGAAATATGCGATAAAGGACAGTAATCTCATAACATTATGGGTCGGCTACGACGGTGGCGAGGCTAGAAATGTGGACCTTGATCTTTCGTATTGTCCAGCATTGGCTTGCTTTGACATCGAGTATTGGCAGGCTATGTTCATTCCAGTCACAATTGACAACAGACTCGAGTTATTGAAGGTAAAATTAAAGCAACAGCGCATGCAGGACCTTCGCCGTGCAATATCACTGGATGTGATTACAGTAGATAGGCGAACACTCCAGGATGGTTCCTGGAAGATGGCCAGGCTTCATCAGTGGTGCACCCGCACATTGGACGATTTTTCTCATTCTGAATTTGGATGCAATCAATACTTGATACATTGCAGAGAGAAAAAAAAGGTCCCTTATGCACAAGAACTGAAGAATGAGGGTGAGTGTTTCCATGTGTATTCCCACTGGCAGCCCATGTGTTTAAAACCTGGATGTCGCATCAGATTGGATCCGACATTTTATGAAGAACGCTAAAGAGTATGCATCGGTCGAAGAAAGATTAATACCAGCCACATTTCATTTCGGTGGCGATTTCACCACGCCTGTCACTGCATTTGAAATATTGAGGTCAATCGGTATGCTATCTCACGATATCCCTCGTAAAATAAGTTTTTCGGGTGAGATTTTTCATTCCACCCAGTTCTTTTAACACGTGATTGTTTTCTATCCAACAGGAGCTCACATCCTAGAGGATCTGGTAACGCCTTATCGTGGCACAGCGTTTCCATCGGATGTAAAAACGACAGAGTGGTCTTCTGGACGGGTGACGGCCCTGCCGTTCATCACATGTGCAGAAAAGGATAACTTTGTGACTTTCTCATGATTCATATATTTCTTTGAACAAATTATTGAGTAGTGTGGATAGGATGCTCTCTTCATACACAAGATGGCTGCGTCTCCCGATGGATCGAAACATGTTCACGCTGGGTTCTCAAGCAGGACGCAGTACATAGTGGTTGATTTACCGAAACCACCGCTACCTTCATATAGTAATGACGATCTTATCAGAAAGCACTTGGCCGACAACCGCAGTGTCATCGTTAGAGGTCAGGCCTTGGAGGGTCCTACCAGCTTCACACATGAGGAGATTGAGGCATATAAAGGCAGCCTCTCGCAGGCGGTTGAGTGGCAAGGTGAGTAATAAATATGCTGGATCCATGGAATGAGTTTTCATTCCGTTTGCTTTGAAGACGCTAAGAAGCGTGCGGTTGAATTCCATACGGGCGACGATGCTACCCCCTGTGTTCACTCGACAAGCACACTCAAGGAATTTATCGATTCCGCACACGACCCAAGAATCTGTGGTAATCTCTTGGACATGAAAGCGATGTCGGCGCCGATTCCAGGACTAATATCGTGAGCTTCTGCCGTTGGAATTGTTGCGTCATGGAATTTAACCACACCCCTTCCAGGCGGCTATCCGATGACTGTCTGGCATGGAATATGACTCACCATGCGTGCCACGCTCATCTGCCAGAAGGACAATCACAGACCGCGAAATCCATACCCGTCGACTCTTTGCCAAATCATGAGCAATCGCTGATTGGGCCGCAGGCGCTGAGATACGACCAAGTGTCAATGCTTCGGTGGACTCTAATGACTCATGGCGGCTATGCTACTTATCCTCACAAGGATGCCAACGGACTTTGCACTTGGATATTTGCCCATGTCGGCGTCAAGATTTGGGCAATTATGGAACCCAAATATTTATCCCCCCAACATGACAAACGTGCTGCCCAATTCAAACTCCACATTCAAATGATGGGAGCGCCATTCAGCTGGCACTACGAGCATGCGTCAGATATGTATACAGCGTTTTTGGCTCCTGGGGACATGTTGTACGATTTATGATTTACAAGGTATTCATATGAGATGCTAACCCCTTGTGTCGTAGGATCATGCCTCCTGGAACATGGCATGCTGTTTACACGGCCACTCCAAGCTTCACCAGTGGCGGCCATTTCATGATGTATGACACCATGCATCTGACGGAATTCTCTCGTGCCTTCGACTCTTCTCATTCCGAGCATTCTACCAATTCGAACCATCAGGTGGATCGTTCATTAGCACGTCTGACACTGGCGCTTCCTACAGTGTGCGAGCGACGCAGTGAGCCATGGTCTTCTTTAATTTTGTTTCATGTGCTCACAGGTATTGGGGTCCTGACAGCTTTGTATAGACGACCGGTATTGGCCCTAGCACGAATGATCCTGGACCCTAAGCGGTATGTACCGCAAAGCGAGAGAAAACAACGCGATCTTTGTCTCCGCCCGACAGACCTATTGGCACGCGAGGAACATTTTGAACTCGTCGAAGCACAGGGTATTATAAAGAAGATTTTGACTTTCATCGACATGTCAGAACGTAATCTTAAATCCGAGGTGGAATCAACAGGCGCTAGGTGGTTCGAACGCGGCGAGGCCATTGTGTTGCCCTGGACAACGCATAGTTAAAGATGAGGCGCCTTGTAGTCCCACAGAATATCATGGACCAAATGACCTGCTCTTATTATCACCTTTCCCTTGATTTACATCAAGGTCAGGCTTAGTAGGTTGTAAGATGGCAATTTACACATGGTCATGCAAAAATGTGCTATGTTTTGAAGGATCTGTCAGCGTTTGTTATCTTTCAACCCAATTTCAACCTACAATCTCTTGCATATGGACGACGAGTGGCCTGCACGCAATGATCTTACTCTAGATGAGTTCCATTTCATATGGAAGTTCTTCCCAGATCACTCTATACCTGACCTACCTGACCTAGCTCATCTCCTGCTCAAGTCTGAATCCGAGTCCGAGTGCTTGTCCTTCACATGGATTCTGTTCACTGTGGAGTTCGGAAAGGTTGAAAGTCAACTTTTCGTATGTTGAAAAGTCGCCACCAACCAGTCCCAGGTTGTATGTTAGGTTGATTTAGATCAACCAGTTTCATTGGTTGCTTATCAGCTGGCGAAAGCAACCTGTCATAGGTTCAAGTTCATCTAGTTAATTAAAGGCCCAAAATGCAAAGTCCTACCGGCTGTAAATCAGCTAGGGGCTGGTTGCACTGTACTATATCCATCATGTATGTAGTGGTTAGAATGTGATTAATTGATGTATAACTACTCCATGCTATCATCTAAGTACATAGCACGAGCTAATGCTCCACTTCGGTCCAAAATGGACCATTGATCACCATCCTGAACTCGAGCAACGAGACACTGCAACCCCATCACATCGAAAAAAATGCAGAGGCCCTTGTCGCGAGTATCTGTGAATATCGAGGTTCTCAAATGATGCAGGATTCTTGTCATCGAGGATGCAGTTCCGAACAGCAGCCATGATAATTGTGTCTTTACCGTCAAGGTCAAGATTACATTCTCGGTTGAAATGGATGACGAAGATGTGCTGTAGTTGACCATAGAAAGTCCGTAGCTCGTATTTTGGCATGTGTTGGTGGCGCCTCGCATGGACATCAACCAGCATCTCGTACTGAAAAATCATTAAGTCCATACAAAAGTTATCCATAGGGGTAATTGACTCACTCGAACATAAGTTGCATCCCTAGAATCGTCCTGAAGAGGTGCAACAATGGATGCACACATAGTATCTCCAGCATCTGAATCGATGCGGCGGATCTTGCCCCAGGCTTCTATCTCTGCAGCATCCAAATGTGGCCGAACTTGTGCTATTTGAACACCAAATCGGGTTGCTAGTGCCGCCATGAGACCTTTCGTGAGATTTGCATTGGGTCTGGAGGGGTGTTTTGGCAGAAGAAGTATACAAGTTGGGTCTAGATTGAGAGAGTCAGAGATGGCCAAAAAATGCAGAGCTATATGTACAAGATGGGCATGAGTAAGAGCCGGGAATTGCCCCTCGAGGAGCACGCAAAGATAGTTCTTGAGCCATGTTGTACACCACTTTGAGTTGAGTGATTTGTGCATCTTCGGCAACATATCGGTCAGGAAAGCGCCGGCTTCGAATAGCTGGTTGCAGTGCTCCACAGTAACGTTCCATCGGGAACGCCCAATAGCACCAGACGGGACCTGTTGCCTTGATGCTATCTGCAATGTGCAGAAGAGCATGGATCGTCACAGGACAGGAAGAGATGCGTGATGGATCGTGTTGGTAATAGATGCTATATCCGAAGTGTATGTCAGTATCAGAAGAAATATAAAATAATTGTAAACCTCACTCTTCGTACTCCTGAACCCAATCAATAAATCCTAAGTGAAGCTCCTCGATCTCGTCATCTGTAATTTCAAACTGCAAACAGATATTATAGCCGTTCCAACAAAGAATGACACAGACACGTTTTTTTTTCCGCGTCATCCCAAATAGGAAAGTTCACTGATTTCGTCCCATTTCTGGTCTGTTTTGAGTTGATTACTGCTCCGATGGCTGTCAGGAGCAAGTAAATCATT
>Ga0179589_10000040_pt1 | contig 14027 bp, 17 predicted proteins | sample CZOMad2_1_08_16f_FD_182923 | JGI IMG/M metagenome (GOLD analysis project Ga0179589, IMG submission 182923) | Vadose zone soil fungal communities from Angelo Coast Range Reserve, California, USA - CZOMad2_1_08_16fungal | ecosystem: Environmental > Terrestrial > Soil > Vadose zone | place: USA... | reverse complement strand
TCAAGGTAGCCAGCCAGGAACTGCCGCTCGTGAACCAGCGCCCAGTCGGGCGTAGACCGCCTGCGACCCAGATCGCTCCCTCGCACGAGCACTCGAACGTCACACGTCCGTCCTCCTGACAAAGTTGCTGCTCGAGCCTCGTCCGACCACAGCAGGGGCACTGGAGTTTTAGCGTGAGTATCCTTTCGCACAGTCGATGTTCGAATCCCGATCTGGAGCCAGTCACGCACCTCAGCGTCTCCCGATCTGGCGCCAGGCACGCACCTCGATCACAGGAACGCCGAGTCGTCGGGCGATCGCCGCCTCAGCGACGCCGAGGCCGACACTGACACCAGCGATCCGACGACAGAAGTCGATCGTGACGCGGTGGCCAGGTCGCAGGTAGTCGAGTGCGAGGGCCTCCAAGGGGGCGCCCCGCGCGTCGTCGATCTGTTGCATGAACACCGGCATCGCACGACTCCTTGTTGCGCGGAGGTCAGGTCATCCAAGAGAGCGCGCTCAAAATCAGTCGTGCCTTCCCGGCAGGTCCAGTGACCCCCGCTCAACGATGACCTTGGCGCTCCGCGAGAAATGGTCGTACTCGACTGCCAGTTGAGCGTAGCGCTGCGCGTCGCTGCCCTTGACGTAGGCGTAGTCGAGGGCCCCGTCGAACCGTCTCCTCTGGCGCTCCCATCCGAGTTCCCGGATGGCCCTGCCAAAGCGCTCCATCTGATCCTGCGTCGCCTTGCCGGGCTCGATCCCACAAATGAGGTACGCATCAGAGACGCGGAGCTTTCCTGTGCGTTCGCCGAGCACGCGGTGAAGCACGTCGACCAGCGGGTCATCGCCCCTGAGGCGGGCCTCCTGCTCGGCGGCGGCGGCGACGTAGTGCTGCGGGTCGAGGCGAATCGACTCACCCGCTGCCTCGGCGACGGCCGCCTCCGCCCAGAGCTGGTCACGGACCTCTCGCAGCCGCTCGAGGTCGAACCCGGCGACGTGGACGGGCCAGTACCGCCGGTTCCCGGTTGCGTCGCGGAAATACCCGTGGGTCTCGTTGGTCGTCCCGACCGCGACGAACTGCCTGGCGACGCGCGTGCTGCGGTGACCGTAGGCCAAGCGGGCCTCGTCACGCTGGCGAGAGAGACACTGCTTGAGCGCGCGGTCGTCGCCGCGTCCCATGCCCTTGAGCTCGCCGGCCTCGACGATCCACTTCCCCGCCGTCGCCTCCATGAAGCGCCGCGTGTCCGCCCCGAGCGGCAAGTCGTCGGTGAACCAGTCGTCGTCAACCGCGAGCATGCGGAGCGCGCTCGACTTGTTGCTCCCCTGCAATCCCTCCAGGATCAGCATCTCGTCGTACTTCGCCCCGGGCTGACGGACTCGACGAACCGCCGCGACGAGCAGGAGGCGCGAGACGGCACGCACGTACGGCGAGTCCGCGGCTCCGCCGAGATCCACGAGCCAGCCGTCGATCCGCGAGACGCCGTCCCACTGCAGGCCCCGCAGGTAGTCACGCACCGGGTGGAACCGATCTCGCCGGGCGAGGTCGCCGATCACGTCCCGGAACAGGTCGCGCCCGGGCAGGTACCCCAGACGGGCGTCGATCAGCAGCCGCAGATGCACCATCGCCGGATCGTCGAGCCGGGGACCATATCCCCGGAGACCCAGGACGATCTCGTCGCCAGAGAACTCGTCGTACCGGAGTCGAACCCCCAGTCGACGCATGGCGAACTCGATGTTCCTGGGCGTGTCGTGCGGCCGGCCGCGCTCGTCGCACAGGAGTTGCTCCGCCGACCGCCGATCTCCGCCGACTGGCTCGGCGCCCAGGTCCGGATCTGTGTCCGCCGTCGCCTCGTAGGCCGCGACGCCCTCGGCGTCGGCGTCGTGCGGGACCGTGAGAGACCCCCGTCGGCCACTGTCCGGGAGCGTCGTCACGGGTTGATCCGCGGCCCACCTCGCGATCCGTCGGACCTCCTCCTCGGGCTTCGGAGGGCGACAGCGCGACGCGTTCGCCGCGAGCAGGGCCGCCAGGATGTCGTCGTACTCGCCGCCCCGGAGGCGCAGTGCCCCGGCGATCGACTTGAGCATCCCGTGTCGCTGGCCAGGAGACACCTCTCCCGCAGAGCCGAAGCGCAGGGAGCTGGCGACGGACTCGACGGCACCACCCGACGACCCCCCGGCATCGCGAGAGGCCGCCAGCACCTGGTCGACGTCGAGCGGGGCACCGTCGTGGACCTCGACCAGGTAGTTCTCCGCGTCGCGGGGGCGGCTGGGCAGGTAGTACAGTCTATTCGCGTCGCAGCAGCTCGGATCCGCCGGCTGCCGGAGGTGCGTCATCGCGGCGCGCCAGAACCTGGACCACTCGTCCTGCCGCACGGACCTGGTCAGCGCGACGATCACGCGCACGCACCGATCGACGCGCGCCGGACAGGACGTCCCATGCTGGGCCCCCGGCTCGCTGTCGCACGAGCAGGTCCCGGCCTCTCCCGTCGTTCGATCGGAGTGACTCGCGTGCACGATCCGCTGGTACGACGACAGTGGTCCGAGAGCCTCGGCGAGCTGCTCGTCGGAGAGGTGGTCGAGATCGACGACGAGGAAGGACACCTCCTCGACGAAGTCTTTCTTCCGAGACTTCTTCGCGGGATAGACGGCCGGAGACCAGGACCTCCCGTTCTTGTGCGGGCACTCCAGTTTCTCGCCCTTCGCGCCCACCAGGAAGTTCATCGACTGGCAGCTGACGACCACGCAGCTGGTCAGCCGCGGTCGTCGGAACATGTCAGCGAACTTCGTCCACGGGAGCTCCATTCGGCGCGGCGCTGAGTCGTACTTGTCCCGCAGGAACGAGATGACAGCGCGATCGATCACGCGCCCCCCGCGCGACTGGAGATCCCGACGTGACCGACGCCCTCGGCCGCTACCACCGGTGGCGCGACCGGGCGCGCGACGAGCAGCATCGGAGCGGCGCGCGGATCCTCGGTCGCTGCCCGCGCGCGCGCGCGGTGCTCCGCCAGGGTGGCCATCCCGACGACCTTGGACGCGACGTCCCCGTCGAACAAGAGCCACAGCGCCCCGCGGCCGTCGTCGCCCCGCACCTCAAGCAGGAGGAGCGCGCCGCCGGGCACTGCCCTGCAGCGTCGGAACAACCAGACGCGCTGCTGCGGTGTGAAGTGCTTCACCCGAAGGATCGAGTCCTCCCTGACTGGTGCCTGGACGCTCTTGAGCTCGATCCAGCGACCATCTGCCAGGTTAACATCGGGCGTCCCCGGATGGATCGGGTTCTCGACGCGCACCGGATCCAGGCCCGCCGCGAGCAGGGCCGGCCGCATCCGCTGCCAGAGGCGCGCCTCAGCGTGCACGCGTCTCTCCGCGAGGCAGGGCCCCCTCCCCTGTGGGGAGCTCGTCGTTGATCGCCTGAAGCTCTCGCGCGAAGGTGTCACCTAGGTCGATCCCGAGTTCATCGACTCGAGCGAGGAGACCGCGGGCCAGGGCGACGGCTCGCTCGAGGCGCTCCCTGGCATCGCGCCCCTGAGCACGCTCGTCCTCGAGCGCAGCCAGGGCAGCCTCCCACCCACAATCAGGATTGAGGCTCGCGATCAAATAATCCGCGTTGGCCTGGTAGCGATCGTCTCCGCCGATCTCGTCGTTTCTCCGACGATACGTGATTGCGTTGACATCGCGCTGGGCGATCGCATCCCTGGCTCGATCCAGCTGGTAACTCCTCACCGAGGTCCTCCCAGCAAGGAGCGGAGGTCCTCGAGCATGATCTTCGAGATTTCGGTGTGGTGCCACGGCTCACGTCCCGCCGCGGTCAGATCAACCACACGGAAGGCGTTCACCGTCCTCCTCCCGCATACAGTCTCTCTGGTCATCAGCACGTTACCTCCTCGCAATAGCCGTGCTGCGCGTGCCAGCTCTGCAGCTTGAGTTCCCGCCAGAATCCCAGGACGGACCGTCGACGCTTCTGACGCCACCACCCCGAGCGCGACGGATCCGGGATGTCGCGGAGCATCGACCGAACGTCTCGGAAGGTCAACCCGGTGCGGTGATCACCATACGTGCTCCCGCACGCGCATGGCTGTGGGGTGCGCCGGCTAGGCACGTCGCCCTCCCGGCGAGGCCATCTCAAATGCGAGCCCGACCATGCGCGCCCTGAACGCTGGTGCCGCCGCGATCGAGATCCGGAGACGATACGCCGTCTCGCCCGGCAGCGCGTCCCCCTGCTGTCTGGCCATGACCTCGGTCCCGTCCCGCGGCAGCACTCCCCGCTGGAACTGTCGCTCCGCCCAGGCCCGCGCGGCGTCCAGGACCGACGCGCACGAGACCTGCTCCGCGCACTCGGGCGGCGCCACCGACCACACGATCCAGGTCGGAACCGTCACGCGACGCACCTCGACAGAGAGTTAAGCGCTTCCCTAGGGGAAGAGCTAACAAGGACTCGTTTCCGTCTCCCTCGATAACGAGGCTCCGTCACGCGTCACCTCTGAGCTGGCGATGAGGAGCGCCGAGGACGACACCGAGCACCGCGTCCCAAGAGGTCGCGAAGTGTGCTCCCGCGGGGACGGGAACGCCCCGGAGGTCGCCGTCCGCGCTCCAGAGCACCGCGTCGCTGTCGGGACGATCCCGCAGCCACGTCGCCACGCCCTGCGGGCGACAATCGACGAGCACGTCGGCCTCCACGTCGCCGGAGTCGGGCATCGCGTGGACGACGTCGACGCCGAAGTGGAGGGCCAGCCAGCCGAGGCGCTCGTCCTTCCACCAAGGATTCGGATCCCACGTCCGCCCCCAGCACGCCACCTCGGCTCCCGCGGCACGAAGGGCGCGTAGACCCGCAACGGCCGACTGGTGAGGCGCGAGGCCCACCGCGAAACCGCGGCGTGCCGCGATCTTCCCGAGCACGGCGGCGACCTCCGCGCGAGACAGGCCGAGGTCCATCAGGTCGCGGCTCGTCGAGGACGTCCCGAGCTCGAAGCTGAGCGGCAGGTCTCCCGCGACGTGCGCCTCGCCGGTGACCTCCCGCGCCACCGCTACGACGCCGCCCCGGAGGTCGGACAGCACGCCGTCGCAGCCCACGACCACGCGCGTCCCGCGACGCGCGACGATCCCGACGGGTGTCCCCTGGGCATGCTTGCGAGCCACGGGTCACATCCTTCCTTGCAAGAGCGGCCAGGCCGCCTGGCGGAACTTCTCGAAGTAGTCGTAGACGCGCTCGTAGCAGAAGCGCGCCGGTGCGCGCCGGTACGCCCCCTCCGCGCAGCTGCCGCACTGACACCGCACCTCGACGACGAGGTGCCTCGACGACGAGGTGCACTCCTCACCAAGCCCTCGCCCGCAGCCTCGACAGCTCATAGCACGCATCCCGGTCACCGTGACGCTGACCGAGGTCCTCGTCGATTCGACCGCGTCAGCGAGCCCGAGGCGCTCCCGCGCCATGCGGTTCGCGCAATCAAGAGCCTCCGCGACCTGACCGTCGTCGAGGTGATTCTTCCCCGACGCCAGTCGCTCGACGACCCACGAGCGGATCGTCGCCGGTGCCGCTGGGTCGCGAGAGAGCAGCACGAAGATCCTCTCATCGTCACCTGCCTTGGCGAGGCAGGAATCTGGTCGTCGCAGTTCGTCGCGTTTGAGCATCCGTTCATTTTCCTCAGTTGAGATCGTGCGAGGTGACCGTGCACAGCTTCTCGAGCTCACCGTAGTTCCGGCCCCACTTGACGTCGACCCGGGACGGGACCCTCAGCTGATGCACCCCGCACATCACCTCCGCCATCCTCCGCGCGCGACGCTCGTCTTCCTCCGAGTAGGCGAACTCGTCGTGGACGGTCAGCTGCAGCGGGAAGCCCTCAGCGTCGAGCTGAACGGCGGCCATCTTCGTCTGAAAAGCCGCCGCGTACTGGATCAGCTTGTTGAGTGCCTTGTGCTCGTCCTTGAGCGAGCCGTCCGCGTTCCGCTCGAAGCGTATTCGCCGGCCGTCGACGCCGAGGATGTACCCCTTCCCCTTCGCGCTGCGCGTGCAGAGCCGGGCCAGCGCCCGGACGTAGGGCACCCCGGCATCGAAGCGGTCGATGATCGCCTGGGCCTCCGGTCCGGCGGCCTCATACGATTCCCCGGTGCGCGTGTTCATCTTCATGACCGTCGGCAGCCGGAGTTTCTTGGCCTGCTTTCCCCCACCCATGCCGTAGCATCGCCCGAGGTACACCTCCTTGAGCTCGTCTCGGACCTTCCCGAGGTCGGTCTCGTGGCCGGTCTTCACCAGGTCCACGATGAGCTGGTACGGGTCGAGCAGTGGATCCCCACGGAACGCGTCGCCTGCCGCTCGCGCGCCCGGCAGGCGGCACCCCTCCGCGTAGTGCACGGTCCACCGTGGCTCCTGCGACGAGAAGTCCCCCGAGACCAAGCGCTTGCCCTCGTCGGCGATCAGCACGCGCCTCCACCGCTTCTGGATCTCCTTGGAGCGCTTCATCTGAGCCTGCACGTTCGGATGCCTGGCCGAGGCGCGGCCGAACTTCGCGCCTCCCTCGTCGTCCTCGCTCTCGTCCTCGTCCGCTGCTCCCCGGAGCTGCTTGAACGACGGGTGCAGGCGGTCGCCGACGGCATGCTTCCGGAACCCCGCGACGTAGGTCCCGAGCAGCTTCGCGAACTCCCGGGCAGAGACGACCGCCCGCGCGACCTCGTCGATCTGTTGCTGGAGCCAGAGCTTGGTGACCGTGGCCTCGACTTTCGCCGGCTTCGCGGTCCCCGGCCCGGTCCCCTTACGGACCCGTGTCGGCACGTCCAGGCCGCGAGCGCGCAGCGCGCGGGCGACCTCCTCGGCGTTGCTGATCGACCCGATCCGGACGCCGGTCAGGTGTTGGATCTGCCCGACGTAGTCGGCGAGCCGCCCCTTCGCCCACGCCTCGACGCGGTCGAGTTCGTCTAGGTCGATCCTCAGCCCCCGCCGCGTCATCCGCACCAGCGGGACCGTCACCCGCGACTCGAGGTCGAAGGTCTTCGAGAGTCCCTGCGACTCGAGGTCGCGCTCCTGCAGCCGCAGGAGCGCGAGCGGCGCTCGGACGTCCTGCTCGGCGTAGTGTCCCACGGCACCGGCGTGGAGCCTCCAGAGCCCCGTCTTGGGATTCACCCCCCATGACGCGGCGTGGGCTCGGAGCTCCCGCTCGTCCTTGCCCGGGATCCCCCGACGGGCGCAGATCGCGTCGAGGCCGTAGGTCCTCTGGAACTCGTCGAGGAGGGGCTCGGCGTTCTGCACGTCGCGGTACCACGCGACGCGGGGGAACTCGACCCCGTTCTCCCAGAGGTAGTCGAGGTCGTACGCCCCCATGTTGAGCACGAGCGTCCCCTCGAAGTCCCGGGCCTGGTCGCGCAGGTACGTCCAGGCGGGCTCCGCCGCGAGGTTGCCGCCACCCTCGTGACGGATCGGGAGATAGTGTGCCGGACCGTCCTCGATCGCGAAGGCGACGCCGCACACGTAGCCTCCCCGACGGACGCCTGGACCCAGGTCGTAGAGGTCGTCGTCCCGACACTCGACGTCGACGCAGACCCGCCCCTTGAGGGGCCACGCCGGCAGCTGGGACACCGGCGTGTGCTTCCACGTGATCGAAGGCTGCCAGAGCGGCGTCTGCAGCCAGCCGGCGTCGCGCGCCTCTACCACGGGCAAGCTCCCAGACGGTGCGGCGGATCGTCGTCGAGCAGCCCCCCGACGGTCGCCGAGAGCTCTGGCGGAAACGCCAGGGTCCACGGACGACCCACGGATATGGACGACGCCGTCGCGGCCCAGGACCTCGCCTCGTCGGCTTCGACCGTCACGTCTCCTCCCGGCTGGAGCCCCAGCTGACGGCAGGGCAGCTCGCGCGGAGCAGGTCCTGCGCTCGAACTCGGGCCCACGCCTGATTCCACACGAGGTTCCGCCCGCTGGGATGGGGCAGGCTGACGATCCTCACGCTGCTCGCGGACGTCGCCGAGAACGGGAGAAGCGGCTCGCCGACCACCTGCTCGAATGCCGACGAGACCCGTCGGCCCAGCAGCACGAGCACCCGGTCAGATCCCGGGCTACCCCTCACGATGCCCCGCGCCTTCTGGACGGCGGCAGCGGTCACCCACGCCCCCACGCAGAGGTTCACCCTTTCCAATTCGAGATACGCCGTGGGATCGAGGCCGAGGATGCGACGAAGGCGGTCCCCGGAGCTGCCCGCCGGGTAGCAGTACAGTGCGAACTCGGGCGCACCTCCGTAGGGGTTGCTCTCTCCGATCAGGACGACCGGCGACGCCTCGCGAGCCTCGACCGAATTCCCTCCCGGAGGAACAGCGCTGATCGACTCCAGACCCTCGCTCATCCCACCACCACCGTGAGGGCCTTCACTGCCCTGGTGATGGCGGTGTACAGGTGCCGGCAGGCGTCGCGCCCGAAGCACGCCGACTGGTCCCGGACGTATACGCTGTCCCACTGGGAGCCCTGAGCGGTGTGCACCGTCTGTGCCCAGCCGTACGCGAACTCGGCGAAGTCTCGTCGGTTCGCGCCGAGCTGCCCCTCGCGTCCCTCGAAGTGGTGCATCCACGCCGCGCACTCGACCCGCGCGTCGTCGTCGTGAGAGCGGACCTGGAGGCGCACGGTCCCGCGATCCTGCTCGACCACGCTGCACTCGACCGTCCACGACGAGCCGTTGAGGAGTCCGAGGTCGTGGTCGTTGCGTCGGCAGATGACGCGATCTCCCGCGACCGGCATCTTGTCCGACCGCCCGAGGAGCTGCCGCAGCCTCTCGTTCGTACCATGGCGCGTCGCGTTCTTTCCGACGAGGATCATGTCCGCCGCGCGGGCGCGAGCCTCCAGGGAGGCGTCGCCGAACCGGAGCACGTCGACCCCGTCACCCGCGGGTCCCACGGGGAGTCGACTTCCTCGTCGAGCCAGGTCCGCCAGCCGCAGGATCGGGCTGTCGAGCGCCTGTCGATGCACCTCGTCCAGTACGGCGTCCGGCTCCCGGCTCGTGAAGTATCCGGCTCCGTACACCGGCGGTAGCTGGGCCTCGTCACCGATCACGAGGAGCCGCGTCCCGAACGACTCTAGGTCCCGGCCGACAGTCCGATCGACCATCGACGCCTCGTCGATCACCCCGAGCTTGGCCCTCCGCAGGTCGGATTCCTCGTTGAGAGAGAACCTGGGCCCCGACAGCTTCGGGTCCTCGCTCCTGCGGAGCTGCTCCTCCAGCCGCTCCACCAGCACGAGGTCGCGTGGGTTTCCGGTGGCTCTGAGCTGCGCGCATCGAGCGCGGAGATTCTCCCGCTGACGTGGTCCCAGCCCACTGCCAGCGGGACGGTAGATCGTCTGGTGGATCGTCCGCGCGTCCGGACAGCCCTTGCGGCGCATGATGAGGGCTGCCTTGCCAGTCGGCGCCATGTAGAGCACGCCGTCGAGGTTTCCGACTGCGCGCGCGATGAGCGAACTCTTGCCGCTGCCCGCGACCCCCGCGAGGTAGAACGTCTGCTTGCCACTTGGATCGGCGAGCCACCGCGTGATGGCTCCGAGGACCCTCTCCTGCAGCGGAGAGAGGTTCACGCGACCTCCCAGAGGCTAGTCGCACAGTTCGTTTGTGCACACGAGAGCATCGAGGACATCTGGTTCTCCAGGCAAAGCGAATGCGCCGCGAGCGATCCGCGGACACCGTCGTCATTGATCTTCGGACGATCGAGCACCCGTTTCCACGAAAAAAGGGCCCCTCCACCATCTGTCCACGGCGGAGGGACCCCGTGTCGAGGGCTCAGTTCCTGACGAACTCCGCTCCTCGACGAAGACCAGCGCTCAGAACCCGACGTCCGCCTCGCGGTCCTCCCCGACGTCCTGAGAGGCGTTCTCGTACACCGCGCGGGCGAGCCCTGTCTTGACGTCGTCGTGCAGCTTCTTGGCCGCCTGGTACCTCAGGTCCTTCGGCGGGAGCAGCGAGTTCTTCAAGTCGTCCCCCCCGTTCGCAGGAGACAGCGCGGGGAGCTTGAAGTCGTACTGGCCCCCCGCCGGAGAATCGATCGACGTCAGGGCCACGCGGTGGGCGAAGATCGGAATCTCGCCCGGAGAGAACTTCCGCCCACCGAGAGTCGGAGCGAAGTTCGCGATCCGCGTGTTCCAGGTCCGATACTCCTTGATCTTGGTCGAGGTGAACGGGATCATCCCGATCCCCATCACCTCTCCATCCTTCGACAGGAGGAGGGCGTAGATCTCGAAGGTCTCGACGAGTTCGTGAGCCGGTATCACCTTTCCGGACTTGTCGTTGGGCTGCGGGACCGGGAGCTTGCCGATCGACTTGCCGTTGTTCCGAGCGATCGCCTCGCGCACGACCGCAGAGTCCTTGCGGTGCCTGCCACGGAATCCGCCGCCGTCGTCCCGCGGGAGCCACTCCGTGAAGCAGTGGTCCGTGATGGCCGGAATGAACAGGACCTGCTCCATGACCTCGTCGGTCACGGTGTTTCGAAACATGCCCGCCCACACCTTGCCCTTTCCCCTCACGACCGAGGGAGAGTTGCTCTGGAGCAGTTCGATGACCGGGAGCTTCCGGTCGGCCATGCTCTGGTTCTCGAACCCCTGCCCCCTGTCGTCGCCGTAGTCGAAATCATCGACCACCTCGGTGTTGAGAGCTCCTGGTTGACCCGTCGCGAGCGCTTGTTCTTCCGTCATGTGCGTATTCCTTCGTTCTTTCGTTGAGGTGCAACGTTCCATCTCGATGCCGAGGCACCGAGTACTTCAGACTCTCCGTCGAGCTACTGCACTTTTCGCTTCAGCTTCGCTGAGCGCTGGTCGAACAGGTTGAAGATCTTTGGAGGAACGCTCTTGCCGTCAGCGACGAGCTCGCGGACGAGGGCGCTCAAGGTCGCAGCGTGGACATCCTGGCGAGCCTCGACGTCGAGATCACGATCGCGCAGCTCCGCCGCGAGCAAGTCAGCGCGTGCCTTCTCACCCTGAGGGAGAGCTACGACGACATGCAGCTTGACCACACCACCGTGACCGTTGTCGTCGAGCCACTGCAGGGCAGCGGCCCGCTCGCCCTCCCGATCGCGACCCGGGAGCGACGCGCGAAGCTCACGCTGCACGCGGACTTCCACTCCGGACGTGGTCTCGCACGACCTCTGATGGAGGCGGTCCATCAGTTCCGGAATCTCGCGGTCGAGCAGCTGTCGCTCGAGCGCGACGGCGCGAGAGAGATCCTTCTCGAGAGCCAGCCGCTTTCTCGTGGCCTCTTCCGCCTTGCAGACGAGGGCCTCGAGTTCCGTCATCGCGGCCTCAGCCAACGGGGCTGGTTCCGCGGCGTAGTCAAACTCCACTACAGACGAGGCAGTCCCCTCGTCACCCACGACGGACAGGTCGGGCATGGGGATCCTTTATCAGGGTGCGCTCTTGAGCATCAAGCGGGAGGGCGACTAAACGTTCTTCAGCGCTGCGGAGATCGCTTCACCTCGAGCTAGGTCTCTTCCAGCCACGCGCGATACCGGTCCCCAGTCACCTCGTTCGCCACGTCGCGGCAGGCCTTCAGAGACTTGAGGATCTTCGCGTCCACCGTCCGCGACGCGACGAGGTCGTAGTAGCACACGGCCTCGGGCCCGCCGCCCGTGATCCTGTGCGAGCGGTCCTCGCTCTGGACGCGCAGGATGTAGCTGAACGTATTCGAGAAGTAGAACACGCTCTTGGCCATCGGCAGGGAGAGCCCCATGCCCATCGACTCCGCCTTCGCCACGCAGAACTTCACCTTGCCGTCACGGAACTTGTCGATCCCGAGGTCACGCTCCTTCTGACGCACCTGGCCGTCGTACCTCACGCAGCGCGGCGGGCCGAGGGACCTACAGATCGCGTCCACGTCGTGCGTGAAGCGCGCCCACACTATCGCCTGGTGCGGCGTGTCCTCGAGACGCTCCAGCAGGAGTCGGAGCCGCGGGTTTTTGCCGTCGTCGTCGAAGAAGAGCTGCGGCCTCTCTGGGTCGTCGGGGTTGGGGATGTACCCGCACGCCACCTGCTGGAGCCGCAGGATCCGCACGAGGGCCGTCGTCGCCGTGACGAGCGCTCCCGAGTCCAACTCGAGCATGTACTCGCGCCGAAGGCGATCGTACGCCCGACGCTGCTCCGTTGGCAGGTCGAACAGCAGCCGCGAGTAGAGCTTCGGCGGCAGCTCCACCCCTGCGTCCTCCTTGGTCAGCCGCGTCGAGATCGTCGAGACCATCTCGCGCAGCGCCGCGAGCTCGCGGTACCCGACCACCACCTCGATCGTGCGACCCACCGTCTGTCGCTGAGGCGGCGGCGACGGTGTCGCGCCGTCGTCGTCCTCGGCAGCCTCTTCAGCCTGCAGTTCGAACGAACTCTGCTCGTAGGCCGCAACCCCCACAGGATCAGCGTCGTGCGGAAGCACTGGGGAGGCGACGTCGCGACCGACGCGGTCGTCGTCTCCCCCCACCTGGATCTTCCGCGTCACAGCGAAGCGCGCGCGGAAGGAGGTCCACGAAGCGATGTTGCGGCGCAGCCAGAAGGTCGGGTCGAGGATCTTGATCTGCGCGTACACGTCGAGGGGTGAGTTGCCGATCGGCGTCCCATTGAGCAGTCGGACGTGCGAGGCGAACTTCCGGAGCGCCGCGACCTTCTTGGTCCGCGCCGCCGTCGGATTGCTCACCTTGCTGGCTTCGTCGACGACGAAGAGGAATCGCGGGTACCGAGCCTTGAAAGCCAGCACGGCCTGTCTCCCGCGCGCCGTCGAGATCGCCTCGTAGGTGATCGTCAGCCACGCGAACCCCGGTCCCGGTGCGAGGAGGGTCTCGAGGGCTCGGTCCTGAGCGCGACCTCGATCGGTGTGCCAGTCAAGGCCCCGCCAGGGCAGCGCCGCGTGACGCGGGAGTTCGTCGCTCACCCAGTTGCGGTGGACGCCGTTGGGCGCCACCACCACGACCCCGTCTATCGTGCCGCTCCGGTGCAAGTGCTCCGCCGTCCGGATCGTCGGCAGGGTCTTGCCAAGGCCCTGCTCGAACCAGACGGCCCACGCGACGACGTCCCGCGTCTCCTCGTACAGGGAGCGCTGGTGGCCGAACATCGTCGTCGGTTCAGACACAGCGCACCCACAGCAGCCCCCGATTGCGGGACAATGTAGTCACATAGTACGTAGCGGTGATGCACAAGGTACCGAAGACCACTACCATCACCATCCGCGCGATTGAAGAGGACAAGCTCCGGTGGATCGGTCCGACGGTCATCGAATGGGGTGAGCCACTGGTTGGGACGCAGCCCCCGCACGGGGGAGGCGCGGGTCCACACGCTGGCCCAGCTGATGCCACGCAGGCGCCCGCGATCGAGGGCCCTGTGGGCGTCCTCGGTTCGCGATGAGTAGTCGTAGAGCACCGCCGTCTGGTGAGGACCCTCGGGCGCTCGCCCGACGACGTAGTAGGTGCGTCTCAAGCGTGTTCCTCCAGCAGGCGAGGCCGTCGCGATGAATCACGACGAATCCGCCCACGCGCTGTCGAGCGACGGGAGCTCAGCAGCAGCGGGCGGTGAACGCGTTCCTGAACGTCTGGCAGCAGTTCTGGCCGGCGATGTGCGTTCGACGCGCGAGTTCGACGCGCAGGCAGCGGTTGCAGCCCCCACAGCCACAGCCGCAGTGGCTGCGCTGATCCCGATGATGCTTGCGATGCTTCCGGTGCTTGCGATGCTTGTGGTCAGAGCAACACGACATGCTTCGACGCTAGCACGCGTCACTTCGCGGGTCGATTTTTTTGCTCGCGCCGCTCCTTCGATGGCGTCAGACCCCACGTAGCGGACGTCACCACGGCGATCTCACGCCGCGCGGATCTTGATCGCTGGCCAAGTGCGTCGGACGGAGCGTCGGACGAGGTCGAGTTCCTTCGCGGTGATGTGTCCCAGACGGCGCATCTCGCTCGCTCGTTGGAGGGCATTGCGTGCTCGAGCGAGCGTGTCTATCGGCAGGCGTCCCAGGATGCCGCGTCGGCGCTCCGTAGGTCCCGGCGGCCGCGCGAACTGGTCGCGTGTGAGGGCTCGTCGTCCGGCTGTCGTGATGTGGTGGTCGCGCTCGTGAGCGGCGAACACG
>Ga0179589_10000039_pt1 | contig 14040 bp, 17 predicted proteins | sample CZOMad2_1_08_16f_FD_182923 | JGI IMG/M metagenome (GOLD analysis project Ga0179589, IMG submission 182923) | Vadose zone soil fungal communities from Angelo Coast Range Reserve, California, USA - CZOMad2_1_08_16fungal | ecosystem: Environmental > Terrestrial > Soil > Vadose zone | place: USA... | reverse complement strand
TGGTACGGTGCCCTGGGTGGAGACTATGTTGTCAGCGTTGCGGACCACTGCCCCGTTCTGAAGGATCTGCCACACCAGCGAACCGGATCCCTCGGTAAATCCAAGCCCCACATAAACGTTGCCCACCTTCTTAATCACCCCGTGGAAGCCCTCGGGCACAGTTAAGGTCACCACAACAGAGGAAGATCCAACCGCTGGCGTGGCCACATAGCCGGTGGGGAAAAATGGAATGCCATCGGGAGGCATCCACAGATGCACCGGGAGTTGAGAGACGGTAGTGAAAGGATTACTGCTCATGCCAACGCCTCCTTCAACCGGGGACATTTAAAACGTGGGTGGAGTTTCAAGACGAGCCATACTCGATCTCTGAGCTTCTGTGTGCGAGTGAGCTTTTTAGCTTCGCCCATCGGTAGACCTTTACAGCCAACAACCCCGCAGATGCAGGCCCGATCCTCTGGCAGTTTTGCGACCAGGCTTACGCGAAGATACTGCCGCCGCAAGCCTCGGGATCTCAGAACAGTACGGGAACTACACATCCTGCACTCCTTCCAGAACCACCTGCACGTTGTTGCTGCTGCTTTGCAGGTTTTGAATTTTGCAGATGATGGTGTGTCCCTGGTGAAAGCGGTACGGCTTGCGCCAGTAGTTTTTATCCTGCGCGCTGCCGCCGCAGTTGGAATCGTTCACACCCACCAGGGAAAATTTTTTCCCCTTTCGCGGGGTGGCGGACATGTCGCGGAGCTGCACGCGCACGCCGGGATTCGCCGCCGTCCCGCCCACGCTGGTGGAGACCATGGAGGCGTAGCAGATAAAGTCATTCTGGCAAACGTAGCGCAGTTCCACCCACTGATTCGCGCCGATGGTCACCGGCCCGGTTGGTCCGCCAAACGGCACCCAGAAGGTGTTTTTGCCGCGGAGTTGGGCGCGGTCCTCGCGCGAGGGCAAAAAGGCGCGGCTGAAGAGCTTGCGCCGGTTCAGCCATATGCCCAGATAGTGCCGCGGCGGAATGTTCGAGTTGAAGCGGTCCCAGATGTTCATGACAGTTGCTTTGCCTGCTCCTGGTAATGCTGCACGATGGTATGGTGCAGGCGGGTACGGCTGGCGCTCTGTTCGTGTTTCATAAAATGCTCAAACCACGGATCAATCGACGCCAGCGCGCGAAGCTGCCCGTCATTGAACGGCTTGCCGCTGATGGCCGCGCGCACGACATCAGCGATGCTGAGCACGTCCGCCTTGGTGCGGATGTCTTCCGCCGCCACCATCTTCACCAGGCCGTGCTCCGCGTTGCCGGGATGCTGGATCTGAACCTGCAAGGTCTTGGCATCGATCACCTGGGCGTAAACCCAGTGCGCCCCGCCATCCTGCTGCTTCACCTGAACCATATCTTTGGCTTTCATAAAAAATCCTTTGCCGTTGCTCAAGTTACGCCTGGACGATCATTCCCTGACTGCCCTGGCCTGGGTTGTCGCGCGGGAACAGCTTGTATCCCTTGAGAGTCAGCTGAATGGTGTTGCCGGCGTTGGAGAGATCGTTGAACACTCCGCGGACGGTGCTGGCGCGCGGGAAGACGTAAGGCTCAATCTGCATGGAAGGCAGCTGCGCCGTGCCGGAAAAATTCAGGCTGTTCACCGCGGTGGGAGAGAACGGCCGGCCGGTGGAGGAATCGAAAAGCTGCACGGAATAAATTCCGGTCTGCGTGCTCATCAGCTCAATCCACTCAAAATCGGCGTCGGCGTCCAACTGCTGCTGTCCGGGCACGTTGAGTTGCAACGCGGTAAGAACCACGTTGGGGATCACTACCCAAAAAGGCACGCGGATCGGCGGCCTGGAGACCACGCCCGTCCCGCTGCAAACCGGGCACGCCTGAGCGTGGGGAGGACGGCCAAGAATTCTGTTTCCTCTGCACGTGGGGCAGGTTGAGCCGGCGGCGAGGGCTGAAGCTGAGGTTGACATAAAGTTTCGTGCTCCTAAAGTTCTTTTTAAAAATGCGCGCGGATAGTTGAGCGTCTCCGCGCGCGTCGGAGAAAAAAAATCAGAGTCCTGCGTTCGACAAAAGCTGATCGGGATTGTGGTATCCCATCGCGGTCAGCTGTGCGCGCGCATAGTCGCGTTTTAAAAATGGACGGATCTGGTCAAAAGGAACGCGCGCGGTGAGAACCGGCACAGCCTTTTTCTGTTTGCTGGTGGCGTACGCTTCCGCGATTCCCAGCGTGACGTGAAGGCCTGTGGCAAATACGGCGATCCATCCCACCACCTTGGCCTGCGACTGTTGGTTCTTGATGCCGGACAGGGTGAGAGCTTGCTGATCTACCTGGGCGGTGAACGCGTCCACCGCGTTGAGGATCGCCTGATAGGCATCATTGCCGGGGTTGGCGATGTAGGTTTCACAAGCCGCGATCGCCTTGACCAGCTGCGGCTCAGCGATAGCAACAAAGGGAGCGAATGCGGCAGAGGCATCGGCATCCACCTGCTGCAATTGGTTTACGATCAGCTGCGCCTGCGGGATGATCCCTTTGGCGATCTTCAGTCCGGTTTCTACGCGCTGTACCCCCTTGACCACTTCAGCCTGGTTGTAATTGCAGCCAGTGGTGTTGGCGATCAGGGCGAAGCAGAGCAGCAGAGACGTGCCGGCTTTGGCGATGGTGGAATCGGAAGGAGTGGCGTTGGGCGCGGGCGGCGAGTGGTTGAGGATCAGCGCCGCGGCTGTGGCAAACGAACTCCATGCCGGATGCGCCGTGACAAAGGTGATGAGGTAATGCTGGAAGTCGGGCACAAGCGCAATCAGCGCGGTGGAGAGCAGCGGGAGCACGGTGGGGAGAGACTTCTTCATGTTTTTTTCCCTTTCGTTGCAAAAATTCCGATTTGCTTCAGGTCCTTCTCCGCGGCCCACTCTGAATGAGCCGCGGAGCGGGAGTTAACTACTGCACTGCCCTGAACAAAATTCCGTCCAGGAACACGTGGGCAAAAATCCCGGTGCCCGCGATCGGGGTTCCAGGAGCGCTCACGGTGTTGGCTGTGGTGAAGGCCGCTGCCGCCACGTTGGAAATGGTGGGGTCGATGACAACGTTAAAGTTCTGTTGCTGTTCGATCGGCACTCCGCCATAAGCCAGCGCGTAGGTGTTCTGCGTGAGAGGCAGACCATTCGAGGTCAAGGAGTATCCGTTGGTGGCCGCGAAGGTGCCCATCATGGCCGCAGAAGGGCCGCCGCCGCCGGGCAGGCGCTCGACCAGGGTGTCCTGGTACGATTTGTTGTTGACGTTGAACTGGACAAATGTCTTGCAGAATTTCTCCAGGTCATTGCCCACAACGTTGCCTTCCGTGGATACGCTGATGGCCCTGACGATGTGTTTCTTCGGGGCCTCCAGCACGCCGGCCAGCACCTGTGAGGTGTGGGCCAGGGTCTTCACAAAGGCGGTTACGCCGCCGAAGTTGTACGTCTGCCCTTGCGGGACGGCGAACAGCATCAGCTTGATGGTGGCGGTGTTCAGCGCGACCGCATAAATGTCATAGAGGGCCTGGGTGATTCCTTCCAGGAAGCCTGCCATGATCGGATTGCGGAAGCGTGCGCGCGGACGGCCCAGCTCTTCAGCCAGGATCTCCGGCAAGTTGCGGAAGCCGCGACGCATGCCCTTGCGGGCAATCGCTGCACCGGTACGTTTCTGTTGGCGATTCATTGTTGCTCTCATCTCTACTCACCTCTCTTTCGGAGAGCCGTCTGATTCGCCGAATTGCGTTTTTAAAACTTCATCTGCCTTGCGCGTCCGCATGCTGACCAGATGCGGAGCGCTCAAGGGGAAAGCGGTTCATGTATTCATCGCGGCTGCGGAGTTGGCGGGCCTAAGCCCACTTACTCCAGCGACCGGGCTCATCTCCGCCCGCGGGCGCCATTGCCGCCGCCGCAGGCAAAGCTGCCACCTGGGCTGCCGCCTGTACGCTGGCCATGGGCGATCCGTTGTAACCGGGGTTCAACAGATACGGACCCTGGCCACTGGTGGGAAGCGGGAAGGAATTCTCGATGTAATATCCGAGATCTCCGTTCAACTGCGAACCTCCGCCCATCCAGTCCTCAAACACGCGCAGGCCCAGTGCGATCAGACCGCCGGCAGTGAACTCCTGTCCGGCGCGCGGGTTCATGAACTTGCCTACCAGCATTCCGCCGATGATGGCGGTTGCTCCGTTGGCGCCATAGCCCAGGATGCCCGTGTTCTTTGCGCCCAGGAACGTGCTGGGAGCAACGCGGGTAACCAGAGCGCCGGCCGTGCCCCACAGAATGGTGCCTGTGAGATCACGCACGCCAAAGCCTCCGAAGCCGGGATTGCGCCTGCGGCGGCTGTACCGTTTGCGGTGCCGTCCGCTCATGCTGAAGCCGAACGGATTGCCACTGCGACGTGTCCGCCTGCGGCTTGCGCCGCGCGGGCGTGAACGTCTTTTTGCTTTTTTCGCCACGATGAATACACCTCCACTTCCTGCCTGGATGGCTCTACGTTTCGGGTTACCGCGGCGTCTCCGTCGCGGCCCTGATCCTGATGGATTAACCACACGAATTTTCATGCGACAGCTCCTAGCTGGCTAGCTTCTCTTCAGTTGTGTGGGGTTTAGCGGAGCGCTTTACTCAGGCAACTGCATGAGTCGCGTCTTCCCCTGTTTTTGGAGGGCGAGTGAAGCGCTCCGCCAAACACCACAAGTAAAAAACTCAGTTCTTTAAAAATCCTTTTACCCACTCACACTTACAAAACTTCCTGATGCAGTGCTGGGCGAATATCATTCCTGAGATCGCACCGAAGCAGAAGCATGAGATGAAACACGCCACCAGTCCGAAGATGGAAACGCATCTCACCGCCGACGCCGCGATTTGCTCCGGGTCCTCCGGACTGGCCGCTTCGCCTTGGCTTTCTTCTTTTTGGCGGGGTTGCGCTTCGGCTTCCTGGTGCGCTTGCCCGCCGACTTAAACTCGAATTTGATCCCGGCCGCACGCAATGCTTTCCTGATGCCGCGCGCCTCGCTTGGGTTCTTTGCCGTCAGTGTCTTTACTCTGCTCATCGCTCACCCCGGTATCGAAATCTGGAACTTGCCGCCGTAAAAATACGCCTGGCCCGTGTCCTGGTGGATGAGCATCTCCATCATCTTGCCGGTGGCGGGATCGCCGCCGCAGGTGAGAATCCATCCCTCGCTCAGCAGCTTGTTGTCTTTCACCGGACGCACCAGGATCTGCACAACAGGCCCAAACACCAGAAAGCGCGTGCCTACCATTTGCCCCCGGGCCCTGCCCATCGGCCGGTGAGCCGCATCCTCTTCATAGAGGTGCTGCGGCACCATGGGCGCCTGCTTCGGCTTCCACACCGGAGGCTTCGCTCCTTTGCGGTGCTTGGATGGGTCCCAGCAGATGTCCTCCGGGCTGGGCGCTCCGGGAAGCCAGTGCGGATCGGGAATGTCAGGCAGGCCCACCTGGCCATCAGGCCGGATAATTGGATCAAGCACGATCAGCGAGCTGCGGTCCCTGGTCTGCGCGATCTGCGGCAGCAGGTTCTGGCCTTGATAGTTCTCCATGCCGTACCAATCCATGGAGGAGCCCACCGTCTGGGCCACGCTGTGCTGCGGCACCGCCGCGCCGCGCGAAACTTCCAACACCACTTTCCAGATGTGTCCCAGCAGCTCGTAGTTCTGGCTGCGGAGCTGGTCCGCCTGCCAGGAGATAGTGCTGGCTACCGAATCCGTGGGCATGGTTGCTGTACTCATTACGAAAACTCCTTGGGGTTCACTAGAACGCCATCGCGCGCTAGAGAGAACGAACATTCAAAGCCGATATTGAAAAACAAGACTCCAAAGCATCGCGTCGCCCACCACACATTGAGCAGAGAGAAAGAGGTATAGCCGTGTTGGCGTCCCCAAGTATTCATAAACCGCCAATGCTGCTTCACGTCAGATCACCCGCAAAACTTTTGCCGCCGCAGCTGCCCCGATGGCCCATACCGCCCACGTGGGCACGTTGAAGCTGGTGGCCAGCTGGTCCACCAGTGAGTTCGCGCCATCCAGCGGATTGCCGGCGGACAGAATATTTCCCGCGCTGGCACTCGCTGCCGCTGCTGTTGCCGCCGCCGCGGCTGCTGCTGCCTGGGCTTGCTGCTGTGCGATCGCGGCATATTGTTCCTTGCGCTTGCCGATCACTCCGCGCGCTTCCGCCAGCTCGAAGCAGGCTGCATTGCAGTGGCCGGAATCCTGTTTCAGGATCGGCTGCACGTTGGCTTGCAGATCGGAATACAACTTGTCCAGGGACGCGCTGGCCTGGTCCGCCGTGATCACGCCCTGCTGCACCGCCTGGTCGATCACGCTCAGCGAATCGTTCACTGACTGCACTACCGCGCAGATGATCTGCTGCTCCTGTTTCACCTTGGCCGCGTGGTGGCCAAAGATCGCTCCAAACACCTGCATGATGCCGCCCGCGATCATTACGAACGGCGCCGCCGGTCCCGTGGCTCCGGCAAACTTGATTGCGGCCGCGCCGGCTGTGCTGAGCACCAGAGATGCCGTGCTCTTGCCCGATACGATCCCCGAGCAGTCTTCCTTGGTCCACAACGCGCCGTTGTTCATGGCCGTTTGCACGGTCTGACTCACCAGCGCGGACGAAGGCGCTCCCCCGCCACCCGCGGCTATCGCTGCCGCCAGCACTGAGGCATCGTCCCCGAGCATGCGCCGTCTGCGCACACCCATAGGTGAGGAAGGCGAGACACGCGAGCGCAACGATTGCCGCGATCGCGCGGGCGAGATGCGCGAAGGTCCAGAGAGTCCACGCCAGCCCAACGGATTTTGTGTGCTCGTTTGAAAGTACATTCATCACTTCATCAGCCCGAGTTTCACCAGCTCCACGTGGATGCTCTCTTTGATCAGGATCTCCGCTTCGCTCTGGGTGTAAAAAACCACCGTTGGTTTGCCCAGCTGCAGATCGCGCTTGCCGAAAATCTTCTGCGCGGCGGCGCGAGAGCAATCCCGAACTAGAGTTTCCAGTTCCATCGGCGGCCGGTTTAGTCCTTGTAATCCCAGGGCAGGCGGGTAGAGCTGTGCTCCGCAAGCTGTTTGGGATGGGACACCGGCACCAGTTGGTCTGCGGCAAATATCACAACCTCGCCTTCCAGGGCCGGCTCATTGATGCGGCAAAGGACGCTTCCATCGTCGTTCACGTCGATCGCCGTGCCGTGGAAGCCGTGCAGACGCTTCACCTTAAACAGGATCTCCGTTCCCGACTCAATCGCTGACTTCGGCGCCGCGATACGCACCGGAGGCAGCAAGCTCTTCTTTTTCGCTGACTTCTTTTTGGCCGGCTTCGCGGTTGCTGCTGCTCCGCCCGGCGTTTCCACTTCGAGTTCTGGCATTGTGTTTCTCCTCTTTGCTTCAAATTTCAGTGCATGATCCCCGGCGCTTTCACCACGTAGCTGCCGCCGATAAAACAAACCTCTTTGCGCAGACGGTCATACATCAGCCGCGGGCGCGTTCCGCCATGCTCCCCCAGCATGTGGACAAACTCCCGTACCTCATGCGGCTTCTTTGCCATGTAGACCACAAAGGTGGCATCGCCCAGGTCCACGTAATCTTTTTGCGCGTCTGTATCGAACTTGCCGAGATCGAGCTGCACGTCTTCCGCCAGGGCGTAGAGCTGGCGTCCGTTGGGCGAGCTGGCCAGCAGCGGGCAGTCCTTCACGTATTTGCCGGGATCTCCGAGCATGTTCTTGACCTGGCTGACCTGGCCTGGCGTCATAAAGTCGAGCCGTGGGAGCTGGTCATAATGTTCCACGGACCAATCGGCAAATTGTTTTGCGCCGGCGCGCGCTTCCATCTTGTCGAAGTACTCAGGATTTATCCCGATCGCCACCAGCGGTCCAAGGATGGTGTAGTCTTTCCGCTGCCGCGCCGAGCGTTGCCGCTCAAACACGCCAGAGGCGTCGCGATGGTGGAACTTCTCAAACAGCTGAGTTGCGCGGGTTTCTGCGTCGGGGTTGAACAGCCGTCCGATCGCGCGGCTAGCTTTCTTCTGGAGTTTCCTCCTTACCCGTCTTTTGACACGCTGCAGCCCGCCTTCCATCTTGATTCCCTGCTCACGGGCAAACTTTTTCGCCGACTGCTTCTTTACCCGCTTTGCTCCGCGGAAGTCCCCTGCATCCAACCGAGCGTGGGCTTCAGCGTCGCGCCGGCTTTCCACTGTCTCGCGCGTTGCGCCCTTGCGTCCCAAGCCAAAGAAGTTTCCGCTCCTGGAGTTCTTCGATTTGCTCGTCACGCTGTCAAACAATTTGCTTCCGGCCGCTGATTCGAATGCGGTGAGCAGCGCCGCAGGGATCGGGTTGCCCGAACGCCTCATGCTGCTCACCTGTTTAAGGCTGTAAACCTTGCTCGGGTTGCCGAAGATAATCAGCTCCGCGGGGTTGCGCGAGATCACGCGGCGGAAGGCCGATTCAAACGTGTCATCGGCGCGGACGCCTTCCGCCATCTTCTTTGCCGTGCCGGCGTTATAGCCCTGGCCTTTGAGCGCTTCAATCACGTCGGAGCGCACCGCAGTGGATTGGTAAGGTCCACTAGAAGGTTTCGCCGTTCGGTGCGCCGATCGACGTGAGGTCTTGGCAGACGGCGGGGTCTGCGAACTTAATCCGCGCGACAACGGGATGCCGAAGATTTTGCTCAGCCCTTTGCGCATGGCTCCGCGGACGTGCTTGCGCGCGCGCCGCTTCTCTGCGCGGCTGAACAACGGATTGGTTTTGGTGGCCGGCAAATCAGTTTCCTGGTACTTTCCTGAAATGTGCAAGCATGCTGGCATCGAACCCAGGCAGCGGCGCGGCGGTGATCTGAGTGGGCGCAAACATCTGCCGCTGGATGTTTTCCAGGAAGGTGTCGGCCAGCTTGTGCAGCGCGATCCCGCTCATCATGTCAGAGAAGACGCACTGAAATTCCGCCGTCTTGGGATTGATCCGCACCAGCAGATACAAATCGCCTTCAGGGATCACCGGAGGCTTGGGAGCGCCGTTCTGTTTTGGGTCACTCATAATTAAATTCTGCTCACCAGGACCACTCCGCCGATGGCGGCGGCCAGCCAGCCCCAGTTGTTCTGAAAGAACGCGCTCCAGTCCGTGGGGTTGGGATTGTTGCTGCCGATCAGCTTCAAAATCGAGTTGTACTGCGCGGTGTACTGGGCCACCGCGGCGGCGTCATTGCGCGCGGCGGCGTCGGCAATCTTCTGCTGCAGCGGGGCAAGTTGGTTGCTGAGCGTGCCCTGCGTCTGCGCCTGCTGCTGCTGCACCTGGATCTGTCCCGCGGTATTGAGCTGGTGCTGAATCACGATGATGATGGCCGCGGCGATCGCGGTGACGATGCCGGCTGCCAGCAGCGGAGCGATGCCCAGACCGTTCAGTCCGGGAATGCTTGGCACCTGGCCAAAAGACGCGCGATAGAGCGTGTTGTATTTATCCAGCAGGGCTTCAAGGTCCACGCGGTTCTGCTGGATCTGCGCGCTCAGGGATGCCGGCCACTGAATGCCCGCCTGATTGCCAGCGCTGATCTGCTGCTCCTGGCGGATCTGCTCCGTGTTGGCTTGCTGGAAATACCGCGACACAAGGTTGATCTGGTCCGTTGTGGCCTGGGCATCCGCGCCGGAAGCTACGCAGTTGGGATCAGAGCTGGTGTCACACGGTGAGCACGCGCCGCTGGAGATGTCGCAATTCCATCCCGGATCGCCCAGCCGCAGGCGGTTGCGGAAAGCCACGCGGCGTCCGCGCTGGAGATTGCCCAGGCGCAGAGTGTTGGGCCGCCAGCCTAAAGGATTGTCAGTGGAGGCGCGGACGTAGCTCACTTTTTCCCTCCGAAGACGAACAGCGCGGCGATGCCGCCCAGCAGCAGCCATTTGTTGGCGATCCCGCCGATCATCGATTGTTCCAGCCAGCTCACGTGAGCCGCGGCAGCGGCGGCCACGGTGGCCGGTGAAGGAATTGGACCCGAAGTGGGCGTAACGATCACCGGCACCTGAGCCGGTCCGCCATTGGCTTGCATGGGCGAAGTGATGGGCGGATTAAGAATCACGCCAGGCGCGGGGTTTGCCGGAGACATCGAGGGATTCAACGCCGGATTCAAACCCGGCCATGCTCCGGGCATCGTGTCCGGATTGCCGGGAAAGGGCTGCGGCATGATCGCAGGCCCCATCGCGGTGTTGAAGTCACCGGTATCGCCTTGTGCGGTAATGAAGCCCATGCCGCGCAATTGCATGGAGCGCGTGCCCCAGGTGATCGATCCCATGCCGCGGCGAGAAAGGTCACGCCGAAATGCTTTTGCCGCTGAGCGGGTTGAATTGTTCGACCGCGCCGCACGTTCCGCTGCATCCATCACTTGTAGGACCACGGGCAAAGTTGGGAGTCTCATCTGCGCTTGCCTCCCATGCCGGCCAGCAGAAACGCAAAGCCCACAGCTCCAGCGGCGAGCACTGGATTCGACACCACTGCTCCGCCGATGCTGGTCTTCTGGTCCCACCAGCTCACCGGCTGCTGCGTTGTCACCACCCGCGGCCCGGTGATTGTCTGCACCACTTGCTGAATTCCCTGGGCGATGGTGGACACCGGCGAAGGACCTGTGGCAAACGTGGAGGGATCGCTGAAGATGCCGCCAGGTTGAAATGCTTTCCCCGTTGGGACGAATGGCTGATCCACGGATATGCACTGTCCCGCTCCGCACACTGCGTTAGGACCGCAATCAGAATCGATGCTGCATTCATCGGCGCCCATAAAACGGCGGCGCCGGCGTAAATTGAATCGCGGTCCGCTGAGAGGAGTGTTGCAGCTTCCGCCGCAGTTGCAGCCCAGTCCGCTCAACTGAATGCCAGGGCGCATGGCGATCATCGGCCCGCGCGAGGTGCGTCCTCTGACCATGGTGCTGGCGGTAACGGATGCGCCGACCGGCAAAGCGCGGACGCCCAGCGGCGTCATTACGGGCGGCGCGGGATGCTGGAAAGTGTTTTGCATGAACGGGCCACGCGGCTTGATGTCCGTACGAGAAAAAATGTATCTCCCGGTGCGGGGATCGATGCGGTAAGTGATGGCTCCGTTCGCGTTGGTGGAAGGATCTGCGCCCGCGGGATTGAATTCACCATTGAGCACAGCGACACTGCGCGAGAGCGGGTTGCGCGGGTAAGGGATGTTATCCCAGCCCAGGCGTGAAAGATTGCGGCGGCCCAAAGGATTGCCCGTGTTGGCGATTACGTAGCTCATATGATCATGCACCACCAGTCCGCATCTCTGCCGTTGTAACTCGCTGGGCTGTCGAGCTTTCTCATCACTCCCGACTCGATCATTTCCCTAGCAACATCCGCGGGCACAGGAAACGTTTTCCTGTCAGATCCCTTCGAGAAATCAGGGTGCATTACTAGACCCGCTTGTCTTTCATGAGGGTGCTTATCGATCACCAAGCGCATTCCCCTTCCCACGGTGATGAACGCAACACGAGCCGCAAGACTCAGAGACGAAGGAGCGCCCGTCAGATAAAAAACAACTTCATTCACGAACTCGCGTGCTGCTGTAGCCCGCTCCTGCGCTTCCTGATATCGGAGATCAGTACTGCTCGATGCAATCGTCATTTTCTTAGCACCAGTACTGCCAGCACGCCCAGGCCGCCGTACAGCATCCAGTTGGGGATCGATCCCGTACCGCTGGCGAACAATCCGCCCGGAGCGGTGCTGAGCGCGAGCTGTCCGCTGGGATTGATCGGCACCAGCTGTCCGGTGGCCGGGTTGGTGACAAATCCGGGAAGGCTGGTGCGTATCCCGCTGTTGGTGGCCGTGATGATGTTGGCCGTCGCAGATCCAACGGAGCTGATCACCGGCGCGATGGAATCGAGGATGTCGCTGAAGTCTCCCAGCCGGCGCATTTGCCTGCGGCCGTTTCGCGATCGCACAGAGACGTGGTAACTGCCCAGGCCCATTTGCCCTTGGCCACGTCCCAGCTTTAGTCCGCGCATCTGGCGGCGGTCCAGCCCGCTTACATCCTGGTAGTCGTTGCTGGTGAGCGACCACACGCGCTTGCGGAAATAATTGTTTGGCCCTTTGCCAAACGCGGGATCGCGGCGCGCGGAGTCCAGCGGCACCCAGGAGCCGTCAGGGAATTCCACTTCACAATAAATGTGGCTGAAGACGCGCGGCGCATCGGGATAGTTGCTGATGGTGACCAGGCGAACGCTGTGTCCGATGGTGAGCAGCAGCGAGCTGAGCAGCACGGCGTTGATGTCGTCACAGTCTCCGCCCTGGATGGTCAGGATCTCGCGCGCGGTGCGGAGCGTCTCCACGCCGTCAATGTCTTTAAAGAAACGGATGTTGCGGCGTACCCAGTCGAACACTGCGCGGATCTCGCCCACAAAATCAAAGCCCTGGACGCCGGCCGCGCGGACAATCGCCATGGCCTGGCGGTTGATGAGTTGGTCCGTCATGCCCTGGTGCACCAGCTCGCGTATGCGGGCGATGGTGAACTCGGTGCCGCGATCGCCTCCGGGCATTTGCATTCTCCGCACCGGAGCCATGGCATGGAGCGGGCTGTTGCCCATGGTGAGGTATGGAGTGTTGGAGCTTGCTTGCGTGGATCTGATCGGTACAAGGTTTGCGGCCATTGGTTCCTTATCAGACAGACGATCAAAAGTTGATGGAGTAAAAAAATGCGAGCGGGCCGGTTGCAATTCAGCGCTTAGTCAGCGACTTCCGGGCTGGCCGGAAGTTTATGAACGGCCCGCTCTACACGGTGCAGAATGCAGCTTTGTTGGCTGGGGGAGCAAGCATTATCGCATAGCACATGGGCTTGCTATTCCATAGCAATGGCCATTTCTGCTGGTTTTGGCGTGGGGTATTGACTGCTATGCGATTTCTGGGGTAGGATTCATCCCGCAAATCAGCAAATCCAGCTAGTCGGCCTAAACCAGGAGACCCCGTGGTTAGGTCAGCGCCGCGTCTGTCTGCCCCTGAAGGAACTCTTACTCAGGAAATTAAGTTCACCCCGCCTCCCCCAGCCGAAATCCGCGATCCCGAGGACAAGCCTTCATTCTGGGAGCAGCTTTGGCAAGTCCCTGAGGATCAGTGGGCCAGCGACACGGAAAAAGGATACAAGGTTTATTTGTTTGAAGGCTACGGGTTGAAAGGTCCGTACCTGGAAAAGCTCACCGAGCCATTCGATATCGATTGGGTGAAGAGGAAGTACGGCGGTGGAGAATACTCCGCCACACTCAACGCCCCAGGCGGGAAGATCGAATCCAGTGCCCGCTTTAGCTGTTTTGGTGAGAGCATACGTAAATCTCCGCAGTCTGTGCAGGCCGTGCCGGCGGTGGCCAGTACGAGCGATAATTTCCAGTCGCAAGTGCTGGAGATCATGCGCGAGGGACAGAGACGGCAGGAAGAAATGTTGTCGCGCATCATGGATCGTGAACGTCCTGCCATGCCCGCAGTCGCAACTCCTTCCATCGATCCCAACATCATGCTCCGCGGCGTGGTGGATATGTTCAGCGGTCTGCTTACCAAAGCGCAAGCTCCACAGCCGCAGATGGGCCTGCTGGAGATGGTGGCCCTGATTGAAAAGTTTAAAGGCCCGGACCTGCTCACCGTGTTGACGCAGGCAAAAGCGGCCGGTCTGATTCCCGCCGCGGGATCTGGCGGCAGCCTGGTGACACAATTCAGAGAGCTGAAAGAAGCCGCGGAAGTTGTGGGACTGGGCGAGGGCAAAGGAAAATCGTGGGCGGAAACGCTGATTGAAAAAGGCCCGGAGATATTGGAAGCCGGATCAAAGCTGATCGGCAATTACAAAGAAGTGGAAGACAAACGCCTCGCCTCCGCGAACGCCATCCTCCAGATCCAGCGCAATGGACGTACGATCGTGACTCCGCCGCCTGCCGTGCAAACACAACCGGAAATGCAGATACACACTACGCCGCCGCCGATCATTCCTTCAGGCAGCACGCTGGAAGTGGAATCGCCCACCGCGGCGCAGACGTTGACGGCGGAAGAGGTCCAGGCCAGAGCCCAGCAGCAGAGCGACTTCATCA
>Ga0179589_10000038_pt1 | contig 14089 bp, 11 predicted proteins | sample CZOMad2_1_08_16f_FD_182923 | JGI IMG/M metagenome (GOLD analysis project Ga0179589, IMG submission 182923) | Vadose zone soil fungal communities from Angelo Coast Range Reserve, California, USA - CZOMad2_1_08_16fungal | ecosystem: Environmental > Terrestrial > Soil > Vadose zone | place: USA... | reverse complement strand
CGAGCGGGCGCTACGGGCGCGTCAGTTCGACGGTGGTGGGGCGGCCTGACGGGCCGCAACCCCCGCTACGCCGGCGAGATGCCGGCGCTGGTCACCCGAACGGCGCTGACCAGGCCGTCGATCAGCTTGCCCTCCTGAAAGGCCGACGCGGCGGCGGCGACGCCCAGCGGCGCGGCCGATTCGGCTCCTCGGCCACGGACTTGCGAGCCGTAAACCACCTCGATCGCATGCTGATCGGGCGAGACGGCGACCAGCACCGCGTTGTTCGGCGTCGGCACCTTAGCCAGGATCTCGCGGGCTCGCGCCGCGGTGTCGCTGCCCAGGTCGCCGATGTAGACGGCGAACCGCGCGCCGGCGGCCCGCGACCCGTAGGTCAGCGCGTCGTCAAGGGTGACCAGTTCGTCGATGGGAAACGGGTAGTGCACCGCCAGATCGCCGGGCTCGGTGACTCCGGAGATCCGCCCACTGGTCGTGATCACCGAGCCTTTGGGCAGCTCGGCGGGCGTGATGGTTGCGATCTCACCAGTTGCCACTGGCGCCACCTCCGACGCTGAACTCGGCTGCGCCGTGGCCGGCATGCGCTTCGTGACCGTTACCGAGAACCTCGTCGGTGGCGGCCCACAGAATCGGGGGATGCGTCCATGACTCCGACAACGTGTAGGTCGCCGGGTGCGGTCCCTTATGCCTCCAGATCAGCGCCGCCAGCACGATCACCAGCAACAACGGGATGCCCAAGAAATACAGGTGGATTTCCATCGAGCTCACGACGCAAACCGTATCCCACTGGCGACCCGAGAGCTACGCGGCGCCTTCGCCGAGATATCGCGCCCAGGACGGGTCGAGTTCTTTGACCGTCGACAGCAGCCGCCAGTGCTGGCCCTTAGGTGAGGTCGGCGCCCACCGCAGCGACCAGCCCAGCTCGGTCAGCAACTTGTCGCCCTTTCGGTGGTTGCAGGTCGAGCAGCACGCCACGCAGTTCTCCCAGGAGTGATCGCCGCCGCGGCTCCGGGGCACCACATGGTCCACGGTGTCGGCCTTGGCCCCGCAGTAGGCGCAACAGAAACGGTCGCGGTGCATCAGCGCCGCGCGGGTCATCGGGACGCGGGCCCGATAGGGCACCCGGACGAACGTACGCAGCCGGATCACCGATGGCACCGCGATCGATCTGGTCGTCGAATGAATGACGGGCCCGGATGGATCGTCGTGTACGACGTCGGCTTTGCCACAGATCAGCATGATGATCGCCCGCCGGACGGGCAACGCGGTCAGCGGCTCATAGGTGGAGTTCAGCAGCAGCACCCGCCGGCGATTCCAGATCGATCCGGTGTCATGTGAAACCGGCGGGTGGTTCTCGACAGAGTGGACGCTGTGGACGCTGTGCAGGCATGCGCCGTTCACGGGCCCGGTTAGGCCTGCCGCTGCACCCGAACTGTGGTGGCTGCGGCGTTTTTTGCGCTGCGCCATACGTCCTCCGCCGAATAGTCCACCACGATTCGCCACCGAGCGCACGCCAAATTGGCCGGTGTTGGCTGGTCATTCCGGTGAACAGCCGGTGCGACTTCTGCGACGGAGGTTCACATGTCGCTCAGCGGTCGGCTCCAGACATGGCCCACAATGGAGGCGATGGAACAAGTACAACAGACCTTCTACGACGCTGTCGGTGGCGCAGACACCTTCCACGCGATCGTGTCGCGCTTCTATGAGCTGGTCGCCGAGGACGAAATTCTGCGCCGGGTGTACCCCGAAGATGACCTGGCGGGCGCTGAGGAACGGCTGCGGATGTTCCTCGAGCAGTACTGGGGTGGCCCGCGAACGTACTCCGATCAGCGCGGCCATCCCCGGTTGCGGATGCGGCACGCTCCGTTCCAGATCGGCCCGTTCGAGCGCGACGCGTGGCTGCGGTGCATGCACACCGCGGTCGCGTCCATCGACTCCCAGACTCTCGACGACGCGCATCGCAAGGAGTTGCTCGAGTACCTGGAAATGGCCGCGCATTCTCTCGTCAATTCGGCGTTCTGATGAGCTCGCCGCAACAGGAGCCGTGGTGGGCGCGCGCGGTCTTCTACCAGGTGTACCCGCGGTCATTCGCCGACAGCGACAGCGACGGTGTTGGCGACCTCGACGGAGTGACGTCGCGGCTGGACTATCTGGACCGACTGGGCATCGAGGCGCTGTGGCTTAGCCCGATCATGGTGTCGCCGATGGCCGACCATGGCTACGACGTGGCGGATCCGCGAGACGTGGATCCGCTGTTCGGCGGCCTGGCCGCTTTTGAGCGACTGATCGCCGCAGCCCATGAGCGTGGCATCAAGATCACCACGGATTTGGTGCCGAACCACACCAGCTCGCAGCATCCCTGGTTTCAGGAGGCACTGGTCGCCAAACCGGGCAGCGCCGCGCGGGACCGCTATATCTTTCGCGATGGTCGCGGACCCCGCGGTGCCGAGGCGCCCAACAACTGGCAGTCGGTGTTCGGCGGGCTGTCGTGGACCCGGGTGATCGAGCCGGACGGTAAGCCGGGCCAGTGGTATCTGCACCTCTTCGATACCGAGCAGCCGGACCTCAATTGGGACAACCCTGAAGTTTTTGACGATCTGGAGAAGACGCTGCGGTTCTGGCTGGAGCGAGGCGTCGACGGTTTCCGCATCGACGTGGCCCACGGGATGGCCAAGCCGCCGGGCCTTCCGGACACCGATGTCGAGATGCGCCCGCGGATGCTCAGCGACGGCGATCCCCGCTTCAACCATCCCAACGTGCACGCGATTCACCGCAGCATCCGCACGGTCATGAATGACTATCCCGACGCGGTGACCATCGGTGAGGTCTGGGTTTTCGATAACGTCAGCTGGGCCGAGTACTTGCGCGCTGACGAGCTGCACCTGGGTTTCAACTTCCGCATGGTCCGCGCAGATTTCGACATCGCCGGCATCCGTGCGGCGATCGAGAACACCCTTGCCGCGGCAGCGATTGAAAACGCCACTCCCACATGGACGTTAGAGAATCACGATGTCGAACGAGGGCCCAGCCGCTACGGCGGGGGCGCCGGTGGACTCGATCGGGCCCGCGCGATGGCAATGGTGACGCTCGCCCTACCTGGCGCAGTATTCGTGTACAACGGTCAGGAGTTGGGGCTGCCCAACGTCGAGTTGCCCGACGAAGCGCTGCAAGATCCGACATGGGAACGCTCCGGACACACCGTGCGAGGCCGCGACGGGTGCCGCATTCCGATTCCGTGGCGCGGCGACACTCCCCCGTTCGGATTCTCCACATCGGCCGACACTTGGCTGCCGATGCCGCAGGAGTGGGCGACCCTGACCGTCGAGAAGCAGCTCAATGACGCCGACTCGACCTTGTCGTTCTTTCAGCGCGCGCTCGAAATCCGCCGTACGCGTCGGGAGTTCACCGGAAGCCGGGTCGAGTGGCTGGACGCACCACAAGGCGCGCTGGTCTTCGAGCGCGGTGACGATGGCCTGCGTTGCGCTCTGAACACTGGCAAGCGGGCGGTACCGCTGCCGGACGGCGACCCGATTCTGACCAGCGCGCCGTTGGTTGACGGGAAGCTGCCACCGAACGCCGCGGCGTGGCTGGTGTGGTCGCCCGACCCCCAGCGGTAGCGCAAGGCCCCCCGCGTCTTTATACATAACCCATGGCCTACACGTGGACAGTCATCGGAGCCGGACCTGCGGGAACTGCCGCAGTGGGAAAGCTCCTCGATCAGGGAGTCGCGCCGGAAAAAATCGCCTGGATCGATCCGGCTTTTGCAGGCGGTGACCTCGGCGGAAAGTGGCGGTCGGTTTCAAGTAACACGCAGGTTGGGCTATTTCTGAGTTATTTGAATGACTCTGCCGCATTCCGGTTCTCGTCGGCACCTCCGATGCCACTGCAGGAAGTGGACCCGCAAGAGACCTGCGCCCTGGCCCTGATCGCCGACCCCTTGGTGTGGATCATCGAGCACCTGCGTGAGCGGGTACGGGTCTTTCAAACGACGGCGACCGCGCTCTCCCTGGAAAGAAGGCAGTGGAGAATTGAAACGCAGCAGCACGAACTTGCCTCCAAAAACGTGATCCTGGCCGTCGGGGCAGTTCCAAAGAAGCTTTCCTACCCCCATCTGGACGAGATTCCTCTAGAAGTCGCGCTCGATCCGGAAAAGTTGGCACAACAGCCGCTGGAAAATGCCACGGTCGCCGTGTTCGGGTCTTCCCATTCGACGATGATCGCATTGCCGAATCTATTGCGTCAGCCCGTCAAGAGAGTGATCAATTTCTATCGCAGTCCGCTCAGATACGCTGTGTATCTGGATGATTGGATTCTGTTCGACGATACTGGTCTCAAAGGCCAAGCGGCCGCCTGGGCTCGAGAAAACATCGACGGTGTGCATCCAGAACGACTGGAGCGGTGCTGGATCGGTAGTCCGGATTTTATCGAGAAGATTGCCGCGTGCGACCGCGTGATCTATACGGTCGGCTTTGAGCGCAGAACCCTGCCTGTGACCAAACAGTGGGGCCAGCTGGATTACAACCCGGTCAACGGCATCCTTGCTCCCGGCCTCTTCGGGCTCGGGTTTGCGTTTCCGGAGTTTGCGACAGACCCCCACGGTTACGGCCAATATCGAGTGGGCCTGAAGAAATTTATGGATCACCTCAACGCTGTTCTGCCATTGTGGCTCCGTTATGCGCCATGACCGGCTTGCCGCAACACGGATCAGCGCAGCACCAGCGCGGGGTCACCGCGACGCCGGTAAACCGAACCGAACCGCGCATCGATGCGCAACCAGGCCCGCAGCATGCGAACCCGCACAATCTCGTCGGCATCAACAGCTTCGGATGACTGCGGCAGGAAACCCATTGCAGTCAGGGCGAATACACACCGCATGGGGATGCCTACGCTGGCATCGGCCGAGCTGACCCGGATCACCTCCTGGTCCAGCAGCGATACCGGAGGACCGTGAGCGCTGCCGTGCTCTTTGGCCAGTTGGGCCCCGCGCTGCGCCAAATCCAGCATCAAGCGGGCCGGTACGTCGTCGAGGTGGGCGAAGCCCGAGTCCGGCGGCAACGCACCCCGCCAGGCGGAATCCATCGGGAAGCCGGGATTGACGTAGCCAGAGCTGTCTACCGCGGCCAGTCCCCGCGCCAATTCGTCTGCGCCGACCGACATGTCGTCGGGCCGAAGGACGCCGGCCACCACCCGGCTGGCCAGCACGTCGAAGCCGGTGGCCGCCCACGCGGTGAATAACCCGCCCGAACGGGCGCGCAGCCGGATGACCGCGGCGGCGTCGAGCCGCGCCGCCCGCTCGACGAACGTGGCCAAGTCCGTGCGGTGGGCGGCCATGGAGTCTGGACCCAGCCACACGCCCCGCTCGGCTAGCTGAGCCACCGCTGCAGGTATTCCCGATGATGCGGCGAAAGGCGCACCAGTCGCTGCTCGTCGATGTGGAACGCGGCCAGCTGCGACTCGGCGATCACAGCGGGCTTCGATTCCGGATCGGCGTTAACCGAACGCACTTCGTAGCCGAGCGTGAAATCGACGGCTCGCAAACGCTTTACCCACATCGTGACCTGAAGTGGCGAATCGGCCAGCCGCAGCTGGCCTTTGTATGTGACGCGCACGTCGGCGATCAGTAGGCCGACGGTGGTGATATCCGCACCGAACGCCTGCGAAAGAAACGGGACGCGAGCCTCTTCCAAAATCGTGACCATGGTCGCGTGGTTGACATGCTGGTACATGTCGATGTCCGACCACCGGACCGGGACAGGTGCGACGAACCCCACGTTTTCTGTGCGCCGCTCCTCCCCATCGCTCCGCTCTGCATCGTCGCTGGCGGTCACCCGGCGGATCCTCGCCCACTGGTGCGCGTCATGCGGCGAATCTGCCGAGCCGCCACCGACAGTGTGGCCAAATCCTTCTGACCGCTTTCGTAGATCTCGGTCAGCGTTCGCCGCGCGCGCTCCACCCGCGACGCGCTGAGGTGTTCCCATTCGGCGATCTTCTGTTCGCCGCTCTCATCCGGCTCACCGACGGCGAGCACGTCGAAACACAACGATCGCAGCGACGCGTAAATATCGTCACGAATCGCCAAGCGCGCCAACGAGTGCCAGCGGTCGCTGCGTGGCAGGTCGGACACCGCGGTCAGCAGACCGTCGGTGCCCAGGCGATCCATCAACGCGAAATACGTGTCAGCGACCTCGGCGGGCTCGCGGTCGTCGATGTCGGCGACATCGATGATGTCGAGCAAGCTGTACCGGTACAAACCGGTGGCCACCGTGTAGGCGAGATCGTCGGATGCGCCCTGCGCGACGAATTCACCGGCTTCCTTTTCGACGATCGCCTTGTCGTCTCCGCGTAGCCACTCCGCCATGCGCGGCGTCAGCGCCGCCACTTTCTGGGCGAATCGGTTGATTTCGGCGCCGACTGCCAACGGCTGCGGACGGTAGTTGAGCAACCAGCGTCCGGCACGGTCGATCAGCCGTCGGGTATCCAACGTCATGTGATCGGAGACCGCGATCGGCAGCTCGGCCGCGCGGATACTGTGCCACAGTTGGCCCACCCCGAAGATGGCGTCGGTCGCCGCATAGGTGCGTACCGCATCCACCGGGCTCACCCCGATGTCCTCGGCGATCCGGTAGTCATAGCTGATGCCGGCGGTGTCCACCAAATCATTGACCAGCATGGTGGTTACGATCTCCCGCCTCAACTGGTGAGAGCGGATCGCCGGGCCGAATCGGTCGCGCAGCGGCGACGGGAAGTACCGTGGCAACCTTCTGGCGAAGACTTCTTGATCCGGCAGATCGGTACTCAACAACTCGTCTTTGAGCGCAAGCTTGACGTGTGCCATCAACGTCGCGAGTTCCGGCGACGTGAGCCCGAGGCCTGCTTCGAGTCGCCGCGCTATCTCCTTGTCCGAGGGCAGCGCCTCGAGTTCGCGGTTAAGCCCCCGCTCGGCCACGAGATATTTGATCTGGTCGGCATGCACGGGTAGCAGACTGGGGGCATTGGCGCGGCTGGTACCGATCAGGTCGTTCTGGTCGGCGTTGTCGGCGAGCACCAATTCCGCGACTTCGTCGGTCATCGACTCGAGTAGCTGGGTGCGTTCACCCGGGTCGATCTTGCCCGCGGTGACCAGGGCGTCGACGAGGATTTTGATGTTGACCTCGTGGTCCGAACAGTCCACGCCGGCTGAATTGTCCATCGCATCGGTGTTGATCCTGCCGCCGCACAGGTCGAACTCGATACGGCCACGCGCCGTGACGCCGAGGTTGCCGCCCTCGCCGATCACTTTGGCGCGCAGCTGGTTTGCGCTGACCCGCACCGGGTCGTTCGCGCGGTCACCCACGTCGGCGTCGGATTCTGCTTCGGCCTTGATATAGGTTCCGATACCGCCGTTGAACAACAGATCCACCGGTGCGCGCAGAATCGCACGGATCAGATTGGGTGGTGCCATCTCGGTGACGTCGTCTTCGATGTTCAGCGCTGCGCGGACCTGATCGCTGATCGGAATGGCTTTGTGTTCGCGGCTGTACACCCCGCCACCCTCGCTGATCAGCGACTTGTCGTAGTCGTTCCAGCTGGAGCGGGGCAGATCGAACATCCGCCGTCGTTCTTCCCACGAGGCGGCCGGATCGGGGTTGGGGTCCAAGAAGACATGGCGGTGGTCGAAGGCGGCCAATAATCGAATGTGCTCGGACAGCAGCATGCCGTTGCCGAACACGTCACCGCTCATGTCGCCGATGCCCACCACCGTGAAGTCCTCGGTCTGGGTGTCGACCCCCATCTCGCGGAAGTGCCGTTTGACCGCTTCCCAGGTGCCCTTGGCGGTGATGCCCATCGCTTTGTGGTCGTAGCCGACCGATCCGCCGGACGCAAAGGCGTCGCCCAACCAGAACCCGTAGGACTTGGCGACGTCGTTGGCGATGTCGGAAAACGTGGCAGTGCCCTTGTCGGCGGCCACCACCAGGTAGGCATCGTCGCCGTCGCGCCGCACCACCTCCGCTGGACCGCTGACCTCGCCGGTGGTGTGATCGACATTGTCGGTGATGTCGAGCAACCCAGAGATGAACAGCTTGTAGCAAGCGACGCCTTCGTTACGGGTGGCGTCGCGGTCAGCGGCGGGGTCGCCGGTGGGCAGCGGCGGCTGTTTAACGACGAACCCGCCTTTGGCGCCGACCGGCACGATGACCGCGTTCTTCACGGCCTGAGCTTTGACGAGGCCCAGGATCTCGGTGCGGAAATCCTCCCGACGGTCCGACCAACGCAGGCCACCGCGCGCCACATAGCCAAATCGCAGATGCACACCTTCGACACGAGGTGAGTACACGAAGATCTCGAACTTCGGACGCGGCAGCGGAAGCTCCTCAATCAGCTGAGCATCCAACTTCAACGACAGCACATTCTTGCTGCGGGCCGAACCCTCATGCTTCACAAAGTAATTGGTGCGTAGGGTGGCCTGAATCAGCGAGGCGAATGCACGCAGGACGCGGTCGGTGTCCATACTCACCAATGCGTCGATGTCCGAGGCCACCGCGGCAGCGGCCGCTTGCGCGTCGCGGCTCCTCGGTGAGCCTGAGAGATCGGGATCGAACAGCGCCTCGAACAAGGTGACCAATGACCGTGCGGTAGCCGGGTTTTCGTTGATCACCGATTCAATGTGGGACTGACTGTAGGGAAAACCAGCCTGCCGTAGGTATTTCGCGTAGCTGCGCAGCAGCACAACCTGCTGCCAGGTTAGGCCGGCGCGCATCACCAGCTCATTGAACCGGTCGATCTCGATGCGGCCTTCCCAGATCGCGGTCACCGCGTCGGCAAAGCGCTTGGCGGTCGCCTCCCGCTCGGGACCCGCCCGCGCCAGCGGAATCGTGGGTTGCGGCGCGATCTTGAACTGGTAGATCCACACCGGCAGGCCGTCGGGACGGGTGACGCTGAACGGTCGCTCTTCGAGTACCACCACGCCCATGGATTGAAGCATCGGCAGCAAGTGACTCAGCGAGGCCGATCGACCACCCAGATACCAAGTCAGCCGGGCGGTCTCGTCATAGTCGTGGTCGGACAGCACCAACTTCACCGAATCGTCGGCAAGTTCTTCGATAATGGCGATGTCATTGATCGCATCCATCGGGGTGTCGGCCTGTTTGTACGCCTCGGAGAACGCCCACGCGTAGTGCTCGGCCTCGATGGGTCCAACTGAGCCTGCGGTCGCCTCGCCGATCAGCCGGTCAGACCAGGTGCGCGCGGCTTCGGTCAGCAACGCCTGAATCCGCACTCGGTTGGCTTCGGCGGTGTCGATATTCGTGGCGCTGCCTTGGCTCAACCGGACCATGAAATGTAACAGCGCCCAGGGTGATTCAGTGACACGAGCGGTGAATTCGAGGCTGGTGCCACCGAATTCACGGACCAGGATGTCTTCGATCTGCAGACGCACGGCCGTGGTGTAGCGGTCGCGGGGCAGGTAGACTAGGCAGGAGACGAAGTACTCGAGTCGGTCAGCGCGCAAGAACAGCAGCGCTCGGCGTTGGGATCCGAGATCCAGCACGGCTTTGGTCATCGCCAACAGTTGCTCGGCGCTGCGCGCGAAAAGCTCTGAGCGCGGCACGGTCTGGATGACGTCGAGCAGCAGCTGCCCCGGATGGCCGGGGTCAAGGTCGGCCAGCATGAGCGCCTCGCGAACGCGGCGCGAAATTATCGGGATCTCGAGGACGTCAGCGTTCATCGCGGCGACCGTGAAGAGCCCGATAAGGCGGTGCTCGAAGACGCTGCCGTCGACGTTTTCGCGGACCGCGAAGACGTACGGGTAAGCGCCGAAGCGCAGGTAGCTGGCAACGTCTGTCTGCGCCAACGCCAGCAGTTCGGTGTCGTCAGTCAGGCGAGGACGCGAACGCTTGCGCCGCCGCAGCACACCAAGACTGGTGGTCGCTTCATCGCCGGAGACGCATCCGTCGCGCACCGGGCAGCGTTGATAGCCCAGCAGCGTGAAATGCCCGTTGGCCAGCCAGCGCAACAACGCGGCGACGTCGCCGCTGTCCGCTCCCGGGTAGCGACCCTTCGCGTTGGTTTCCACGTCGTTGGCCAGGTCGTTGAGGATGGCGATCATCGCCGTCGAGTCCGCTGCAACTCGGCGCACGTCGGCGAGCACCCCCGGCAACAGCCGTTCGGCTTCCTGCAGAGCGTTGCTGTCCACCGACGGCGAAAGCTGCACGTGGACCCAGGTCTCGTCGATACCATCGCCGCGCGAAGTCTTCGGCTCAACCCGCAGCAGCTGGCCGGCGCCGTCGCGATGCACCTCGAAGACCGGGTTCATGATCGCCGCGTAGGCCACCCCAAGCCGGTGCAGCAGGACGGTGACCGAATCCATCAGCATCGCGCCGTCGTCGGTGACCACTTGCAGCGCGGGGCCGAATCCCCCCGGATCGTCGGGCGGATAGACCGCGACCCGGATCTCCCCGGCCGGCCGATGCAGGCCGAGCCGATAGTGCGCGCTCAGCAGCGCAGACGTCACCGCGGGTGCGGCAATCGACCCCGCCGTCGGCCCGGTGTCTGCGGAACCGGGGGCAGCTTCGGCCTCGTCGTCGTGTGGGCCTTGGTACGCGTCGGCGTAGGCCTTAGAGACCCACTCGGGAATGTCGTCACTGTCAGTGAACTTCGCCCAATCCACGGCACCCTGCAGGCTGGTGGACCCGGGATCAACCGTCATGCCGACCGCTCCTGCCTCAGCACGCATACCAACGCTGGCACGCCTGACACTAGTCGCGAGTGAGCCTTCGGTGAGTCACCCGGTGGGGACGCGCGGCGTCGGCACCGAGCCGCTCGATCTTGTTCTCCTCGTATGCGCCGAAATTGCCCTCGAACCAGAACCACTTGGCCTCGTTGTCCTCGTCGCCCTCCCACGCCAGGATGTGGGTGCAGGTCCGGTCAAGGAACCAGCGGTCGTGGGAGATCACCACCGCACAGCCGGGGAACTTCTCCAGCGCGTTCTCCAACGAGCCAAGGGTTTCGACGTCGAGGTCGTTGGTTGGCTCGTCAAGCAGGATCAGGTTCCCGCCCTCCTTGAGCGTGAGCGCCAGATTGAGTCTGTTGCGTTCACCGCCGGACAACACCCCGGCCGGCTTCTGCTGGTCGGGCCCCTTGAACCCGAAGGCCGAGACATAGGCCCGCGACGGAATCTCGTTCTGCCCGACCTGGATGTAGTCCAATCCGTCGGAGACGACTTGCCACACGTTCTTCTTCGGGTCAATACCGGCCCGAGACTGGTCTACGTAGCTCAGCTTGACGGTCTCGCCCACCTTGACGGTGCCGCTGTCAGGCTGCTCGAGCCCGACGATGGTCTTGAATAGCGTGGTCTTGCCGACGCCGTTAGGGCCGATGACTCCGACGATGCCGTTGCGGGGCAGCGTGAACGACAGGTCCTTGATCAGCGTGCGTCCCTCGAATCCCTTATCGAGGTGCTCGACCTCGACCACCAGATTGCCCAGCCGCGGGCCGGTTGGGATCTGGATCTCCTCGAAGTCCAGCTTGCGCGTCTTCTCCGCCTCGGTGGCCATCTCCTCGTAACGCTGCAGGCGGGCCTTGCCCTTGGCCTGGCGGGCCTTGGCGCCGGAACGCACCCACGCCAGCTCCTCTTGCAACCGCTTCTGCAGCTTCGCGTCCTTACGGCCCTGCACCGCCAGCCGTTCAGCCTTCTTCTCCAGGTAGGTGGAGTAATTGCCCTCGTATGGGTAGGCGCGACCGCGGTCGAGCTCCAGGATCCATTCGGCCACGTTGTCCAGGAAGTAACGGTCGTGGGTGACCGCGAGAATCGCACCCTCGTAGGCGGCCAGATGCTGTTCGAGCCACTGCACGCTCTCGGCGTCGAGGTGGTTGGTGGGTTCGTCGAGCAGCAACAGGTCGGGTTTGGACAGCAGCAACTTGCACAACGCCACCCGGCGCCGCTCGCCACCGGAAAGGTGTGTCACCGGCTCGTCCGGCGGTGGACAGCGCAGGGCATCCATGGCTTGCTCTAGCTGCGAGTCGATGTCCCATGCGCCGGCGTGGTCGAGATCCTCTTGCAGCCGGCCCATTTCGTCCATCAGCTCATCGGAATAGTCGGTGGCCATCAACTCGGCGACCTCGTTGAAGCGATCGAGTTTGACCTTGAGGTCGCCCAGACCCTCCTCCACGTTGCCCCGGACGGTCTTGTTCTCATCCAGCAGCGGCTCCTGCTGCAGGATGCCGACGGTTGCCCCGGTAGCCAAGAAGGCGTCACCGTTGTTGGGCTTGTCCAGGCCCGCCATGATCCGCAAGACGCTCGACTTACCTGCCCCGTTGGGGCCGACGACCCCGATCTTCGCTCCCGGCAGGAAGCTCAGTGTCACGTCGTCGAGGATGACTTTGTCGCCGTGCGCCTTGCGGACCTTCTTCATCGTGTAGATGAACTCAGCCATGCCGCGGTGTTGCCTTTCTGGTTTGCGAGGTTGCTCGCGACCCATCCTAGGCAGATGATCCGGCTTGTTCTCGCGCCGCTGCGCCGCGCGCCCGTCGACAGCCGGGCACCGCCGTAGCAGGCTACTAAGCCGACAGCGGCAACACCGCCCCTGCTTCGGGCGCGGTCTGTGCGCTGCCGGACTGTTTCGCGTCATCGGCGCCGGTCGTGTCGGCGGCCGATCCAGCCTCCGGTGTCGGGCCGCCGGCGGTGTCCGATCCGGAGCAGACCGTCTTCTCGACGCGCGCGATGCAGCGAGACAGGTCGGGCCCGACGGAGCTGGCGCGCATCTCCAGAGTCGAACGCCGGATGCCATCGCGGTCCTCGTATTCGCTGGTGTGAACGTGCCCCACCACAATCACCGGAGAGCCCTTACCCAGCGACGCGCCCACACCCGAGACCAGACGACCCCAGCAGTTGACGGTGACGAACAGCGAGTTGCCGGCCTCCCAGGTGCCGTCGGCGCAACGACGCCGGGAATTGCTAGCCACCCGGAACTTCAGCACTTCCTGGTCACCGACGCTGCGGCGTTTCGGGTCGTTGACGATGTTTCCGACCACGGTCAGTGGTGTTTCGAACATTGCTCATTCCTTTCCTGCGTTCTATGCCGGTTACGGCGGCGACTGCAAATGGCGACCCGGACAATCCGATGCCGCCACACCGCCGGCGCACTGCCATTCAGCTCGGGTTGGCCGACAACCCCGCCGAGCCGGCTGGTGGCTGGGCCGGGGCTGTGGAAGGAATGGCGGCTGTGGATGAATCCCGCGGCCCAGCGCTGACCGGCTAGCGCCGGCGTTGCCCCGAGGTATCGCGGCGAGCCAGCTCGGCCAGCATCGCGTTGTAGGCCGCCAGATCGGCATCCTCGTCGCGGTCAGCCGCGCGATCCAATCGCGTGGCGGTTCGCTGGTCGCTGCGCGACCACTGCACCAGCAACGCGATCATGACGACAACCAGTGGTATTTCCCCTGCCGCCCAAGCGATTCCACCGCCGAGCCGCTGATCACCCAGCAGGTCGGTGTGCCAGCTCAGGTGCAGCGACCGGTAGAAGCTCTCGCCGAGCACCTTCTGCATGCTCATCAGCACGACCCCGAAAAATGCGTGCAGGGGCAACGACGCGAAGACCACCGCCACCTTGGCCAGCGGCGGTATCGGCCGCGGCGTCGGGTCGACACCGATCACCACCCAGTAGAACAGGTAGCCGCTCACCAAAAAGTGCACGTTCATCACGACGTGCCCCATGTGGCTACCAACTGCGGTGTCGAAAAGGCCGCCCAGATAAAGCCCATAGAACCCGGCGACGAACAACACCGTGGCGACCACCGGATTGGTCAAAAATCTCGACAGCCTGCTGTGCAGGGCGGCCAGCAGCCATTCCCGCATACCCGGCGGGTCGCCTCGGCCGGCGGCCGGCAGCGCCCGCAACGCCAGACCGACCGGCCCCCCCAACACCAGCAAGATTGGCACCAGCATCGACAGCAGCATGTGAGCGACCATGTGCATGCTGAACATCGCCGGCATGTACCGGCCCAAACCCGATGACGTGACGAACAGCAGCGTCAGGCAGCCGAGCAGCCAGGCCACGGTCCGGCCTGGTGGCCAGGCGTCACCGCGCCGCCGTAGCCGACGCACTCCGGCCAGGTACAG
>Ga0179589_10000037_pt1 | contig 14152 bp, 12 predicted proteins | sample CZOMad2_1_08_16f_FD_182923 | JGI IMG/M metagenome (GOLD analysis project Ga0179589, IMG submission 182923) | Vadose zone soil fungal communities from Angelo Coast Range Reserve, California, USA - CZOMad2_1_08_16fungal | ecosystem: Environmental > Terrestrial > Soil > Vadose zone | place: USA... | reverse complement strand
GCGGATCTGCTCCCTTGAGCGGTTGCCTGGTGACCAGCGACGTGGGCAGGCAAGTCCTCGTGCCGTATAGCGCGGACTACTTCTTCTTCCGCAAGGATCGCTAAGAACCGGCTGCGGTCGCCGCACAGGGTTCGCGCATGCGCAGGGCGGGAGTGCTCTGCGCGTGCGCGACTTCTGACGAGAGATTTTCTGCAATCCAGAGCAAGCGAGACAAAAGTAATCCGTGGAATTCAGGGCGGTCAGCGTTCGCTGCCAATGCCAGCAACCCATGGTCTGGCCAGGAGGCCCCGCCGTCTGGATTGGCCCAAGTATTCCGAAGGAGCGAAATGATGAATTTAGAAGAAAAACATGAAGCGGGCAACTTGACCGAAGTACAAGTGATTGCACAAGCCAAGAACGGAGACCCCACGGCCTTCGAATGCCTCTACAAGCTGCACTGCAGGCGCGTATACAGCTTGTGCTTGCGCATGACCAAGAATTCGGCCGAAGCCGAGGATTTGGCACAACAGGCATTCTTGCAAGTCTTTCGAAAGATCGGGACGTTCCGCGGCGAGTCAGGGTTTTCAACTTGGCTGCATAGGGTGACCGTCAACACGGTTTTGCTGTATCTGCGCCGCAGAAAGCCGGCCGAAATTCTATTCGAAGACCTGGAACAGCGCGGCGAGGGCGGTGAAGCTGCACGTGAACATGGCTCCAGCGACATTTCCATGCTGAGCGCGCTTGACCGGCTAAATCTGATGCGCGCGATTCGCAAATTGCCGCAAGGTTGCAAACGGAATTTCTTGCTGTACGACGTCCTTGGATACCAACACAGAGAAATCGGTGCGCTTTTGGGATGTTCGGCGGGCTCTTCAAAATCACAGCTCCACAAGGCTCGCAGACGGCTGCGGCGTCTCTTGCAGGGAGACGAAGAAACCGCGGAAGCCTGTGGCGCTTCCGCGTAGGAAAAAAGTCTTCTAGCAGCAGGATTGCCCGAAGCGACGCTCGAAACCAGCTAAGTCACCTTATTCGGTCTGAGAACTTCGGATTGAGAATTCTAAAGTTGCAAACTCGACATGGACTCAAGAGTGAGTGCTCAAATTTTTGCTTCTTGAAAGGAGTTGTACCTGTGAAACACAGAATTGTTCTTCATGTTGCTTCGTTTGTTCTATTCGGATACTTATTTGCCGCGGTCAATGCAACAGCGCAAACGGTTGGCTATCGGCAAACGAATCTGGCTTCTAATCTTCCGAATATCGCTCATGTGGTTGCGCCCACCTTGGTCAATCCCTGGGGAATCGCTTTTCTTCCACGCCAGCCGTTCTTCATTGCGAACAACAAGATCGGCCGTGTGAACGTTTATGACGCCACCGGCTCGGGAGCCGGGCCGTCTGGTTTCACGATCCCGAATGCCGCCGGGACCGGATTCGACACTCCGACAGGAATCGTCGCCGATGAGGATTCATCCTTTGGTAGCGCATCGCTCGTCCAGCCGTTCATCGTGGTCACCGAGCAAGGGACAGTTTTCACTTGGGGTCCGGACGCGCGAGGCGATCTTCCGCAGCAAGCAAAACTGGTCATCAACAATTCATTCAGAAGTGCCGTGTACAAAGGTGTGGCCATCCTGAACTCTTCGTTAACCCAACCGGCATTGGCAATTACGAATTTTCACGAAGGGTTCGTTGATACTTTCATTCCCGGATTCGTGCCAGTAGCACTTCCCGGTTCGTTTACCGACCCGAACCTTCCGGCGGGTTTCGCGCCTTTTGGAATTGGGGTCATTGGAAACCAGGTCTTCGTCTCGTATGCGGTGCAGGATGATGCCAAACGCAATCCAGTCGTTGGGCCGGGAAACGGCATCGTGAGCATTTTCGATATGGATGGCATTTTCGTGCGGCGATTCGCCACTGGCGGAACCCTGAACGCACCTTCGGGAATCACCCAAGCTCCTGCCAACTTTGGTCCGCTCAGTAACGACATTTTGATTAGCAATGTTGGCGACGGAATCGTAAATGCTTTTGATCCCGTCACCGGAAACTTTGCGGGCCAAATCAAAGATGGCGATGGCAACCCCATAGCTAATAAAGGGATTCATGCCCTGACATTCAGAACCGATGGATTTGGTAATCCGAATACTCTGTACTTCACAACGGGCATCAACAATGAACGGGACGGATTGTTCAGTGCGTTTACCACGGGTTTGTTGAGCTCAACCAGACTAACCATTCCACCGGCAACAATCGACGCTCCGATTACGGTAACGGTCGAGACTTCCCCCGGGGCTGATAACACAGGCACCCCAACGGGACTCGTAGTTGTTCAAGACGGTGACGTTGTGCTTTCAAGTCAACCATTGGTCGATGGCATAGCCACGTTTGAAACAGTCTTCGCAATTGCGGGAACCCACAACATCACTGTTCAGTACGGCGGGGATGCCAATTTTTTGCCCAGCAGCTCGCGAACAGAAGTGCAAGTGCAGAAACTAACCACGACCCTGACCCTTGCGGCACCGGCAACTGCCGCCCCGCATTCGACGGTGACACTCACCGCCACAATCGCCTCTACGGTGGGCGTACCGACGGGCCAGATTCTGTTTCGCGATGGAACGGCAGGATTGGGAACTGCACCTTTGGACGATTCTGGCGTTGCTACATTGAAGACCAGCACTTTGGCTGCGGGCGTTCATTCCCTTACGGTTTCCTATTCCGGCGATGAGAAATTTTCCAGCAGTACCTCTACTGCAAGAACGCTCACTGTTGCCAACCGTGATTTCTCTTTTAATGCTGCTCCCCCGACGGCCACGGTCATTGCCGGCCAATCCACTCAGTTCACGTTGACAGTCACGCCGGCTGGCGGCTTCGCGGACAATGTCACCTTCTCTTGCTCGGCCACTCCGGGAATTACCTGCGCGTTTGATCCTGCAATGATAAATCCCGCGAACGCAGCAACGAGCACCACGCTAAAAGTCACCACCGCAGCCAGCACGCTTCGCTTTGGGCTACTGGCGGTAAACCCGATTTGCCCCTTTGCGGTTCTTGCGGTCTGGTACTTGCTAGGAGTCGTCACGTGGCGGGGCGGAAAGATTCAAATCGCCCGCGTTTCTCTGCGAACTGCCACAGCAGCACTCGCAATTGTTGTGCTGGGACTCACTCTGAATGGTTGCGGCGGATACGGCGGCGGTACAAAAACCAACCGGGGCACCGTTGCAATCGTGATCACTGCCACGTCAGGAACGATTTCACACACAGCAACCGTCAAAGTCGCACTGCAGTAACTTGCGAGCAATACCGATGATCGAATCATTCTTCTACGGCGCGTGGATCGGCGGCCAAGCCGTGTATTGGTTTTTCTTGAGGCACCAAACCGCGCTTCGCGGCGAGGAGTATTGGCAAATGTTGAAAAACGCCACTCACGCCGAGCTGCGTGTCATGGTCCCCGTATCCGTAGCAAGATGCAGCCGGCAGAGTTAGAAACCCAACGCTGCCAGCCAAGTTCGTGAACTTTCGATTGTTTGTCGTCTTTTACGCTACGTTTCCGATATCTGAAGTAGGGACCTAATCGCTCTGGCCCTAAGCCGACGCCTTTATCTACGGTCGAATGTTTGGGGACGCATAAGCCAAAGGTCCTTGCGGGATTAAGCGCTTACAGAAGTTGCCTCAAAAAACCCTTCTGCTTCGGGTTGCGGATTTCTGCCGCGCTTGTCCCTGCAAAATCGAAAACAAGGAGAAAGAAGTGAACAACAATTGCAGCAAGAAGTTTTGGGGCGGCCAAGCCGCTTACAGCATCATTCCTGGATTGCTCGTGGCGCTCGCGCTTGTGGCCATGATCCCGTTGTCAGCGGCTGGCCGCGGTGATCGGGAGTACCCACTCGTTCGATTTGATCACGGTATCGGTGTCGATCCAATTTCCAACGTCGTAGCCAACGGCACAACCACGACAGTCACGCCGAACGTGGTGCGGGGCATATCTCCTGCAGGTCAGATTTGGCGCATCGCGGATCTCGACGCCAATGTCACCACCGATGGGCGCATCCGCGTCCGTGGACGCGGACTGCTCCTGGGCGGCGGCAACGGTATCGGAACGAACGGTGGGCAGAGTGTGTTCGCAACGCTCTTCTGCGGCCCTGCGGCCACTACCACCGCTTCCAGCTCCAACCAGGCTGGCGTAGCCCTGGACTCCGACGGAGACTTCACTATTGATGATGTTCTATCACCAATGCCGCCGGCGGCCTGCGAAACGCCGGTGCTCCTGATCCGCACTGCGGCGGGAGCCCATCCTTGGTTCGCAGCCGGGATCGAGAAGTAGCTTCTGCGCGAGTCACGTCGTAGGTGGCACTTTCATGTTCTGACAGATCAGGGTGGGTGCATTGCCGCATCCACCCAGATCCCAGCGACTCACTGTTTTCGTTCGCAAATGTTCGCAACTCCGTTGCCGGCGAAAATCCGGACGGACAGCGACCTGTGAATTGGCGTCGTCAGGGATTCGTTTGGCTGATGAAGTCGGGATCTTGGACGGCAATCTTGTAATTCTCTTTTTCCTTGTTCATAAGCGCCTGTTTCTCTTCTTTCGTCGAGGAAAGGCCAGTCATCCCGGGCCTGTTCACCGAGTGCCCGGGAATTGGTTTTGGGCGGAACCACCCGGGGTCAGCTCGGGAACAGAAATGGAATAGGCAACCGACGCCCATCACGAGAAGGCCAACAGTCCACGCAATTTTCTTCACACTCCCTCCGTATCTATTGGCATGCACGGCAAGCAAGAGTCCTTGTTCGCAGTTAGGAAAGATACTCGGACCCCTTGCCCCTGGGTGCTGGCATCTAAGCGGGATGGCCCGAGAAGCGATTCGGGCGCAGAGCAATTGCTGTAAGACCACATATGGGCATATTCTTTGTGCCACTTTCATGGCAAAGTGCCCATATATTAGCGTCTCTCCCATTCATCCCCCATTCTGTTACATATAACTAGTTTAATTACTTACATTTACGGAGGTAGTGATGTTGCATCACATGGCGCCTCAAATGCATCTGATGATGTCCAGTAGGTTTTACTCCATGCTAAGAATTACAACCGAACAGAAACGCGGGAGGATCGTTCTTCAGGTCGAAGGGCGTCTTGCCGGACAGTGGGTAGCAGAACTCGAGCAGTGCTGGAGAGACGTCCAGGGCCGCTCGCCCCGCGAAAAGATAAGCGTGAATCTCTGTGGCGTCAGCTTTATCGACGCCAGCGGGAAAGTTCTGCTGAAGGAGATCCACCGGCAGGGAGGTCAACTGATGGCGGAAGGATGCCTCAATCAGTCGATTCTCGACGAGATAAAGCACGGATCTGAAAAACAAGAGCGCGAAGAGAAAAACGGCAAGAACCAGGAAAAAGGAAAGAACAAGCGAGGCCCAACGATTATTTTCTACATTGCGCTTTTTAGTCTGCTGGCGAGTCCCAGCTTTACCAGGGCGCAAGAAGTTGCCAGAACTTCTGCGTCCCGAGACTCCTCCGAGCCGCTTAGACTGACGCTGGACCAGGCTGTTGGATTGGCACTGAAGCAAAACCCAACGGCACAAATTGCGGTCATTACCGCGGCTCAGAGCGTACAAGACAAAAATATCGCGCGCGCGGCTTTGTTGCCCCAGGCTGATTTAGAAGTGCACGATTATGTTACGCGTATAAACCTGCAAGCGCAGTTCGGTGGTCTTGATTTTCCCGGCTTTCCCCATCACATCGGCCCCTACCAGGTATTTTCCGCCGGGCCCACGTTCAGTGCTCCGGTTTTCGATTTGACGCTGTGGCGCAGGTATCAATCGGCTCGAGAAACCGCGAACGCCAGTAAAGCGACCAGTCTTTCCACGCGTGAACAAGTGATCCTGTTGGTTGTCTCGCAATATATCGGGACGCTTCGTGCCGTGGCCAATGTGCAGGCTTCTCTGTCGCGCGTCGAACTAGCGCAGGCCTTATATGACCAGGCGGCGGACCTGCAGAAGGAAGGCGTGGGCACAGGGATCGACACCCTCCGCGCCAATGTGGAACTGCAAAATGAGAAGCAGCGACTTATTGAAGCTTCTCGCGATCGCGAAACTTCGCTCTATGGCCTGAGCCGCTTGCTGAATCTTGATCCGCGTCAGCGCCTTGAGCTCGCCGATTCACTCAGCTTCTTTGATACGCCTCAACCGGAAGCGGATCCGAGCATCGAAGCCGCTCTGGCGCAACGCCAGGAATGGAAATCTCTCGACTCCCAAATTAAGGCCGCGGGCTCTGACAAGAAGGCCTCGCAGAATTCACGATTGCCCAGTCTGCACTTCGACGGCAATTGGGCCTACTTGGGCACTTCTTCGGCGACCGGAATTCCGACTTATACCTACCAGGGTTCGGTGACGATGCCCCTTTTCACCGGCGGCCGAATCCGCGCAGAGGTGGTGAGAGCCGATCTGGAAATCAAGAAGCTGCATGAACAGCAGCAAGATCTCCGCAACGAAATTGCTCTGGACGTGAAAACAGCCTTGCTCAATTTGCAATCCGCCCGCAGCGAAGTGGAAGTCGCCAATCTTGGCGTGCAGCTTTCCAAAGAAGAAGTCGACCAGGCGCGAGACCGTTTCCGAGCCGGCGTAGCCAACAATATCGAAGTCATCCAAGCACAGGATTCGCTCGCCCGCGCGAACGACAATCAGATCGCAGCCCTTTATCGCTTTAATCAAGCGCGTGCGGACTTTGCCAAGTCTATCGGGCAGATGGAAAAAATTTACGCAAAGTAAGGAAGAGAAAACCGATGAGCATCGAAATCGAAGTCGGGTTGGAGAATGCGGCAAAAGTGCCGCATGAGCCGGTAGCTCCCCAGCTGGCGGAACCGAAAGGTCTGGCAAATCCGAAGGTGAAGCGGCTGCTGCTGGTCGCTGGCGTGGTGGTGGTGCTGGCGGTCGTTGGACTTTACGTCTACTACCACCATCGCGAAAGCACCGATGACGCTCAGGTTGACGGACACATTACTCCCATTTCATCCAAAGTTTACGGCCGCGTTGCGGAAGTTCTCGTGAATGACAATCAGCAGGTGAAGGCCGGCCAGGTACTGGCGAAGATCGATCCTCGCGACTACCAAGCCGCTCTAGATCAGGCCAAAGCCCAGTTGGCGCTGGCCGAAAGCGAAGCGCAATCCGCGGGTGTTGATGTTCCGCGCACGCGCGAAAATGCGGCCAGCGGAACGTCGAACGCGAGCGCGCAATTGTTGGGCGCTCAAGCGGATGAAGCCAGTGCGCAAGCCCGCTATGAGCAGGCGCAAACCGAAGATCTGTCCTATGCAAGAGCCAACATCGAGAAAAGCCGCGCGAACTCGGAGTTGGCCAGGGCCGATCTCGAGCGCTACCGGCCCTTGATGGAAAAAGGAGAAATTTCAAAACAGCAATATGACAGCGCAAAAGCCAACGCGGACGCCAGTTCCAGCGCCTTGAAAGCGGACGAAGAAAAACTAGCGCAGGCCCAGCGCAACGTGCAAGTGGTAAAAGCTCAGCTCGATGCCGCCAAAGCCCGCGTGGCACAAGCCCGGGCTGGAGTTTCCTTGGCGCTTGCGGATACCAAGCAAGTAAGCATGCGCACCGCCGATGCTCTGGGAAAAGTGGCCAAGGTACAGCAGGCCCGTGCGGCGCTCGATGCCGCCCAGCTGAACCTGAGCTATACGGAAATTATTGCCCCCGTCGACGGCGTCGCCACCCACAAACAGGTGGAAGTCGGGCAGATCGTGCAGCAGGGGCAGGGACTGCTGGTGGTCGTTCCTCTGCACGATGTTTGGGTCACCGCAAATTTCAAGGAAACCCAGTTGAAAAACATGAAGGCTGGCCAAAAAGCAGAAATCAACGTGGACACCTACGGAAAAACTTTCAGCGGGCACGTGGATTCCATCGCTGGAGCAACGGGCTCGGTATTGAGCCTGCTTCCCCCGGAGAACGCCACCGGGAACTACGTGAAAGTTGTGCAGCGCATTCCGGTGAAAATTCTGGTCGATCCGATTCCCCAGGAAAAAGCAATTCTACGCCCCGGCATGAACGTGGACGTCACAGTAATCGCGGAATAACAGGTCTGGAAGGAAGAAATAGCAGGCACGATGCGCAACAAGATCATGGCGAAATTGCGGATGCCGGACGGGACGATCAACCCCTGGGTGATCGCGATTACGGTGACCCTTGCCACGTTCATGGAAGTCCTGGATACCTCCATTGCCAACGTGGCGCTTCCGCATATTTCGGGAAATCTTTCGGCCGGTGCCGATGAATCAACCTGGGTCCTGACTTCCTACCTGGTCTCGAATGCCATCGTTCTGCCCCTTTCCGGCTGGTTTTCCGGCCTGATCGGACGCAAGCGTTTTTACATGGCTTGCGTGGCTTTGTTCACCGTTAGCTCGTTTTTGTGCGGTCTGGCTCCGAGCCTTGGGGTCCTTGTCCTTTTCCGCATTTTGCAGGGCGCGGGCGGCGGCGGCTTGCAACCTAGCGAACAAGCCATTCTCAACGACACCTTTTCCCTCGAAAAGCGCGGAATGGCCTTTGCGGTTTATGGCCTTGCGGTCGTTGTGGCTCCAACCATTGGTCCGTGGCTCGGTGGCTGGATTACTGACAATTTCTCGTGGCGTTGGATTTTTTACATCAACGTACCCATTGGCGTGATTTCTCTCGTACTCACCCACTTTATTGTCAGCGATCCGCCGTATATGAGGAAGGAAACGGCTAAGCGCGGCTTTCGCATCGACTACATCGGCATCGGTCTCATCAGTCTCGGTCTTGGCAGCATGCAGATTATTTTGGACAAAGGACAGCGGGAAGACTGGTTTTCTTCCAACTTCATCCGCCTATTTTTCGTATTGATGCTGGTGGGAGTCATCGCCGGAATTCTTTGGGAGCTTCGCGAAAAGCATCCCGTCGTGGATTTGAAGATGTTAAAGGACCGCAACTTTACCATTGCCACGGTGGCCATGTTCTTTCTGGGTTTCGTTTTGTATTCCAGTACCGTGCTGATTCCACAGTTTCTGCAGCAATTGTTGGGATATACCGCGGAGCTGGCCGGCAAAGCGCTGTCGCCGGGCGGCGCGGTAATCATGTGCATGATGCCGGTCGTGGGAATTCTGGTGTCCCGGGTGGACACCCGAATTCTCATCACATTCGGATGCATTGTTTCTGCCTCGGCGCTGTTCGTTATGGCTGGCTGGGACTTGAATCTCGATTACGGCCATGCCGTCCGCGCGCGCATGCTTCAGAGTTTTGGACTGGCATTTTTGTTTATTCCCATCAACGTGGCCGCATTTGCCTATGTGCCCAAAGAAAAGACCAATATGGGCACGGGAATCATCAATCTGGCGCGCAACGTTGGAGCCAGCGTGGGAATTGCAACCGTAACCACACTGCTTGAGCGGCGAACGCAATATCACATGGCGCAGTTGGGTGAAAAGGTGAACGACTACAGCCTGGCGTACCGCAACACGCTGAATGGGACACACGCCAGGCTGGTGTCAGCCGGTTCAAGCGTAAGCGAAGCGACGGCTCAGGCGCATGGAATGATTTACAACGTCCTGCAGCGGAACGCCGCTATGTTGGCGTTTCTTGAGAACTACAAAATGCTGGGAATCGTTTTTTTCGCAGTGATACCGGTCTTGTTGTTGATGAAAAAGCCCAGAGGCGCGGTTCAGGACCTGCCGGTGCACTGATGCAGCGAAAATACGGGCGCGCACTTGCCGTAAAAAGTTTTAACCAGAACGAATGGGGGAACAACATGGCAACGCAAGCAGTAGTGGGAACACAACTCAATGAAGCGAAGCTGATCCGTGCCGGGCAGCGAGGCGACCAGCAAGCGATGGAAGATCTGTTTCGGCGCTATCAACGGCCGCTCTTCCAAACGGCGCTCAGAGTACTGGGAAACGCGGAAGACGCGGAAGACGCCTTGCAAGACGGCATGCTTTCCGCTTATCGCAATTTGAAGCGCTTCGAGGGCCGCTCGCAATTTTCAACATGGCTGACGCGTATCGTGATCAACGCAGCCTTGATGCGGCGCCGCAGTGCAAAGGCGCGTCCAGCAATTTCGCTCGACGAAACTCCGCGGGAAGATGAACTTCCAGCGTCGGAGCGATTCGCCGACAGCGGCCCCACTCCGGAGCAGGTCTTCGCGAGCACCGAAATTCGCGAGATGATCAACGAGAATCTCGACGAACTTTCTCCGCTTCTCCGCACAGCCTTTGTCTTGCGCGAAGTGCAGGGCTTTTCGACAGGCGAAGCGGCCAAGAAGTTGGGCGTGACGGAAAATACCCTCAAGGCCAGGCTCTGGCGCGCGCGGCATCAACTTGCTGAACGTCTCGGCAGTCGGCTGCGCCGCATGAAAGATGGCATGACCGGCAATGGCAGCATGGGCGACGCGGAATGCAGCTATTGCTAAGGCATCACTGCAGGCCCGCTGGATAAACTTAAAAAAGGGGAACGCCACTGCTGGCGTTCCTCTTTTTGCCAGACGAAAACTCCAGAGCCAAGTGCCCAAATTCCTAGGCTCCGGTTCGTTGCGCAGCCGGATATAACCCTAGCACTCGCACAAAACTTGTCGCCGTGCGGACTTCGGCAAGAGCTTGCCGCAGACGCAGCTCTTCTTGGGCCTCAACGTCCAGGAAAAATTGATACTCCCACGGACTTCCGTGGATGGGCCGGCTCTCAATTTTTTGCAGATTCACGCTGTATTTTGCGAAGGGTTCCAGGGACGCCAGCAAGGCTCCGGGCTTGTGCGCCAGGCGCATCGCCAGTGACATTTTGTGGGCGTTAGGCCGCCTGTGGTTCGCCGCCTCATTTTCCGGCAACAGCAGGACAAAGCGGGTGAAGTTTTCTTCATTATCCTGAATGTTTTCTGCGAGAATCACGCCGCGATAATATTCGGCTGCACGGCGTCCAGCGATACCCGCAAACGATTTATCTCCTCGCGCAAGCGCTTCTTTCACGCTTCCAGCCGTATCTTCTGTCGGCACGCGCTTTACCTGGGGATGAGAAATAAAGAACTGCTCGCACTGTGCCAGAGCCATCGGATGCGAGGCCACCGCTCGCAATCCTTCAAGAGTTGCGCCAGGACAACCGATCACATGATGTTCAATGGGCAGAATTGTTTCCGCGATGATCGCCAGGTTGCTCTCCAGGAGCAAGTCGTATACGCGAACAACGGAGCCCGCCAGCGTGTTTTCCACCGGCGCGAGCAGCGCGTCGGCCAGGCCTTCGTCGATTGCGCGAAACGCGGCGTCAAAGGTGGCGCGCGGCACCGTTGCAATTCCATTCCCCAGCAACTGCAAAGCAGCCGCTTCGCTGAAGGCTCCCGGTTCGCCTTGGAATGCCACCCGCGCCTTTTCCAAAACCAGACTCATCCTGCCTCCAGAGATTGTCCCAGTCGCTGCGACGAAGTGTTGACGCCTAAAGAGTATCAAGTATGATTCGTGCAGAGCATAGCAGAAGGCCCGGCTCCATTTCGCCGCGTCCATGCCGGATAAAGAGAGTGTTTGTGAGCTATATCGAAAAGACGCTTGTTCCTGGGGAGACGTTGCTTTATCAAACGCGCCACCACTGGATTGTCTTGCTGGGCCCTGCGTTCACCAGCCTGGTGTTGGATCTGATTGGCGCTGGATTATTGATTTATGCAGTAAACCAGAGAAATGCTCCAAGTCCGGGCGGAACGGGCATGAACAGGGGAATCGAAGCCCTGGTGGTCATCGCCGCGATTCTACTTTTGCTGGGCGGCGCCATTTTGGTCTATGGATTGGCCAAACGCAACGCTACCGAGATGGCGGTAACCAACAAACGCGTTCTTATCAAAACGGGAATGGCCAGCCGAAGAACGCTTGATCTGATGCTCAACCGGGTAGAGAGCATTGGCGTCGAAGAGACCGTCCTGGGACGCATGCTCGGTTACGGAACAGTCGTGCTGCGGGGTACGGGCGGCACTCCTGAGCCCTTTTTTCAAATTGCCCATCCGCAGGAGTTTCGTCAACAAGTTCAGCAGCATGCAGGAACGGCAAGCCTATAAACTTGGTTCGGCGCACGGACGTGGAAGTTTCGTGTGTAGAAGGAGGCGTTATGAACTTATCCCGACCGGAAAAGGGAGAGTACTCCGAACACTACGAAAAGTATGTTTCTCTCATTATTGGAACGGACATTCTTGGAATTCTGGAAGCACAGCGACTGCAAACCTTGCAACTGTTCGCGGGGCGCAGCGAGCGAGACGGCAATTTTCGTTACGCCATGGACAAGTGGAGCGTCAAGGAAGTTCTCGGTCATATGACCGACGCAGAGCGGATTTTTGCCTACAGAGCGCTCCGAATCGGGCGTGGCGATACCACTCCGCTTCCAGGCTTTGAACAGGATGATTACGTAAAAAACGGCAATTTCAGCCGGCGCACCTTAGCCGAACTTGTCGAAGAATTTGCCGCAGTACGCACCGCCAGCATCCTTTTCTTTCATTCCCTCCGGGAGGCGGATTGGCTGCGGCGCGGAGTAGCCAGCAAGAACGAGGTTACGGTGCGCGCTCTGGCTTACATCGTTGCCGGCCACGAGTTGTATCACCGGCGCATTCTGGGCGAACGCTATTTCCCAGCCATTCCCCGTGCTTGATGGGCGCGCAATCCAGCCACTGCAAATTTCGCAAGGGCAGGCCGGATTCCTGCCCTCCCCGTATTCTCCAAGTTTCATGAGCAAGCCCCCTTCCGTCCGCTGACGGAAAATGCTTACAACCAGGGACAATTGAATAGGACCCCTGAGCAGAGCAGAGAAGAGAAGGACAAGGCCGGTACCATGACGGAATACCTTGAAGATAACGTCTCGGGGGGCCGGATTTGCCGCAGGTAGATAATCGAACAACTGTTTGGTACAGGTTGCGGGCGCGGCAAGCCGCTGTTAAAATTTAACGTTTGCTGGAACACAGCCGTCGGCGCCTTGCGTGGACGGCTTTTTCTCCGTTCTGGCGGTTGCTCGCTCGTCGCAACCACGGAGCAGGAATCTTGGCCTGACCGCCGCCGATTTCTACCCTGGAATCTTGCACGGGTCCCGAGCGGCCTGGCTTCCCAATGTTTGTTCTGAAGGAGACTCAGCGTGGCTAAGTACGATGTGGCGATTATCGGGAGTGGTCCTGGCGGTTATACCGCGGCAATCCGCGCAGGCGAACTGGGCTTGAGGGCTGTCGTCGTTGAGAAAGACCCGTTTCTCGGCGGCACCTGTTTGCATGTGGGCTGTATTCCGACCAAAGTGCTCTTGCACCACGCCGATATCTACGATCATTTCAAAAATGGCGCGGAACTGGGCTTTGAAGTCAGCGGACTGAAGGTCAATTGGGCCAATGTACTCGCCCGCAAGGACAAGATCGTCAAGAAGCATTCCAAGGGCATTGAATTTCTTTTAAAGAAAAATAAGGCGGAATGGGTGCAGGGCTGGGGACGCTACGAAGGCCCAGGGAAGGTCAGCGTCGATAATAACGGAAAGAAGACGCAGATCGAGGCTGCTCATATTTTGCTGGTCAGTGGTTCAGAAGCGCGCTCGCTGCCTGGCATCGAACCGGATCATAAGCAGATTCTCACCAATCGCTCCATCCTCGAACTCCCGGAAATTCCCAAGACGCTGATCGTTGTGGGAGCGGGCGCCGTGGGTGTCGAATTTGCTTCGATTTACACTTCCTTCGGCAGCGAGGTAACCATCCTGGAAGCTTTGCCCCGTCTGGTTCCCGTGGAAGACGAAGAAATCTCTTCGGAACTGGAAAAATCCTTCAAGAAAAAGAACATCCAGATTTTTACAAGCAGCATGGTGCAAACCGTAAAGAAGGACGCAAAGGGAGTCACCGTCACCTTCACAGACAAGGACGGGAAGTCGCAAACGTTGCAAGCCGAAAAGCTGCTTATGGCCGTTGGCCGCAAGCCGATGACCGACAATTGCGGACTGGAAAAATCCAAAGCCAAACTGGAACGTGGATTTGTTCACGTCGGCCCCACGATGGAAACAGATGAGAAAGGTCTATTCGCAGTCGGCGATATTGTGGCGGGTCTTCCGCAATTGGCCCATGCGGCCATGATGGAAGGCATTGTCGCCGTCACGCACATCGCAGGACAGCAAACCCAGCCGATTCTCAAGACGCGCGTTCCCAATGCTACGTATTGCGAACCGCAAATTGGGTCTATTGGCTTGACGGAAAAGCAGGCTCGAGACGC
>Ga0179589_10000036_pt1 | contig 14236 bp, 22 predicted proteins | sample CZOMad2_1_08_16f_FD_182923 | JGI IMG/M metagenome (GOLD analysis project Ga0179589, IMG submission 182923) | Vadose zone soil fungal communities from Angelo Coast Range Reserve, California, USA - CZOMad2_1_08_16fungal | ecosystem: Environmental > Terrestrial > Soil > Vadose zone | place: USA... | reverse complement strand
GAGATCGTCGGGAAGTCGGCGACTATCTGGCGCGCGACCTCCAGGCAGTCGTCGAAGTTGCCGTCGATCTGAATGATCTTGGCGCCATGCATCACAGCCTGCGCAAGCTTGCCCATCGCGATCTTGCCCTGCGGTATCAATACCGCGCAGGTGATGCCGGCACGGGCGGCATAAGCCGCTGCCGAAGCCGAGGTATTCCCCGTCGACGCGCACAGCACGACCTTCTGACCGCGAGCCACAGCGTCAGTGACGGCCATCGTCATGCCGCGGTCCTTGAAGGAACCGGTGGGATTAAGCCCCTCGACCTTGAGATGAACGGTGCAACCGGCCTTCGCGGAGAGTCCGGGTGCCGGTACCAGCGGGGTCCCGCCCTCGAACAACGTGACGGGAACCCAGTCGTCGCCGACCGGCAGCCGGTCCCGGTAAGCCGCGATGACACCCGGCCACTGCTGACGGGTGTTGGTCTTGGCGGCACCTGACGGGCTCATTCGCTGGTTCCTTCCAGCCGCAGGACGCTGGTCACACCCTGCACCACGTCGAGGTCGGCCAGCGCGTCGACGGTTTCCGACAGTGCGGCGTCGGTGGCGGTGTGGGTGACCACCACGACGCGAGCTCCGATGCGTCGTCCGCCCTCGCCGACAACACCCTCTTGGCGAACCTCGGCGATGCTGACTTCGCGTTTGGCGAATTCTGCTGCAACCGACGCCAATACGCCTGGCTTGTCGGCGACGTTCATGCTGACGTAATAACGGGTCGAGATCACTCCCATCGGGGCGACGGGCAGTTGGGCGTACTTGGACTCACGCGGCCCCCGGCTACCCAGCACGCGGTTGCGAGCTGCCATCACCAGATCACCGGTCACCGCTGACGCAGTCGGTGCTCCGCCGGCGCCCTGACCGTAGAACATCAGCCGGCCCGCGGCCTCGGCCTCGACCACCACGGCGTTGAATGCGCCGTTGACAGTGGCGAGCGGATGCGTCAACGGCACCAGTGCAGGGTAGACACGAGCCGAAACCCGCTGTTGCCCATCGTCGGTGGTGATCCGCTCGCAGATTGACAGCAGTTTGATCGTGCAGCCCAGAGCGCGTGCGGAGACGAAGTCGTCCGGGGTGATCTTCGTGATGCCCTCGCGGTAGACGTCGTCGGCGGTCACCCGGGTGTGGAACGCGATCGACGCCAGGATGGCGGCTTTCGCGGCGGCGTCATAGCCTTCCACGTCGGCGGTGGGGTCGGCTTCGGCGTAGCCGAGCGCGCTCGCGTCGGCCAGCGCGCGCTCGTAGTCGGCGCCGGTGCTGTCCATCTCGGACAGAATGTAGTTAGTGGTGCCGTTGACGATGCCGGCCACCCGCTGCACCGTGTCGCCGGCCAGCGATTGGGTCAGCGGGCGGATCACCGGGATGGCACCCGCCACCGCAGCCTCGAAATATAGGTCGACGTGGGCATTTTCCGCGGCCTGCGCGAGCTCTCCGGTGGAGATCGAAAGCAGAGCCTTGTTCGCCGTCACGACTGACTTGCCGTGTTCCAGCGCGGACATGATCGCCTTGCGCGACGGTTCGACCGGCCCCATCACTTCGACGACGATGTCGACGTCCGCGCGGGTGACCAGTTCTTCGATGTTATCGGTGAGCAGATCGATCGGCACACCCCGGTCTGCGGCCAACCGGCGTACGCCGATGCCGCGCAGCACCAGCGGCGCACCGATCCGGGCGGCGAGGTCGTCGGCGCTCTCCTCGATGATGCGAACAACCTCACTGCCCACATTGCCGAGGCCCAAAACCACTACACCTACTGGCTTTTCATCACCGCTCACGCCTCACCTCACCTCCAGACTCAGCAGATCGTCGACCGTCTCCCTGCGCAGGATCAGACGGGCCTGTCCGTCGCGCACAGCCACCACCGCGGGGCGGCCGATCAGGTTATAGCGGCTCGACAGCGAATAGCAATACGCACCGGTAGCGGCCACAGCAACGAGGTCGCCCGGCGCTATGTCATCGGGCACCCAGGTATCCCGTACCACGATATCGCCACTCTCGCAGTGCTTTCCGACGACTCGGGCCAGCGTCGACTCCGCATCGCTGGCCCGAGAGACCAGCCGCACGTCGTACTCAGCACCGTACAGCGAGGTGCGGATGTTATCGCTCATCCCGCCGTCCACGCTGACATAACGGCGGTGCGCCGTCGCGCTCACACCGACGTCTTTAACGGTGCCGACCTCATAAAGGGTAATGGTGCCCGGCCCGGCGATGGCGCGGCCGGGTTCGACGACCAGCCGCGGAACCGGCAACCCCACACCGGCGGATTCGTTGCGCACGATGTCCCCAAGCTTGTCGGCGAGTTCGCCCACCGGTGGTGGGTCATCGTTCGGTAGATACGAGATGCCAAGGCCGCCACCGAGATCGACAGTGGCGATCTGTGAGGTCTTGTCAACGCCGAACTCGGCGACGACATCGTGCAGCAAACCGATCACGCGGTGTGCGGCAAGTTCGAAGCCTCCGACATCGAAGATCTGCGACCCGATATGACTGTGCAGGCCAACCAGTCGCAGATGATCGCTGGCGAAAACCTTTCGAACCGCGTCCATCGCAGCGCGGTTGGCCAGCGACAGCCCGAACTTCTGGTCTTCGTGCGCGGTGGAGATGAACTCGTGGGTGTGGGCTTCGACGCCAACCATGACGCGGACCAGCACATCCTGGACGACGCCGGCCTCACCCGCGATGGCGTCGAGGCGCTCGATCTCGGTCATCGAGTCCACCACGACGTGAGCGACTCCGGCCTTGACGGCCGCGGTCAGTTCGTCGACCGATTTGTTGTTGCCGTGCAGCGCGATCCGCTCAGGCGGAAAGTCAGCGTGCAGCGCGACGGCCAGTTCACCGCCGGTGCAGACATCCAACGAGAGGCCTTCCTCGTCGATCCATCGCGCTATTTCGCTGGACAGGAAGGCTTTCGCGGCATAGTGCACGTTGGCGCCGCCGCCGAACGCCGCCGCGATCTCGCGGCACCGCGCCCGGAAGTCGTCTTCGTCGACGATGAACAGTGGCGTGCCGTACTCCTGAGCCAGTGATTTCAGTGAAACGCCGGCAACGTTGACGACCCCGTCGCCGCCACGAACGGCGTTGTGCGGCCACACATTCGGTGCCAGCTCCAGGAGTTCCTCTGCCGTCTGCGGTCGCGGCGGAACACCCCCGTGATGGAACTCTTCAGCGTGCCGGGGCCCGGCGGGATGGGCGCTCACATCCGCTCCGGAGCGCGGACACCCAGAATGGCCAGCCCGTTGGCGATGACCTGGCGGGTCGCCTGGCACAACGCGAGGCGTGCGGTGTGCAGCTCGTTGGGCTCTTCGTCGCCCTGCGGCAATACCCGGCACGAGTCGTAGAATCGATGGTAGTCACCGGCGAGGTCTTCCAGATAGCGAGACACTCGGTGAGGTTCGCGCAGTGAGGCCGCAGCTTTCAGCACCCGCGGAAACTCGCCGAGATTACGAACCAGCGCGCCCTCCTTGTCATGGGTGAGCATCTCGAGGTGGCCGGTGTCGGGGATCAAGCCGAGCTCGGCGGCGTTACGGGCCAGTGCGGAGAGCCGGGCATGTGCGTATTGCACGTAATAGACCGGGTTTTCGTTGGACGCCGACGACCACAGCGCCAGGTCGATGTCGATCGGGGTGTCGACCGATGACCGGATCAGGCTGTAGCGCGCGGCATCGACGCCGATCGCCTCGACCAGGTCGTCGAGGATGATCACGGTGCCGGCCCGCTTGCTCATCTTCACCGGCTGGCCGTCGCGGACCAGGTTGACCATCTGGCCGATCAGCACCTCGACGGTGGCCGTGTCGTCGCCGAACGCGGCCGCGGCGGCCTTCAGCCGGGAGATGTACCCGTGGTGGTCGGCGCCGAGCATGTAGATGCACAAGTCGAAGCCGCGCTGGCGCTTGTCCAGGTAATAGGCGAGATCACCGGCGATGTAGGCGGGTTGCCCGTCGCTCTTGATCACCACGCGATCCTTGTCATCGCCAAAGGCGCTGGTGCGCAACCAGGTTGCGCCGTCCTTCTCGTAGATGTTGCCGTTCTCGCGAAGCCGCGCGATCGCCTGCTCGACGCGCCCGCTGGTGTGCATCGACTCTTCGTGGGTGTAGACGTCGAAATCGGTGCCGAAGTCGTGCAGTGATTTCTTGATGTGGGTGAACATCAAGTCGACACCGATCTTCCGGAAAGTTTCGTGCTGCTCGGCGTCGGGCTGGCTCAGCGCGTCGGGCGCCTGCTGCAGGACTTGCGCGGCAATGTCGGCGATGTAGCTGCCCGCGTAGCCGTCTTCCGGAGTCGGCTCGCCTTTGGCCGCGGCGATCAGCGAGTTGGCGAAGCGGTCGATCTGGACGCCGTGGTCGTTGAAGTAGTACTCGCGTACCACGTCGGCGCCCTGCGTGGTAAGCAACCGGCCCAGCGCGTCGCCGACGGCGGCCCAGCGGGTGCCGCCAATGTGGATCGGCCCGGTCGGGTTGGCTGAGACGAATTCGAGGTTGATTTTGTGTCCGGCCTGGGCGTCGGAGTTGCCGTAGGTGTGGCCGGCGTCGATGACGTTGTTGATGATGAGACCCTGCGCCGAGGCGTCCAGCCGCAGGTTGATGAAGCCGGGGCCGGCGACCTCTGCCGAGGCGATGCCGTCGGCCTGGGCCAGTGCGTCGGCGAGCCATCCGGCCAGTTCACGCGGGTTGACGCCGACCACCCTGGCGAGCTGCAGCGCCAGGTTGCTGGCGTAGTCGCCGTGCTCGGGGTTGCGCGGCCGCTCGACGGTGACCGTCGCCGGCAGCGCGGCGGTGTCGAGGCCGTGCTCGGTCAACACCGCAGTCGCGGTGGCCTTGAGCAGCTCGGCCAGGTCGGCGGGGTTCACGCAGGCCATCCTATTGGCTGTCGTGGTCCGGCCCCGAATCCGTTCCGGTGCTCAGCCAGCCGCCGTCATGCGTTAGTCTGTCGTGGCCCGTTGGCGCAGCATTCCCGCGTGCGCCCCCGTAGCTCAGGGGATAGAGCGTCTGCCTCCGGAGCAGAAGGCCGCAGGTTCGAATCCTGCCGGGGGCACCATCCTGACCAGCATTTCCGCTGAACTATCCGGCGTGGCCAGAGTCAAAAACAGCCTCGGTGTCACGGAGGTGTCACAACTCATGCAAAACACCCCCGCTCGTCACAACTGCACCCAAACTCTTCCCGGCATCGCGCAGCGCCTCATCCTGGCTGTGCGCGTATCCGCGCCGTGATTGAAGCGTCGGCATGACCGAGCCACTTCGCGATCACGGCCAACGGCACACCGCGCAGGTGCAGAGCCGTGCCACAGGAATGACGAGCATCGTGCAACCTAATCGGGCGCACACCGGCCGCCTTGGTGAGCTTGTGCCACATCCGCGTCAGCGTGTCGGGGGTGTACGGCTGTCCCGCTTCGTTGATCGCCACATAGCCGCTGTCGGCGTGCGCCGCGCCCAGCGCCAGCCGCTCCTCTGCGTAGCGCACCGAGGCCCGGCGTAGGACACTGACCAACCCGTCATCGAGTGGCAAGGTGCGCCGCGACGACAATGTTTTCGGGTCACCCTCGACCACATTGCCCGCGCCGGCCTGCACGCGGTTGCGCGCGACGGCGATCGTGCCGGCGGGCAGGTCGATGTCCGACCACTTGAGTCCCGCGATCTCGCCGCGGCGCAAGCCGGACAGCGCGAGGTACCACAGGTGCCCATTGCGGTCCTTATCGGCGGCGCGCAGCACGCGGCGGATCTCATCGGGTGTGTAGGTGCTCATCTCCTGGTGCGGCCGCGCAACCTTCTTCATCACGGCGGCCACGTTGCGGCCGAGCTCCCGGCGCTCGATGCCGCAATGCAGCACGGCGCGCCAGGCGTCGACGGACTTATTGAGCGACCGCGGCGACCATGCGCGGCGGGCATGTCCTTTCGCGGTCACTGTGCCACCGTCGCGAAGATCCGTCAGCAACCGGTCAAGGTGCGGCCGGGTGAGCTTCTGCACGGGCATGTCTCCGTGACGTTCCCGAAGTGGCGCAACCGCATACCGGTAGTCGTTGAGCGTCGTCGCGCGGGCATTGTGTAGCGAGGCCAGCCAATCCGCACACAGCTCGTCAACGGTGACCGCCTTACGCGGCACGAACATGTCAGTGGCCGCTTGCTGACCGATCTCGGACAGCGCATCGCGCGCCTGCTTCTCGGTGACGTACCGGCGGCGCACCTGCTGGCGCTTACCGGTGAGCGGATTCACCCCAGCGTCCACCGTAAGTTGATACCGCACAACGGTTTTACCCGTGCTGCGGTCGGTAACGTCGAGCTTCTTGATCTGCGGCGGTAGCTGCTGTCTAGGCATCGGACTCGTCCTCCACTGGGTTACCCCACAGCGCAATCTGTGCTTCGGTGATCTGTGTTTTGACCGAAGACAGCTGCTCCACCAATGACTCGATCGTGCGCCGAGTCGACTCGACGGCGGCCGGCGGCGTTCCTTGCGTCAACGCTATCTGGCTCAAATTCGCGATCTCTGCGTCGTGGCGCGCCCGTGAGGCAACCGCCCCAACGAGCCCGACACCCATGTTCGGTCGGGCTCTCTGCCCAGTTATCCCGTCACCGTGAACAGGGAGCGGGATAGGCGCATCTCCGCATAGCCACTCGCGGGCCTTGAGTGTCGGAGCCGGGGACCGGGGTAGCACATCGACCGCTCCGTCAGGGAATGTTGGGAGCAGCAACAGCGCCGGCGGAATCTCTAACGCCACGGCCAGCACGAGCAGCTCGGCGACATCGAGCTTCCCGGCTCGCAGATTGCTCTCGATCTTCGAAATGGCAACGCGGTTAACAGGATAACCCAAGGTTTTGGTGCGCTCCGCAAGGTCTACGGCGGTCAGCTTCAGCGCGTTGCGCCGAGCTCTGATCGCGGCACCGACACGACCGGCCAGCTCCATTTCCCAGGCCTTGGCCGCCTTGTCAACGTTCGGCATTGCGACACACCCAAGCGTAATCAGTCGTATCCCCGAGCGTCCATGTATGCTGCTCCATAACGAACACGATAGCGCATCTGCGTGTCGCGTTCCAGAGAAATGGAGGATTTCATGTCAGGGCTAGTGCCAGAACTAGCGAGAGCCGTCGCCCGCCTCAACAGCATCGACGACGTCATGGAGCGGCTGCGGATCGGCCGCTCGAAGGTCTACATGGAAATGGATGCTGGCCGCCTACGTAGCTGCAAAGTGGGTTCCAGACGGATGGTTTCAGAGGCCGCGCTCGTCGAGTACATCGACAAGCTCGAAGCCGGCGCTGTCTAAATGCCGAAACAGACTGTCGAACAGCGGTTTTAGGCGAAGGTCGATAAGAGCATCGTGACGACCGGCTGAGCAAATTACCGCAATTGCAGCAATTTGCCTAACAACCCAGACCAACCCTTCAACTCACGCAGAGAAGACGGACATGTTGAAAAATGATGCATTCGACGGCCGGTCGGAACGGCCCGCCACATAGAGAAGGCCCCGCCGACGAAAACGGGGCCACCTCGACAACAACCAACCAACCCAAATCAGCCACGCAGGAGGCCGATAGGGCTGATTTTACCAGCCGCTTGCGTGTCTACGCCCAGGCTACCCATGCAGATCTCGGCCTTGTTGAGGATGACGGCCGGGCGGTTGGCACATGAGCGGCTTCGACAAGTTCGCGTGGTTGAACGCTGTTCGCGACGATAAGCAGATAAGCCCCGGCGTCAAGTACGTGTTGCAGAACGCGGCGCTGACCTACGTGAAGGGCGGCCGCGGCAATGAGCTGCACGCGCGGCAGACCACTATCGCGGAGAAGTTGGGCGTGTCCGTGCGGCAAGTGAAGCTGGCGTATGTCGCCGGCCGCGCCCACGGCTACTTGGTGCTGGTGGCGCAGCGCCAGCGTGGCCGCGAAGGTCAGCGCGATAAGTACCGGCTAGAAGTACCCGAACAATCTGCGGGTACCGAGCTATCAGTAGGTGCAGATTATGCCCCTACTGATACGCAAAGTAGGGGCACGGATTGCACAGAGTACGTGCACGGATTGTCAAAAGTAGGTGCACGGGTCGAAGCTGTGACCAGCGAGAATGACGTTCCAAAAGGGTATGAAGAAGGGTTTAAAGAAGGGTACGGCGCGCAGCGCGACCCCTCCAAGGGGGTCGCAGCGCCGCGGGCAAAAAACACCAACGCGCAAGCCCTAGGCGACATCTTCAACCGATACGACCGATCCGGTCACGCCAAACCACCCAACACAGCACCCTCGCGTTCGTCGCTGCTGCATCCCAAGCACCAGGAGCGCATCGAGGCCGCGCGCAAAAACCTCGACCTCGCGCAACAGCAAGCCAGTCAGGCAGAGGAGACGGCATGACCGACCAGCTTCCGCTCTGGGACACCTGCGACGTATGCCACCGGCAATGGCTCGGTCACGGCCACCGCCGCTGCTTTGAAGCGCTCGAACGTTGGATTCGCCCCGACAACGTCGAGCAGGCCGCCGCGCTGCTCGACAAGGCGGCCCGGTGAAAAGCATCGACGAAATGACGTTCCACACCGACAAGCAGCGCGGCGGCCGCTACGTCGGCCGCGTCCGAGAGTTTCGGGATCTCCGCTCGAAACCGAAAACTAGCGCGCTGGACGCAATCTCAGAGATTGTCACGATCACGTCCGAGCGGATACGCGACATTGACGAATCGCGAGGCAAGACGCGATGACTACCCGCACAAAGGCCCAACCCATCTGGACGGCTTACAACGAGACCGGTGCGTTGGACATCGACTGTCCAACCTGTCATGCCGAACGCGGCAAGTGGTGTACGCGCGATAACGGCCGGCTCGGTCGCGTTCCCTGTGTCGCCAGGGCAGCCGCGAGCGGCACCGATAGGCCGCACGACTTCAGCGAACCACGACACCGCGAGGAAGCATGACCACCGCCGAAATCTGGCGGCCCGTCCCCGGTTTCGATGGCCTGTACCTGCTCGCACTCGATGGACGGGTTCGCAGCCTAGATCGCGCAGTGCCCCAGATGAGCCGCTGGGGGCACACCGTCACCACGGCCCACCACGTGCGTCTGCTGGCGCCGTACGTCTGCCACAACGGCAGACAGCGCGTCGTTTTGCACGACGAGGCCCACCGCCGCCATATGCGTTACGTCGACCGGCTGGTCGATGAAGTGTTCGGCGAGCGGATATGACCACGCCAGACCGCCGCGGCATCGTGGACCGAGCCCACACCGCCAATCTCGCCGATGTCGGCGGCGCCGGATACGAAGCGGCTGTAGTCGTCGACCACAACGGCGATTCCCACTTGGCGCTTGTACTTCGCAGCGCTGTCGGCAATCTCGCCTCGGTGTACGACGCCGGGTGTGAAGCCGTCGCGCATGAGCAACTAGGCGCGCTCGACGCGCAGACCGTGCGGCGCCTAGCCGAATGACCAACCACACCAACCGAATATCACGCAGTAACCGAGAAAGGAAATCAACGAAATGATTGACACCACCAACACCACCATCCCGTTGACGCAGTTCCCGCACGAGGACGCTCCTACCGTGTTCGCGACCCGCACGCCGGGCTGTGACGGGTGCGTCGTCGTCAGCGCGTTCACTGCGGGCATAGAACTGCGGGCGCGCGGCTGCGACGAAATCGGCGGCCCACCCGACGACGACTACCGAACCCCGAACTCGGGCACCATCGCCGGCCTCACCCCATCCGAAGCGCGTGAACTTGCGGGCCTGCTCATGGATGCGGCTGCAATCACCGAGGCCAACGGATGACAGACACCGCCGTGCCGTCACCGCTAGACCTACCCACCACAACGGATTTCGTGGCGCAGCGTGGCGCTCAGGTGCCAAAGCGTAGCGATGCTGAGCCAGGCGAGCTGTATCAATCTGATACACCTGACGAGCCGCCAGGTGTTACGAATCAAACACCTGCGGAAAATTCCGCACCTGCGAAGCCGAAGCCGCTCCCGGTGCGCGCGTGCCCGCACTGCAAAGCGGTAATCGGTCTGATGATGCCGAGCGAGATTGTCTGCCCTCGACGGCGCCGTCGTGGCTAGCCGTAAGCCAGCACGCGGGAAGACCACGACATCGGGGTTAGGGCATCGGCACAAGCTCCAGCGCGATCGGCTCTTACGGATGCTGGTCGAAGGATCACCGTGCCCGATTTGCGGCCGAGGTTTGTTCCGCGATGCCGCGCGCAATCACGATGGATGGCCACTCCATGCAGACCACTCGATGCCGCGAGCCGTAGCCGGGCCGCACGTCTTAGCCGACCGCCTCACCTGCGCCACCTGCAACCTGTCGGCCGGGGGCAAATTGCGTGCCACGCTGGCCGGCCAACAGGTCAGCGACGACAGCGACCGGGACATGACAGTGCTGGCCTTCCCGTGGCCGTGAGTCTTGCACGAAACCTAGGCCGGTCGACCGGTGACCATGCGACCGGTGACCGTGCGCGCCAGTCTGGCCCGGCCAGCAAACTTTGCCAGGAATTATCAGGGCCACCCCCCTCGACGCGACGGCTCAACAGTCGAACTTTTTAAAAAACGGTGGCGTTCACAAAACCGGGTTGGCCCTGGTCGGGAGGGTGCCGAGTCGGCCCGGCGCGAGGGTGCCAATCGCACCAGTTAGACCGCGCTTCGGCGCGCAAATCACGAGCAAGCAACAGCTAACAGAAGGGAAAGGTATGGACCAGTTGAGTAGGCAGGGGCTAAGCATCAAAGCGTGGATCTCTGACGGCCCACCGCAGCAGATCCGCCTGCGCGTCGGCTTGCAGGACTTCGGTTTAGAACCGGCCGAAGCAATCTCGTTATCGCGGCAGTTAGCCAAGGCCGTCAACCAGCTCAAGGCCGCGCAATGACCGCCGCAGCCGAGGCCGCCCCCATCACGACGACGGCCAGCAGTGATGATCGCCGCGCGAAGATAGGCGCCGCAGTTCGCCGTGTCGATGCGATCCAGCTCAGCCCGGACGTAGGACGGCTGCTGGTCCACTGGCTCGGCCAGCATGCCGAATGGGCCACGCAGCGATACGGCTGTGCGCCCGATGGACTGGAGGCTGTCGCCTACGCGCTCGCCGAAGCCTGCGCCGCTGACTCGCACGGCGCGAGCGCGAACACCATTCTGGCGCCGGTGGTATCAGAATTAATTGACACCCAAGCCGCAGCCGCGGTGTTAGGCGTCGAAACGACAACAGTGCGGTGGCACTACAAAAAAGGCAACTTGGCTGGCCAGAAGGTGGGGAAGACGCTGATGATCACGTCAGACTCGCTTGAGCAACTTCGTGCCCGCCGCGAACGAGGGGAAGTCTAAAAATGGCCGATGAGAAGGCCGTACCAAGGGCCGAATTAGCCAAGCTGCTTGGCCTTCCGCCCGATAGTAGCGACGCCGAGCTGCAGAAGGCGATGGCTGACCTTGTCGCGCACCAGAAGGCCGCCGAGGCAGAGTCCGTCGCCGCTCCGGCTGAGCAGGGGCTGCAGGCCGAGGATAAGCGCATCGTCGCCGCCGCAATCAACGCCGGCAAGCTCCCGGCAAATCGCGCCTCATTCTGGATTGACGCTTGCAAGCGCGATAGAGCGCGGAATCGCGCTGTCATTGCGATGATTTCGCCGTCGGCATGGGTGCCCGAGCGGGTCGCCGTCGACTCCGAAATGGAGCGCGTTCACAACAAGGTGATGGCGTCATTGGGCTACGAACCGACCGTCACCGGCGGCGGTGCAGCGCCACCACCACCAGCGCCCGCCGGCCGGTACGACGCTCATGGCTTCCCGGTGGCCAACGTTCCGAGTCCGGTGGTTCTTCAAAAGCGTGCGACCGACCCGGCCGACTGGACATGGCAGCAACGGTCCGATTTCTTCCAGCGCAACATCCTCGGTGGGAAGTTCAAGGAAGGCACTAAGCCGCCGCCGCCGCTGGGCGATGTCATTTACTGGCCATCCCCATCTGATACGGCCTCATTCGATGAGGCCACTGGCGAGTGGGTCGAAAAGAATCCATACCGGGAAATCTAGCCCCCACAACGGAACCGAGGAGCAGACATGACTGTTTTCAATCACGTATTGGGCACCGACCCGGTTTGGGTGGCGCGTTACGAGGTCACCTCGCCGCTCGTGTTGGCGAAGTCGCACGACGGCCGCTTGGCGCAATGCTTCAACGGCGCCTGCCTGGATTGGCTGAACCCTGAACAAGAAGCGCACTTCCTGAGCCTTGGCTTGGTGCGCCGCATCAAAGATGGCGAATCGGCTAAATAGACCTGCCCGCCGCGGAACTTCTTGATGCCGCCGCGGCTGGTGAGGCCCACCGGGCGCGTGCTGCCGGCGACTAATGGTTTCGGGGCGCTGGCGCCGCGCTCGGTGGTGACACTTAGGAGGTAACGACGATGAACGACGACGAGGCAATCGCCGCGCAACGGGCGATGATGCGCTTGAGCGATAGGCCTGGCGATGACGGGCTGGACGCGCTCCGCGGGCTTATGCAGGCCCAGCGAGAGGCCCTGGCCTGGGATGACTGCGAGGGTTTCTCGGCTTTAACGGCGCCCTTCTGAAATGGCTACGGCAGCCCCGCGGAAACGCCGCGCACCGGCCACACCGACGGCGGGGCAACGGCTTCTCGAAGCCCTGAGCCGTCCAGGAGAGCCCTACTCGATCGGTTGCATGGTCGAGGAGTCGGCCCGCATAGCCGACCGCCTAGAGCGCCTCGACGCGCTGTTATCCGGTGAGAAATCGGCGTGGATGCAGGTGAAGTTGGGCCGCGACGGGACCGCTGAAATCAAGGTCGACAACGCACTCGGTGAAGCGCGCTCGCAAGCTACCGCCCTCAGGGGCCTGCTCGCCGAGATCTGGCGCCAGCGGGCGAAAGTGCCGCTATTGGATACCGAAGATGACGACCTCGACGGTTTCGTCTAGCCGGGAAGAGTGGCCGCACTGGGTTAACGCCGACCCGCGGCTAACCGGACGGCAGGAGGCCGCCGACGAGTCCTGGTTTCCTGGCGATGAATCGCTTGGAGATCAGGCCGCACAACTGGCCGCCCGCGTGGGTGTGAAGCCGTTCTATTGGCAATGGATCGCGCTGCGGAAGATTCTGTCGCGCAGGCCCGATGGGACATGGTGTCATCCCGATGTCCTAGCCTTAACAACCCGTCAATGTGGAAAAAGTGAGCTAATAATTCACAGGCTGATCTTCGGATTATTCGTGCTCGGAGAAACCCAGGTGCTGAGCTGCCAGCGCTGGGTTACGGCTGAATCCATCTATAAGAGACTCAAGGCCATCATTGAATCGCGCCCGTCGCTGTATCGGCGCTTGGCGAAAGATCCCTCGTCCTCAAGCAGTCGCGCCGTGATTGAACTGAAGTCAGGCGCGAGCCTGGCCATCGGTGTGCGCTCTGGTGACCTCGGAAGGGGCTATAGCGCAGTGGATTTGTGCGTTTTTGACGAATCCTACGACCTCACAGAAGCAGAGGTCGCCGCCCTGACCGGCGCCCAACTCTCCAGCCCCAATGCCCAAACCATCTACGCCAGCACGCCGGCCGTTTGGGAGAAACACAGCAATTGCCAAGTGCTAAGCGACCTTCGCCGGCTCGGCCAGAAGCGCCAGTCGGACCTTTACTTTTCTGAGTGGGCGGCGCCGGCCGATGCACCGCGCGACTCGCCTGAGACCTGGAGGCTCGCGTCGCCGAGTTACGGTGTGATCCAAAAAGAGCGCGACGTGCGCCGCATGCTGGCTAAGGCCACAACTCCGACGGCCCGCGCGCTATGGGACGCAGACGTTTTGGGCTGGGGCGATTGGCCGCCAGATGATTCCGAAGTCGGCGCCGTTATCAGCCCAGAAGTCTGGGCATCAATGGTCACCCGGCGCCCGAGCTCGTCGGCCCGATCGCGGTCGCGGTGGACCGCTCGCAAGACCGAAAGACTTGGTCGATTGCAGCGGCTCAAAGAACCACCGAAGGACGCATTCATCTGGAAGTTGGTCCCTACCAACACTTTTCGACGAATGCTGAAGCGGTCGAGAAGCTGATCGACATCGTTATCGCTTGGGACCCGATCGCAATCTATTGCGATCAACGCTCGGCCGCTGCCGTCATCGAGCCGACTCTAACCGAGGCCGGCGTCGAGGCCACGATGTCCAGCACGACTCAAATGGTATTGGCCTGTGGCGCCCTTTTGGACGCGGTCGAGTCCGGTGGCCTCAGCCACTCCAACCAGGCGGTTCTGAACGATGCCGTAGTTTCGGCCGTCAAGCGGGATTTGGCGGGCGGTTTTGCGTG
>Ga0179589_10000035_pt1 | contig 14594 bp, 25 predicted proteins | sample CZOMad2_1_08_16f_FD_182923 | JGI IMG/M metagenome (GOLD analysis project Ga0179589, IMG submission 182923) | Vadose zone soil fungal communities from Angelo Coast Range Reserve, California, USA - CZOMad2_1_08_16fungal | ecosystem: Environmental > Terrestrial > Soil > Vadose zone | place: USA... | reverse complement strand
GGTCTGCTATTCCGCCGCGGTGATCAACACGCAACAGAGCTGCCCGGTGGGAGAAAAAGTTTTAACCGGACGGATCTTTATCCGCGACGTGCGCAACCCAGGCAACATGCCGGTGGCCGCGGCGGCAGCGCTGGCCGGCATCAAAGGCCCGCTGGACCGCCAGACCGCGGAGAACCGCGTGACGCTCACCTTCTACCAGTGGCAGTGCGCGCGCAACTGCGAATGGGTGAAATAAATGAAGCAGCCAAAAACTTACGTCGCTCTGCTGGGGATTGCGTTCAAGCATCCCGATCTCACCGCCGCACTCTCGGTTTCGCAGACCTTCAAAGAAGAGTTGCGCAAGGTGTTGCAGTTGTGGATCGACTCCATGCCCGTGGAGTCGCGCCCTAAATTTGAAGTATGGAGCGCGGGCTGTACCCTGGAAGAAGCGGGCAAAGATGCGGGTTTATCCGCGCCCACACTGGTTCACTGATCGACTTTAGAGACGCAGTATTGCTGCGTCTCTTTTTCTCTCCCCGTACCTTCCTGCGGAACCATCACAAAAAAATGTTGACATATGCCGGATTGGTGGTAATGTTTCTCTCAATCCTGAAAAGCAAGGGTTTCAGGAGGGGGAGGATCTGAAGGGTGAAAAACGAAGAAAGCACCGCAAACACTCAGCCACAAAATCTAGGCCGCGCTGAACGCGCTCTCCGCTCCAGAAGTCTCAAGTACCTCGATAAAATTAGTCTCACGCTGATCCATTTGGATCAAGCGTGCAAATCCCTGTCCAGCGCCTACGTAGTTGCCGATGGGACAGATCGGGAGATGGAAACAAAGGATCTCTCGACTCGCTTACAAGCCGTCCGCAATGACGTTGCTTCTCTGGTGAGCACCGTAAAAGCGCAAACTCCGGCGGTGGGCGCATGAGCCTCGCAAAAGAGAAACCAGTTTGTGAGTCTGGACCGAAGTGGCTGAAAGAAGTTGCCACGAATTTTCCGTCGCGCATAGGGTTGGAACAGTCAAACAAGAGCCCGTTGGCTCCGCTCACTGGCCAGGACTATCAAGCCTATCGCACCTTCCTTCACGCCTTAGAACTTTACGGATATTGCGACGATGAAGGACGCAGGCACGCTCTCATATGCATGCAGCACGCGGTGAGAGCCATGCAGCCGCACACTCAGTGGATCGCCCGCGCCTCGATCCCTCACCTTCTTGATTGGGGAGATCAGCAAAAGCTGTGGCCGCTTATCGTCACACAAGAGAAGGTGTCCGCATGACGCCCCAACTTTCCGATTCCACGCTTGATCTCGCCATCCTGAAGACTCTGGATGAAGACGATCTGCGCATGACAGAGCCGCAGCTTGCCACCGCCATCGGCGCACAGGCGGGCGGAGTCACAGCCGTGGTATTGCGCTGCCTGTCCCTTCATGAGCGCGGCCTGATTTTTTCCGTTGATTCACGTTTTTGGAAAATCAGCTCCAGCGGACGTATGGCGCTGAAGAAAGGAGAGTTGTAAATGCCCAAGATGCCCAAGAGAGTCATCGAAATCCCCGCGGAGTTTGAGTCTGCCGCCGATGCGGCGTTGGACCAGGGTCTTCTCATGTCCAGGGCCAAAGACATGTTTAATTATGCGCTGCTGACCCGGTTGAAAAAGCGGAATGGTGACAACCTGTCCCAGGCCGCGCTAGAGATGGGCATGAACAAACAGGCCGTGGATCAGTACCTGAAACGGCTTGAGGTCAGGCTGTCCGCCTGAAAAAACGCCAACGCTCGTAAACCGTGATTTTTTATGGAGGGTGAACCATGGAACTGACGACGCTGGATACCGAGTTGATCCGCTTGCAGCACACTCTGGATGAATTGATCGCAACGGGATTGGTCAAGGCGGTTTGTTATTCCGAAGTAGACTCCACCCGCTACTGTCCCGCCGCCGAAGCTGGCCGTCCGGGCGAAGACGAACAAGAAGACGAAGTTGAAGAGCCCGCGCGCGCTCATGAGGTGGCCGCATGAAGCACGAAACCGCTCTCACGCAATCCGTTTCCCGCTGGTGCAATCATTGCAGGACTTTTACCCAGCATCGCGTGGATAGCGGCCGCCCCACCCGCATCTGTCTTCCCTGCCAGGTGAAAGCCGAAGCGGAACACCAGTTCCGTCTCGCCCATCCTGAACCGCCCGCGCCAAAGCAGGAGGAGATGTTCGCATGACAACCCTCTCCATCGTGGTAAAAATTTCCAACGGAAAAAACCCCGCCGTGGCATCGCAGGAGTTCCCGCTTCCCCGCGCCGTGAAAGATGAAGCCCTTTCCCCTCTGACACAAAAAATCATTCGCGCCGCGGCCCAGGCTGCGGGCGTGAAGGTCCCGAAAGTGAAGGTGGAACCGTGAAGCTCTTGCTGGTCCTGATTTATTTGCAGACTCAGACATCCGCTCCGCCGCCACATCACCAAACGTCCTCCTTCTGGGCCGCCGCGCAAGCAGTGTGCGAGCGCACCCTGGGAGATCTTCCACAGACTTGCAGCCCAACGGTTACCAAAACCATGGACAACGGAATAGGGTTTTTATGCTATTGGGATTGCGCGAATGAGAGAAAAGATTGGGAGCTGAATCGGATTGTTCTCCGCAGGCGGAAAAAGGAACTACCCCAGTGACCGCTCAAGCGCCCATCCGATCTCAAGTCCTTGATCTCCCCGCGCTCCAAGAGTTGGCGCGGGTAAAGATCGTGAGAAAGCGCGGACGCATTGCCGGCTTCGCCCGCCCTTCCGTTCCGGTGGAGATCCTGTGGTGCGGAACCAACCGTCCCCGGCGCAAGCATGGCCAGCGCCGCAACGGATGGAGCTTTCCGCCCGCGGTACGCGAGCTGCTGTTAAAAGAAACCGAAGGGCTCAGCGTGGTGCATCTGTTCGGCGGGCAAGCGGACTTCGGCTTGCGCCTGGACATCGATCCCGCCACTCATCCGCACGTCCTGGGCGATGCATTTCTTCCGCCCTTGCCGCGCGACTTCTGCGATGTGGTGATAATCGATCCGCCGTACACTCTGCTGCGCATGGATGCCAAGCGCGCGCTGATGGCGGCGGCGGCGTGGATCGCCCGCAGACACGTTTACTGGTTTTCCACGGTGTGGATTCATACGGACCGTTCTTTGCCCGAGGTCCACGGCTGGCTGATCCACGTGGGCGATCAGTGCGCCATCCGCTGCCTGCAAAAATTTGAAGTGCGTGAACCCAAACGCACTCCGTTACAGCCCGGAGACTTCACCCGCGGTCCCGCGCTGTTCTATAACCGCTGGCAGTTGCAGCATGATCCGCTGCCCTTCCCGGAGATGCCGAAGGATTGGCAGATCGCGCCCACGCCGCATGAGGTAAAGACACCGGGGGTTTTTCTGGGAGACTGGAAATGAGCCGCTACACACTGACAGATCAACAATTCGCCCGCCTGTGCGACGGTCAGGTGCTTACGGTGGGCAACGAAGTTGAAATCGCGCTTGAGGACATCGGCTTTCCTTTAATGAGGGCAATCGTTGAAAGAGCGGCGCAGAGAAAGGGCGTGGATCTGTGACGCAATGCACGAAGAAAAAGCCGCGCGGACTCACCCTCGCTGATGTGGATATCTCTTTCGATTCGCACGGTCCCCGTTGCGGGCACTGCGGACGCGCGTTCCTTTCATCCAGTCCGGTGCAGATCGATAAGCAGTACATCGTGGTCCACTGCATCCGCCCTGACTGCCGCTGCATGTCTCCGTTTCGGAGGACCGCATGAAACGCCGCCTCAGACCGGAGACGCTGTTGCGCCGCTACAAAACTTGCTGCGTGTTGTGCCGCAAGAGAATCCCGCGCCAGCGGCAGCGCCGCCGCTCCATTACCTGCGGCAAAGAGCACCAGGAGATGCTCACCCGCATGCGCAAAATCGAGCGCGACCATCGTCAATGTTCGGTGTGCGGGCGTCCGGTAACGGCGGAGGAAAAACGCGACTTTCGGGCGTGGAGGACTTCCCAAGTCCAAGGTCAGCGTAGAAAAAACCATAAAGCCTCGAAAGGGATTCTAGCTTCAGCAGAGGCCAACCAAAAGCTGAAGGAAATCGCTTACGTGGTCGTAACAGGGCCAAAATCTCGCCTGCGGAATAAGCCGCGGAAAGGCGCTGCCGCATGACGCGAGAACATGCAGTCGCGGCACTGCTTTCATCGCCGGCAGGCATTGCTCCACTGGATGTATGGATTGCCATCAAGGTAGTTCTCCGCCGCGAACTGGGAGAGCGCGAGTGGGAGATGTGGATTAAGCACGCGCGTCTGTGGTGTGCCCAATACGAAGGCGAAAAGGATCAAACGCTGGCCGTGCTGATGCCGCGCAATGGCCGCGCGATCACTGGCGCGAATCGCTATTACAAGCGTGTCCGCCAACTCGGGGCCAAGCTGATGTACGGCGTGCTGATCATGCCGTGGATAAACATGGAGGATTTCCATCTCAAGCGCGAGGCGATCGAGGCCATGCCGGTTTCAGATTTGAGCGACGATGAGTTGCGCGAGATGCGGTTTGAAGTGTTCGACAGGAGAAAAGTCCCGGAACAGTTTCCAGAATGGTTCCGCAGGCAGGAGTCAGTAGATGAGCTGCTGCGGCAATGGCCCGTGTCGCATCAACGTAAAGCCGAGCTGCTGGAAAGATGGGAGTGGCAAAACGAATTTCTCAGCCAGCCGTTTTTAGAGCCGCCGTGTTCGCCGCTGTGGGAGGGCTTCCATGGCTAAGACCTATCCACGGAACTGGGGCACGCGGCAGGTTAGTTTCTTTGCCGGCTTGCTTTCGTGCGAGATAGGATTCGTCCAACTGAAGCGGGTAATTGATGTAGTGCCGCGTACTGAACAAAACGGCCCGCTGTATTTCGCCGATCTGCTGCAACACATGGAGCCGCTTGTTTCTCCGGACCAGTGGCGGGAATGGGTGGAAATCTGCGAAAAGATTTTTGGGAGGGTGATATGAGAAGCGAACTGGTAGCTCAAGCATCTGGGCATGTGAAGAATCCTTTTTTGCTGGTGCACGTGGCCAGCGTCTTAACGCGCAAGTTTCACCGGCCAACCAAAGACCGCGTGCCGGAAAGCATCAACCGTTGCTTGGCCGGCATCGGCGAGGGAAAATATATTCTCGCGTTCGCTCATGGATCTTTTCCTGAGTGCGTTGTGGCTTCAAGTTGCAAAGAGCCTCAGTTGTTTGTTGCAACTCCAGAGGTGTGGGATTTCGAGCCAACGCCTGAAGAGCGGATTGCCGTCTCCTCCGCGCTCATAGAAGTCACGGACCAACTGGCGGAGATTGCATGACGGCCCTCACCCTGACGCTCGAAGGCGATGTAGGCACAAGCATCGATCAGTGTGCGGAGGAAGCTGTCCGCGTGGCCACCATTCTACTGGTGTCCGTCAAATTTTTGTTTAACGAATTGGTGGTCTTGGCACGTCCGGGCGAATCGGCAGAGACCGTGGCCAACCGCTACTACTTTGAGCACGCCAGTAGAGGAGGCGGAAGATGAGCTGTCCGGTTTGCGGAAGCGAAGATCACGTCCATTGCTCTACTAAGTGTGAAAGATGTGGAGATGTGAACAACCCTCATCCCACGTTCGCCAAGATTTTCTGCCGCCGCTGCAAAAAATCTCTGTGTTACCCGTGCTATTACGGGCACGCTGCTGAGTGCCACGTTCAGGTGTCCGCATGAGCATGGCTAAACACACGTTCAGGTGGCCCGGATCATGGTTGCTAAAAGATCAGCCGTTAAACTGCGTCAGTATGTCTTTCGGCGTACCTGGGAAAGTTGGCAGTTGGTTCCAAGGGCAAAAACATGCTCTTAGAATTCTGCCTTGCGGCTGTGCTGTCTGTGCTCTGTGTGGAAACCTTCTCATGCTAGATGCGAGCAAAAAAAGCATGGGATGGTGTGTATTTAAAAATCATTGGCTAGACGTTCCGCTGCAAATCCACTGCGGGCAAATGTTGAGCGATCACCCGATTCCCGCGGAGGTGTCCGCATGATTTTGCCCTTCACGGATTCTCTGCTGATCACCACCAAAGGCGATCCAGAAATGGTGATGATGGCGGATGCGCACTACTCTCGGCAGCAGATAGGAACGCCGCAGTTTATGCCGCCAGGGAAAACGATTGTCATTCGCAACAGCGAAGGGTCCCTTGTGTTCGGGTGGCTGTGGCAGAAATTCCGTGACGATGGTGAAGCCGGGTACAACTGTTCCATTTTCCGCAATGAGTCTGAACGACTCTCCAGCGAAATAATCCTGGAATGCGAACTGATCGCAATCGAGCATTGGGGGCTGAACCGCTTTTTTACTTACGTTGATCCCTCCAAAATTTGTAGCCCCAATCCCGGTTACTGTTTCAAAAATGCCGGCTGGAAGTTCTCGCGCAGAGCGTCTGACGGAAAACACTTACTCGCAAAGGATGGCTTCTGAAGGTTCCTGACCAGCTCGTACCCTACGGCGTGACAGAGACGCGATCGCGCAAGCTGTGGCGCGCCTGGCTCAGCTATCACGGGCCGTGGAAAAAAGAATTGATTTGCAGCATGTGGGGACTGGAGCAGAGCGGCGCGCTGGCGGAGATCGGCGAGCCCGGCAGCCAGGCGGAGCGGGTACGGCACAAAGAGATTGCCGCCATCCTGGGCAATCTCCAGCGGGAGACAGTCACCAAACGCCTGGGCCACTTCAACAGCTTTGGCAAGCCCTGCATGCGCTGCATCGCGGAAGACGGCACCCACCGGTGGCCGTGCCCGTGCCAGTGTCACGGCGTGCATCCTGACTGGCGCGAGGATGCGGTGTGCAAATGCCACGGCCGGCCGCGCCGCGAATGCCATCGCGAGAAGACGATGGCTGGCAGGCAAAAGAATCTCCACCACGGAGACACGGAGGCACGGAGTGAAAAGACGGACGAAAGTAAAACAGAAGCTGGAATTTCTCAAGATCGTCAGCATCTGCGTGAAGAAGGACTGCACGCACCATCGCGGAGCATGGATGGTCTGCTGGATGTTGGGGCATCACCTCTGTTATCCCATGAGCGTGAAGCTGAGCATGAATTAGATTCCGGTCCGCATCCACCGGAACGCGAGGGAGCGCGGCCTGGAGACCTGGGGGGTTTCAATCCCGCTCCCTCAAATTTTCTACCAGGGGAAAAAACCTACCACGGAGACACGGAGGCACGGAGTGAAAATGAAAAAGTGGGCAATGCCGAAATGGATGGAGCCTTACCGCTCGAAGATAGTAAACACGGGGGGGAACGATATCGAGAGAATGATGAACGGGGACGCAGACCCACGCATCAATCTTCCTCTTTCCACTCTTCAGGCATGTGTGAAGTCCCAAGTGTTATTACTCGAAGTTCTACATCGGGACAAGATGATTCCGTAAACTGCGATCGGGGCAAAGATGGCGTCCGCGTACGGCAACATGTGGCCGCCATCCTGGCCCGCAATCCCGGCTGGCGCGTAGCCAACAGTTACGCCCTGGCCTGCGACGATGGCCTGCGCCCTGCCATTAGCGCCGGCGCGAATCAGGTTGGCTTTCTCGCCCACACCTTCGGCGCGGATCTCTTCAGCCGCAAAAAACAGGACTGGCTGGAAGACTGGCAATCGCTGGAAGGCTTCCGCCGATCGCGCGGCTGGCACTTTGATCCCAACCTGCCCAACGCGCCGGATTGCGTCTGCCGTCGCGGGCAGATGAAGCTGGGCTTTCAGGAGATCTGTCCCAAGTGCGAAGGCCGCGGCTTTCTGATCGAAGGCTCCATGCCCGATTACGCGCGCCAGGTGCTCCACTGGATGGACGATCGCGGCATGGACGTGGAGCTGCGCCGTTGCGCCAGACACAAAAAGCTGTTTGAAGCGAACCAGTGCTGCACGGAATGCGGCAGCCGCGGCGATCTCCACAAGAAGCGCGGCGAGCTGAACGGCGCGGGATCGGTGAAGTACAGCATGGAAAAGATTGCCGCCGCCAATGGCCTGGACGTTTCCACGCTCTACCGTTACTTCACCGTGTACAAGCGGCTGGGGCTCATCCGCACCGCTCCGGGCACCAAGTACCGCAAGTGCGAGAATGCGCGTTGCAGCAAACTCGATCTCTACGTGGACAAGTGTCCCGGCTGCGGCGGCGCCAACGGCGCCATCAAGAAGAGCGATCCCCAGCTCATCATCGATCTCACCTCGCGGACCCTGGACAGAGACATGGCGCGCGCGGAGCGTGCCCGCATGGACCGGCTGGTGAAGTGGCATCGGAAGTGGCTCGACCAGAAACACCAGGCCGAACTTGAGTCCGCGGTGGCGATGGTGAAAAAAGTCCTGGGCGAGTGGGAAGGCAAAGAGCATCTGCTGCAGTCGTTCTATAGCGAGATGCGACGCCGCCTGGCAGCAAGCAACTCGCGGGCCAACCTGGTCAATGTTCTATTTCCCCTTCAGCTCGAGTGACCCGCAAAGCGCTCGATGCTGATCTCCGCTTTTACGGCCAAAAGTGGAGTCAGGAGATGGGAGACGTGTCTCTCATCTCCTTTTTTGTTTCGGCGGTCACGGAACCTGCATAAACACTATTGATTTTCGCTTTGTGGTCGAGTAGAGTTGCTGAGTCAGGTGAAGTCACCCTTCAACTGCAAAGGCGGCCGGCGTCTAAAAAGCGTCGGCCCCTCCCCTTTTGGGGCATGATCGCGCCGGCGATGCGGTTTTCCAGGAATCAAAAAAGTTAACTTGTGGAAAAGCCCTGTGGAAAATTAATTTTAGGTATGAAATTGCGAGGTAACTCAGGTATGAAAAAGCAAGTTGCGGGCTATCTCTTGTGTATGAATTTAGATGGAACAGGGGTATGGAATTAAGTGGATAAAGAGCTTTTGACCCTTTTAGAAAAAACAAAAGATGATAAACAACAATTAAGATCTCCGCACCGTTGCTCTGTGGATAAAGCTCTATGCGGAGGCGCGCCAACCCCACGCGCCTCTCAGAATGCGAAGGGGTGCCATGATCTTCCTCCCCCTCTTGAGCATCGGTACCCCTTCGCGCATCCCCGACAGCAAAAGGGCTTTCCTCATAAGGTGCAAAAGCAATCGCACTGCCATCTGCCATCACAACCGAGAGAGCGTGGTGGACCGGGGCAAAAGGCGGAGAGAAGTACAATGCGAGAGATGGAGTGGAAGATTAAAACAACGTTCGTGTTCCAGTACCACACGCGGGATCAGTACTATTCCATCCCGCTGCTTGGTGCCCCTTACCTCTTTGTCATCCATCACCCGATCGTGCTCGGGCATATTGCAGCCCTGACTCTCGGATTAAACTAATCCTGCGTGAACACCAGCAGCGCCAGCCCCACGCCGGCGATCAGCACCCACACAGGAACTTGCGCGATTTGCCCTCCTGCAGCCGCTACGGCGTTCTGGTCAGGGAAGGTTGCCGCAACCTCCTGCGGGCTAAGCACGGTCACTCCGGGCGCGATCTCAACCCCTTGTGCTACCGGGGCGCTTGTGTCGGCGGAAAAATAGTCGGCAAAGCGCGCGTCCGGGCTTGTTCCCAGCACTCGTGCCACGTTGGCCGCCCAGGCGGATGAATCGCCGGCATACTTCTGCGCTATCTGCCGCCAGCTCCACTGCGGCGAGTAGACTGAGCTGCGGCCGGAGGCAATGTTCATGATCTTGCTGTAGAGCGCCTGCCATCCGTCTTCTTTGGTGCTGAAGTGGATGGCAATTTCACCATCGGGCAGCGTGACGTAACCGGACACCCCCATGGCTGCTTCATCGCCTTTGCTCAGATCTCCGGGGTTGTTGAGACGGTCCGGTGCTGATCCGGAGACGTTTGCGCCTTCCGCCAGAGCGATGGCGCGGCACACGTCCCAGATGCGATCGCCCGAGGGCCAGGTAGAAGTGGAGTTGGTAATCATTGGGATTTATATATTTAACTACCGTGACGGAATATGCTTCCCTGTTGGGCTTTTGTAACAGTCTTGGCTTTGATGATTGCCGCGCCAATTGCCTGCATAGTCCGTCCCTAGTTTCTCGCCGCAAATGGTGCAATATTTTGTTGTGCTATAAACAGAAACACATGCTCCAAGGCTGCTGCAAATTTCAAACGGTCCAGCGAGACAAACACGAGCAGCCAATCTGTGAAATCCAAAAGCGTCAAACAGCGAGTAAATCGGGACCATAACCAAGTCCCACAGTCTTAACCGAGAGTCTGAAATCCAGCGCACATCGCTTTGCCTAACTCGCTTTTTTGCTCGTCGCGGCAGAGTCCAGTAATGGAAATCATCGGCGGCTTTTTTGCATCCAATTAAACTCATAAATGATGCCACCGGATGCCCTATCCAAGTGTGCGGCAGCATTTGCCGGAGAAGAATCAGCTTACGTTGCGGAATGCTTAAGGTAGTCATGTATATAATTCCCTAATCAATCATCGTTTTGAAAGCATTAACATCAGCTGCACACTGACATCTAAGATCATCCGCAACGCATCAGTGGGAAGCTCTTTCACATCGGGCTTGAGTTTCTCCAGAGACGCCTCATGCTGAACTACCGCGCCGGTGTTCCCATCGATGGTAATCATGCAAACGATTCTAGTTGCTCACCCACACCAGCAGCGATCTTCCGGTCATGGTGTTGCTGGCGCTGGCCGCGCTGAACGCTCCGCTGACCTGTAAAAACAACTGCGCGGTGCTGTCAATGGAAGCGGTGACCGCGGTGGCGTTGGAATCGAGGAAAATAGAATCGGCGCCCACGTTGGAAACCAGCAGATCCATGCTGAGCCGGCCAAAGCGTTCAAACACCGCGGTAGCTCCTGCGGTCTGGGTAATGCCGGTGCATTCGTGCAGCCAGGTATCGTTGGTGATCTGGATGGCGCCCAGCGCGGTGGTCTGGATGTTGCACACCGCCACCACGGTTCCGCTGCCGCATCCGCTTACCGTACAGAGCTTGGCTTTGAGCGTCATTTGCGCGGAGCTGGCCGCGGGAGTGGAATAGATGCCGGCCGTGGAGACGTTCAGCGTCCTGCCGATTCGGTTGAGCGTTCCCGCCTGGATGGTGCACGCCTGCAAGTTCTGATCGGCTGTGGTGGAGGTGCTCACCGTCACCGGAGTTACGTTGGCGCAGATGGTCTGCGGCACCCCGGTGAAAGCGGAGTTGTTGGTGGACACATCAATACTGTGAACGGTGGAGTTGGAGCACACAACTCCCAGAGAGGTGGCGTTGCCGCTGCACGCGCCTTCCGTCAGTGCGGTGGCTGATTCAGTGGAGATCACCAGCGTGCCGTTGTCTGTCTCTGAGCTGGGGACAAGATTTCCCGTGGCGTTAAACTTCGCCTGCACGTTGGTGCTGGCGCCGGTAATGTGCGTGCTGATAACCTGCGGGCTGGCTGCGGTGTTGCCCAGATCTCCGGTAAGCTCCGGCGTGGGCAGGTAGGCCGCTCCATTCAGTGATTGCGTCCAGGCGTGCAGAATGGGGTCCGCGCAAAACAAGTCAGTCCCAGCCGCCGCAACGGGGCAGGTGGATTCCACATCCGCCAGGGTGGCGTTGATGCTTCCGCTTGTATCTCCTGCGGTGCCATTGCCCACGGTGAGCACACCGGTGGCCAGCAGGGAGAGTCCGGTAGACGCGCCAAACTTCAGCACTCCGCCCGTGCCCACGTTGGGGATAGTGGCTTGCACGGTGAGCGCCGGCGGGCTGGCGGAGTTGATGTTGGTGGTAATGGATTGCGTTGCGCCGGCAATGGTGATTGTGCCTGTGGTGAAGCACACAGGGCTGCTGAGTATCGGGTTGGGGAATGAAACCATGGGTGCGGAGCAGATCAGGAACTTCCACGTGGTCCCGCCCGGAGTGATTGATCCGTTTGCCAGCGTGCCCATGTTGAAAGTTCCGGAGGAGCTGAGGGTTGACGGACCAGGAGGCGCAAACACTGGCGATCCGTTTGCCGTGACTGTGGGCGATGCGCCTCCGCTCACGTTCACCAGTTGCGGCAGGATGGTGCCGTTGGCGTAAGGAATCCCGTTGGGATCGAGCACCGTGCCGGAAACAGCCGTGATGGTCTGGGACATCGCCGGAATTGCCAAAATTGCCAAAATTGCCAAAATTGAAAAACGCTTCATCTTCAAACTCCCTGATTTTTAAAAATCATCTACGCCGCGGTGAACTGCCCCCGGGCCCGCTGAACATGAACAGCGCCGCCGCCGCGCCACCTAGAAGTAGCCAGTTAGGCACGCCGCCGATCAGCGATCCTTCCAGCCACGTCATCAGCGAATCGACAGTGCCCTGCACTGAAGCCACCAGCGTTCCCGATGTCGGCGTTCCCGTGGTAGTGCTGATTTGACCTCCGGCAGGTGTTACCGCCACGGGCGTAACTCCGGCGGTGATTCCCGTTTGCGGGTAAGTGGTGACCGTGGGCGCAACCACTGACGTGGGCAATGAAGCTGCGGGCACCGCGGCCGGAGGCGGAGGCGGCGTGTAGTTGATCTGATTCTGGTTGGCGTCGCAATAGCGCGAGGTGCCGTCCGACATCACGCATCGCCACACGCCAGGCGCAACCGCAATGGTGCTCAACAGCGATACGGCCTGTCCAGTCTGCGTGGAGATGGGCTGGCCTGAAGGTGTAAGCGCTCCTGATGCCGGGTTTGCCGGCGAACTGGAGGGCAATGGAGTTCCGGCTTGCGCCGCCGCCCACTTTGCCGCCAGGTCAGCCGGCAACTGCTGTCCCTGGCTTAGCAGGATGCTCATCATCACGGCATCCGGGGTCTGCGGAGAGAAGGATTCCGAAACCCCGGAGCTGGTGACAAAGCTGTCCGGTAACACCGGATAGCCCAGGCCACGCATCCCCCTCCGCCTTCGCATTTGAATCGCGCGATGCATCAGAAGACGCTGCCTTGAACGTCCAGCGTGCCCGTGTTGCCGCCGCCGCAGGTGCCGAGAGTGATGACAAGGTTGTTACCCGGTGAGGCAGGCAACGCTGCAACCCATTGCTTGTCAAAATTTGTGGTCCCCACCTGAGTGGCCGATGTGGAGTAGATCTGAGTGGCTCCATCCGCTACGGTGAGTTGAGCCGTGCCGGCAGAGCAGCGCGCGCTAACGTTGAACAAGAAGGCACGCTGGAAACTATTCGGGGTCAAAGTTGTTACCACTGCCGTGTTCACCGCAGCCGTGGCTTCGCTGTTGGCTGTGTTGGCAGGCTGCGTACCCGCGGGCTGGATTAATGCCGGAGGGAAAAAATAATAATCGACAGAAAAGGTGTTGCCTGCTCCAGCAGAAGTATAAACAACGCTCACTGCGGTCCCAGGGGACGCGGGCACTGGGATGATGATCGCCCCACCGGCCGCTGGAATAGTGAAAGTCACCGCAGGACCAGACCCGGTCACCGCTATTGTCCCGCCAGCAGTAAACCCGGTTCCGTTTAAAACCAGAAAGCCCGCAGTGGAGCCGTAAGGAGTGGAAATGCCCGAGGAGATCTGGTTCACACTCGAAGACTGATTAAGAAAAATGACCTTGCGAATCTGCTGCCCTGCCCCGTAACTGCCAAACACGTTCGCTGGCATAGCGGATGAGCCAGTGTAACTGGCCACCACACGCAGGTTGCCGTCACAGGCAACGCCTGAAGCGCCGCAGGCCACCAGGTTTACCCGTAAAAAAGGGAAGACGCCGGTGCCCAACAATAAGTTGGTATTGTTGCTGCCTGGGTTCGTCCCCTCATCGGAGATGGAAAACCAGTTCCCTGTGGTGCACGTTGCAGAATCGCTGTTGTAGCTCGCCTCTAACCGAATGCGCGCTCCGTTGATGTTGGCTCCATTCCTGCCGCCATATGAGATCACGTGAACGGTTTGCCCCAGGTTGGACAAGCATGCGCTGGTGAGGGGAACAATGGTGCCGTTGGCCCCAAGCACTGCAGCATTGGTCACGCTCTGCGGCGTGGTGACGGTGGGAGTCTGAGCGCCGGCGCATATCGCGGCCAGGGCCAGTACTGCTGAGATCAGAAACTTCATTCATTTCCTCTTTTCTAATTTCCGGCGCTTGAGGGCGCCGGTGCCAAACCGTTCCACTAACTCTTGCCAGTTCCGTTCTCCCAGCACCGCCGCCAGAGGCGCAGAGCGCGGGTTCACGTACTCGCTTACGCGCTGGCGGCTTTGTTCTCTTCCATCTTTTCCGGCGCCAGGCGCTTGGGATAAAGAATCTCTTTGCCCACGTGGCGATGCGGAGGAAAGTCGCTCATGAGGCGCTTGATCTGCGCCAAGTAGTACACGCCGACCAGCCCGATCACCAGCAGCGCCGGTCCCATCGGCAATTCCAGAATGCGGACTAAAAGTTCCATGTTTCATCTCCCTGATCGCGCTTCATCCCCAGATGTCTTGATCGGCAAGGTGGTCTTTGGGAAAGTACCAACCATCGAGCCGTCCGCCTATCTGCGTTCCACCGGCTATCAGGCTCACGTTGCTTACTTGCAGCGTGATGACTTGCTGCTCATAGATAAAAATGCTTCCTGACAACTCGCCCGGCTGTGTGACGGTGCCCAGGCTGGAGACTATGTTGTCAGCGTTGCGGACCACTGCCCCGTTCTGAAGGATCTGCCACACCAGCGAACCGGATCCCTCGGTAAATCCAAGCCCCACATAAACGTTGCCCACCTTCTTAATCACCCCGT
>Ga0179589_10000034_pt1 | contig 14627 bp, 13 predicted proteins | sample CZOMad2_1_08_16f_FD_182923 | JGI IMG/M metagenome (GOLD analysis project Ga0179589, IMG submission 182923) | Vadose zone soil fungal communities from Angelo Coast Range Reserve, California, USA - CZOMad2_1_08_16fungal | ecosystem: Environmental > Terrestrial > Soil > Vadose zone | place: USA... | reverse complement strand
TATGTATTAATTGAGGCTTGAAGGTCGTCGAGGAAGGATATTTTGTCTTCGCCCAAAACATCACCGAGCCTAGCCAGTGAATTGGATGGAAGTTCAACATTGGCAGTTGTTGATGGGACTTCATCCATTTCTAGCAAGTCTTTAACGGTTATTGGCAGTTCCGTGACTTCGACGGTTGTCGATGGGACTTTACTGGTCACGGTTGCTGGCAGGACTTCGACGGTTGTCAATGGGACTTGAGCAGTTGTTGATGGGACATCAATGGTCGTTGACTCAAGTGCAACAATTATTGGTGACAGTTCAGCAGTTGGTCGATGGAAGGGCTGGCGATGTAATGGAGATGAAGAACTTCGATAGATGCCATCGACCGTTGAATGCCATTCAGTTGGAAGATTGTAGGCGACTGAGCCGTCTTGATATTCAATAAACCAACGGCCTTCAACGGCAAGATCCAGTTGTACCGACTATGGCGAAAGTTAGCGATCGATATCCAAAGATGTCAAGTAAGTGCGAACTTTAATAGGAGCCTGCGAAGCTCGTAGCTTTTCTTGCAACGACGGTGTGATGCCGGACCCATCAATCGTGCCATCGCTTAGAATTGTGACCCAAGATCCGTGCTTGCCCACGCTGAGACTCGCGATGCCTATACTAGAGGCAACGATGTCTAGGTAGGCGTCAAGCGATTCTGGAACATCATGCCAACGATGGAATTTTCGGCCATCGTCAAGACGAAACGACGCAAAATAACCATCCGAGGCAGGCATAAATGCGAACAATTCAAGTTGGTCGAGGCGCAGCGACGGCAGCGTTGGCGAACATTTCAAAGAGTTTCTTACGGCGCTGCTTTTGTGCCCTTCAATCGAAAGATCGATGACCCATGAATCAATTTACCCTCTACTGCGAGAACACGAGGGCCGATGAGCCAGCTTACGGATGTGGTTAGTAGTATTAAGAAACCAAGAGCCATCGAGTGAAATGGCCACGGAGGCTACAGCTTCGCCCTTTCCAGCTGCACCAACGATATGGTCCGAGAGCTCTTTTGGGCATCTTCTGGAAGTGATAGGCTTTTTCAACGATAGAGGACACTGCAAAGGAACAGAAACACATACAGGTTGTACGAATTGTTAGGCCCATAGATAACCCATCCGTTGTCATTTGGGTTAAATGCGAATACCATGTCGAAATTGTAGCGCAAAATAAAACCGAGTGGAACTCGGTGAGGAGGCAGTCAAGACAAAAGGGGAGACCGTACCTTTTAAGCATCTCAATGTTAAGTATTAATTCATCCAGGAACACAATGCGCATATGCGTATCCTAGTATGGCCTAGTATCAATGCCAGTGGAACCAGCGCTTGTGTTCTGATTGTATTGATCTCGCTGAAGGTAATGAGGGCAAAAAAGCACCTAGCATATGTCGAAACGTAGAATCGAAATGTGGTAGAATGTGTTGTACTTTTTCAATTACAGCCCCCCCCCGGAGGTGGCAACATCAGAAGAAAGGGAGGGCTGTGATGAAAAACCGCTCCATGATCAGGGTCGAGGTCACCTGCGCGCGGGGAACAATGGCAGTATGGGCTTGGCGGTGTCACCCAATCTTTGCGATATACTGTATATGCGCCACTGAGGGCCGAGGATTATAGATAAGGCACGAGAGGGGTGGGTGTATCGCGGATCCAACCTCACTCAGGTTGCCGTTTGATCTGCTGTCAATGTCAAGCAGCCGTGACATCCAGCCTGCTGCTCCTTCTCCCACATTTGTCAACCATATTTTATACTATTTCATTTGATTCCGATTTCTTTCCGAGAAGTAGTGGAAAATTTTCCGCCAAGCACAGCCGTCATGGTGCTCAATCATATTGAGTGAGGGTAGATGCGGTATCGGCCTGCGACTGGAAGAACAGTGCACTGTCCCCGGGCCGGTGCCACCATAAGTTTCTCGCACATTTTTATTCAACAACTACCAAAACAAACTTCATACATTGTATATCCTTTATATACATGTCTATCAACTCCTTTTGACGAAAAATGCTTCCCGACTGATCCTGTGTCAGAGTTCCTCCTAGAAATCGGTGTTGGGTTCAAGGGTCTGGGGACTTTGACCTACCCAGGTATGGTAAGCTTGCGTCGAGAGCAGCTGGCACATGAGGTTTCTTAGGGTAGCATGTGAGCCATACGCGTTGTGTCCGTGCCCTCCCGAGAATGGAGTCATTCCACCAACCTCGCATTCTAAATTCTACGCATTTTCCTGCGGTACGCTCAGGGGCGAACTCGGCAATGCTACTTGCAGGGACATCCTCTCTCTTCTCAGGCTCACTTCATCAGGAAAATATCCATCAACTTTTTCACTTGTCTACTTTTCGAAAAGAAAAAAAAAAAGAGGGTTTTTTGTGCTTCTCCTAATAATGAATTTGGTGTCGGAGCTCCCCGGTTCAGGTTCAGGAATCTTCTGTTCTGACACGGCTCTCGGTTGCTTTGCCAAAAAGTTGGCCGTGGCGCGGATTTGGTAACCACACGTGAAAATTGTGCAGATACCCCCTTGCACATCACCAATCTTATGTGCACCAATCTTCCATTGCCCATATCCTCTCACAAACCTGCTGTGTTCACACCAAGAGATCCAATAATAACATTTTTTTTCGCCAATTTCCATCCCAATATGTTCCACTCTCAGCAATTTCTTTCTGCCATCCCCAGCTACCAGAAGCATACCAAAAGGGATCAAGATACCAACAGCGCGGTGTATAGCAATCATCAGAGTATCTGAAGTGATGTCCCCTTTGGAGATTTGTGGGTTCACGATGGTCAGCAAGCGTGAGCAGTGTTGGATTATGGCAGAATGGAGGCAGACAGGTGATGTCCGGAAACCTGTGACTCCAAAAGACAATCATAATTGGTTTTTTGCACCGTGGTTACACAATCTAGGGCAGACAATGTGCATGTAGAGCGATAATTACATTACCTATGGCAGAAAGTCCCACGCGTCATCCGCCCTTACTCCTTCGTCGTCTCCCGTGACCTCGCATTGACTTTCATTGCCACAAAGAAAACTTGCCGCCCCATGGACAGCATGCTGCCTGTCGCTGTGATGATGCGGTTGCGTGGTCGCGCTGTGTCGACATGAACAAGTTCGGTGACAGGCGGGACCGTTGCTACCGACTATGGCGAAAGTTAGCAAATCGATATCCAAAGATGTCAAGTGCGAACTTTAACGGGACTCTGCGAAGCTTGTAGCTTTTCTTGCAACGATGGTGTAATGCCAATCCCGTCAATCGTGTCATCGCTTAGAAGATCCATGCTTGCCTACGCTAAGACTCGCATTGCCTCCGGAGGCAACAGTGTCTAGGTAGGCGTCAAGCGATTCTGGAACACCATGCCAGCGACAGGGTTGTTGGCCATCGTCAAGGCGAAACGATGCAAAGTAATCATCCGTGGCAGGCATAAATGCGAACCATTCAAGTTGGTCGAGGCGCAGCATTGGCGAACATTCCAAGCACTTTTTTACGGCGTTGCTTCTGTGCCCTTCGATTGAAAGATCGATGACCCATGAATCAATTTACCCTCTACTGCGAGAACACGAGGGCCGATGAGCCAGCTTACGGGTGTGTACCAGTTTTGATAAACCAAGAGCCACCGAGTGAAATGGCTACGGAGGCTACAGTTTCGCCCTTTTTTTCTGCGTCGGCAATATGGATCACGAGATCTTTCGGGCACTTTCTGGGCGTGAAAGGCGCTGTCAATGTCAACGATAGAGGAAACCACAAAATGACGGAATACAGACAAGTGGTAGGTTTTGTTGCCATAGGCAACCCATCCATTGTCGTTTGGGTTAAATGCAAATATCATGTCGAAGCTTTTGTTCCCGCCAAGAGCAACCCAATGGAACTCGGTGAGGTGACAGCCAAGACAAAAGGAGTGACCGCAGCTTTCAATTACCTTGACGTTAAATGATATTTTGTCCAGGAATACGATGCGCATCTGCGTATCCTAGCATTGCATATATCCGTTAAACCGGCGCTTGTGGCGGTCTGGCGTGGTCGAGTTCAATAAGCACAGAATAGTGACCAACATGCGTCGAGAGGTACAACTAAAAAACGGTCGACTTTGTTGTATTTTCGACTACAGTCCCAGAAATGGAGGCGACAACACAAGAACTTGAGGAACGGGTGGGTTGCCTGTGAAGCAGCTGTGCAGAGCTTCGACGGGGCGCTGTGGGCGTTGGTAATGTTGTCAACGCCACCTCATCAATGATGGTCACGAGGGGCTTACTAGGCACCTCAGTCATACGCTCGTCCTTCCGCCTCCCGATCGAGAAAAGTGGGACGTCGCTGGCGCTGTACAATCTCCTGTCAATATCAAAGAAAATACTATCAGAGATGGCACTGTCTTTGAGTAGTGGCTGCCTGCGCCCCTTCGGCTATCAGATTTCCTATTTCTTTATCTTATTCTGGCCACACACACACCCTCTCACACACCCAAGTCCAAAGACAGACAATCCCCATTGTATGTAAACCAACCAGAACGTCCATAAAGCCTGCGTGCCACATATTAGGTAGTTGTTGACCAAAGCTCAACTGGTGTGGTGGTTGGCGATGAGTATGGCGGGGGAGGGGGCAAGGCTCTCAGGTTGCCCCCAGGTGACGTCGGTATTGGCAGGGGCGGGAGTATCTGGTTCTGCGCAGCTTGCAGCGAGGGAGACCTCTGCAAGGTCTGCTCCAGCGACTCTGGGCGGCGGAGTTCAACACTGGTAGTTGTTCCTTGCGGGGGTTCAACGGTCGTTGATGGCACATTAATTGTTGATGACACCTCGACAGTTGGCTGAGAGAGGGGCCGACGATACAACGAAGATGGAGAGTTGCATAGGATGCTGTCGACCTTTGGATGCCATTCAGTTGGAAGATCGTAGGCGACTGTGCCATCTTCATATTCGATGAGCCAACGATCTTCGACACTAAGATCCAGTTTTACTGACTACGGCAAAAGTTAGTAATCCGTGCACGAAATTATAGTGTGAGTGCGAGTGCGAACCTGAATACGACCTCGCGACTTTGATCGGAGTCTTTCTTTTAACGATGATGTAATCGCACTCCCAGAAATTGTACCATCGTTTAGAATTATGACCCAACAACCATCCTTCCCTACGCTGAGACTCGCGATGCCTTTGGAGGAAACAGTGTGTAAGTGGGCGTCAAGCGATTCTGGAACACCATGCCAGCGAGGATGCTGGCGGCCATCCCTAAGACGAAAAGATGCAAAGTAAGCATCTGGGGTCGGCATGAAGACAACCCATTCAAGTTGAGCGAGGGGGATAGCTGGGTGTTGTTTCATACAGTGTGTCACAGCATCGCTTTTGTACCCTTCAAAGATAACACGTGAATCGATCCCACAGCAACGGCACGATAAGCCAGCTTACGGATTTGTGTGCTAGTATTAAGAAACCAAGAACCGTCGAGAGAAACAGCCACGAAATCTATCCTGGCCTTCTTTCCAGCTGCGTCGACAATATGTTCCGAGAGATCTTTTGGACATCTTCTGGAAGTGATAGGCGTTTTCAACGACAGAGGATACTGCAAAGGTGACAGAACACATACAAGTTGTACGAATTGTCAGGCCCAAAGATAACCCATCCGTCATCACTTGGGTTAAATGCGAATACCATGTCGAAATTTAGTGCAAGAAAAAACCCGGTGGAACCCGGTGAGGAGGCGGTCAAGACAAAAGGAGACCGCACCTGTCGTGCCAAATATTGATACTCCAGGAACGGTGCACATGTGCACATCCCAGTATGGTATAGCGCGGTGTGGTGAATTCTCAGGCTGGCCTTGTTGAAGGTAATGGGCGCTGGTAGATAAGCACCTAGCATATTCGAAACGTAGAATTAAAGGGTGGTAGAATGTGCTATATTCCTTCGATTACAGTCCCGCCACGGAGGTGATAACATCAGAAGAAAAGGAGGGCTGTCTGTGATCAGAGTCGTGCTTGGCGGTCACGGTGTCACACCATCTTTCGGCGACGAGGACTGGCACATGGTAGGCGCTCCGCTGATCCAGCCCCACTGCCGTCCGATTCGCTGTCAATGTCAATTCCATCGTCCGGCCTGGTCCTCCCATGTGTATCACAAGTCGTTTTTGTTTCCATTGTGTTGTCAGGCTTGTGGTCCATCATTTTCGATCACGATGCCTCGGTGTTACTGTTCTTGTATGATATGACGTGGTCTCTCTTACGTTCATCCTTGTGATATATGGCATTTATAAACTCACAAAAGAAAACTACATATCGTATCCACTTTGGTGTACAATTACAAAGCCCATAGCGTACTTGCACTTGTACTAGTAGCTATGGCTCGAATTGACTGATTTACCTCTCCTCTGTGTACATCATCTTCACCAAGAGGTGCCAGTGTCATCCAATAAGCTAAAATCCTTCCGGAACCGTCCTACTGTAGTGTGCACTCACTCTGCACTGGTGAGGGGTGCTCCCGTCCTTCAAGTCATGAGACAGAATGTCCACACCTACTCATATTGGGTCCGTCGCTTCCTACAGGGGAAACTGGACTGGCGTTGTCCGCACAACCTGGCTTCGATCATTTGAGTGGCTCTTTACATTTGTTATGTCTCGACCCACCAAGTGAAGGCATGTGCAACTCGAACGCCGAAAACTTGAATGTGTCTGATAATGGCAGCAGGCATGTTCGGTTATGACATTGGGAATGAATGTCAACGTATATCCATGCCACCGTAGTCAGACCCAAAGCGAATGAACAAAGAAAGCAAAAGTGAAGACGGCGAAACATTGGGAAACGAAGTAGACCTTCCTGGGATGACAATACCACCTAAGGAGGTCCTTCTCCCCTGTGCGCTTTGCAAGGTCTCGTAGTGTTGTGGGGAGCGTGGCTGCGATTGCTTGGACATTTCTCTGTGCCGATTTCCACCTTCATGGACGCAATCGAGGTGGTTACCAAACTTTAATCTGCGTACGACGAGCTTAGGGGTGTAAGACGATGGGCCTCGTGGACTGGTGGAACGTCCTTAAGTCCGAGGACGCTCCCCATTAGGGGCTTCGCGGTATGGAATATAGATAGTAGTGAGAGCAGCTCCAATGATAGTGGGTAGGTTCCACGAATGGGGCTTGACACTCAGCGCTCGTCTAGACCTGCCGTTCGCACATTCATCCGGGGCTCAGCGCCTTCCAGCATGCACAACTTTGTCGCCATTGTCAGCAAGACAAGGAGCGACGTCACGGCAGTATGATCGCAGTACCGTAATTGCAGAATTCGGACCATCCGGGGACACCGGACACCGGACACCGCATCGCTTGCTCATCTTGCTCATCACGAGCAAGAAACAAGTAGGTTGGAACCTCTGAGTCGTCCATTACCTCTCCAGGCTCCTCCTGCTTGACGTAAGTCCTGAGTCAGGATTGTACGTCGAGATTTTCCAGAGGGGTGGCTCACCGTGATGACGGGATGCTATACGTCGACAATTCTCGCCATCAGGAATGAGCACCTGACATACATGGCAAGCCTTGTCAGCGCTCTTGGGTAGGCTCGTTGACGGGAAGACGGTAGTGGCGATAATCATTTGCAACCACGACGTTGTCGTGGATGTTGTCGAAGTGCTGGGTTCAGTGATGCTGGGTCGACACGGTGGAGGAGAAGGGGGTTTTCTTCTTTGCTTCATCAGACTGCACAAAACGACCCCGCGACAAAGCCAAAGCAAGTCGCGTTTTCTCACGGCAAGCTCCCAATCAGGTCCTAGCTGGGAATTCGGAATCGCATCATCGCTGATCGAAAGCTGGATAGCGCTGCGCTGAATTGTTACCAATGTAACAAGTCACCGCCTTCAATTTCTCCGGTCTCTCCGTTGTGTTCTCTTCTATCCGTCCAGCCAAGCCTGAGAGTGGATGCAGATACGGTGTCAGAAGACGACCCCTTCTCCGAGGAGCGGACTTCTGTTGAGTTCTTTTGGCGGCGTTTAAACGCTCATCTAAAGGCGACCGTGGGGGCATATATCGAGGAGGGAAAGAGATGAGACGTTGAGACGTTGAGGCCCTGTCCGGACCGAGAAATGAATCACTTAAGATGGTCACGTGATGTCCGAGGTCACGTTGCTTTCACCTCGCGTGGTTCCCCGGGCCGTCCCAACCCCAGACCCCATCGGTGTAACTTATCTGAAGACACGGTATAAAACAAATTGTAACAAGAGGCGCATCCACTATATCAACTCTGATCTCAACTTTGGAACTCTGATGTCCGAGTCGGCCGCATCGCGGTCCTGCCTATTTCAGTTGGCGCTTCGTTCAGGTATTCTGATCTCTCGAGACGCCCTCAACCCGAACATTGGACTAAAACACAATATATGTCCAAGTTGGATTGAGCTTCGAGAGCGCGCACAACGAACCATCCGGTACTACTCAATTGTAAGTTCAGTTCTGCAACTCTTCAAAAGTTCCGAGTTAGTTCAAACTTTGTCGACTTCTACACCAGGGCTTCTGAGTCCAACAATTACCGCGATCCCGCCTTTAGTCCCCGTGCGAGTTGAACCCGTTTAAACCGATGACTCGGTCATGGATCCAGGATGCCGGGCCCGCATGCCTGGTCAAAGTCACATCGCCAGCATGTTGCCTCTCGATACTTCGTCCTGCCCTCTGCATCAGCAGAGCCGGTCAGGGTGTCGCGGCTTACTTTGATCATCAGGTTTAGTTCGGTTTCAGATCAGGACGGTGACCATATAAGCTGGGGTACTTCTGGGGCATACTCAGTCTTTCTGATTTCTTGCAACCCATATCCACCGTCAACGTACAAGAAGGGGAGGCAATCCACCAGTCTCAGAGCTTGTCTGCCATTTACCTTGCTTATCGGTTATAAATTGATTCTTGGAACCCTAGACAAAAAGTACCAAGTCTAAATTCGTCCCCAAAGGCTTCTTTCTACAATGTCGACTACAATTGGTGGCGGAGACTCGCCTGCGGCAGTGGAGAGCTTGGTTCAAGGCCTGAATAATTGGCATCTCAACACTGTGCGTGATGTAGATCCTGTGTCAATCACGGCTGATGGTCGTTTTCTCTTTCCTTTTCCTTTCGCCTCTAGAATATAGTAGGTATGCCATCGCCCTGTTGTGCTCGACCTTGGTTGTCCCTTGTGAGATGCTGACCGTTTGTCTCTGGAAATATCAGTTGCAAGCGTTGGACTGATCGTGAGTGGTGTATCTGCATAACATGCACACTCGAGATAACGAAATCCTTGGCTACTCTGGCCTTCGGTTGCAGTTGACAAGTGGCGAAGAAGTGCGCATTCTGGGTCTCTCACCCCGCTGCTGACTAGGATATGATCTTCTTGAAACAGTTTTCTTTTCTCTGGCGCAAGCGCAGGAGCAACTATGCTCGCATAATATTCGTATTGGCACGATACCCAGCACTTGCAAGCGCCATTATGGATCTGCTTCCGGTGAAGACTCCCAACTTGACCCTCTGCCCGCCCAAAAACCAGGCTGATGCTTCGAGTGTAGCCGACAAAAAAGCTAGACGAAGTAGCGACGTGTTTACGTTCCATCTCTATCACGTGTTCAGAGCGTGAGCATACCCTACATTCAATTCCTGAGAATGCCGCTGAACGTGCTAGTCATCTTTGCGACAAGAACGTGGGCCATATGGGAGAGGAGCCGGCGGATGTTATGGTTTCTCGTTGTCCTGGCCATCGTACAGCAGCAGCTCTTTACACTCATCATGTCTCAACTGACCCGGGTGGTTTAAGGTCGCTTTAACGACAGCGTTCGCGAAAACTCCGCGACATGGGATTAACATCGTTGGCAATACGTGTCTCACCTCAAGAGACAATCTGACGTTCTGACGTTCCGACCGGCGATCAGTGGCACCGTCTGATATTTCGAGCGTTACGGACATGCAGCAATGCCGAATCTTAGCAGACGCCGTAAGCCATGTGTGGATTATTCCGTATCTTTCCATAATGGTGTCCGAAGCTGGTTCGTTTCGTTCGATTACCTGGTCATGCCTGACATCGCGCAGTTCTGTTATCTTTGACATTGTACAAGGTCTTACAATACCACAGAGGAATCCCTAGGCAATCTAGATCAAAGTTGCTGCATGTTCTCTGGACCGACGGTTTAGTATTCGGCCCTTTTCTGACCCGAGCGGCCTAACTGAGCATCCGCTTTTGGTCAGGGGTCATGTATTTCATTTCCATGCTTCGTGAGGATTCCTCTTTCTCCATGCAGCCTGGTGGCCAAACAGATTGAGAGAGCAGTTTTAAGTATCCTAAACGTGATGTCGGTGCTCGATGTCACGGTTAGTCTGATTCCCATTATTTTGGAAGAAGTCGTATTGATGCACCGGTATTCGAAGGGTTTGCCACTGATGGGTGGCACTTCTCAGTAAGTCATGATGAGAACACATCGCATCGCCAACCCTGAAAGAGTTATGTGCTCTAAGGCTGCAAACCACCTTTCATAGCATTCTCTCGACGCGAATTGCACTGCACACAGCCAAGGTGTTAAAGCAAGACATAGTTGATTCGCGGTCCACGGCAATGCATTACCGCGTATCGAGAAGAATGGAGTTCGCAGATGGGTCTGAAGCTGCAAGCGAAGTTATAGAATTACACGGGAGAGAATAGCTAGACACAATCAATCAGTCATCCTTACAAGTACTTACCGATGAGTGATACCGGCCTCAAGGCACCTCCGAGAGCCTGGGCAGGTCGAAAGACTGTCCTTGGGCGCTACTTCAGTTACACGTGTAGCCGCATCCGCCTCCAAGTGCACTGTCATCCGCTGGTCTTCCGTCACCGGTCTGGGAAAGCGAATCATGATGCTGGGCTGGATGCTGTCAGTCACGTCAAATTACCATCAGTCATGGGCGCCCCCGACTTGGCCGCTCCTCCCCCTCTATGTCCGTTGGCAATTGCATCCAATTAGCTGAAATACCCTCGACCTCGGAACTGCTTGTTCACTCCCACGTCCTTCTCGCTACCCCATATCCACGGCCAGCCCACAGGTGATTCGGAGGGGTGCGTCTAATCCTTCAAGTCGACACTCAAGTACCGAACGCGTCCACATTTTCAGCTCGTACTGGGTCCGTTGTCGCTCCCTGCGCAAGTACCCCATAAAAATTTCATGTCAAACGGCAATGGAGAACCAGCCGGGCTAGAAAACCTGATTCAATGTCTAGAGAGTTGGAGATTCGCTTCTGTACGTAGTGGTTTACAACGGATCGTGCGCTGTTCGAGTACTGATTACTATGTTCTCCTTCCTCCTCTCCAGAGTGTAGCAAGTAAGGCTATTTTGTTCTTCGCTGTGAGATGCTGACTGTCGGCACCCGGAATGAATAGTTGCAAGCGTGGCACTGATCGTAAGTGGTGCATTTGAATGGCATGTGACGTCGGGATGGTGAAGCATGCCCGCTCTGGTTTTGGTTTCCTGGTACAGTGTTATGACTGGCTCTTGACGTTCGACGATGAGGTGCGCATTTTGATCACTTTGTTGACCTTCTCTTCGCTAACGAAGAATGCGGTCAATCTCCTCGAAGTAGTTGGTGTTCATCTGGCAGCGGAACAAAATCACCTATGCCCGTGTACTATTCATTCTTGCGCGATACCCTGCATTTGCTTGTGCCATTGTGGGTTTGCTTCCTGTGCGTTGTGCTAGTTTCAAGCCCCAAACCACGCTGCTGACTTCGGATAGATGACGACTAAGTTGAACAACGTTACGACGTGCCTTACTGTAATAACTATCTTATCTTCAGAACGTGAGCGTGTCTTGCATTGCTGCTGATGATACGCTCATCCACCTACTAGTCATCCTTGCGATGAGAACGTGGGCTATATGGGAAAGAAGCCGAGCAATGCTTGTATTCCTGGTTCTGTTGACTGTTGTGCGATGGTGGCTTTTTCCATTTGTCACATTCTGACTCACCCCCTCAAGGCATGTGCAACACCGGCGATCGCGATAGTTGAGCGCGATATGGTCGCGGCTGTTGGTAAGTGTATTGACCCTACGTGCCAAGTTGGAAATAAGATGGTCTGTTCGGCGTAAAGTGGTTCCACCATCCGCAACTTGGAGTGACATGCAACGTTGTCGCAAGTTGACGAGTGCCGTCACGTATGCGTGGATTGTGCCGTATTTGGGGGTTATTGTATTCGAAGTTGGTTCGTGGAACCCTCCGCCGTCCCTGTCTGTCGTGCCTAACGTCAAGCAGTTGTGTTAGGTTTGACCCTGTACAAAGTACTACAACGTCGTAGGGGCATGGCAACACAGAGATCGAAGTTGTTGGGCGTACTTTGGATCGACGGTCTCTTGTTCAGCTGCTCTTTACACTCATTTGGCTGATATCGCGTTTGATCAGGGGTCATATACTTCATTTTCATGCTTAGTGAGAACTTTCGTCTATTTTCCTTGCTTGGTCATTGAAGCGGACAATGTATAGTTCTTGGGATCGTGAACGTCGCATTGGTGCAACAAGTTTCCGTAAGTCTTCGGCTATCGTCACAACACCACTTTTGCTCATGAGTGCACACTCGAAGGATCCACAATTGCGGGTTGGGTTTACACAGTATGTTTTGATGCGAATTTCTTGAGGGTATACGACTCGACTGAATTCTCTTAGGTTGCAAACGATCTCACATAGCGTGCTTTCGACGCGAATTGTGCTGCATACTGGCAGGGTGCTGAGGAAAAATCCTGTCGTTACACAGTTCGCTGGTTCGTCCAAAACAACGATTGGAGGGAGAGCTTCCGATGTTCGTGCTTCAGACGTAGAATTACAGCAGTTAATAAATCATAATGTGACCTAATATGCGTCGAAAGTGGCCTCGAAACTCATAGAAGCCTAAACCAGATGCATGGCACTATACCAACGAGTATTCATTCCAGTGAAGTGCTGCGAATATACGGGCGTCGACGTAAGGGGGAAGAGGTAAACACTGAGCGAAGGTGGGAGACAGAAAGGGGGGGGGGGTTGGCCGCGACGAAACTGCCCTACGCCTCAGAGTATGCGGTGGGTAAGACGAAGCGAGCGAGGCGAGCAGGAGTGGGAGTGTTCTGAGGCGACTCGAGGTGTGTGGGGAAAGAGAGACGGGACGTCTTTTTAGATCCAATGTAGTATTTCACCTTGTCTGCATTTCCGACTTATAACTGTAGGTTCACATCCCCTTTCACTTGTTCTTACCTCTGCCCTCATCGTCTCGTGTCGTCGTTTTCGCGCCTTGCCTCGAACGTGACTTCTGCTCGCTTCTCTCGTCTCTTTTCGCCTCGCTATAAAAGGGAGTCGGTTAGTGGCGACATCCCGGGACAAGGCGACCCAAGTGGGGTGGTGAACCTTGACCGATGGGGGGACAAAAAACGGAAACGGGAGTTGTGCGCCAATGTCATATGACCTGTGCGCGTCGAAACACGACCACGTGACCTTCCGTAAAGTCGAACTTGCTCGGATTCCGGAACTCTTCCTCACTTACAAGAACCACGACGACGTCCTCTTCCTCCCACTAAGGTCTTCTTAGTTCAGACCCACCATTTACACTACTCTTATAATGTGGGCCAAACTCAGCAACGCTCTCAAGCATCGTCCTACCGTAGACGAAACCGAACCCTCACCCGCAGACCTCGTCTCAACAGCCCAGGAGAAGCGACCCAACACACCTGTACCTCGCAATAACGATGACTACGAGAACAAGCCTGCCGAAGTCCCATTCCCTGTACCCAGCCCTCCCGGCTCACCGTCAAGACATCGGAACGGTGTGTTCAGACGGCTGTCAAGAAGTGGCAAACGCGACACTGCCGAACCTTCGAAAGCTTCCTCTACACTGAAATTGCCATTACGCCTACCAAAGAAGGTGAAATCTCAAATTAGTCTGCATACGAATGGTAGGCGCATTCCCGCGAGGCCTCGTTTCGTCGCTCACAAGAGCATTCAGTATCTGAAGCTTCCTTCAACACTACTTCAGATTCAGCAAGAGTCGCGCTGACGGATGCCATGAGACCGTCATTTGACAGCACACGTCCCGAGACCCCGATGGATGGCGGATACAGCTCCCTCCGCTCCATCCTTCGTGATCGCAACACCCCCGCTACCGGGCAAAGTGTCCGGTTCTTCTCTCGTGATGCCTACAGAGTTATGACACCCGAAGGCTCAGCTACGAGCGAGCAGGATAACTCACCAATCCCGGAGAACCTGCATCTCGACGAGACAAGTCCCCAGGCGCAACTGTCACCCTCGGGCTCCCGTCACCGTCACCGTATTCGTGTAGCCGTCCAAGATTTGTTCCCCCCTGCGCAAAGCTCCTCTTCTCCACCAACATCGCCAAGTATTGTCCCACAATCCTTGGGCTCGATGATGTCAATACCTCCACCCGAAGTCACCAATATCTTCGATATGTCGCAACGAGACTTACCTCCCATCACTGCCAATGCCGCAGCACCTTTACTCGATGATGCGGTCGAGATCTTCGAAACTGACCAGTCTATGGATGACGAAACACAACAAATCCCTCGGCCCTCTCCGACGGTTGCTTTGTCGCCCAAGGAGGTGAACCAGACAGTTTATCACTCCGTGGAGGTGTCAAAGGCACCCTCCCATGACCGTAGTCATTCTTTCAGTTGCGGCCCGACCGTTTTCCATCC
>Ga0179589_10000032_pt1 | contig 15026 bp, 18 predicted proteins | sample CZOMad2_1_08_16f_FD_182923 | JGI IMG/M metagenome (GOLD analysis project Ga0179589, IMG submission 182923) | Vadose zone soil fungal communities from Angelo Coast Range Reserve, California, USA - CZOMad2_1_08_16fungal | ecosystem: Environmental > Terrestrial > Soil > Vadose zone | place: USA... | reverse complement strand
ATCGAAACTAACAGAAACACTGAATGCCGGATTGGCCGCCGAGAGAAATACAGGACGTATAAATTCTGGAAGATGATATAGTCCAGGTTCTTCATAATCTAAAAATGCACCAAGACAAGAAGAAACAATGTTATTTCCAGCAGACACACCAGTACGCGGCTGATTATCAGTGTCACCTTGAAAAAGGTAGACATTTCCATCTAGCGCACCAAAATAGAAATTTCCTTCCCACACATCTCCTGTGAATATTGGCACAGACTGAAATACAGACCAGCCCTGGTTATTTAGAGACTGAACAAATTGAGTAGCTGGAAATCCTGTTTGCGTGGGACTAGTAACAAATAACGCATCCTGAGAAGGATAAAGTTTTACTTCCCACCCATTTTGTAGGAAACTCGTAAGCATTGCCGAGCGTATTGCCGGCGAAATCTTACGACTTACCTCAATATTTTCAATCTGCGTCTGATTACCTTGGACGATTTTATTAAGAGGTTGCAAGCCTGCAATAGAGAGAATGTAAAGGTCTCCGCCGATATTTCCAGCGAGTCGTCGCCCGACTGGCACAGTTCCAATATACCAAGAACCCACGATACTGAAATTAGCAGCGTCGGAAGGATCATCTCCACCATATATAAGAATTTCACCGGAGCTCGATATAGCTACTAAGTAAGATTGCGGGCCTGTGCTGCCCTGAATAGTCCATAAATAGAGTGCTTGAAGCGTGCCGCCATGCTTGAATTTGTTTCCGAAGTTGAATTGAGTCGCAGCGCCGATTATCGCACCTGTCGGTAGATACCAAGCTGAGCTTGTTCCTTTCTGAATGAACCATAGCCTCTCCTTATACGACATTACAAAACAGAATGTAGCTGGATCAACTCCCGTAACCTGAGCAGCGGTTACCGCAGCCCAAGTATCTGTTGCCTCTGTGTAAAGATGGTAGCCTTTATCTTCATCACAATACGTAGAAAAGAATCCTGCGATAGTTGTGACTGCTTGCCATATTCCCATCCCAGAATTTGTAGTCGCTCCGCCAGCAAATGCAAATGCGATCGCAGGGGTGGCCACTGATGCAGAAACATTGTAAATGCCATCTGTACCCATTGCAAATAGTCGATCTTTAAGTAGTACAGAGCCCGTATACGGAAGTATTGTTTTGACTCCGCCTGGGCCGACAGTTGTCGCCCACTGCTTATATCCCTGGCGAACTTTCGTTCCATAGCGAAACGAAAGCATATTGTACATAAAAATCGCGTCTTTTGGATCCATTGCCGCCAGATCGTCAACTTGGTTGACGCTGGTCGGGGGTAAGACAGGAACTGGACGAGTAAGTTGCTGCGCAGGAGTTGCGAAAGATCCAGGCTTTTTGCTCGGTACGGGTGATGACCAAGGCATTACGGAAGTCCGTAATTAGTCTCGGGAACATTACGATCATCTAAATACGGGAATCCACGACTCCGTGCTGCAGAAAGTACGGGGGCGGACTTATCCTGCCCACCGAAAGACATAATCACATTATTGAATTGCTCGCTGGCAGCAGAAGTATCAAAACCTTTTGCCTCTTTAAATCGCAGTTTGAGAAGTTTCTGAATAAGCAGAGGATCAAACATCAAAATATCGTCTGGTGCTGTCGGAGCATCCTTAGCGAGAGTCGTTGGAGCCCCAGTAGCACATACCCAATATCTGGAGATATACTCAAATGTGATAACTTGCCCCACTGGCGGAGGTTGTGGCAAGATAACAAATTGCCCATCTTTTTCGCGAAAAGAAATGTAAATCGTACTGGAGGCCAAATTCGTTGCGAGCAAATACGTGTAGTCCTGCGCAGTCAATGGCCCACCCAACGGCAGACGATTACTTGGATTCCAATCTGTCTGATCAATATGTCGTTGATAATCAGCGGGCAGGTTATAAAATCCTGTGTCGCCAAAAACAACTGTGAGAGAATACGAAATAATCATGCGCTGCCACTCGCGCATCGTCAGCAATTCGCGTCCACACGAATTTAAAAGCCCAGCCATCTGCGTAATGGCTGGGTCGACTCCAGATGCTGCGTAGGGATTCGTAGGGGCAATCAGGCCGCACTCCAATGCGGCCTGACTGATGCACTGCGCTGCTGTTTCGTAGCGAGCCATTAAACTGCTGAGGCCTCTTCACCAAAGGCTTCGCGGAGCTTTGCCTTAGGTATGAGTTTCATCAATTGCTTGACTTGCTCAGACAGCTCAGCAAAACTCTGCGAAAGCGTCGCCAACTCTGCATCCTTAGCCTCCACCAATGCTCTCATTTCTAGCATAGGTTGCTGTTCCTTGGTCTGAGCCAGATAATCCTTGGCCCGCTGCTTCAACCCTTGGAACCCATGAATTGAAATGCCATTGCCGTCAGACATCTCGGCGAGCTGCTCCACCGTCTTTACGTTAAAGTACTCGAATTCCTTGGCTTGCCCAAGTTTAATGCCGCCCCAAAGTTTCAGCGGCAAACCGACAACGGTTTGTTCCTCGCCTTGCTTGAATTGAGCGTATTGACGAGCAAAGCGCGCCTTATCCTGCGCCCATACTGGACGATGGACAATGCTCGTCTTGTCTCCGGGGACAATGATTGTGATGTACTCGCGATCGTCGTACACCGGATGACCTGCTTCCAGGGACTTGACCTCGTTCGGATGTGGAAATGTCTCGAACTTGATCATAAGGCGGTCGTCTGCACTCCGACCCTCCATCGCCCTTTGCGTCATGGAGAAGTCTGCCTCTTGTAAACTCATCTTCTTTTCCTCAGCTTGGTGTCAGCATTGTTGACGCCAAAGCGGGCGTCGTCGCTAATCCCAACAATGGGATAGAAACGTCCTGGCTTACAGCCAGAGCAGCCAGCACAGCACCTAAAGCTGTGATATCTGCGGTAACACATCCACCGCCAACTTGTGCAGCGATTGCCGCAGCATTCGCTGTGCATTGTGTCGCTAATGCGGAAAGTTTCATTTGTGCCACCGAAATCTCCTAGTTAACTGCGAAATTTCCAGCAGCCGTGATTGGATTTCCATTAGTGAAAGTCGCTGCGTCTGCACTTTCAATAACGATCTGCCCCAAGGCAGAGACTCTAATTCCCTCAACAAAGGTATCGGTCGCTAGCTGCGTCGCAATTATCGCAAAAGCTGCGCCAGACGCATTTTGAGCAATACCTTTGGTGAAAGAAGCGGGTGTTCCCGGCGCATTTGTGTCAAACGCAAGATTCGCCCCTATAAATCCAAACCCTTGATTTATCGAAGTTGCCGCCGTACCGGCACCGATGGTCGCTGCCACACGACCACCGGCGCCGAACACCATCCCTGGAACCAACATCTTAGGTGATTGCTCCCTGGGCAAACATGCGATTCATCTCCAACACATTGTAGAAGATTGCCGCATTGTTGTACGTCGCAGTCACGTTACCGGAGACCTGCGCACTATTGACAACAGAGACCTGGATGATTCTACTCACCTGATCTACTGCGGTACAGATTGCTGCTGCTCCTACACCCGTTCCAGAAACATACACGCCAGGGAAGAATCCCGCAATACTGGCCAACTGAATTTGAGTGTCGCCAATGGCACCCAATCCAGTCTGCGCCGCCACGACTGTCTGAGTTGCAGGGGTAATGACGCGAGCATTCACCACCTGCAAACTCGCCACAAGCGCAGTCAACTGTCCAGTCGCGTTATGCCCCGCTGTAGTATCAGCCGCGACAGTTGCAGTTCCATTTACCGGGCTTCTCCCAGACATTTGGAACCAGGCATACTGTCCAGCAGATGCTGCAACGGTTGCCCCTGCAACTCCTCCCACATTTCCCTGAAGCACATATAGCGAACGCCCAGAAAGAGCGGTAGCTAGTGCCTCCACAAAGTTGTAGGTGAAGATCTTGTTCGCAGCATCCCACACTGGCAAACATGAGCAAAGTCCGTAGGGGCGAATATTCGCTCCTACACGCCCGAAGACAAACTCGCCCGGACCCCATACTGGGTCTTCAGCCACAGCAATGAAGCCAGGGCTCCAGAATGGATTCGGGGGAGTAGTCGCCGGGACTGGCTGTACGGCTTCAATCGGATTGTACCCCGCTTGGCCGTCGTCAAAACGATAAGTCATTTTGGCATACTCCTTAGTTGTTATCCCAGCGGCCCTGGAACTGTGCGCCGGAGGTAGTGAGGTTTCCGGCCCAGGCCAGAATTTGAACCTCTGCGTCCTGATTTAGCGCATAGCGCTTATTCGGAGCAAGAGGGACCATGTTGCGATCAGCGTGCGGACGCCAGAAAAGATAGTTGGTGTTCAAGAAGAACGCCGTTCCACCCGGGCAGAAACCGCCGATTCCGCCATCCAGGACCACGTCTGCATCCATGAACGCCACTGAGGGAAAACCAAGGTTTCCTTTGGTGGGGCTCGTGAATCGTTGAATCGCCTGTAACGACTGCATGTAGATGGCCCAAGTGACCGAGTCTACGATAATCAAGTCGGGGCGGTCCATTCCCCGAACCTGCTTCGCCCACTGCGTGTTCCAGGACTGCTGGATGGTCGCGGCCGTGATGCCCGCTGTATCCGTGACCTGGTTACGCCAGAAGGTCCACACCGCGCGATCAATGCCGCCATACGTCCCCGTGACCGGGGATAGCGGAACTGCCGCGCCAAGGCCAGTGATTTCCTTGCCACCCGAGCCCGTACCGTCAGCGTAGACGCCGCCAGCCAGGAGGTTGTACATGGAAGCTTCACCAACGGCCAGGCGGCCATCCATCAAATCAATCATCTGTTCCTTGCCCGAATTCTGCAACATTTCCAGGCCGGAAATAATGATCGGGGCAGCAGCCTGCTTGATGGCATATTGCGCAGCGGACAGGACATCCTGCGCAGCGACCGGGAGAAGATCGTAACCAGAATAGTACCCGGTGTTACCGTTCTGGGCAAAGGAGAGTTCTTGGAAAATTACCGAGCCGCCGGAGAAGGTCTTGATGTTCCCCTTTTCCTTAAGGCGACTGAGCAACGCATTGTTCTTTGTGACGTTATCAGCGATCTCTTTAGTTCGAGATTCGATGGTCGTCGCCACAATGTCGCTGACATTTGGGAAGGCCAATGTATAGTCCTCATGGTTAATTAGAAGGTTCTACGCTTCCGGCATGAGGACCGCATCCGCTCGGGCGGGGAGGGGCGCTTGCTTTTCAGCTTGCGGACGTCACTGTAACACGTCCGCAAGCTGATTTGCAAGGGCTATTTACACTCACCATTAGTAATCATACCATGCCAGTGTCCACTAGCACTAGCATCTAATGATGGAGTAACTGATATAGCCCCAAAATCTGATCTACTAACGAAATTCCAAGCCATTTCGGGCTTGCACGGAACAATTGACGTATTATCTGGATTATTAGCAGTAAATAAACGATTTTGCTCTCTTCTTGATAGAACTATATTCTTACATGAAAGCAACACCACAGAACAGTGTGGACACCAGAAAATAAATATATTATCTGATATCCACCGTGGTTTTAACTCTAGAAGTTTAATTTTCGTTCCAAGCAGCCTCTAATTGCTCGCGACGACTCAGATTTCCCCCTGTCGACGGGCCACCGGGAGCCCCTCTAACGCTAGATGCCGCCCTACGTGCGCGCGCGACCGTATTAGCAGGCTTCGCAGTCGGTTGAGCTACCAATTTACCAATTTCTGGATGGATTTGACAAGCTTTCGCGTAGGCCTCTTGGATTGTCATTACCTTTCCGTGTTTTGCTGATATCTCCATAATATCAGCCATGTCCATTTTGACATCTTCATAATACTGCTCACTAGCGACTTTATTGATTTCAGTTGTTGCTTCCTCAGTCAAACGTTGATGCTTTTGCCCATCAGCGGCTGTGAGGCGCTCTGCTAAGGCAAAAAGAGGTTGAAGTCTAGGATCCAAAGGTTGTGGGGCCGGATTTCCACCAATATGGGTCAATTTCCCGCCGCCTTTCTGCAGGGCTTCGGTCAACATTTTGTCTAATGCTGGAAGATCCACTCCATATCGTTGGACCATTTCGGTAATCACTGCGCATTTCTGCTCCTGAGTACCGATAATCAAAGCAGTCGCCGTTTGCATCACATTTGTGATGGCTTCACGGGGAGTAGAATTCATACTTCGGATGATATTCTCAAAGGGCATGATAACCTGATGATACTCTTCCGCAACCTGTCTAATCCGACCTGCCTGAGACATTCCCTGTTGAATTTCTGCCTCTCTTTTCGCAATTACTGAGCGAACCTCTGCTGGAGTCTTGGCCCAGAGAGCATCTCGCGTAGCGCCCCATGCCTGCGGAGCTTTGTCCAGCGATTTCTTCGCTGGATCAACCTCTGTGGCAACCGCCTCTTGTTTTGGTATATCTGCGGGCTTACCGCGCTCACTAAGAGGGACACCCTTGGTTCGCGCCTTTTCCAGAGTCTTCTCCGCCGCTTTTTGCTCAATTTGGGCGGGATCCTGATCAATGGGAACAGGCTCTGTGCGATCTTGCGCCTTATCTGACTCTGGTGGAGACGACTCTTCATGTACTGGAGGAGTGTAAGTTTCGCCTTTGGCATCAGCTTCGGCGCTATCAAAGGCTTCCTCCAGCGCTGTGCGCCGATCAAGTACTTCTAATGCCATCATCTTCTCCTGGTGTGTTGTTCAACTGCATTCTTAATATGCTCTACTCTTCTTTGGCGATCAAATCTTGAGTCGCCTGAGTACATACTGTCTCTGATTTTTGCTTTGGCTTTCCACTCTTGTTTGTAATCTTCGGTAAAGGTGACGTTATTCCTAAGATTGTGCTCACGAAGAGCTCGTCTTCCGGTAATAATAGTTCCATCAACGATCGATTTGAAGGGCTGTATGTCTGCGCAGACAAGTACTCCATAATTTCGCGAGCCAATTGACTCACTTACCAGCTCCATTTCCTTTGTCTTGGGATTGTACCTGTACCTTCGCCGCATGTTTCGTAACCTCTTTAGATGTTTCTGCTTCGTGAGTTGTGAGCGCCGCTTGTGTCTGCGCAGAATGAGTTTCCTGAGCCGCGCCGAGAACCGCTGCATGAGTGTCTGCCGCAGCGTCTATGTGAGCCTTCTCGACATGAGCAATCATGTCAATTGCTGATGCACTGGCGTCGGCTTTCTGTTGTGCCGTCAACTTAGCAAGATTAACGACAAGCTGCGCCTTGAGAAGCTCCATTTCATTCTGGAATTTGAGTTCCTCAAGTTGCATCTGCTGTTGATTCTTCGCAACGTAGGCTTTGTGATCTTCCTGAGCTCGTGCAAGCTCCATTGCCTGCTTTTCTTGTTGATTTTGCTGGTCAATCTTGCCTTGAGCCTGCATAATCTGTATCTTAACCTGACTTTCAGCTTGTATGGCCTGCAATTTCGGATCTGGCTTCGGCTGCTCTGGCTGTTGTGCCTCCAGCGTCGCTGCTTTGATGGCCTGGTCCATCACACCTTGAATTTCTTGCGCTCCCTTGAAACCAGCAAGGCCCCAACGCAGAAGTTGGAGTAGAAGTGGGAGTGCCTTCTTGTTCATTTCTATCAAAGGCTGCGCCGACTGCATAAATTGACTGATTGCGCCGAGGAACTCGCTACGATCGGCCTTCATTTGCTGGTAGTCGGCCATGGCCATACTTTCTGGCTGCACACGGACGCGAAACATCACAGAATCGTCGCGCTGCATGAAGGCGATAGCACCTTGAGCGTCTTTGCCGTCCACAGTCATCATAATATTTGACTGCTTCATAATGCTTTCGGGCTGGAAGTGCTTGCAGATAATTTCTGCCTTCAAATTTTGCAGAGTGGCAACCCACATGGCAAATTCGTTCTGCAATTTCTGCATACGAACCGAGGCATACTTGACGACCGCCTTGGTTTCCTCTGCACTCGTGTACTGCTGCTGGCTCGTACCACGGATGATATCCGCCATACCAGTTAAATCGTAGAGTTGTTGGACTTTCTTGTCCTGTTGGATCTGCAATTGTGAGATAGTCGCAACTACAGACTCAAGTGGAAGCCATTGGATGGTTCCCTCTAGCCCCTTTTTCTCGGCAAACATAGCCCAATTGTCAACCGGAATGAGTTGGTTCTCCACTCCTTCCGAAAAAAGACGCTTAATTTCGTCGTTAGATTTATCGTATACTCCGACCAACTTGCAGGCGTCGGTAAGCCGCGAAATTCTTCGCTGTAGGACGTCCACCGCTGAGTATAGATCTTGAGCAATCGCATAATCTGCCTTGGGGACATACTTAGATGTCGTTGTGTTTGCAATGAGGGGTGGAGCATCTGGCCAAAATTGATCTAACTCTAGTGGGTCGTCCTTGCAATCCAAAATTTGGTCAAAATTCTCTACAAACCAATAGACTTTCCTGTCTTCAAGGTTCCAAATTTCCCAAACCTCCGCTTGCGGAACAATTTGTCTGACATCTTGTCCCCTGCCGTCCTTACCGAACGGCCCTTTACTCGTGAGAGGTATCTTATCAATGTCCAGGCCAGGTTCTGAGTCTGGGCTATCCTCCGGTGGCTCCTGCCCCTCTTCCTGCTCTGGCGGGCCAAAGCGTTTTTTGAGTTCTGCCTTGCACATATATGAGCGAAATGCTTTCCAGCGAATCTCCCCATGCGTACGCGCGGGCGAGTATTTGTAGTCTTTCCAGTGAGTGTAAAGAATATCCACCCACTCATTTTCAATAAAGGACTCCATCTCTTGCGGCGTAGCTGCATAAAGCTCACGGCCGTCAGGGTGCATGATGGCTGGACTTCCAGTTCCCGCCTTGGGGCGCGTGCTTTCCACGAAATCGTACTTTACTCTTCCGCATCCGAGCCCCGGTAGGAGGCGGTCCTCCATTCCCTGCTCAAATACATCCGTCATCGCTTTGCCAGGGTCTTGAATATCCTGGTTCAACATTCGCTCAAGCATCTCTGCCGCGACGCGAGCAGTATTGTCATCTGCATCGGCAAAGGTACGATCAACTTCCGCCTTGGGAAGGTTACCGTAAATGAGTGACTTCATTGTAATGATGTTGGCGTAAAAGAGGTTGAGTTGTTCGTCAGTGACGCGATCATCCTTGACGCCTTCCTCACCTAGGAAAATCTTGAGTATCCTATCTCCGGCCTTATGTATCTTGTCAAAGGTTGGCTTTGCGGCCGCAAACTCATCCGCCCATCGCTTGGCCCATCCCGTGGGGGTATCCTCATATGTCTGCTGTTTCTTTGCCATTTAAACTCTATTCCTTCTGTAACTCGAGCGGGCTCTGTCCAAGTATAAGTCCTCAAGACAAATCTTGGGGGCATCTACGACTTGTCTCACTTCCTGCGGTAGTAGGATTTTCTTGGGTTTAAAGTCTCTAATTCCGAGAGAAAAGTAGCGGAAGCCATCTGAGCCGTGGGACGACCAGTCGTGGGCTGGATCATCTGCAAAGCTTTTGGTGACGTCATCCCATCGCCGCTTATAGGCTCTGAGCGCCTCAACGCCAGCCTCTGTTTTGACACTAAAGTAGCAATCGCGCAGGACCGAGCGTACCGCGTCAATACCATGCTGGACTGCAAGTCGCGGAGACAGCCGCAAAAGCGGGGTTCCGGGGTCCCATCGAACAAAGCGCCCGTTGGAATCGTGGTCCATGAGCTGTTCAATAGTTGACCGCTTAGTCGACAGAGTAAGGGCTTTAGCGTCGTGTGGGACGTTCCATGCTCCATACTTGTACGGCTTTTTCGAGACGATGTCAACATAGAAATCTAAGTCCTTTCCGTTGAATTCTTCGTAGTCGATGAGGGCATACCCTCCCGGGCGGGTCTGGGAGAACCACAGTGCTGTAGAATCTGTTCGTCCAAGGTCTGACCAAATGTCAACCGACTGTTCAGGATCCCACTCTGCATCTTTGGAGTAAATTTGTCCAGAGACTTGGAGCTGGGAGATGATCTTGGCATAGTATGTTCCTCGGACAGCAGCATCTGGATTACATTCATATTCTTGCTGCCACTCCTCTTCTTCTGTTTCTGCATGTACTGCTGCAAATTCTTCCGGAGTATAGATCGTGGACTTTGACGCTGGGAGGCAGTAGTTGAACCAATTCTTTTTGAAGTACTCAGGGTCTTCATCGCTGGTTAGGAGGCGACCGCAGCTTCTTTCATAGGTCTTCCAGAAATGGTTTCGACCTTTAAAAGTTCCAATGAATACAGCCCATCCTTTTCTATCCATGAGAGTCGGAAGTAGAATTGTTCCCCAGACGATGGGGGACATGTCCCCGAACTCGTCAATAACAACGCCATCCAGGTATATACCTCGGAAACTTTCAGGGTTGTCTGCTCCGTAGATTCTAATACGTGCCTGGTTATGAGCGAGAGTGACGGATAACTCGCTTTCGCTAACCTTACTCGTAATTCCTTCAGTGTACCTGCGGAGATAGGTCCAAGCAAGATCCTTGGCCTGGTTCCTGAAAGGGGCAATGTATGCGTATCTTCCATCTTCTTTTCTAGTATAGATTGCCCTGGTGACGGCCTCGTTGATGCTTGCAACGGTCTTTCCACCTCTTCGATGGACGACCATGCAACTAAAGCGCTGACTTCTTTTGTGGAACGGGAGGAATTGTTCTCTCGGAACGTATTTTGCTCGCCAAATGCCACGTTCAATCTCCTGTAGGTCAGTTCGTCTGAGGTCCGGGTTCAGGGGGCACCTCTTCGTAGTCTACATCTATGGCGCCATCGAGGGCGGTTGGTGGAAGTCCTGGGGCTATGACCCTGACTGCTAGGTTGAAATTCTTTGTTTTCTCCGCCGCCTCGAGCTTAGCTCTGAGCTTGTAGAATTCCCAGGGGTTCCTATCAGCCTCTATAGCTAGTCTCGGGACCCCACCTATGAGCTCGTCTGTCTTACGGACTTGATCGAGCATAGTCTCTTTTCGCTTGGGGTTATTGACTCTTCTCTCTATCTCTCGATGTCGTGAGAAGACTGCCAACTCGGACAAGTACGAGTTGTCCTCCATGGGTTCCTGGGTATCGAGGGGGACAAGATCCATGGTGCTCGAGTATACTGCATGGTAGGCCCTCACGCAAGTGCGCAATTTTTTGAAAATAATACAGGATATCAGGTAGTCTGTACTGGGTCCAGAATGTACACGAGAGAGGGGTAGTCGTTTTTAGACTCTTTATTTTAAGACCACGGAGGGGGACTAAATCCTCCTGTCATAATACTCTGGATACTGTCATAATCCTCTGCTCTGGGCTCTTTACTCTGTCCTCCTTCGTCTGTAACGAGCAGGATATAGCGCAAGCAAGGACCGTGCCAAGATAGCCTATTCCTGTGGTTATGGACAGTATTTAGGTGGCTGCAACACTGTGCAACATCTGCAACACTGTGTTTGTTAGCTGTGCAAAAATATAATTGTTGCAGGACAACATATGTAGCCCTGTATATGTGGGTTTTACAGTGTTGCAGTGTTGCAAGACCAATAAATCCCTGTAAAAACAAGCACTTACGCTGCAACACTCCCAGCGTTGCAGCACCGTTGCACCAGTGTTGCAGATACTGCACTGCAACAAAACACAGGCAAAGAAATGCCCGCACTAGGCGGGCACTTCAATGTTACCGTTCGGCTCAACCTTTAGGTTGGACCGGCAACAACCAATGGTTGCGGACCGCGTACCGCGCAAAACCAGCATCGCCCTGCTCCTTGCAGATGGTCTTAATCGTTTCCAGGGGCAGAGGGCCGTCGGCCAGCGCCACGCAAACCGCCTTGTAGGTTCCAGCCGTGCCACCCTGGCCGTGCTTGGTTCCCTCGTTAAGGCCATTGCGCGGCAGCTTACCGATGCTGTACTGCACAACATTCTGCTGCGTTGCAGCGGTTTCCGTGGTTACCAGGTTCGGCGCTTGCAATTTTACTTTCTTAGCCATGTAATTCACCTTATGTTAAGTTTCGTAGCACCTTGCTACAGCTATCAATATACACCCACCACAAAGAAGCGCAAGCTCAGATATAACATAATAGAAAACTATTTTATCCTGCCAATGCACCGAAATAGTGCAAAACGGCGATCGCCACTAGACCTCTACATAGGTAGGGAGTCTATGCTGCACCGCATGGTGGCTCTTATAAGTCGTTGGCAAAATTCGTGCCAACGTGGATGCAGCACGAAAAGAAACGCACTGCAACAGATTGTTGCAGTGCGCCAGAAATTATCGCTTTACCATAATCTTGTAGCCAATCTTCGCTGTAAACTGCTCGCGCGGACCATTGATCTCTCCATATGAGTAATCACCAGACTTACGATTGAGAGCAATTCCCTCACTTACTTCTACGAAAGCTTGACCAACATCCCAATGAGCAGTAACTTGAGCAACGGTCACGGCATCCTTGACGTACTCATTATGAGTTCCCACTACTCCATGCTGCGTGAGGTGACTCATATGTTCCAACTCAGGGGCGACATATGTCGGTGCTAGAGCGCATCCACTCACAGTCAGAGCCATGATAAAGATTAGAGATCTCATTTGACCTCCTTGACAACTTCCCATCCACCACCGTAGTTGATGAATATATTGTTGATTGGAGTAACGTGTCGGCCACCCTTGGCGTCGCGCCAATAGCGATATCCACTCCTATCACGGGTAGGGTCAACCTCTTGCTCAACCCAGGAGGTATTCGCGTAGTGTGTGAGAACCAAGTATCGGAACTTGTAGCCTCCCCGCGGACCTACTCCTATCCAAAAGCCAAGGACTCTCGCAATGCGGGATCCGTAGCCCTTTGAGCGAAGTAAGGAACCAACGACAATTTCTTGTTTGACCCCCACGCATGTAAATTTCAACCCACTCTTTGATGGTTTCATGATGGCCCCTCCCAGGGACAGTTCCCCATTGCTTGATTGACTCTATCGTCCTCGTGTGGCACAGAGTCCTCTAGCACCTGTTTGATTTTAGCAATCACTTCAGCATGTGTGGAAGATACCGGCATACCGAACTGCCTTGCAGCGAATGCTTTCACAGATCTTCCGCTACTGTGTTTCATTCCCTTAGACTCAAGCTTGATGGCAGCTTTCCACTGAATTAGCTGGAAGCGTGTCATGATTGCACCAACCGAATCCATTCGGCGAGGAAAAAGAATCTAGAAAACAGAGCTGTGTGTTCAATGACAATCATGATTGCACCTCATCAATTACGCATAGTAAGAGCATAATGCAGATAAAGAGCGGGTAAATCATTTCACACCTCCACTATAAACTTCATCCACACGCACATCCGTAATTGGCAGGGTTCGGTAGCCCTTGTCGGTCGTGGTAGCGTGGTGCTCACCAAAGAGTTGAACCAAGTAGTGGAAACTACCTGCTTCGTTAACGAAACGGGCAGCAGCCTCTTCGCCATTGGGTAGGGCGACAACTACACGGGTTCCGCGCTTCATGACCGCACCTTTTTGCGCTCGCCAGTGGGTATCGTGCGATATTGCGTCACACGATTAGCTTTCTTGGCTTTGTTGATGGACTTGTAATCAGTTACATCCCGAGTAATTATGGGATCGGCATTACCCTGTTCGTCGTGCTCTACATGCACCACCACAATTACGCTTCCCTTTCGGAAGCTCTGCTTTGTATCTATCATGGTATTCAACCTTATAAGTGGGCAGGTTTGCCCACGTTTAAGAGTATACCACGTTCTGCCCTCGACTACAAGCCAAGAGCTATTTTATACCATCGGCCTCGTTTACCCATGGGGCCAGAGCCATTGAACGACACTGCGCCTAGTTTACGAAGAATACCACTGATTTCTCTAGTAATATTTGAATTCTTTAACTCTCTTTCCACGTCAAGTTTCTGAAGTATCCCCGGCATTTGAAGCCATATAAAGCCATCTTTGACCGTATTCGCGTGTTTTGCGAAGCGTTCAGTCTCTATATAATTCTCTATCATCTGTTCAATTACATTGGGAACTGCGTATTTTTCGGAATTTGCAGAAGCATTTTCCACTTCCCAATATCTAACACTACCATTTCGGTATCTATCCCAAGCCTCTGCCCATAATTGACCTCTATTAGCTTCCAACCCTGCAAAATCAAGAAGCTGTGTAACTTCAACAATTGCATAGCGACGGTATCCACTTGGGTCATGTTGTAGGAACTCATATCGATTTCCACAACCATACAAGGTAAACCTTCGAGGAAATACTTCAACAATCGCGCCGTATGGTGGTCTGAAGGCATCTTCATTCCTTGTTATCATGGCTTTTAGGTTGCTTGATTCTCTTTTACCAAATGAGTCTAATTCGTCGAAACCTACACAGAGAGCTGAATGCATCAACATATGCAAGTCTTTATCATTTTGCTCGCCATAGAGTGTTCTGGCATTGCCAGGAAACAGAACAAATGGCATTGTTGTTTTTCCAACTCCCTGTGGGCCGACTACTATCATCATCCAATCTATCTTGGTGCCAGGTTTGTCAAGTCTAGCACAAGCCGATATAAGCCACTTTGCTGAGATTTCACGATTGTAATCAGTATTTTCACATCCCCAAAAGTCCGACAGCCACGTATCGAGCCTAGATTTTCCATCCCAGGCTTGAGCATTGACATAATCCAAAAATGGAGATCGTCTATTTGCTCTGGCAAGAGATAAAACGCAGTTGTGGATGACTCTATCGCTAACCTTATCAAATCCAAGATTGTATTGGAAGTAGTTTGCCAGATCCATGTCTGTCCTATTAGGTTCACTTTTTTCTTCTCCAATCATTACAGTGTTATCGTCTTGATTCAACCACACTTTTGGGAAAGCGGGATGCTCACCCATGAGTCGCATAATGTTTGACGTATGTTGATGAACAGTCGGGTTCCCTTTAGCGTCAACTTTAAACGCCAATGAATATCTTGTGATAAGGGACTTAGGCGACTGAACCAAATCGCCAGGCGCTCTCCGTGGAATATCACCCCAACGTTATGTTCTCTCAAGTCCCCATTCAACAAGTAAATCATCAATTTTTCCAGGTGGGTGGAGTATTTGAACGGTAAAGCCTTCGTACTCAAGGGCTCTAGCAAAGGTTCCATAGGCGGTAGAAATATCAT
>Ga0179589_10000031_pt1 | contig 15228 bp, 40 predicted proteins | sample CZOMad2_1_08_16f_FD_182923 | JGI IMG/M metagenome (GOLD analysis project Ga0179589, IMG submission 182923) | Vadose zone soil fungal communities from Angelo Coast Range Reserve, California, USA - CZOMad2_1_08_16fungal | ecosystem: Environmental > Terrestrial > Soil > Vadose zone | place: USA... | reverse complement strand
TCCTGTTCTGCCAGCCAACAAGGATAGCTCACGAACTGATCTTCCATGAAGTGTGTTTTGTCCCACTGTCTTTTGTCTTGCATATACATCTCAGTGGGATCAATCACGTCAAAGTGAAAGAAAGAGTATGCATGTGGGGCTATGAAAAGACATGTACAGAATATAAAGAATGCAAGGATATATTTATTGAACATTTTCATTTTCCTCCTTAGGTAGAGCAACGTCGCTTGGATTATAGAAGGGAGAGACATAATCTCTTCCCTGAGTCATATTCTTCTGAGCTCTGATATCTGGGTTACTCCATGTCCAGCATTCACCACCGAAGTTTTGGAAGCATATCCAGTACAGGTGATGTTCAACTCCCTCGTCTACGATCATATGAGCAAGTGCTGGACCCCTGGGAGTAATCACTGGTATAGGAGGGTTAAGTTGTAAGATCATTTTGTTCCTGGAGTCTGCATTTATATAAGCTAAGACCTTGTTGAAGAGATTCAAGGGACAAAGTAAGACCAACTATCTTTCCATCGTCGAATCCTGGGATGGTATATTCTTCAGGAATGTTTTTTGCACATTCAAGCTTGATCAGTATGTTTTGGATGGCTGTATGCAATACCTTTAGAAGGAATTCTTCGTTAGTCATTCTTTTTTCCAATGAAAAGGGTAATCAGCATTTAAAACTCTACATAGAGCAAAGGCTCTTTCCAGAGCGTCTTTTCTCCCTTCGGAGCATGAAATATCAATAAATACGTCAAACTTGCAATCAGAAATTCGAATAACATCTGGATCTGGATGTTCATCGCTACCATTTTCTACGATAGAAAAGTTTGGCTTTCCCACATCGTAAATCGCATCTCGAAACCGAAACCAGTAATCTTTTCCAAAGTGCTTTTCCAATTCTTCGTTAGTCATTCTTTTGTTTCCATGATTAGACAATGGCATCCAGCCCATTTAGAACCTTTCTCGAATAGTTCTTCAGGCGTCCATGTTTTAGATGCTTCTGGTTCTTCGTCTATAGCCTTCTGCATACAATGAGCCATTCCTTCCACTAAGTCATTCAATGAATCTTGAGGTGTTCTCTGTTTCATATTCTCTTTTGTTATGGACGCGAATGGAATTGAACCACTGGCCCCTTGTGTATCAGACAAGCGCTCTAACCGCTGAGCTACACGTCCTGATTGGTTATTGGTGGGTTAGGAAACTGCATCCAGTGGCTTATTATTCCCAACTTTCCTTCGGACAAAAATGTATCATCTTGAAAATATACTGCCATTACTGAAAATCCATCAGTACCTATAATGTAATCAAACTGCTCTGGCAATCCATCTTCAACGCTGATCCATTCTTGCTTGAAAGATAACATTGGGTCACATCTGACTGTTCCACATACTACGCATCTCATTTCAAAACATGGATGTTCGCATCTAGATTCACTCATAATCCCTACTTTTTATTCTTCAGGTGTAGCAAGAGAGAGCACATACTGGCAAGAGCCAGAGGCAAGTTAAAGTCATCTTGTAGATGTTCTGGCAAAGGTTTACCAGGATTATTTACCTTAAACTGTGCCAACAGATCCTTCTGATTCTTTTCAGCTGTTCTAGCATGTTCTACGAACTTGTCTACGAGCTCTTCTATCTTGTACATACGATCCTAGTATTTGTAATGGTCGATCCCTTCAATCATTGTCTTTTTGAATTCATCGAAAGGAATTTGGCTTTTCTCGAAGTTATCAGCTAAGGAACAAATCATTGCACCTATCCATAAAGCGGGTTCTATATCTTCTTGTTTAGAAATGATTAAATCCATCAAGAGTTCATATGCTTTTATTGTGTTATCTTGATCAGTGTGTTTTTTATCTCTGATTCTCATAGTTCAATTCTTACTGATTTTACAACATTCGCATTCAGAAATTTTATCTTCTTCTGTTTTAAAGGAACAAATCAATTTGTCGCATGTCATACATATCACTTCTAATTTTGCGTAATGTTTCCTAACTTCAATCTTACAAGATCGCTTATTGTTAAAACACGACCTACAAGTACAAACCAAATATTTTTGTTCAGTATTATTCATAATTCAATCCTTATAGAAATCAGAATGAATTTATTCATAGTATGGTCGACCTTTCATCTTATGAATGAATTCTTCAACCTTCTTGCAGTCATTGTAATCGCCCCTGAAAAAGACAACAGCACATCCAAGATGAGGCATATCTCCAGTAAGTGTAAATTTCTTCATGTCATGAAATTGTTCTACAGCTTTTCTCATAGGATCATCTTGTGTGTTTTCTTTCCATACTCCGCAAGAGCATTTACCGTCTTCGATCTTTGTTCCACACATGTCACAGTTGGTCATCACAGCTCAATCCTCACAGGTTTATTCACAGGCTCATATCTCTCATTCACATGAGAAGCATTCACGAACTTTGTAGGAGTCCATTGGTATGTATCAATGCCATAAGCTTCATGGATATGTCCAAACACATGCAGCTTAGGACGCAGACGGCTTAAGATGTGAGCCGTGAGAGATGGAGAGCCTACTTGACGGCCATCTACAGTCTCATCTCGCACAGTAAAGGGAGGAGAATGGGTAATCAGAATATCTACATCTGTGGGAATAAGATCGAACTTGGGAGATATCTCAGAGTCATCTTCTCCGGTAAATGCGCAGCAGTGAGGATTTATGCCTTCGAAACGAGAAGTCCAAGGTGTGCCCCAGATCTTCAATCCCTGGAATTCAGTGCAAGAGTCTTTCAGGTATATATGTTCATATAGCAAATCATCAATGACATCAGAGTCTTGAATCAAGGTATCATGATTTCCTGCTATGAAGATGATCTCTTTATAATCCTGTTCATTAAGCCATCTCTGTAGATCAAGATAAGCATTCCATTCTTCTCTACGATTCATATCCCCAGCAACTATGAGCAAGTCCCCTCCCTCAAGTTTGGGATAATACCCATGCAGATCAGAGATGCAATCGATGATCATACATCTTCCTGGTAAGAAACCAGTTTCTTCCATCTCTCATTGAGTACACCAGCCAGTTGGTTCATGTCATAGTTGGTGTTATCATGGATAGCGATTCTTCCCTGGATGGGTTTGAGTCCCTTGTCATGCAGTTCACATTTACCATCTTCATTCCAGAACGTACATCCTCTTAGAGAACTGGTTTCCCAAGGAGAATGTTCACCTTCATATCCCTTGAGAGCAGGCTTCAAAAAGTCAGCAGTATCAGGATTCGATGGCAAGTCATCAAACATCAACCTGGAAGCATATCCTGCATTCAACAGCTTCTCAGCATCCTCCACTGACATACAGCAAGGAGCATGGCACATACGCTTACACTTGTCACAAGAGCACTCAGAAGGCAATACATTCAGTTTACTTAGATAATCTGCATTGTTCATTTAATCACCTGCTTGTCAGGATGATCCCATCTGGTGGCTATGATTTCCTTGACCATTTCTTCTATATCAAACCGTGTTTGTTTTGGGTCAGTTTGAGACAACATTATATCCAAAGCAGATGCAGAGCACAGCATACACATTGCAAGCAACTCCATGTACTCAAAAGGCTTTTGTTCTGTCATTGCTTCTCCCTGGTTATCACGGTCTGAATGCTGGTTCAGGCATCAGCTTACCCATAAACACCCATCGTCCATTTCCACCAACGAATACCCTGTAAGGTATAAACTCAGTTGATATCCACATGATGTTATCCAAAGTGTCATGCTCTCCAGGGTCCCTGTTAGTGAATACAACCCTCTGACAGTCCTCTCTAAGCTCCATGCTACACCCATATGTTTTACACATGAGCAGTATATACCAAGAGAGTATTAATTCCTAGGAAGATCCGTATGATGGATAACTGGGATTCCTTCCATCAGCATCCCACAGCAACTCCATAGCTCTCAGCATCTCTACATAGTGTTGCTTGGGAGTATTTAACTTATACAACTCAAAGAGCATTCTTCCACACAAACCAGCTGCTATGCGTGATTCTATATCCCTGTCCTTAAAGAATAACCCAAGCTCATTCAACCATATGGTCTCCTGATATCCGATAACCTTGACTTCTATCTCATCCATGTTCTTCCTCCCACAAGTCCAACCAACCATTCAGCATCTCAGCAAAAGCTTCCTTTGAAGCACACTTCCTGCATATGTCAAATGCCAGCTTACAGCACAACCCAGCTGCATTGAGTGGTGGTATCTTGTAGCGCTTGAATATAGAGACCACTGCTTCAAGACAGGCCCTCTCTTGTACATCCATCTTTACTTCATCGACATGTTCCATTATTCCCTCTCATAAGTCATGTAAATCACTTTGGAGAAGTCAATAACAAAGCTGTTGTTCTTTCCATCGATAGTGAAGATCTTACGCTTAGAGAATGCTGAAACGAGAGCATCAATCCTATCTTCAGGTATACCACTATGCTTTGAAGAGGCATAACCCCCATCATATGTTACTTTGATCATGTACACCATATACCCTCCATGTGTGATACATGTTCAATGTATATATCTGATGAAATAGTGTGTAGTATTATTTTACTTGCATACGTTCTTCAAGCTTGGAGATAAGAGCTTCCATCAATCCTGGGTCATACTTATTCTTCTCCAGGTTCATCTGAGCTAGAAGTAGCGCTCTCTTGCACATACGCAACAACCATTCCAGTTCTTCTCTTGTAAACTCTTTCATATATCCTCATGTTTTCATTCAAATAAGCTGCGGTAGAATTCCTGGACTTGTTCTTTTGGAAACTGAGAGAACCAACACTCATCGCATTCCCCTATGTGATGCCCATATGAATCATGTATGTATTCTTTAGAACACTTGCAACAAGAGTGCGTCTGGATTTCTTTATCCATCAAGCTAAGAACAAAGCTGTCTATGTCTTCTCTTGTCAACTCGGTAGGTCTATCATCCATATATTCACCTCATGTGTAAATCATATACACTCTGTATTTTTATGTGAATATTTTTTCTGGATCATATGTTTTCAGAAATCTGAGAATCAAAATATACAGGAGTTATTTTTAAGGAAAACTAAGAGATGCAATTTTTATCTACAAGTGAAGAAGGGGACTAGAGTGCTGTATATAGATAGTACTGGTACCTCTATTGATTCCTACCCCCCATCATCATTCTATATTTTACTTGACATGTATTCTTGGGTTCTACCCATGCAATCAGAGTGTTAACCTACGTATAAGCAACTCAAACTACCGACCAGTAGGGTAACAAATGACAAGTATTTTCTTGGATCACCTTACACTCTAAAGTGTGGGGGAAATAAAGAGATTCCCTTCTCTTACCTTGATCCATAATGTTATTCCTTCCATACCTAAGTTGAGTGCTTTCTTGTGTGCTTAGATTATATATGATGTTCTAGGAAGTGCTTATGTGTATCTGCATTACTTGTTCTAGTGATGCGACAAGTCGCCTAGTATTCTTGTGAGTTCTATTATCTACACAAGCTTGGCATTGTTGCCCTCTTTTAGGATTATGATTTCTGCAATGATATGAGAAAGAAGCAGACCCTCTAAAAGGCTTACGATATTCCTTGCCGGATGCAATAGCTTTGTTGAAGCTCATCAACTATATCCTGTATTGCTTCGCAACAAACCTCACAATAGCAAGCTGCATTGGTATGGCGAATACTCAACTTACGTATGACTTCGTTCTTACGTTCTATGACTGCTAGCAAGCGATCAATGTTTTCTTGAGTTGGGTTATAGTCTGTAGTAATCATTAAGTAGAGCCTTTCTCAGCGGGGTTACGACTCTTATTCAAAGCGAAATCAAGGGCTGCTCTAGTTACTGATTCCATATCAGCTCGGAAGTCTTGGTCATACCCTCTTTCTCTAGCTCTAGTTTTCAGAAAGAATATGCTAGCTGTGGTATCGCCCTTAAGAGCTTTGTTTATGAAGGCATCTTCAACATCATCTATGACTCTTTCTCTAGCTTCTTCAACCACTTCTTTTATCTCAGGATTTACTCTTACGACTCTTTGAATACTTGTTCTAGAGCATTTGAATGCTTGAGCCACCTTTGTAAGGTTGCCTTTGTACTTGATTATCTGCTCTTTAACTTTTTCCTTGTCAAGAGCGACTCCAGCCTTTTCCTTGTATTCGCTCTTAGGCGGACCTTCATAACTATTTTGTGCTTTCATTATCCACTACGTAGTAACCCTAAGAGCACTCACTGCGTGTGTGAGCTAGGCCTCAAGGGTGATTATACCAAACCCATAGGATTAATTTTAATTCTTGTCAAGCCCCATAGAATACCAAGCACTTGCATTGTGCATGAATTATGCATATTTCTTTAATCCTATATCTATCTCATATATCTTGCATATATATCACCTGTACGTTAACATGATTGCCATGATAAACAAGAGGAGTGAAGAAATGGAAATACAAGCGAAAGACTACAAAGCGGGAATTAAGGATACCAACGATATCATTATTCCAGGGACTACATTTGCATCACTGCAAAAGAATCTTAAGAAGATGGCTAATATCAATTGCAAAACTACTCATACAAGAGAAGTAATTTTCTCGGAATTCAAACAAGGGGCATGGTGTGTTTGTTTTTGGAACAAAAAAACATGCTGGCTAGACGCTTGGATTGAGTGGAGATAACTATGAGATATTTAGTAATTATAGAACTAAGACAAGCGACAAAACTCGGGTATTGGACAAATGCCCGTAAGGAATTCTCTGCTAGATCCATGCAAGAATGCGTGAAGAAAGTACATAAAGATCTTCTCAAAGAAGGACTATACGATGGAGATTATAATATTCTAGACATAAGGAAAGCATAAAATGGATACCATTGATTTTCACCCACACAAAATTGACTACTGCCCATGTTGTATGGCAGATCCCCTATGCCATCAAGAAAGAGTGCCATTGGATTATGACTCTCAAATGTGCATTGATTGCCATGTATTCCTAGAACAAGAACGAACCTTTCTAGAATCAGGAGAATAACATGAGAAAAATGACGGACGGTAAGACAACTCTTAACATTCTAGAGTGGATAATCGTTAAGGGTATCTTTTGGGAATACTATGTATTCGAGAAGTGGAATGAAGACAACTGTGCTTACTGCTTGGTTGATGGAGATTTCCAAGAAATAGGATTAGTTTCTCTCGATGAGATAAAGCCCTACATTTCTGCTAGCACAAAAGATTTAAAGAAAGTGCAACCTGCGCCGGGTTGGAGATGGATTGATCAAATCAGCGATAATTATAAACAAAACAATGAGGAAAAAAATGAGAATAACTAAGAAAATTCTATGTAAGAAACTTTCATTCATATGCGATATACTGAACAAACCCATGGGTTTTGAAAAGGGACAATGGGCATTAGATTACGCACAATGCTATGGAGGCTATATAGTCGTAGAGTACTTAGACAATGGGGGTGAACATCACCCTTTATTGAATAAGCGTCTTACTGCTCAACGCATGGATGAAGCGTTAGAAATGGCTCTAAGAGCTTTAGAATATAGGGAGGAATAATGGTTCTTATCAGACAAAAGATTAGCCGATCCTTAAAACGATTTAATGAAGAACAGCTACTTAACTTTTGTGAGTTAACTGGATTAAGTGAATTTTATTACGCAAGATTTAGAGGAAAACATAGCTGGCATAACTTTGGGCTTTACGTTCAACTGGTTCTTGAGCGTTCACGTGTTGATATCCGAAGGAAGTCTCAAGATCAGATGGATGCTATTTTATGGAATATTTATGTAAACTGGAAAGATATTCCCAAAGATATAACTTTCAAAATGGAGAAATAACATGGACACACAAACTCTAGTTACCATCGCTGCAATCGTATTTGCTAACATAGGAACCACTATAGGCTTGTTCATGTGGGCTACAACTCATGCTGCGACTGCTTCGGAAAATCTTAGGCAACAAAATAATGCAACTTCTCAAAGTATCAGAGAAGAAGGGAAAAAATATAGTTCAGAAACACAAGCAATACTCAAGGGTATTGCCGATGAAATGAAAGACTTTCATGCTCGGCTATGCGTCATAGAAGAACGTAATTCGACAAGGTTAATGAAATGAAAAATAATCCTTTAGAAACTGTAAATATTGACAAAGTAGACTCTCTTGAGTCCTACATATGGCACCTAGGGCTTATGTGTGTTTCTGTTCAGACTCTAGTAAGCCTACAAGAGAAAGCCGAGAGCTTGGGTATCTTTGATACCGATGAAACAGAGGCCTCTAAGACGGTAAAATACCAAGCTGTAAGGCTCTTTCAAGCTGCTAATGATTTGCTGATCATATGCTCTAGAAGAACACAACTTGAATGGCCTGAGCTTATGAGCAAGATAATCAATTCCGCTAAGATTGCTACCAAATCGGTAGAAACTGGTAGGAAATCGGTAGCAAAGAAGAAGACAAAGAAGTAATATATACAACACATATAAGGAATATATACAAATGAAATACGTTATATATGTGAGGGTATCTACCGATGAACAGAAAGACGGGCATTCTCTTGAAACACAACAACAAATTTGCTTAGCGCATGTTCCCGAGGGGGTGAAAAGAGAGATTATACTTGATAGCAGTTCGGGGGGAAAGAACCTGGAAAGAAGAACAGAGCTGAAAAAAGCTCTCGATATGCTCGAGAAGGGGGATGTGCTCTTGGTGTACAAGATGGATAGGCTTGTACGCGACTACATTCAATATGGTCATATTATGTATCTCATACAGTCCAAGAAGGCTACATGTATTGCAGTCATGGAGAAAGATCAAGATAGAACGATGAAGGGATTTACCGCTATCATCTCGGATCTAGAACGCCAGCGAATCAAGGACAACACTAAAAATGCCCTACAAGCTAGGAAAAGAGCTGGATACCGAGTTGGGCGCATACCGTATGGTTATTCGCTTGGAGAGGCTGCAAAGATCATTGTAAACGATTCTGAGCAAGTGATTGTGAAGAAGATGGAAACCTTGTCAAGCCAAGGGGTATGTTTACGGGCAATATCGGAACGCCTTCGTAAGGACGGCATATACACTCGTTCAGGGACTTCATTTTCTCACGTATCCATTCACAAGATTCTGAAAAATGCTCCTGCGCATCGAGAGGCATATTTAAAATCTCCTGCGCTTCGTCCAGATATACTACCGTCTTAGGATATTTGTGATAGAACTTGTCAACGCTTCCTAGGGAAGCGTGGGAATCGTCCTGGAACAGAATCTCATTCATGCAATCAAAATACAGCTTTATGTGGTTGTCTGCATCGGGCTTAGTCCGTTTTCGTAGAAGTCCCTTTTCAGCGTATACACGGAGTTTTCTAGGCATACTCGATGGTATGGTGCAATAAAAAAAGAAGCTAACACGTGGATTCTTCGGAAATTCATAGCTTGCATATTTTTGTGAAACGAAGTCTGACAAGAATTCCTTAAGGCTATCTTTTTTGCTCTTAGCAGGATCATAGCAAAGCGCTCTCCCTCCACGTGAGAAGTGTCTCAATCGTGGTTGATGTTCCGGATCTCCTGGAATAATAATCTTCATTCCATGGGTGTAAAGAAAGAATTTTATTTATACAAGTCAAACTTATCCAGCTCTACGATCCTGGTATCTTTATGCCTCATACGTAAACGAAACTCTGTTAAGTTTTTAAATGCTTTCTTAACCTCGGGGTGTCTTGAGAAAACCGTTTCCAAGTTTGTGAATTCGTGAAGAGCATAAGCAAAAGCGCAATTCATTTGCAAGAGCATGTCTATGAATTCTCCTGTGTCGTCAGGGGTTATAACCTGGCGAATGAACCACAATCGCTTTTCTAAATCTTCGAATTCGTCATTTCCCAAAAGTTCAATCCTTTTTGGTTTTTAAAATGCCCAAGAAGGCACTTTATTTTCTCTACAATCTATTATCAGGGGTATAGGGCTATGTCCATAAGGTTAGACCCCTGATCGTGGCTCCTAGGTACCTTAAAACGGTATTTCTCCAAAATCCCCTTGAGGAGCTAGAGAGGTTGGCTGGTATGCTGGGATGCTTGTTACCGAAGGCGCTTTACCCGCTTCCCATGAACGCTTCTCGAGATAGTTCTTGATATCCTTCTCCAGAAAGCTGCTATCTTGCATGAAGGCTTCGCAGTAAGTTTTAGCCCCATCCTTCATCACGCCGATAGTGGGAACTCCCCAGTACAACCCTCCGTTCTTCGCTGACTTCCGAGTATACGCCACTCGGTACTTGTCGTCGATGCAGAGGTAAACGACCTCTTTCACATAGGGATCTTCAGGGAAATCTTGGTGACTTACGAATTTGATATTTGACATTTTGTCTCCTGTGGTTTGGAATTTACTAACTCTAATTTTTCATTAATTTTGATTAAAAATAATTCAAAAGAAAATGAAACTAGATCTTTGTAAGTATTCATTATAGAATAGAAATCATAAATATCATCTAAATTATCCAAATCTAAACGACTACTTAATCTGTCTATTATTTTACTTATTTCATCTAATGAATTTGAAAAATTTTCTACTTCTTCGTAAATATTCATAAAAAACCTCATTTTTAGATTCTAATCCCAAAATCTCGAAGAATGTTCTCAAATTGATCTTCGAAACCATGCTCTTTAAATTTCAATTGCTGATGCTTCATTCCTCTCTGAAAAGCTATGCCTTCTTCATTGAGAAAGCATTCTGCTTCATTGTAGAAATTTCCATTTTTAAATCTTTCTAACACTTTTTCTCGGTTGGCTGTGGATTTATTCTTAGCAGGAACAATTTTCATTAACGCTTGTAATTTCGACCATTTTTCTCGAAGTTTTTGAGAGCACAAAATATTTGTTCTCCAAAAAATTGCATTTGCGTTTTCAGATTTGTAAAGCCAGTCAATGGTTTTTTCTATCTGTTCGAGAGAACGCTGATCTAGTCGAATCATTCGATCAAAATGGAGTGCCCAGGAATTAAAATCAGGTTCGATCACGCTTTCTTCAAAAGCCTTGATCATTGAAAAAAGTTTTTTGGCAAGTCCGATCTCGACAGAGTCGGACAAGAAGATCTTTTTCTTCTTTCCTTCTTCTCTTTCTTTTCTTTCTTGTTTGTGGCCCCTAGGTGGCCCCGAGGTGGCCCCTAGTTGGCCTTTGAGGTGGCCCTCTTGTTGGACATGAACTTCAAAATTTAGATCCCAAATATCTGAAGATAATAGCTTTACGATTGTTCCTTTGGTGGTCGATTTGATGGCCCTTTTGGTGGCCGATTTTTGAGGGTTGCGATTAGAAAGTGAAATCAAAAGAATTTCTTGTCTTTCAAGTTGGGCTAAAGCCGTGCGATATTCTTTGCGAGAAAGACCACAAGAATCATGGTCTCCGACATAAGCTTCTCCAATCTCAAGTTCATTCAAAGGATCAAATGTTCTTCTCGCACGCATAGCGATTAGACATAGTAAAAGGAACGCTTTTGGGTATTTAGATAAAAGACACGATGCTTTTGGGCCGGGAATAAATTTAATGAATCTATCGGTTGTCACAAAACCCCTATTGTCGAAATTAGGGGGTCTTGATATGATGAAGGGTATATCACGTCCTTCGGTCGTATCATGACCACCCAACAAATCCGAGGTTAGAGCCTCGGATTTGTGCTTTTCAAACATAGTAGTTTTTTCTAGTGTAAGTTGCAAGCTCATGAGCAATCCTTATCGATTAGTGCGCCAGCTGCTTCTTGTGTCAATTTCTTCATTCGTGTCGCGTGATTTTTATACTGCCTACGCAAATAGTCGGGATCTCTTAGGAACATCTTTTTCATATAGCCTTTGCACTTTTCTTTGTTGCGTTGGTAATACTCTCGTCTCCAAAGTTTCCTTTGAGGCTTTCGTTGCCGCTCTCTTTCTTGCCTCTTTTTCCTTGCGCTACGATGAGAGATTTTAAAGCTACATTTTTTACACTCTCCCCGGTACATGCTTGGGCGACCAGGTTTCTTATTGGTATAGAACTCCTTTAGATCTTTTACTTTGTTACACTGCGTGCATAGCTTCGTTAATCCTTTTGCAGATGTTGATTCCACAAGACGCAGAAGAAGTGTTGGCCCTGTATAACCTGGTGGCCAAGTGGCTTTATAACCAGCTTGCCTCGCCTTCTTTGTGGGTCTCTTGTGACGACGTATTGGCTTTGCTCCAGGAATCTCATCGATATGCATTCGAATCCCCACTTTATTGGTTTAAGATCGTTTAAGACATATTGAATACACATATCGCCCCAAGATTCTGCTAGATGAGGATGATATCTTTCTAAGAACTCATAGCATGTGCAGCAACAAACGACCTCAAGGTCCATCATTATCCACCTCTGGCAGAGCAAGAGTGACACTTATGGTGTTTCCCATCTGGTGCCATTCTAATAAATTCTCTCTTGCCAGAGCTCGAATATCATTTACGAATTTGGTGTACGATTCACTGAGGTCATTGACTATTTGCTGTTTTTGAAGGACTGCTTTGCCTTCGTTATTGATACGACATATCAGATGAACGAAAGTGCTAAGAGCGCGAGGACAGTTTCGAGCTATACGATCCAGGGTATGTAGTGTAGTGATTGTGTGAAGATCCAAGAGAACTCCTTAAAAGTTTTCGTGGACGAAAAAAACAAATGTGCTAAAATGAACAAAAGTCTTAGTCGTCCTTTTTGGGGTTGATTAAGGCTCATTAGAATCGGGCGAGACTAATGTTTTTTTCTCACCTCAGGACTCCCTGGGGTGAGAGATTTCTTTATCGCATCATAAGAATCCCAACATTATTTTACAATAAATTTCTTGAACCTTTCCTTTTTGCTATTTTTGTCAAATATTTATTTTATTTTTTTATTAAACAACGACTTACGTTTTTTGATCAACATTTATCTCATATGCAACGTATGTGGAATTTATCTTTGAAATATATTCGTTCAAACGTAAAGTAAAAATTTGAATGAATATTATGAAGTGGAATGGATAATTCAAAATCTTTACGTGTCACAGATGTTCTAAGACCCTTTAGTGGGCTCGATAAGATAGATCCAAAAGTTGTTCAACATGCTGCTGAGCGTGGCACTAGGGTTCATAAAGCATGCGAAGGGATTATCGATGGCTTAGGAGAATGGAATGTTGATGATGAAATCTCAGGATATGTAGAAAGCTTCAAGAAATGGTGGGCACAAGGACATACGATTCTAGCAATGGAAAAGCGTTTTTTTTGTTCTGAGCTGATGATAACGGGTCAAGTAGATCTTATTATTAAGCAAAAAGAAGGCGCGATTATCCTGGATATCAAAACACCTGCTAAGCCGAGTAAAACATGGCCTCTACAAGGCTCTGCATACGCTCATATGGCCCGTCAGGATGGTTATGATATTCGAGGGATACATTTCCTTCAGCTGAGCAAGAATGGCTCTGAGCCCAAGATACATATCTATGACGATCAGTTTGAATTATTCAAAAAGTGTCTGGATGTCTTTAACCACTTCTACAGGAGAAAGGACGATGGAACTCCCTATTTTAGTTAAGTTCAATGAATCTTTTACAAGCTTAGCGAATCAAAATCATATGGAGAATATCCGCATTTTAGATATCGATGGCGCGTATCTTATTTCCATTACTGTCACTGAGAGATACACAAAAGAGTTACTTAAACAAGCTGAAATAGCTTTCGATTCATTGCATGCAGCTCAAGATTATCTGAAGTATCAGATGGATATAGACCTAGATGATGAAAAAGAAACACAAGAGTGGAGAGATTATGACTTTGACTAGTATGGTGGCATCTCAACAGGTGTCTCTGATACCTAATGATCATGAAATGATGGTTTACGACACAATGGCCAAGCAAGCTGTAGCTAGTAAGCTGTATAGGGGAATTGGGGATGAATTTGCTATTAAGATGATTATGCTCAGAGCTAGAGAGCTCAATATCGCTCCCATGACTGCTTTAGATGGAGGAATTCATATCATTCAAGGCAGAACAGAGATTTCTGCTCGATTGATGGGAGCTATGATCTTTAGAGCTGGACATAGCATTACGGTTGAGAAAGAAGATGGAGAGCAATGCGTTATCAAAGGTCTTCGTTCCAGTGGAGGAATCCAATATGCTTCCTTTACTATAGAAGAAGCAAAGCAAGCTGGGCTCGTAAAACCAGGTGGTGGATGGACTAAATATCCCAAGGATATGCTATATGCCAGAGCTTTATCTAGATTAGCTAGAAGACTTTTTCCAGATGTCATAGGAACAGGATACGTAGAAGGAGAAATACGTGAAAAAGATATTCAACCGTGTGTTCAAGAAGCTGATATGGAAATACCACTATTCCCGGATGGACCGACTATTGAACAAGCTGTTGAAAAAGAGCAAGATCTTCTGAAGAACTTTTTGGCTCAATTTGATAAAGATGAAGCAAGGGGATGGGCTGAATATATTTGTCAGCTAAAAGAAAAATTAAATCTCTCGGTTCAGCACATCGTTGACAAGTACAACGAAGATCCGACTAAAGCTATGGAGAAATTTCAACAATGGTCTGCGAAACAATTAAAAAATGGATAATATCAATCTCTCGTTGGTTCCGATACATTGGCTTGCCATGTGTTGTCTTGTTCTTGAGTGGTTGTACATATTCTGTAATCTTGAATAACACTGAAGGCGCTGCATCTGATTTAATAGATGAAAATCAAACGCCATCGCCAAATATATCAATTCCTATTAATGTTCCAAAAGGTAGCTAATGCCGATAAAAACATGGAGGAGTTATGCCACTAAAATCTGGAAAAACTCAAAAAACTATTTCAGGGAATATCTCAGAGCTGAGACATTCGGGATATCCGGAAAAGCAAAGCATTGCTATAGCAATGAATGCAGCGGGGAAATCAAAACCCAAAAAGAAGAAAAGGAAGTGATTTCTTGTTGCTCAATCCCTGGAGGGACGCCGGATGCGGGCGCTGCTTCAGCAGTTGAGCATAATGAATCTGTCAATTTAAAACCAAAGATTTGTGAAATGAACCTTCGTCCTCCGGTAGAAATATATAAAGCTCTTGATGACGAAATAGAACAACACCTCAAGAGAGTACAAAATGGCAATGAAAGCAAAACTAGGAAGCGGAGCAAGATTCCGAGCGGTAGAAGCGTCAGCAGCAAAAAGCGGAGCGTCAAATCCAGCAGCAGTGGCCGCAGTAATGGGCAGAAAAAAGTACGGAGCCAAGAAAATGGCAAAGATGGCAGCAGCGGGAA
>Ga0179589_10000028_pt1 | contig 15868 bp, 25 predicted proteins | sample CZOMad2_1_08_16f_FD_182923 | JGI IMG/M metagenome (GOLD analysis project Ga0179589, IMG submission 182923) | Vadose zone soil fungal communities from Angelo Coast Range Reserve, California, USA - CZOMad2_1_08_16fungal | ecosystem: Environmental > Terrestrial > Soil > Vadose zone | place: USA... | reverse complement strand
CCCCGCCTTCGATCGGTGCGGGCACGAGAGCCAGCTCGTAGCCCCCTGCGCTTGACTCGTCCTCAACCGCAACTCCGCCCATACCTGAGATCAGAAGCCAGCCCTGAGCAGATACGGCGATGTCGGAGTGCCTGCCCTGCCCGTAAGGAACGCCGCCTACCAAGACCTCGATAAGTTCGATGACTTCTTCGGGCACTGAGTAGGCGCTACGAGCGGCTTCGGTAACGGCGGGTGGTGGGCTGAGGCGCCTGCGAAAGCACTTCGAGCGTTTGACCATCAAGCGGTGCTGAGCGGCGAGCCACCGCAAGGCGGTCGGTTCGGCTACGTCGAAGTCCGCCTCGGTAAGGACGGCCGCAATGAGCGCAGGGACTCGTTCGGCCATGTAGGGCTAGCCGGCCTTGACGGACTCTGCCGGAGGCTTTGCGGCACGGACTTTCGAGAGCGTGTCTGAGATCAGCTCCAGCAGATCGGTGCGCTCCCAACCCGTAAGCTCCGCCTCGTGCAGGTCTTCGAGCGCCTGCACGTCGCCCGCTATCGCCAGCTCCACGACCTTCTGCGCCTCCTCCTCGGACATTGGGGGTGCGACCTTGGGGAGTTTGAAGAAGCCTTCCTCGCGGTCCCCTAGGAGGTCGTGCGGTTCGATGTAGTCGTCTTCTCCGGGCTTGCCTCGGCCCTCTAGGTGCTCGATCGCCTCCTTGGCGGTAAGGCGTTCGCCTCTCGCGCCCCGCACAACGCCCTTCTCCGGGATCGTCAGCCGCCCCTCTACGAACTGACGACGCTTGCCCTGGATCGACTCGCCCGTTTCGCCTGTCTCCTGGGATACACGGCGCTTGTCGCGGACCAGGACAAGTAGGAGGTCTGAGCGGCGAGAGATGTAGACCCGCTCTGCCTTGGGCTTGCTGAGAACGGGCGGGTCGGCTACTGCGGGCATCGTGATCCTTTCGTGTGGCCCGCACTCGCACGGGCGATGGCGCGGATGATGCCCTTAACAGCGGACGGCGGCCCTTAGGAAGCCGCCGTCCGTGCGCGCCGCTGGTGTGCAGCTAAGAAGCTATCAGCCGGTGGTCCCCGTCAGCACGCCGTGCGAGCGCTGCTGAGTAAATTCGAGACCCTGCTCCGTTAGGTACTCGCTTAGACGTGCGTCCTGGTTGTTCGGCTGCCGATTGGGCAGCAGTTTCGTGTCGCGGTTCTTGAACGGGCGGTGAGCGACGTTCTGTAGGTCGATGACGATCCCGTAGCCCTTGTACTTCGCACCGTCCAGGAGCTTGTGCCAGACGGTGTGCACGGCTCCGAACGGGCCTTCGTAGCGGGTCACGTTCATGCCGTAGGTCTTCTCGTCGTTTTTGGTGACCTGCTTTGAGGACGGGAACTTGTTGAGCGCCTGTAGCACCGTGCCCGAGCAGAACATGAGCTTGTCTTCGGAGCCGTAGCGCAGGACCGTTTCCAGGAACGCCCCGAACTCGGCTTCGGAGAGCGTGCCCCCGGCGTCGGTCTGGTTGGTGGTGATGAAGCTGAGCGCCCCGCCGGTCGTGCGGACCTCGGCGGTTCCCGGAGTCGTTGAGGATTTACGCCCGAACAGGTTGGCGTACTCGATGTTCTTGGCGTGCTCGACCGCTGCGCGCTGCTGTTTGCGGTCCCACTCGTTCGGGTTGACCTGGTAGTCCGCGTTGGCTGCCGTCTCTGAGAGTTCGAACGGTTCGCGGAAGATCTCCGTGAAGTTTTCGAACTGAGTCGGCACGAGCGAGCGAGGCGTCTTAGACGTGTCGCCCTCAGGCTGTGCCGTTGAGATCAGCATCAGCTCGTCGTTTTCGTTGAGGTTCGCGGCCGTAGAGCCGATCGCCCGCGTGACGTTGAGCGTGTTGCCGACCACCGAGTCGACCCGCAGAAGCTCGCCCGTACGCGTATTGAGCACCAAGTCCCACTGCTGGAAGTAGGTGCCGTGAGCGACGGGGATTTCCTGTGTGGTTGTCGATGCAACTGCCGCCGTGGTGGTGTCGAAGCGCGGCTTGGCTTCGTCCTCAAGCCATTTGTACTTCGGCACTCCTACGGGCTTTGAGACGCCTTCGCGGCTGAAGATCGTAAGCGCCTGCCAGTTCGGCTCAAGGAGCTTGATTTCGCTGCCGATCTCAATCGGAAGCTGCGTTGAGAGGATGTTGGTGGTGCTGGTCTGACCTGTAATGGTCGCCATAGCGGTTCTCCTATTAGATGGTGCCTACAGGGTCAACCGCCGGTAAAGAGCGCGTGACGCTTTGGTGCGACACTCTGCGCCCAGTCCTGAGCGGTTGCTTGTGCTGCGCCCTGTCCAGCGCCACCGGGACTCGCCCCGCCTGCGCCCTCCAGTGCTGCTGCTGCGGCATCTGCACCGCCGTCCTGGCTCTGCGCTCGTGCGCGAGCCGCCAGGTAAGTCTGCTCGATAAACCCCGGATGAGTCTTCATGTCGTCCGGGAATCCTTCCTTGTCTACGACCTTCGCCACAAGATCCAGCAACTCGGAGGCGACTTTCTCGTCCTGGAGCTGCGGATACCTGTCAGAGAGTTCCACTAGCTGGCGCTCCTGGCGTTCCTGCTTTAGCTCCTGCTGTACCGGGCCTATTTCATCCTTAGCGACCTTCTGGGCCTCCGAACGTACGAAGGTCTGAAGCTGCTTTAGGATCTCCTCTTGGCTCGGCTGCTGCTGCTCGAATTGCTGCTGAGGCTGAAGGAAGTCCAGTCCAGTGACCGGCTCGTCTTCCTCTACAGGTGCTCCCTCGGCAGGCTTCCACGGCTCGGCTGCGAGGTGATCGCGCATCTGCTCGATGTCTGAGCCGAACTGTTTTAGGGAGGAATTGATGTCAGCGAGAGTCGGCTCGGGAGTCGTCTCCTCTGGGGTCTCCGCTGCTACTGATGCCTCCATTACGCGGCCTGCCTCTCTACCGAGGTCTCGCCCTCGGCGTTTCGTTCGTCGGCCTCGACGCGCTGCTTGGAGCGTTCGAGGATCGCCTGTGCTGCGTCTGAGAAGGCCAGCAGTGCGCTTCTGCGCCCGTGCGCATGTGCGTATTCGCTTGCCTCTCTGAGCGGTGCTCGATCCAGCTTCTGATCGATCAACTCGATCTCAGCCTCGATCAGCTTCTGCACCGCCTGATATCCGGGGGTTCCCAACATGTGCTCGACTGCATCCGCTGACTCGATCAGCGTGCGCGTGTCGGGGAACAGACCGTCTACGTGACGATATAGATCCGCTGGGGCCTTGGACATGGCGCGAGGATAGAGCGCTTCGCGGACTACCTACGCCTGTGCGTAGGCGTTGTGCGGGGCACACGAGGCCCTGAGCGGCGCTTGGGAGTGCCCTGTGCGCCCTGCGGTGCGCCAGCCGCACGTCCGGCCTGCATTTTCTCAAGGGTGGCTGAGGGAGCCCTGGAGGAGCTTGCTCTGTAGGGCTGGGACTGGCGGGTGCTCATGTATGCACCCGCACCCACGCCTCGCGGGTTTCCCCGCACAGAGCGCAGACACTCCAGGCAGGCTTTAGTGGATGCCGATACCTGAAGTCAAGTCGATCCTCCGTCCGCTTGCGTAGCCCAGCCTGGAAAAGAGTCCATCGCCAATCATCCATATGACTATCCGTTGGCCCTTGGGCGTGGGAGCGGTGCCTGCCCGCGATCGTGCTTGAGGGCTTCCTGCTCGGGCTTCGTGCGTTCGTTTAGGCGTTCCTCGGCGGGGTTGGGCTGCACGCGAGGCGGGAATTCGTGTGTTGCCAGTGCCTGGGCGTGAGCCTTCGAGCCCGGCCCTTCGACGGGCACACCTTCATTGTCAAGCGTCGGATCGGTCAGTAGATAGGTCTGCCCCAGCGCCAATATGCAGTGCCCTACGTCGGCCTTCTTGTCTTCGCCGTAGGGGAGTTGCACCATAAGCGCCAGTGTTTTGATCGCTCGCAGTAGCTCATTGCGAACGTCGGCGATATCCGGGGCTGGTCGCGGGTCTTGCGTGCCGTCCGGGAACAGATATCCCCCGCCCGGTAGGTCCCCGCCTATCGTCTTTTCCAGGGCCTGTTCTTCGCCCTGCTGGCGCGTGGGTGGTTCGGGCGCGCTCATTGCTGGCCCATGTCTGCAACCTGAGAAGCCCCGGCATTCTCGGGGAATTCAATCGTGCGTGCGGTAATAACCGCACTCTGAATCAACTCAGGCGGTACGCCCATCTGAACCATGACTCGCAACGTCGCCATCGGGATTGTAGGCTGTTGCGGGCGCAACCACGTCTGCGGTTTCGCGATCCCCATCTTGCGCATCGCCTCCAGGCGGGGCTTGACCGGATCGATGTACCAGTCGTGTGCAAGGGAGTTGAGCAGCAGTTGGGCGTCTGAGCGTTCCTGGGGGATGTTCTTCGCCGCCAGAGAGCCTTTGGCTACGCGGATCTCGAAGTCCCCCATCAAGGCTCCGGGGTCGATTTCGATGCGCTTGTAGGGCGGTAGGTCGGGGTCCTGCTGTTCCTGGCCCTGCTCTTGAGGCATGACGATCGTCCGTGCGTGGCGGATTTCTCGCTGGTTGAGGTAGAGGAACTGACAGGCGACGGGATGGACGATCTCCGACTCGAAGCGTTCGGATAGAAGCTCGATGCGACGGCTTGTCTGCGCTTGGGCTAGGTTCGCCTCGGTTGCCGTTGCGGGTGTGGCTTCGGCCGAGTCCGCGAGACCGGCGGTTTCCTTCAGGTCCCCTCGAATGGACTGCTCTTCCTCGAAGCTCGTACCCGGCACTTCTTTGGGAGCTAGCTGCAGGAGCACCGAGCGGGGGTCACCGTCTACCGGAATCAGCCCTGTCGGGTCGAAGTCGATCTCATCCGCTCGTACGCGGGAGTCGTCGTAGGCGGTAGGGGCCTTCAGGGAGAGTGTCGAGGCGTCGCGGCGCTGAGAGCGCAGGGTGTCGAACTCGCGCTGAATGTGCGTAATCGGCTCCAAAACCCCGATACCGACCATCTCGTGCTCCAGCTCAATCGGGCGGTAGATCGGGAAGGGCATCTCACCGCAGGGGTTCTCGCCCTGTGCGACAAGAATCTTGCGGTCCAGCAACATGTAGACGCGATCCCCGTTGTGGTACTCGATCGCTTCGTGTATCTGCTCTCCGCGTGCCGAGAAAGCGTGCGTGTTGAAGCCTGATTCGCGCTGGGAGGCACCGAACAGTTCGTCGTACTCTTTGTTCATCCCCGGCATCTCGCGGATCGCATCCTCGTTGAGGAGTTCCGCACTGACGCTGTTCCAGTTGCCGCTGTTGAGGCGTTCGAGGACCTTCTCCAGGCTGAGCCAGATCCGCTGCCCCATCCAATCGCAACTTTCAACGTCGTAGCCGTAGGGGTCCCACATGAAGTTCCGTACGTCCAGGGATTCGAAGCGCGGACCGTCGAACTTCAGCCCTTCCTCGCGCTCACCCAGCATGTACTTGCCGCCGTCTGCGGGAGCCAGCTCGACAGGACGTTCTTCCATGCGTCTACGGGAGCTGTATTTGCGGTCCCAGAAGTTCTTCCCGACGCCCAGCCCGTACTTCAGCCCCGAACGGGCCACGCGCTGAAAGGGCAGCTCGATACGAATAGCTTCCTGCTGCCAGTCGCTCAGCTCCTGCACCGCGACTACGTTGTCCTGCCAGCGTTCGTCTCGCGGTAGGTAGGTCAGATGCGGGGAATTGGCGATCATGCGGGGCACGATCGTCTCCACTGCCATGAAGCTGAGCGGGATGTGCAGCCGTGCTCCCCAGCGTTTCTTAGCTTCGTCGTACTTGACGTCTCGATCGTTCTCTCCGGAGCCGATCCAATCCGCACGCCACTCCTTGAAGCCTCGGTACTGGCGGTGCAGCTCGCGGTGCTTGGCGCGGAAGTCCTTGCCGACGCTCTCCTCCCAGAGTTTTACGCGTTCGGTGATGGACTTGACAACCGCGTCCTCCTGTTCGGGAACGCCGGGGTAGAGCGTCATCCCGTTCGTTCCTCGTGGCGGCTCGGAAGACCTTTCTCCTCGAAATCACGCCACAGGCGCTTAGCGCGCATCCTCTGGGCCGTCTTGTGCGCATTGAGCTTCTGCGGCTTACAAAGGAGACAGCCGGAGCGCTGAGCCTTAGGCCGTCTGCGCTTGTGATTGGCCACCGCTAGACCGCTTCAGGCTCAGGCACAAGCTCTGTGTCGATGCCCTCCTCGGAGAACAGCGAGACCCCGCTCTGCTCCTCGAAGCGGATCGTCTCCTCGTGCTGCTCCTTGGCGTCTCCTCGGTCGCGCCAGTGGATCAGCAGCTCCGTGGTTGCCATCTCGCCGGGCAGGCCCGTGGAGGTGCGGCCGTAGAGGACGCCGAAGGTGCCGCCCGCTACGTCACAGAGCGTTACGAAGTCCGCTATCGCCTGGATCTGGCGAGAGCGGCTGACGACAGCTATCTGCTCCCCGCTGCGGGTCTGGAGAGCTTCATCAGGGCCGACTCGGACTGTGCGTACCGCCATTGCTGGCGATTCTTACAGCAAGCTCAGTCGCCGCGTTCGGCCATCTCGTTCGGGCGGACCTCTGTGCGGCCTTCACGCTTCATGTCCCGGCGCACGCTGCGCCAGTGGCGTTCTAGGTCTCTGTCCCGCTCGGCGGGGTCGAACAGCTTGCCCTTGTTGATGTGGCTGGGTGCTAGGGCGCGGATGTCGTCAAGGTCTTGGCGGGCGTGTTTGGCCGCGTGGTCGTGGAAAGCCTCTACTTCGCCCTCATAGAACTCGCGTCCGCAGAGCAGGCACTTATGGATTACGCGCTTCTGGCCGAGGATGACTGCGCCTGAGAACATCAATATCCCGAGACAGTATCGACGGGTCGGAACGGATCAATCCGTTGTCCACCAATCCTCGGAGGCCTGCGCATAGACATAATCTGCTGCGCCCCCATCGCCGCCATCAGGCGATCGTCGTACTCGCCCTTCTGCGCCTCGTGTTTGCCTTTCTCGTTGACGATGTAGGTCTGCATCTGCCGAGCGGTCTGCGGGTCACGTAGGCCTCCGCACAGCTCAGAGCCGAGCACTTCCATGAAGTTGCCCTCCATCGTGTCCTTCGTGGCCTTGTTGGTTTCCCAACCCGCGAGGTTTGACTCCTGATCCTCCACGACCCCCACAGCCTCCCGGCGGTACATGCGCCGGTAGCGGTACTCGTGATGCAGCACCTCGACGATGTGCGTGCCCACACCATTGACCTCGACGGCCAAGCGAGCTTCGTTGTAGTAGAGGGCGATTGTCAGCAGCCAGAGCGAGAGGTCTTGCCGTTCCATGCGGCTGTTGTGCATCGCAACTTCCATGCGGGTGTGGTGATCGAAGACCTTTATGGCGTGGTAGTCGCCTACGTTCGCGGTACTTCCAATGCCTCCGGCTACGTCGCAGAACACCACGTAGGCCCCCGTGCGGCGCTCGAACTCCGTTGCGGGGCGTTCGGTCGTGCCCTCGATAACGGAGCTGAGGGCGTTCTCGGCTTTGCGGGGGTGCTCCCAAACGTCTAGAAGGTGCTCGTTGTGCTTGGAATCCTCTCGCGGGACCCAAATCGCCCCTAGAGGCATTTCCTTGGTCCCTGAGCGGGTCCGCTTCTCCTCCCAAGCCGTGACCCTCAAAGTGCCTGTGACGGGCTCAGGAGCCGCCTGTGTGGTCTTTACGGCCCTGGAGATCAGTATCCCGGAAAAGACGGTGTGGCCAGAGCCGATGAAGGCGACCTCAGCGCTGTGTGGATTCTCCTGGTTGAAGGTCGGAACCGATTTGTCGGGCTGGCCCTGAATCTTCATGCGCCGCCAGAGAAGCTGCTCGGGCGTGCAGCCGTATAGCTCCTGCAACAGCGGCTCGTCCTCCGCTATCTCACCGAGTTCGCTGGTCTTGCCGATCGACTCTTCAAAGCGCCTCTTGCCGTCCTCGGAGGAGAACTGCACAGCGCACTCGGGATCACGGTGCCACGGCACGAACAGCGGGGCGAAGACCTCTCCGCTCATATCCGGGTCAGCAGCACCTTCGCAAGCACTTGTCCAGCGGTGGTAGAAGTGGTTGAGACCGTTGGCCGTGGACTCGATGGCGATCAGGGTTTCGGGCAGGTGCGGCACCGCTTCCATCGCCGCTCGCATCTTCTCCACCGCCTGCCTTGACTCCCAGAATCCGATCTCAGACAAATGTAGGAGGTTGACCGTCAGACCTCGCATCGCATGGGGGGAGCCTGCGGTGTCCACGTCGAAGGTCGAATCGCCCGTCGAGCCCGAGTAGCGCTGTGCCTTGCTCGTCTCACCGAACAGCATGTGCTTGCGGGCGCTGTTGGACTCGTTGACGTGGATCAGGGCGGGCTTGATCGAGAAGCCGACGGGGAGCTGCATTTCAGTCGGCAAGTGCGCGTAAGCCAGACGCCCCATGTCGAGGATGGAGCCTGCTGTCTGCACGTCTTGAGCGACAACCATCGCCCGCTGGTACTGGAGCTGAGTGACGCGCTGGAGGAACTTGAGCGCAATCCAAGTGCTCATTCCAAGCTGACGGCTCTTGCATATTATGACCCGCATAGGCAGGCCTTCCGCGCGCTGTTTCTCAAGGATTTCGTCTAGCTCAAGCTGCCAAGGGCGTGCGATCGCGGGTACGAGCTGGCGAGCCTTATTGAGGATCTTCGCGCAGCCCTTGAACTGCGCCCTAGGGCCTGGATAGACCCAATTGCCTTTGGCGTCCTTCGTTACCCCGCCCGCCCAGAAGGGCGTATCGAAGCGCAGGCGCTCTTGGAGATCCTGCTGCTGCTGGGTAAGGATGGCCCTATGAAGGACCGATAGCGACGAACGGAGCGGCGGCGAGAGCCGTTGCCATCGTGGCTTTGGATTTCAGCTCGGAGAGCGGGGTTTCTGTCGAGGTGCCGACCGTCGTCTCTGCGAACAGCTTGAGTTTGTTCGGGGAGACGTACTGCGCCGTAAGCCCGAGCGGGGTACAGCTCAGCCAGTCGATCTTTTCCGGCAGCGAATAGCGGCTTTCTTCGGAAGCTTTGAGCGTCGCCCCGCCGGTTGGGTATTCGGTCCCGCCCGTGATCGTGCCTATGTACATCGATCCGCCCGTCGGCAGGAGGGTCTTCTTTACGACCGTCGCCTGCGCTTCGCCTACCGCTACCGCCATGTCATCTGCTCCTTCCCGGTCAGATGACCGGCGTTACGTTCTTTTCGGTGATTGCCTGACGCAGCTCGGCGTCGGAGAGGGATGCGGCGTTTTCGATGCCGAGCTCGTTGGCCTGAGCTACGAGCTTTTCAGAGTCGGTTGCGGGGTCCTCCGGCGACTCACCGCCGGACGTTTGCTCGGGACTCTCAGAGTGGTCCACTTCCCCGGAAGGCTGTGCCTGAGCTTCGACAGAGGCCACGCCCGGCGTAGCTTCGTTTGCGGCTTCCACGTCCGCTGGCGGTCCCGCTGGGGGTTCGACTGCCGCATCTGGCGCGGGCGTGGCTTCGACCGGAGCAGGTGCCGGATCTGTTGCCGATGGTGTGCCCTGTGCTTCGCCTTCTACATTTGGCGCGGGCTCGGCGGGTGGCGGCTCCGGGGAAGGTTCGGGTGCTGGCTCTGAAGCCGGTTCTGCTGGAGGCGTTTCGACGTTCGAGGGAGCCTCGACGGGTTCGGGAGCCTGTTCAACAACGGGCGGCACCGGGGTCGCGACTTCGGCGGGTTCTTCTACCGCTCCGCCGTTTGCCTGTCCGGAGTCGCTTGCGTCCGGTGTACCGGCCTCGGGAGCTGGCGGGTTGGGTTCCGCAACAGGTGCGATACCGCCTACATCCCCGATGGGCTGGCTGGGCGCTGAGGGGGTGGAGTCGAGCAGGAGGGGGGATTCGACGCCCTCGGGGATGCCTACGCCCAAATCCGCCTGTGCGTCGCTTGGGGCGGCGGGGGAGTTGGCGATGCTTGTGCCCTGCATGCCGAGGGTCTGCGGGGAAGGCTGCACCGGAGGCTGAAGGAGGGTGATCTCGCTGGAGGGGTCCTGGGCTACGCAGCGCACTTCTTCGTAGCGGCCTCGCGTGTAGCCGGCGGCGATGAAGCGGTCTCCGGGGGTTAGACCCTCGAAGCCGACCTCCGCGTTCTGGTCTACGACACGTTCTGCGACGACGGGGCTGCCCTCGGCGCGCAGGACTCCTTCATCGCCGGTTGCATGAAGCCGCACGATCGCATAGGGCTCGAACTGCCCGCAGATGACGAGGATGCCGTTTCCGCTGAGCCCTGCGTCGCTAGCCTCCATCACGCCTCCGAGTTCGTCGCCGTCATCTCGGCGTGAATGTAGCGGGATGCTCAGACACGGGTGACGTGTTCCTCGTCTGAGCGCAGCACAGCCGCCGCTATGAGCCTCTTGATCGCAACTGTGCGCTTATGCCCCAGGCGGGCGGCGAGGCGGTCCAGGGCCGCTAGTTCGGCGGTCGTGAACTTGACGAGGACGCCGTTGGTGGCACGTTCGGGTATCCCGGCAGGCTGAGCTGCGTTTTCCGGGATATCCCCACTCATACGCCAACCCACGTTTTCTTATGAGCAATCTCCCAGATAGTTGCCTGTTTAACAGCGTGTCTGCGGGCTAGCGCGCCCTGACTTACTCCCAGATCAAGAGCCACGCGGATGGAACGGACATCCTGCACCGATAGGCGCGCATTTCCGTTGCGTGATCCACGCCGGTCGTGACCTCGCCCCTTTCGCTCACGATCACGAGCATTGTCGCCAGGAGTACCAAGGAACAAATGCTCCGGACGCACACAGGCCCGGACATCGCACGTGTGGCACACAAGAAGACCGGCCGGAATCGGCCCATGTACAGCCTCCCACGCAAGCCGATGAGCAGATTGAAACCGCTTACCCGCCCAGGTCAGACGTCCGTAGCCATCACGCTTTGCGCCAATCCAAATCCAGCACGGACCACTCCGATCCGTCGAACGCGCCAGACGCTCCTCCAACGTCCTGATCGGCTGCGTTGCATCGGTGCTCATGCCTTGCGCACCGCCCCGAAGATCCCGCTCTGGGGCGCATTCGGACCCCGCTTGACAGCCCCTTCCTGCAAGGCCTTGTTGCGCGCATCGACCTTCTCGCGCTGCTCCTGCTGCTCTGCTGTCGCCCCCGCCAGTCGCCGCTTGGCCGCCAGGTCTAGAAGTTCTCGGGGGTTCTCGTTCACGAAGCCTCCGGTCTGATCGGCGTGGGCTCGGGCGCTAGCGGCTCCTTGGCGGTGCAATAGATATGGCAGGGACCTCCGTAGAGCTGACGCGCACGGGCCGCTCCCGCCACCAGCTCCCGCACCCAAGTAGAACGCCCAGACTCCCCACGCATTTCGTCCAGATGCGTCAGTTCCTCCGGGCTGAGCTTTACGAGAAATGAAGCTGATAGATCTGCCATGCAGACGTTATACCTGAGAGGGAGGTTATACGTCAAGGGCTGGTTCAGGACGGCCCTCAGGAATTGTGATTCTGATGCTGGGTACCGAAGACTAGATATGTCGCGGGTCCCATCGCTCGCTCTCAGGGGGTGTAGGGGGGTCGAATTGCCTAAAACCCAATGAATACGGGGCTTTAGCCCAATTCCGGCTCGCCAGACACGAGGCAGGTGCGAGGATGAGCGGTGATCAATGGTGAATGAGGTAGACGGTGCGTGATAGCCCCATCTGTAGTGCCCTGAGGGCCTTCTCAGACAGATGGCAGCATGCGAGTGAGCTCGGCCCTGGCGCGTGTACCGGGACCCTCCTCATCACCGTCGTCCTGTGGTGTCTCTGTCCCGCGTGGTGTCTGCTGCCCCTCGGTCAGCACCGTGGTCAAGCGCGCCCTGCTCTCCTGCTTGACCTCTCCTTCCCACTCGTCGGGTACTACAGGTTGTTCTTGAATTGGGTCGCTCTGGGCAGGCTCGACTTGGCCTCCCTTTGCTGCGGCGTAGATCGCAGCGGCCTCGTTGTTCCTCGCCACGCTCTCGCCCTCCGGGGCTCCGGTGCTGGGTCTGCCTGGTTGCGGGGCACGAAGCCCGTAAGCGGGCAATGCAGCCACCTCTCGCGCCATGCGGGCCAGCCTTGTGGTCTCCAAGGTGTCGATCTCCTTGGGCTTGCGGCGGGCTTGGTCTACGAGGTATTTCGTCTTGCGGTCTGCGATCTCAACAAGGCGTTGGCGGATCGCCTCATTGGCATCCGCCGGAGGCTTGTTGACGAGCTCTGAGGCCATCGTTTTGTGGCTCTTGGCCAATGCCTTGCGGGCTAGGGAGTAGATCGTGTTGGGCGGCATCGAAAAGGGCTCCATCTCGGCCCCTGTTGGGCTCTCCAGCTCGCCTTTAGCTGCGAGGTTTGCGATCGCCTTGCCTGTGAAACGGCGTACGTTCTTGGCGAAGATCACCGCCTCTTTCTGCTCATCTGTGTACTTGCGTTCTCCCCAGCCCATGTTTGCGGGATTGTGCCTTGCTGCGCGGCGTGCTGCGAGCAAACGCTTGACGAGCTGCCCAATCCCGTGTACAGTCGAGTACATGAGTAGACAGATAAACCTAGCCATTGACGATGATCTATGGCCACTAATCGAGAAGCGGCGCGGGCTCGTACCGCGCGTTCGCTGGATCAACGCAGTCCTTCGCCAGCACTTCCTAGACAGGGGCTCCGCTGACGAGGCTGTCGCCCCTACACACGAGGAGAAGGTGTAATGAGCAACGAAACCCAGCCCTTCGACAACGCCAAGGTCGCCAGGGGCTTCATCGTGCTGGAATGTGACGGCACGCGCTGGCTGGTGCACGGGACCTCTCGATATGCCGGATCCCCACGATATGGCCCTCGCACGCCCGGGCTCGCGGTGCGCCCGATTCAAGGCGGGCGCGCTCGCGTACTGGCCTGTCAACGCTTTACGCACATGATCGAGGAGAAGGTGTAATGAGCGAGCTGAGGCAAAAAGCGCCGGTGGCAAGCTTTTGCAAAGTCTGCGGCTGGCAAGGTCCTACACGTCATTCCCGCCCCCTAGCGACCTGGGATGCGCAAATCCACGCCCTCACGCACTACACCCGCGAGCTGGAAGAAGCCGAGTCCTCGCAGACCCGCTCGGAGTTGCATCTCGTAGGCGAGGCGGAAATGTTGGATGTGCTGTACGTAGAGGCGGGGCTGGAGGCGTTCGAAGTGCTGTTGGAGCGGGAGGCGGGGCTATGAGCGGGATTAGAACTTGGACGCTGGAAGGCATGATGAGGCCGGGCTGCCTTGTGGTGATCCGGGAACCGAATGCCCCGCCATCAAGCGACCACGAGCGGACAGCAGTCATCGAGCTTGAGCCCATCCTGGACATGCTTGAAACGTGGGTCGCGGACTCTCCCGATTCCCAGCTATGGCTGGAAGAATGCGGCAACGAGAATGAGAAAGCCTCCGTAGCCCTTCTAGCTCGCTACAGGCCACCTAACCCCTAGCCAAGCACTCAATTCCTGCGAGAGAGCGGTTTACGTGGCTCTGGCGGGACGATAAGGAGCAGCAGTGGACGAAACCAAGGCCGAGATCACGCAGTTTGGCTTCCGCTTCGGCTCGATGCTGGTCGAGCGGGCTACTTCGCTGCTCGATGGCCGAGCCGTCGTCACGATCCGTACAGATAGCGGACGATCAATCAATATCTACGCTTCTCGAACAGGACGCAGCTTGCGTGTCTTCGAGAATCAGAAGGAGCTGGAACCATGACCCGCCCTCGCATCCGTCCTTCGGAGGTACGACAGGCTCAGCGGCTCACACGGGAGCGGGCTATCGAGCTGGACGAGGCGCAGATAGGCAAGCTCGCGGGTGCTCATGCGTTCCCGCTAGCGGACTACTTGGAGCGGCTTCGCATCGACGCTCAGGGCGAGTTCGAGACCGCTCTTGCTGCCGTGCGGGATGGAGCACAGATCAAAGTCGAAGCTGGCTCCGACCGCCAAACCCTTGAGCGCCTAGACCACAACCTTGATGACCTGCGATCAGCGGATGAAGAAAGTGAGGAGCGATGAGCACGAAGCCAACCGGCCCACGAGGCTGGATTGAGAACAGATTCCAAATCCTGGAGGAGCGTCTAGCCCGCCTGGAGGAAGGGGAGCTAGAACAAGCGGAGATCGAATCGCTTGAGCATTCACTGGAGGACGAGGGCTTTACCGTAGGGCGTTTTCGCAGCCTGCTCGCCCGTTATGACCCCAGAACTCCGATCCGCTTTGAGGTCGAGGGCAACGAATTCACAGAGTGCGCCGTCTGGACAAGCCATCGCACAAACGCCCAACTCAGCACTCCGCTGCACCAAGTGTCAGACACCGCCTGCTTGCTGCGCTTGGAGCCAAAGGCATGACCCGCGACCTAGCCGCAACCGCAAGGCGGGGCACATACGAAGTCCATATCTCCGTCGAGCACTACCCACGCCACAACGAGGACTACGCAGAGAAGCTGAGCACGGCCGACAAGCTCGTAGACACGGGCGATCCCAAGCAGATGGTGGCGGACACGCTGCGTCGCTTTGCGGCTGAAATCGCCCCTACAAACAACGAGACGCGCTCAGAAGAGGGCATCTACGCGGCGCTGAGCCGCATCCGTTATCGCCTGCTGTTGCCCGATGCGTATGGCGAAAGCACCCGCGTAATCCTCCTGGCGCTGTTGGAGTCGGTCCTGGCAGAGCTGAGAATGCAAACGCTTGAGGAGATGCACAATGGATGATCTAGCGGCTTTCGCAGCAGTAGCCCTCTGGCTGGGCCTGATTCAGCTAGCGGCACATGCAGAGCGTCTTGTGCGGCCTCTGAGGCGGCAGGAGGCTTGGCGGGTGCTGATGGCGGGCATGGTGGGATTGGCCGCTACGTTCGAGAGAAGGGACCGGTAATGGACCTGAACGAGATCCACGCACATCTACAGACCGCGTTGCATGAGGACTGCGAGGACGCCAAAGCAAGCGCAGAGTCAATCCGCACCTACGCCCTGGCAGCAATCGCTCTAGAGCTGCGCGACGCATCCGGCTCATTGCCTCGCTGCGTTAGCGCCACAGGCGGGCATAGGTGGAACATGCCCGATGATCAAGGCCTCCAGGTCTGCCGCACTTGCGCGCTCGTGCGGCCTGTGGAAACCAATACCAAACACCTGCCCTACGAAGTCTTTCACTTTGGAGATCTTGGGCCTCGCCCCGGATCATCACTGCTCGCAGGCCTGGAGACACACGGTAAGCAGGAGCGGGAAGGGAACCGATGACGATCTCCTTGCGCTTTCAATGCGATCACGAGAGCTGCCGCGCGACCAGCGAGCTAGCGGTCGGAGAAGACAGCAGAGGCGACTACGAAGATGAGGACGGAGGCGAAAGCTTCTACGTGGACACGATGAGGACCAAAGGACCCAAGGGCTGGTACATCGCCCGGGGCATCGACCTTTGCACGGCCCACGCCCCTAAGACACCGTGACGTACGCCGTGCGGGTCTTGTAGGAGCCCAGATACTGCTCCGTGACGCGCACTTCCACCGTTTCGGTGGGCAGCCCTGGTTTGGAGGGCGGAAGCGTGAACGTCACTGACGTAGCATTGCCGGGGATTTCGGGCGGGACTCGAATCCAATCTTCCCCCGCTACGCCTGGGGATTCCATACGCCGGACCTCCAGCACATAGCTGGGGGCCGGTTTCGCCGGTTTGGCCCACGTCGCGGTCAGTTTGCCGCCTACCGCTGTTTTTTCCGCTCCGCCTTCGATCGCCGGACGTTCGGTTTTGAAGATCTCGATGACGCGGACCAGGTACTGACCGGCAGCTAGAGCTCCGCTCGTGAAGGTCAGCGGTTCGGTGACTTTGATTTTCTGGCGGGGCACTTTCGTCGGACCTTCTACGATCGCGACTTCCCAGCGTTCGGTTTCCCGCCACTTGGGAAGCACCCCCACAGGGCCGATGACAGGCAGCCACGCCACCGTGACGGCTTTCGCTGCCACGCTGACCTGCAACGTCGGCGTCGGCAGGGTCCCAGGCAG
>Ga0179589_10000027_pt1 | contig 16034 bp, 10 predicted proteins | sample CZOMad2_1_08_16f_FD_182923 | JGI IMG/M metagenome (GOLD analysis project Ga0179589, IMG submission 182923) | Vadose zone soil fungal communities from Angelo Coast Range Reserve, California, USA - CZOMad2_1_08_16fungal | ecosystem: Environmental > Terrestrial > Soil > Vadose zone | place: USA... | reverse complement strand
TTCGGCGCTGCCGAATCTGACACTGAGCATCGCTGGATGCATACAGGGTCTTACTACCTTTCAATATCAACTTTTAACATCTATTATAAGTCGGTAGTAGTGCCCCATATGTATGCAGAGACCCCTCAGTGTCGGATTCGGCGGCGTCGAATCTGCAGTACTACAGATTTGGCGCTGCCGAATCTGACACTGATTATCGCTGGATGCACACTAGGCCTTACTATCATTCAATAACAACTTTTAACATCTATTATAAGTCAGTAGTAGTGCCCCATATGTATGCAAAGAACCCTGAGTGTCAGATTCGGCGGCGCCGAATCTGAATACAGGGTCTTACTATCATTCAATATCAACTTTTCAAATCTATTATAAGTCAGTAGTAGTGCCCCATATGTATGCAGAGACCCCTCCATGTCAGATTCGGCGCTGCCGAATCTGACATTGGGCATCGATGGATGCACACGAGGCCTCAATCCCGACTTTGAACACGTATTATAAGTCGGTAGCATGTCTCATACGTATTCAGAGACCATTGAATCTTAAGTTGGAAATGGCTCCTGACTATAAGGTACCATTATAGGCCTGCAACGATGCCTCAGGTCATATTTAGTTTAGCTATAATACCATGTTCTGCAGCCCTGCGTCTGATATCCCTATCCTAATTCATTAGCTATAAATACCATGCTCTGCAGCCCTGCATCTGATATCCTTATTCTAATTCACAGAGGCGTTCTTACATGTCAAATATGAGGCATTCGATCACGAGGTGATTTTCAATACATACCGAAGGTAATGAAGCAGAATAGACATTATACGGCAAACAAATTCAGTGTATCCTAGTTACGATACCCATCCCATAAGCGGCGCATATCCATATACCAATTTCATCCAGAATTCCTAACATCATCCCTATCCGGTACGTCCCATATCTACATTCATCGTCATATTCACTATACTCTTGCGCATATCATGAATATCATCATCTTCAGTATCATACCCTATCCTTCTTTTGATCGTTCTGATCGAGGCGGTCGGCCTCCTCACCATCGACCTGGCACGTTCGGTGGCTGCCATCTAACAGTTGTGTTATCTTTAACGTCGTCATTCATACTATAGGTTTCGTATCAAACATACCTCTGTGAATGATCCAGACAACAGTGCCAGTGATCGCAAATTGATAACCACCTTGGTACGCCCTCTCTTAATCGGTACTCCGGTAAGTGTGATCTGCGCCTCGACTATGTCGCCAACTCTAAACTGTATCGGGTCGACTTTTGTGAATCTAATGATTTATTATGTAAACATTTAACATTTAAAATCCTCAGTCTCATCGTGTCCTCACCTTATCATGTCGTCCGTTGAATCTTCGGTGGCCGTGTAATATTTAACCATGTTATCGATGCCATGGAAGTGCTTGTCGTCTGACATGGATGCCAGAATGCCTTTGGGGTCTATCGTGAGGTCGAATGGTACTGCTGGGCCCATTGGATCATCCTTGCGTGATGTAAAATAACGGGTGCCAACATCTAAAGCTGAGTGTTCTAGAAAGAAGCTATGCGTGAACTGGTCCATCGTTCCTTCAGGGACTTGACGAGAGATTATCTGGCTCAAGCGCCGAATATTCTCAATGGATGATTCAAATCCGGGTGTTCCCAGTCCTGTAATCTTGACGCTCTGTCTGATAAATGGTTGGGTTTTCTTCTCAGGCCTGGGTTCAATATTTAATATCACAGTTAATACACACGCATCATGATAAGTCCTTTCCCTCACCTTGCAATAACTGGTGGCAACTCCGACTGAGCAATCACCCCTTGCAATCGTACCACCAGTTCCTCGTTTTCAGTTTGATCTTCTTTGGAAAAGGTTAGAATCCACCCTGGTGGGTTGGTATTGAAGACTGGCTTGACAACAGCGAACTGGATGTACGCAAGTCAGTTTCTAGTCTGAATAGGTTGTCTATTATTTCCCCACATCGTCCAAAGTCGTTAGATAACTTCTGTCTTGTTTGGACTTGTCGTTAGCCAGGCCATTCAATGCTGCTTCTGCTTCGACCATCATCTTGTTAACATCCATTATATTACAAGAACGTTCAATTTCAGAGACTTGCCTGCGCCCTTAAAGTCGTAGTGTGCATCCATACTTGCAAGTGTTCTGGGTGGGTAGCTTCGGTATCGAGATGAGATATAGATTTTTAGGGATTCTGAATATCGCTGAGGGTTATTTTTATTTTCTTATGCCTCGTCTCCTATCCTGGAAATCGTGGCCACTCAATCGGAAGTTCAAGTCGCCGTGTATGCTCGCAGCTACGGTCCGTGTTTTTAATGCTGTTTGTGGTTTGGCACAGATTGTTTATTGCTGTATATGGGCAAGGCTCGGATCTCGAAAACGTCAAATACCTGCCACATGACAGCAGCATGTGACATAAAACTATCCTCCCTAACCTAATTTGGATGTGTATATCTTTATATTTTTCTTTCATTTCATACCCGTATAATCTCATATACCTCAGCCTTTATTTTTGATGGAGTTACATGTTAATGTGGTTTGATTTCGTGTCATCACATATTCTATCTCGCTTTTAAAACTGCCGCTTCATGCACTCTGGTATTCCACCTTTCAAACTGAGTCTCGTGGTAACCTATGCAAGCCCCGCATCGTGTCGTGTCCATATCTTTTTTTTTTTTTTTTACTGAATTCACTCTATTCTCTTTTAGATATCATCGGACAATGTTCCGTTTCATAAAGTTTGGCCTTCCATTTTTAAAACCAAGTTTTGGGGTGAATATGCAAGCCCCATATATTTTCCTGTCCGTATCTTCATTTTGAGATCGTCGGGCAACGTGTCCCTTATGTACTTCAGCCTTCTAAATTCCCTTTTCCTGAGCTCTAAGATAACACTTTCTGACTTCATGGAAGGTCCTTATGACACAATCTATTCGCTTCGAGAGATTTGCGTTTTCGGACAACGTGCCGCTTCATGCACTTTGGCCTTCCGGGTTTTCAATTTGAGTTTTTGGGTAACATATGCAAGTACCACATCGTGTTACATCCGTATCAAACATTATATTAAACATTTTTAGATCGCCGTGCAGTGTACCCCTCATGTACCTCGGCCTTCGATTTTGTTTTTAAATTAAACTTCTTTTACTGAATTCTGGGGTGGTTTGACTTTGTGATTTTGAGATCGCCGGGCAGTGTACTCCTCATGTACCTCGGCCTTCGATTAATTTTTTTTCACGGAGTTCTGAGGTGGTTAGACTTCGTTTCAGGTCCTTGCTATTACTACATACTCTGTTCGTTTTTTGGAGATTGTCGGACAACGTACCGTGTCGTGCACTTCGGCATTCCATCTTTTGACTGATTTTTGGGGTAAACATCGTGTAGGGTCCTCGACATGTACCCTGTTAAATTTTACACATCATTGGGGTGGACCTGTTACATACATTCGATATCCTATATATACTGCCTAATAGTGCTCAAGTTCACACAACAACCACATCCCGTGTGTTCTTCTGGATATTCTTCATCGGTTCCTTCAACAAATCAGACATATCTCTCCCTCCGTTTGATTACTGTTTTAAAACATGCCTCCTAAAAAGAATTCTACCGCTTCCAAATCCAAAGCCAGTACCAATACTCCGTGCGTCGTCTAAAATTCTATTTATGCATCATTTCTTATTTTATATTTCAAGACGACCTCGTGGTCGTCCGCCTGGAAAGAAGGCGGTAAAATCTGCTGAGTTCATAGACGATCAGGCCGAAGATATGTAAGTGTCATATATCGTTTGTTTTATACTTGTGCGACTTATTTTCCAAATTAAAAAGCGCTGAGGATTCCGACAATGACATGAAGAGTATAAAAGGTGCCTTCAGGTAATTTACCATACCGTCTTTGCTACCATTGCTCCTCGACTGATAAATTTCTTTTCAAGCGCCTCGTCTCGTCCTGGTTCAGTATCTAAGGTAATGCGGTCTGAACCGGCGGTTTACGACTCTGATGATGCGTGGGTTTATATTCACCCTTATCCCCCGGTCATATCCGTTACTTATACCGTGTTTTGTCGAAACAGTGTCAACGTTTCCGACGACGACATGAAAAGCGTCAAAAGCATGTCCAGGTCTTTTTTCTTTCTTTCTGATTTTTTTTGTGTGCGTTGTGCTTACATTGTTTTATTTTATAATACTAGCACTACCCGTCCCCGTCCACGTCCAGCATATAAGGGTAAACCATCTAAGGAACAGGCAGCTTACAACTCCGATGATGCGTGGGTTTATATTTACTCTTCCTATCTCTCGGTTGTATCTCTTGATTACGTCGCGTCTGTTGAAATAGTGTCGACATCTCCGACGACGATATAAAAAGCGCCAAACGCATGTCCAGGTCATCTTTTTCTCTGTTTTATTTTGTGCGCGTTGCACTCACACAGTTCTATTCTAGCACCACCCGTTCACGTGCAGCATCTAAGGAGAAACCGTTGAAATCCCCTCCCAGCCGTGGACGGAAGGATGATACGTGAGTCAAATTTGATTCTTATGAAAAGTCTTTTATGAACAACCTTACATTAGGATTGATATATCGAGTGAGGACGACGCCAAAAGTGTTGTCAGCGTCAAGAGTACCAAAAGGCGAGTTATTATCCTGTTGTTATGACACGCTTCATGGTGCTGATAGCACCTTTTATTCAGCGCTATGTCCATCGACGATGAAGAATTTCCGCACACTCCTCCTCGAAGAGGGTATGTATCATCTTGTTTTAAATACGCACATTTTCACGTTTGCATCAATAGACGCATAACTGTTCCTAAGACTCCTGTGTCGTCTCGTACCCCTTCGAGGTATTTATATATGTTTGATATAATTCAAGTATTTGATTCTCAAATTTCCTTTAGGAAACGTTCAGCTTCTGAGATGACTTCTATATCTGATGAAGATAGCGTAGAGTGAGTGTGTCGCCTATGGGTGGTTTCTTTCATATTCATAGTCGTGTTGCTTTCAGGATGCTTCCAAGTCCAAAAAAAAGAAATTCCAGCGTTCCAAAGGTTCGTTTTGAATCTAAGCCTCTTAAAAGTGCCTTGAAGAAGCCTGAGGTTGGTATCCCTGTGTAAGTGCATTTGCCTTTGTGTCATGAATGTAATAATGATTGGTCAAACAGGAAATCGAAATATCGGTTCGACGAGGAAGATGATGTATTCAGGTAATATTCATTCATTTATACTATGTTAACTTCTGCTGATTTTATTACGTGTTTATAGCACTCCGTCAAAACGTAATATTTCCTCTAACGATAAGGCCATAGTCCTCGATTCGGATGATGACAACGACGGTGAAGATAACCGCACTCCCATTAAAAATACGGTGTCTCCATCGAAGATCAGAAATATCACTGAACGCAGCAGCAATGACGACATGACCTCCAGATATAAGATGCCTGGAAAGCGTGTTTCCAGTTCAAAGTCTGGAATGGAACTCGGAAGCGATGATGAAGATCTCTTGTCCCCATTTGAGGATGCTAAACCTCGTCATTCGATCAAAAGGCGAGTTCTATCATTCGATGTTTTGACATATTTTAATCGTGTATCTTATATTTTTTATTCCAACAGCACTGCGAAAGTCAATCAGGATGATGAGCAAGACGACTCTGAAACTGTCTTCTTGGCTGATCAAGCTACTAGGTCATCCATCCTTCCGTTTCATTATATTTTGAAGATTTCGTATACTCATTTATCTATTTAGTGAGGCTTCTCCTCGAGAGGATGAAAGCGACACCGGCAGGAGGGACAAAATGCTGAAGAAGACATATAAGGGTCTTGTCAATCTGAGGTGAAGTCATATATTGCGACGATAATTAATTAATATCTGACAGTTCACCATGTAGGCAATCCTGCATGATATCCTGGTCTAACAAGCCGGCTGCTTTGCCTTGTTACACTGGAATTGTTTGCGATGTCCCTAAAGTCAACAAAGAGTGTGTCTTTGCATTTTCCTTTTCGATTCTTTACAGCTAATCTTTCACATAGTCTCATGATGCAGGCAGTTATATTTTCGAGCAATGGAAGCTACCACAACCTGTCTCGCATCGATCCCGCGACAATATCCACCGGTGTCGGAAGTTCAACCTATTTCCATGCTGTCGGAGGAGGCACTCCCTACATGTTTACCTCCCTCGTTTTAGTCAATTCTTGTTATCTGGACGAGCCAAGAACGTCGGCTGCCGGTAAAACACAAAAGGTTATCGAAGGCGCTTGCATAGAAGGCGAATGGGAAAGATTGGTTGGATGCATCGGTCAGATCATCCATGCCAGAGAGTTCAAAGGTCAAATTCAAGCTGGAAATGTATCATTCACTACTGCATTCGCATCGGCCGGAAATTGTGCGTTTATCATTTTCTTTCTTCTTTATATTACACTTATAAAATTGTTTCTGTTCATCCAGCATCTTCCCCTTCTACCTCTGCCATTGGCCGTCGTGTTGGGACCGCCAGTTCCTTTTCGCGTGGTCCCAGTGGTTATAGCGGTTCCGGTGTTCTGGGTTGCTATGACGTAGGTAAGTCTTGCTTTTATATTTGTAATACCTTTTCCCTTAGGCATAAGCTGATAATCGACGAAAGTCCCCATTTATGATGCCAGGACCAAAAAAGATTTCCTCAAGTTGCTCACCGATCTCGATAGCATGCCCCGTTATGGCCGGGAACTTCCAAATGGTTCGGTTGCTGTTGTTGCATACACCGTCAATACTTGGGGTGGTCCTCCTCTGGTAAATGTCTCATTCAACGTAAAGTGGGTCATGCTCCTTGGTCTTCCAAATACCTAATAGACTTGGCTCGCATCGCTCCTTCATCCACCATCCCCGATCCAGTAGTATTGCACCATTTATGATTATGCCTTATGCCACATTATGTCCTCAAATTCGTATGAACCATGCTATTTTTACCTATGCTACCATTACAAGGGTTCGTAGAGCTATACATCGTTTCTGGGAGCCAATTGTTGTGGGACATCTCAGTGCATGATTCAGCGGCGTCGATTCCACCTCTGTAGACAGTTACGTACCGTTTACATTTAACGGTATCTCAATGTGTGTCGTGTCAATTTCCACGGCGCGAAATCTTCATAAGATGTCTCAACGCGAGGTCCCAATGATTTTTAAAGTTCCCATTTAAGCATAATATAACATTCTTTAATCTTTTAAAGCATTTATTTAATGTAAGATCAGGTATCGCCGAATATGCCGAATATATATATATGTGTAACGTCCGGTGTGAAGCCATATTTAGCGGCATAGTATCTGCCAAATCTATCCCTACACATGGATTATTGAATGGTCAGTTACTGGATATAATAGATCGAGTGCGTAAAACAATGTGATCCACTCAGCTGCGTCATTTATATATTATCCAACAGCATTCCATCAGATAATGTCAACGCACTGTACATCACCCGTAGAGAATAATACGGAAATATAAAAACCAACACACCCACAGGTGTATTGAATAATTCTCAATAGGGCCTGCAGGTAATACTTTACGATATGTGCCGCGATAAAGGGTGGAACATTGCAACCAATGGATAGTTTATAACATATTTATATCACAATATGTCGGGTGCGAATATTGTGGGGAATAATCAAGGTGAAGGCTGAATACCTGTACTACAAATTCGACGCTGCCGAATCTTTATATGCGTGCAACAATCTTAATTCACAGTGGCATTTTTATTTGCACACCACACATTCAAATTTGAATCTATAGCCCTAATATGCCTACTTACTGGTGATGATAGCTGCGTTGACAGTCTTTCTTTTCTCTGCGTCTGCTAATGTACATCAATCTACTAAATACGGAAACCTTTGATCTAGGAACAGATGGACCGATTGGGCCCTCGGTACCGAACTTCCACGTGTCACCCAACTCCCATTGAGTCGTCAACGCCTTTTTTTTTTTTTTTTTCCCCCTTCCTTCCCCCCACTATGATATCCCGTCTTTCTGTCAAAAGCATATGCGCCCTAGTTTCCCTCTTCGCCTTTAAGGCTTTCTTTCATAAGCACCCCTTGGATGACATTCTGTCTACATTTCGACTACCAAACTGCGTCCTAGAACCGGATGCGCACCACATCATAGAACCAGATGTGGGCAGCCTGAATTGCAACCAGACAGAAAAGGTTGTAGAATGGATCTCTTATGGACCCATGTGCAACAATGTATCATGGGAGCTCAATCGAGGTGGGATGACCATCCCACTATTTGCAGTCGGTGATCTTGGTCATACAATGTTTTATCTTGTTGATTATTCATTCACTGTCGAATATAACATTTGGAATTGCACTATATTACATTTAACTGATCATACAACATGTAACATTGACGAAGATATCAGAATTCGTGCTACAAAAGTTGCTTTAGATTGTGTGACATCCTTTTATCGGTTATGTGTTAGTAGTATCGTTGATGTCTCTTCCATCTTGACCACTTATATATTCAAAATTGTGTCCCTTTTTTTGAAATACAAATGGCCCCCGTATCTTAATACACTATATCTGTATACATCCTGTGGGTGTTTAGTGACCTGCATCACTGTACGTGAGCGTTCTATGCGAATACGATGTTCCTTGATGCGCGGAGTACTGAGGAGGCACGACTTTGCAAATTTAACGATTTGTTGCAAGCGCTTCACCGTGCTGTACCTTATAGCATATAACTGTCTTCATATAGGTATTTTCAAAAACCATATTCACGGCGTGACACCCAACGTGGATGGTCCTGTTGGCCGAGACCGTGCATTAGTATTAGGCATAAACAAAAACGGTCATGAAAAAGAAGAGCAATCCGATAAATCAACCACTTTTCACTTCCATGGGGGTGGAAAAGCTGTCGTGTTTTCATCTGATGAACTTCAGCCATATATATCTACTTATCTGCATGAGAAACAGTATCAGTTTCTTCGGTGCATCAAAAAAAAAGAGAAGCAGACTTTAGATATTATTGACGGCGACATGCTTTGTCGTGTGCCTCTTACTATTCTCGTCCCGAAACTGACATTAACATCTACAAAAGCACTTGCCAATTTACATGACATGTATATGCCTTCAAAAATTCTAGCGGTAAATGCACGGATATTGCTTGAAAACCACAAATGTGAAACTTGTCCAGATCTTCTTGCATTATTCAGACCATATAAAATAGCTTCCAGTGCTGAGCGTCAAAAAATTTGGTATGAGAAAAATAAAGAGAAACGTGCTGAGTACAATGAGCGTCGTTATCCAACATCTGAATATAGAGAGAACAACAAAACCTTATCGCAGAAACACTATTGGTCCAAGAAAAACGTGAACTTTCCACCAAGTCCACCGTCTTCAGGGCTATGTCAAAGGATTGTGTTGGACTTTTGTGCTGACACTTCTCCAGAGATTTTCGAAGAAGCTGGTTGTGCTGTTTGTGGGAAATTGACTCCTGTTTGTGAAATGGAAGAGCTTTCTGAAGTTGAAAATATCGGTTTGCTAAAGGTTGATGCAGTCACAAGAAAAGCCAGACACAAAAGCTCTGATCCTGTCAGAGAACTGAGAGGACCCATCTTAGCGCCTGGTTGCAGTAGAGTTTGTCCCATATGTGTCGAATCTCTAGATAATAATAAAATTCCAATTCTGGCTCTGGCAAATGGTATTTGGATCGGAGAGATACCAGATGAATTACAAAATCTGACATATGCAGAACAGTTATTGATTGCGAGGGTTCGCCATAATAGATGCATAGTCAAAGTTTCATCTGGAATGTCTAAGATGCGAGCAAATGCGATATCATTTTCAAACCCAATGCCTAAAATCTATAATGTTCTACCACCTCCTGTAGAGGAGATGGATGAAGTCCTGGCATTTATTTACACGGGTCCTTGCAAACCAACAAAAGCAGATTTTATACGAACACCATTCCTTGTGAGACGTTTAAAGGTGTTTAATGCTTTATGCTGGTTGAAACTTAATCATGTTGACTATTATGACTGCGAAATTTCGGACAAGAATTTAGCTTCGTATCCCGATGAAGGTCCTCTAGTTTTTGTGGACTATCATCCGTCGAGTTCAAATAAATTTCCAGAGTCAACAAGTGTACATGATATAGAAGAGGAGGATGGCACTACAGAAGGTCCTTGTCCATTTATTGTCCATGGCATTACAGGTGAAGAGCTTTCGACAAAGACCATGAAGACCATAAAGGCTATAGCGCTCCGACATTTAACAAGTGAAGGAAAAATACTCGCTATCGGACACGCTGAAACACCAGAATCAATCTATGGAAATCCCCAATTATTCCCATCTATGCTGCCTTGGCTGTTCCCATATGGCCTAGGAGGTATAGGACAAATTGAACACAAAAGGAAATTGTCCAACATGATGCATAAGAGACATCTGCTAATGTATTACGATAAACGGTTTCAGAAAGATCCACATTTTCCATTAATTGCTTTTAACCATGAACAGATGAAGGAAAGCACGACTGCTGGATATCTAACAGCTGAAAAAAGGTCATTTCGTGATATAACAGACAGGCTAATGAATGTTAATATGGAGGTTCTGTCAGACTTGACAAAACGAATGACAGAAGGAGAGAGAGTCAAGCCTGAAACTGATGAAGAAAAATTGTGCTTCAAACTAATCAATGACTTGGATCATGTTAATGGTCATGTGCCTGGGTCGATCACTCAGAAAAAATATATGAGAAATGAAATATGGTCATTGATCTCGTATTTTGGTGCACCATCATGGTTTATAACCTTTTCTCCTGCTGACAACATGCATCCGATCAGCTTGTATTTTGCTGACACCCAGGAGACATTTCGTCCAGAACTGAGACCTGAGAATGAGCGATACAGACTCATAGCTGAGAATCCAGTAGCTGGTGCTCGATTCTTTCATTTAATGGTAGTAATGTTTATCAAGCATGTCCTGGGAGTGAATCAAGAACACCCTGGATTATACGGCGAGACTGCTGCATACTATGCTACTGTTGAACAGCAAGGAAGACTGACTTTGCATCTTCACATGCTCCTTTGGATTCTGAACTCATTATCTCCACAAGAAATTAGAGATCGAATTATGGACCCAAATTCTGATTTTCAGAAGAAAATAGTAGAGTACTTAGAGAGTGTGCATGTAGGTGAATTTATGACAGGGACCATGGATGAAGTTAAAGAACAAGTTCAAGAAAATATGAAGACTCAAGAATATAGAGATCCCACACAGACTTTGCCTGATGCCCCCCCGGAACCTGCAGATTGCGACTGCAACAAATGTGAATCTTGTAAAAATACAGACAGTTGGTGGAAAGATTTCAAAAATACTGTGGATGATTTGATTCTGAGGTCAAATGTTCACAAGTGTCGCACTTCGATTCCAGCTGATGAGAAAAAACAAAAGAAGGAGCGAAGAGGTTGTATCAACAAACACGGAAACTGCAAGGCACGATTTCCCAGGAAGACATTCGATGAGACTGAAGTTGATTCCAATACTGGAGCCCTAAATATTAAAAAAGGTGAAAAGTGGATCAACACTCTGACTCCAATCGTGACGTTTCTTCTACGATGTAATTCAGATGTTACTAGCCTGTTATCTGGAACTGCGATCAAGGCCATTGTCGCTTACATATCAGACTATGTCACAAAGCCTGGTTTGAAAACTTACACTATCTTTGACACTATAATAAGTGTGTTTGATAAGAATTCCGAAATGCTGGGTGGTACACAGACAAGGAAAGACAAGGCCAGAAGGCTCATAACAAAAATTGTCAATGCTCTTACTGTCAAGCTGGAAATCGGTGGTCCCATGGCATCCCTATACCTTCTAGGGAATCCTGACCATTACACCAATCGGGATTTCGTTGTATTCTACTGGAAAAGTTACGTTGCAGAGGTTTTGAAAGCTTGGAAGGAAGATGGTGATGTACAGTCAGACAAAGTTGTTCTTCTAAAAGATGTTGATGGTGAATATATTGGATTATCAATGGTAGATGATTACATTTACAGGCCACACGAGCTGAGTGACAAGTCTTTGTATGAATGGATTCGGATATCCACGAGATTAAAACGCACCACAGCAGAACAGAAAAAGTTTCATACTCAAAAACATGAAATTGTGAAACCACCAGCCGTCTTCCAGGCTGAAGAAGACATGGATACAGATTTAGAAAGTGGTTCAGATGACTTAGAAGAATCTGATCAATTACCAAAGAAGGTGAAAATTCATGGGAAATATGCATTTTTGGAAAATCACCCACTTCATGAAACTCATCAAATCAATATATCCAAGTCCAAACTGGTGCCCAATTTTGCTGGAGGATCGCTACCTAGATGTGATAGAGGGGATAGAGAGTACTACTGTACAACAATGTTGACATTGTTCAAACCATGGAGACACGGAAAAAACCTCAAAGAAGACAACCAGTCTTGGGATGAAGCTTTCACGGATTACAAATTCACTCCACGTCAAACCGAGCTGATGAAATTATTCAATATACGGTATGAGTGCAATGATGCTAGAGACGATTATTCCAAGCTTCTGAAGCAGAATAATGCAACTGGTGGTGTTTTTCCTCACTGGTTTGGTTCAGATGACAATGATCACCTTGATGATGATAATTATGATGATGGTACTGATTATACGGTACATGAAGAATATGAAGCAGATCAATACACTTCCATTGGAAAAAAGGGTCTGCAAAGAATAGAGCAGATGGCTGAAATCCAGAAGATTGTAACTTCAGCTGGCTGGCTGGATCAGTGTCCCGATGGACCACCATCAATGGTCTTTGCCAAAATTGAACCTGAAGAACTACCACCTTCACAATGGGATGCAGCTGTTCAGGAAAAGCGTCAACAGGTCTTGGCTGAAAGAAATAAAGCACTCCCTGCACAGTGTGGGAAGCAATCTGGTAAAGACCCAAACCAAAATAACGTTCGAATTGTCGACAGATCATATCTACAGAAGAACTTCAAAGCTCTGTCAGAGGCAGCTCAAAAACTGATTGAAGATGTTGTTGAAAAATTTGAACTTACCTCTGAGCAAGAAAGGGCCTTCAGAATTATTGCAAATCATGCAGTTGCCCCTGGATCTGAGCAGCTAATCATGTATGTAGGTGGAATGGCAGGTACTGGAAAATCACAAGTAATAAAGGCTCTCATGGAATTTTTCAAATACAGAAATGAATCTCATAGATTCGTTGTTTTGGCACCCACAGGAACTGCAGCAGCTCTTCTGCGTGGCTCAACTTATCACTCATTTTTAGGAGTCCCTATCGATGGTCAAACAGCTTTGAGGAATGAGACCACAAATAATGCACAAGTCAAAACAAGGCTTGATGGTGTTGAATATATATTTCTAGATGAAGTATCTATGGTTTCATGTGATGATAATTACAAGATCAGCTCTCAACTTGCAAAGGCATTGAACGAATTTGGATTGCCATATGGTGGAGTAAATATGATATTCTCAGGGGACTTTGCTCAGTTGCCACCTGTATTTGGATCATCTCTTTATAGCGGTACTGTGGGCACACAGCTGATGTCACGAATGACTGTTCAAGGTCAAAAAGCAGCTATTGGAAAGGCACTCTGGCATCAAGTGACCACTGTTGTGATACTTAGAAAAAATATGAGACAAAGAACACAAACTGCAGAGGACGCTAAACTGAGAACTGCTCTTGAGAATATGAGATATGCTGCTTGCACTCCTGAAGATATCAAGTTCTTAAAAACTAGAATTGCAGGAAGACGTCCTGACCAGCCAAAACTTTCAGATAAAGAACTCAGAAATGTTTCTATAATCACTGCATTGAATTCTCAGAAAGACAGAATCAACGAACTTGGGAGTACACGATTTGCCATGGAGACAGGTCAGAGTTTAACACATTTTTATTCTATTGATAAGTTTGGAATTCCTCCTGACGTGGCAGAAAAGCGATTGAGAGGTAAAAAATCAAAGGCATCTGGAAAACATATGTCCAATGAAATAAGCCCCACTTTGCAAAAAATTATTTGGAATCTACCCCACTCTGCTACAAATCATTTTCCAGGCAAATTGTCCCTGTGTATCGGTATGCCTGTAATAATCAGAAATAATGATGCTACAGAGCTTTGCATTACTAAAGGGCAAGAGGGTCACGTCTTGGGATGGCAAACAGGCAGAGGTATACATGGACAACTTGTCCTAAACACCCTTTTCATCAAACTGGACAAACCTGCAAAAACAGTCAAAATCGATGGGCTTCCTGAAAATGTGGTTCCTATCACTAGAGGTTCAAAAAACATAGAGTGCACTTTTTCAAGTGATTTGAAAGAACATCTTCACAGAAGCCAAGTATGGGTATTGCCTAATTTCTCAATGACTGACTATACATCACAGGGGAAGACCAGACCCAAAAATTCAGTTGACCTGAGCAATTGCCGAAGCCATCAATCTTACTACACCTGTTTGTCGAGAAGTGCGACTGCAAGTGGAACTGTCATTGTGCAGTCGTTTTCCCCTCGACTCATCACATGTAGAGCTTCAGGTTATCTGAGACAGGAATTCCGTGAACTTGAGCTATTGGATGAGATTACAAAGCTAAGATACGAAGGAAAACTTCCAGATCACATTCAAGGAAACTTGAGAAACCCTTTGATCAGAGCATATCAGAAATGGAGGGGTACGAACTATGTACCTCCCCTAACTCATCCTGCTCTGAAATGGTCCATCAAAGATCCAATGCCCCTTCTGTCTGTGGTAACAGATGCACCCTGGCAAATAATCGACAAGAAAAAGGAAAAGGAAGTCAAGATTGAGGCTACAAGTATTCAGTCTGTATTTGTTCCAGCTAAAGGCAGTGTGCCTATCAAATCAGAACCAAAACGAAAAATTGAAGAAGCTGAAATTTTGAGTGTGAGTGTTAAGAAAACAAAGACAGCTCAAATGATAACAGACTCTTACTCGCCTTCCGGACTCATATGGGACGGTAATGACTACAGCTGTGCATATGATGCATTCCTTACAATATTATATGAAATCTGGTCAACCGACACAAAGGCTTGGACAAGACGATTCAAGAAAATCAACCAGCACCATCTCAAGTCACTGTCTGCATGTTTCAGAAAATATATGGATGGTCAGGCCAGCTTTGAAGCTGCCAGAGACGCTATCAGACATGAACTTCACTCTCAGAGTCCTGATGAATTTCCATATGGAACCAGAGGCACAAGTGTTTCAGCTCTAGTATCAAAAGTTCTTGCCCCTCACAATTCAGTGGCCTTCTCCAATCCTGAATGTACTAATTGTGAATATTCCGAATTATCCATTGATGACAGATTAGAATTCATGTTATACGCAAAAGAGGATGCACCAAAATCAACTTGTCATTGGCTTGGATCTTTAAAACATGAAACCCATGAAAGATGTCCCCAATGTTTTTCTGAAATGATGCAGCCTATTAGTTTCAAGACTGCCCCAAGTGTGTTAGTCTTTGAAATTAATACAAGGAATATTAAGGTTAGTAAAACCTTGAAATTCGAGCAAGAAGGTGAAATGGTAGTCCTAGATGTCAGAGGGTTGATATACCATGGGGATTTCCATTTTACATCTCGTATTATTGGTACTGATGGTATTGTATGGTACCATGACGGTATGACCACTGGGAGCAACTGTGAAAATGATGGATGTTTTGACAAGTTCTCTTCTAGCAATTTGTTGAATTGCAGAGGGAAAAAACTAATTTTAGTTATATATGCAAGAGTTTAATTATAAGGGGAAAATGTGAATGAACTGGTGTACTGGTGTGTGGTATTGGCTTTTATTGTGGAGTACCATTCAAATGGTTTATGAAAATTCTCCTGTTTTGAAGTTGAAAACAAAATAGGAAGAATAATGTATATATGAAGATGCCAACTGTGGAAACACCGATTTATTAATTCTGTTATTGTAAAAAAGAAACAATTAAAGCTGACGGGACTCGTACATGCCATGCGAAGCAATGGCCCACTCCCCAAGTTACTGTGAGTATGTAATCATGAGGGTGTCTGTG
>Ga0179589_10000025_pt1 | contig 19094 bp, 17 predicted proteins | sample CZOMad2_1_08_16f_FD_182923 | JGI IMG/M metagenome (GOLD analysis project Ga0179589, IMG submission 182923) | Vadose zone soil fungal communities from Angelo Coast Range Reserve, California, USA - CZOMad2_1_08_16fungal | ecosystem: Environmental > Terrestrial > Soil > Vadose zone | place: USA... | reverse complement strand
ATGATTGCCAGGCTTGTCACGATGCTGGTCGGCAATCACGTGATCGTCGGGACCATGCTGCTGCGCTTGTGCATGCTGCCCGGACTGGCGTTGCTGATCTGGGCGACACCCCGGGTGGCGCGGCATCTCGGTGCGAATGTGCCTACTGCGCTGTGGATCTGCGTGCTCAACCCGCTGGTGATCATCCACTTGATGGGTGGAGTGCACAACGAGATGTTGATGGTGGGCCTGATGGTCGCCGGCATCGCACTGACCTTTGAGCGCCATCATGTTGCGGGCATCACGCTGGTCGCCATCGGGGTCGCGGTGAAGGCCACGGCCGGAATCGCACTGCCGTTTCTGGTCTGGGTGTGGATGCGCCATCTGCGCGACCGACGCGGATACCGGCCGCTGCGCGCCTTTGCCGCGGCCGCCGCGACGTCGGTGCTGATCTTCGTCGCCGTGTTCGCGGTGTTATCCGCGATGGCCGGGGTGGGCCTCGGCTGGCTGACCGCGCTGGCCGGTTCGGTGAAGATCATCAACGCGCTGAGCATCCCGACGGCGACGGCGAACCTGGTTCATGCCATCGGAGGATTGTTCTTTCCGGTGAATTTCTATGCCGTGCTGCAGGTCACCCGCGCCGCCGGGATCGCGATCATCGCGGTGTCGCTGCCGCTGCTGTGGTGGCGATTCCGTCATGACGACCGCCAGGCGCTCACGGGCATCGCGTGGGCGATGCTCGTCGTGGTGTTATTCGCTCCCGCCGCGCTGCCCTGGTACTACTCCTGGCCGTTGGCGGTCGTGGCCCCACTTGCCCAGTCCCGCTCGGCGGTCGCGGCGATCGCCGGATTCTCCACCTGGATCATGGTCATCTTCAAACCCGATGGCGCCCATGGCATGTACTCGTGGCCCCACGTTTTGGTGGCGACGTCGGTTGCGTTGATCGCGTGGCACACGCTGAATCGAGCGCCAGCGCCAGAGCTAGTCGGCGACGCCGCCGAACTCGCCTGATCTGGCAGTCAATACGCCATGGCCTGCGCGCGGCGCAGCACTTCGCGAGCCTGGTGGGCGTGTAACGCGTCGACCGGGCGGGCGTTGCAGATGGCGTCGCGCGTTCCGTCCCGAGTCACGGTCAGCGACGGGTCGGGAGTGAACAGCCAGCGGACGATTTCAGTGTCGTGGTGGCCACCGTCGTGCAAAACCATCAACAACCCCGGCAAGCTTTTGACCACCTCGCCGGAGTTCGTGAAAAAGACACGCGGTATCACCACATCACCGGCGCGCCGCACGGCGACAAGATGGCCTTCCCGCAGCTGCTGGTGCACCTTGGTGACCGGCACGCCGAGCAACTCGGCGACACCGGGAAGATCGTAGATCGGTTCGTTGGGGTCCAAAACGTCGTCGCCGGCCGGAATCCTGCTCACCGACTCAGTGTAAGTCCGGTCATGCCGCTTAATTGGGCTCGCGGTGCAAAGAGGTTTCAGGCGCAATGCGCGGCGCCGCCTACGATTAAGCCCGTGACTGCACCGGCGGCGGACGATCCCCTTGAGGGCGCGTTGCTGGACGGGCGCTATCGCGTTGCGACCAAGATCGCCACCGGCGGTACGTCGACGGTGTATCGCGGCCTCGACATGCGTTTGGACCGACCGGTGGCGCTGAAGGTGATGGATTCCCGCTATGCCGGCGACCAGGAGTTCCTGACCCGCTTTCAGCTGGAGGCGCGCACGGTGGCCCGGCTCAAGGATCCCGGCCTGGTCGCGGTCTACGACCAGGGCCTGGACGCCCGGCACCCGTTCCTGGTGATGGAACTCATCGAGGGCGGCACGCTACGCGAGCTGCTGGCCGAGCGCGGTCCGATGCCGCCGCACGCGGTAGCAGCGGTGCTCCGCCCGGTACTGGGCGGTTTGGCCGCCGCGCACCGCGCCGGCCTGGTGCACCGCGATGTCAAACCCGAAAACGTGTTGATCTCCGACGAAGGCGAGGTCAAAATCGCCGACTTCGGGTTGGTACGCGCCGTTGCAGCGGCCGGGATCACTTCCACCAGCGTCATTCTCGGCACCGCCGCATACCTGTCGCCCGAACAAGTCCGAGACGGAAACGCCAGCCCGCGCAGCGATGTCTACGCCGTGGGGATCGTGGCCTACGAGCTGCTGACCGGGCAGACGCCGTTCTCAGGCGACTCGGCTTTGTCGGTCGCATATCAACGCCTGGACACCGATGTGCCGCCTCCGAGCACGGTGATCGACGGCGTCCCCACGCAATTCGACGAGCTGGTCACCCGCGCGACCGCGCGCGATCCCGCCGACCGCTACGCGGACGCGCAGGACATGGGCGCCGAATTGGACGCGGTCGTCCAGGAGTTGGCGCTGCCGGAATTTCGGGTGCCTGCGCCGCACAACTCGGCTCAGCACCGCTCGGCCGAGTTGTACCGCAGCCAGATCGACCTAGACCGCACCACCGACCAGCACCAGCCACCGGCCGGGCGGGCGCCGGTACACCATCCGACTCGTCAGCTGACCCGGGGACTCCAGGACTGGCCGGCCGAACCAGACGTCGACGACGCCGATGACGAATACCAAGAAGTATCAGGACAATTCGCCGGAATCGAGATGATCGAGTTTGCGCTCGCGCGTCAGCACGCCCGACGCATGGTGCTGATCTGGGTAGCGGTCGTGTTGTCGATCACCGGGATGGTTGCCGCCGCCGCATGGACCATCGGCAGTAATCTCAGCGGATTGCTCTAGCCGCCGTCGCGTCGAATCCGATTCAGTCGCGCAACATCTCGGCGACCAGGAACGCCAGCTCCAATGACTGCTGCGTGTTCAATCTTGGGTCGCACGCCGTTTCGTAGCGGCCGCTCAGATCGGTGTCCGAAATGTCTTGGGCGCCACCCAGACACTCGGTGACGTTCTCTCCGGTGATTTCGACGTGGATACCACCGGGGTAGGTACCTAGCGCCCGGTGCACCTCGAAGAAACCCTGGACCTCGTCGACAATGCGGTCGAAGTGCCTTGTCTTGTAGCCGTTGGACGACTCGTGAGTGTTGCCGTGCATGGGATCGCACTGCCAGATCACCTGATGACCGGTCGCCTGCACCTTCTCGATGATCGGCGGCAACAGGTCACGGACCTTGTTGTTGCCCAGCCGGCTCACCAACGTCAGCCGGCCCGGCTTGTTGTGCGGGTCGAGGCGCTCGACGTATTCGACGGCTTGCTCCGGTGTCGTCGCCGGTCCGATCTTGACGCCGATCGGGTTGGCGATCACCTCGGCGAACGCGATGTGCGCCCCGTCGAGTTGCCGGGTCCGGTCCCCGATCCAGAGGTAGTGCGCCGACAGGTCATACAGCTGCGGCTCGCCGTCCTCCTTGCCTGACAGCCGCAGCATGGCCCGCTCGTAATCGAGCACCAAAGCCTCATGGCTGGCATAGATTTCGGCGGTCTGCAGGTTGCGGTCGGCTACCCCGCAGGCGCTCATGAATGCCAGGCCCCGGTCGATTTCTGCAGCTAGCGCCTCGTAGCGCGCGCCGGCCGGCGAGGTCCGGACGAATTCCCGGTTCCAGTCGTGCATCAGGTGCAACGACGCCAGCCCCGACGTGGTCAAGGCGCGCACCAGGTTCATCGCCGCGCCCGCGTTGGCGTAAGCCCGCACCAGCCGCGACGGGTCGTGCTCGCGTGCCGCGGGGTCCGGGGCGAATCCGTTGACCATGTCGCCGCGGTAGGCGCGCAGGCCCAAGGCGTCGACGTCGGCCGAACGGGGCTTGGCGTACTGCCCGGCAATGCGGGCCACCTTGAGCACCGGCACGCTGGCGCCGTAGGTCAACACCACCGCCATCTGCAGCAAGGTACGGATATTGCCCTTGATGTGCGGCTCGGTGTTGTCGACGAAGGTCTCCGCACAGTCGCCGCCCTGCAACAGGAACGCCTCGCCCCTGGCGACCTGGGCCAACATGTCCTGCAGGCGCACGATCTCCGACGGCACCACCACCGGCGGCACACTTTCCAGCACCGTTCGCATCGGCTCGACTTGCTCGCGCGTCCAGCTGGGCTGCTGGGCGGCGGGCTTGGCCAGCGCGGCGTCCAGTCGGGCCCGCAGATCCGCCGGCAGCGGAGGCAGCGACGGCAGCTGCTCGATCGGTATGTCAACGGTCCAGTTCACCCGTCCATGGTAACCGGGCACCGCAGCCCCCTAATAAGGCCGCGCGATCAGGGCCAACCCAAACACGCTGGGCTAGCCCGCATCGCTATCCGCGGTGATCAAACGGTATCGCCGCAGCTGGTCTCGAGCGTCGACCAGCGCGTCGTGCGCATTCGGCGACCGGCGTGGCATCCGCGGGCGTCCGCGCTCCTCCCACAGCTGGCGCAGCTCGCGGGTGAATCGCGGTATCGGCGGCGGCAGATGGGTCATCGGGCCCCACAACTGGCACAGCGCCACGTGATCGTAGGCGCCGACCCAAGCCCACAGCTCGATCGGCTCGGAGCCGTCGATGTCGAAGAACGTCTCCAAGTCCGAGCGGATCCGGGCGCGGGGCCGCCACAGCTGCGAGGCCGGCGGCGGTAGTTTCGGCAGCACGTTGGCGCGCACCCAGCTTCCGGCCCGTTCGGGGTCGAATTCGGTCGAGACTGCGTAGTATTCGCGGCCGTCCTCGGCGACCACCCCGATCGAGATCAGGTCGATGGTGCGGCCGTCATCGATGAATTCCGTGTCGTAGAAATACCGCACGGCGTCAGCCTGCCGACGATGCAGGCCGCAGCGACCTGAGGAGAGGGGAGGCCATCAGACTGGAGCTCAGCCGCCGGTCACAAGACGCCGGCACCGCCGGCGAGCACGTCCGGCGCCGGCGCTGGATGGACTTCACGGTCCAGCTCTGCGTCGACCATGCGGTGGTCGGGGCGGCGCGGCGTACCGGCGATCGTGTACTGCAACCACAGCTTGGCCCGTACGACTGGGCGGCGCAGCGTCCGTTCGCGTTGCAGCGCACGGCCCATCTTGTCCAGCCGGCGCATGTAACGGTAGCGGGCCCACGGAGCCTGCGGGCGCGAGAGCCGGATCGCCCCGATGACCAGCAGTGGGACGAAAAACATGCCGATCAGGCCGGTCCACACCTTGCCCTTGAGCACAACCAGCACCGCCAGCGGGAACGTCAGCAACAGCGCGAAGACCACGCCGGCTCGTAACACCACCGAGTGAGTGGTGTCCTGCCACAGGCTGAGGAAGAACATCAGCGGATGCAATCCCAGGACCAGCAGTCCACCCACCGCGACCGCGGCGAAGACCGCGTCGACCGACGTCCGCCCGTCTTCCTCCCAGTAGACGTCGGACAGGTGCAGGATCAACGCGTACTCGTCGAGCACCAGCGCGGCGCCGATGCCGAAGACAATGGCCCCCGCGGTGTCTTCGGGTTCGTTCCCGGTGACGGACAAGGCCACCAGCGTCACGCCGGCGATCATCACCATCACGACTCCGACCACCACATGATGGATGTGCTTTGTCCCGATGTGAATGTTCCGTGGCTCCCACCACTTGGGCGGCCTGCCAGTCGCAGCGCGACGGCGGATCAGGCGTACGAACGTGCGCATCACGAAGAAGGTGAGGATAAAGGCGACCAGACAGCACAGCAGCGGTAGTCGACCGCGGCCGATGATGTCGTGTTCGAGCCATTGGAGCACTCTTGAAAAACTACGCCCACTTCGCACCAACGGCCGTCCGCGACACCGGCATGGACATCCACACCGATAGGCTGTTTACCGACATGAGTAGATGGCGCTCGCCCGACGCGGGCAGTTGGCGCGGGCGGGTAGCCATGGCGCAGCCGAGTATCTGGCGAAATGCCGGGTGGTGGCTGCTTCAGGCGCTCGCCCTTGCGGCAGTCGGCTACGCCGTGTGGCGGCTCATCGGGCGCACCCCTTACCGCATCGACATCGATGTTTACCGCATGGGCGGTCAAGCATGGCTGGATGGCCGTCCGCTCTACAGCGGCGATGCCAAGTTCAGCACGCCGATCGGCTTGAACCTGCCGTTCACCTATCCCCCGCTGGCCGCCATCGTGTTCTGCCCTTTTGCCTGGTTGGGGATGCCGGCCGCCAGTGTGGCGATCACGCTGATCACGATGGCGCTGCTGCTTGTCTCGACGCTGATCGTGCTGATTCGACTCGACGTGTGGAACACCACACGCGTGGTGCCGGGGCCGGCTTGGCTGCGTCGCTGGTGGATAACCGCGCTCATCGTGGCCGCGGCGGCGATCTGGCTGGAGCCCATCAAGTCGAATTTCGCCTTCGGACAGATCAACGTCGTGCTGATGACGCTGGTGATCGCCGACTGCGTGCCGCGACGCACCCCGTGGCCACGCGGGCTGCTGCTGGGGCTGGGCATCGCGCTCAAACTCACTCCTGCGGTGTTCCTGCTGTATTTCCTGCTGCGCCGCGACCGGCGCGCCGTGTTGACCTCCCTGGCGTCCTTTGCGGCGGCGACCCTGGCCGGGTTCGTGCTGGCCTGGCGGGACTCATGGGAGTACTGGACCGACACCGTCCGCAACACCGATCGGATCGGCTCGGCGAGTTTGAACACCAACCAGAACGTGGCAGGCACGCTGGCGCGGTTGGGCCTCGGCGAGCACGAACGTTTCCTGCCGTGGGTGGCCGCCTGCTTGCTCGTGCTGGCGCTAACGGTGTGGGCGGCGCGCCGGGTGCTGCGCGCCGGAGAGCCGACCTTGGCGGTGATCTGTGTCGCGCTGTTCGGGCTGGTGGTTTCGCCGGTGTCTTGGTCGCACCACTGGGTGTGGATGCTGCCGACGGTGTTGGTGACGGCAGTGCTGGCCTGGCGGCGGCGAAACGCCGCGCTGGCCTTGGTCAGCGCCGCCGGGGTGGCCCTGATGGTGTGGACGCCGATCGACCTGCTCCCCAAGCACCACGAGGTGACCGCCGCGTGGTGGCGTCAGCTCGTGGGGGTGTCCTACCTGTGGTGGGCGCTGGCGACCATCGTCACGGCAGGGGCCGCGGTCGCTGTCACCGCCGCCACCGTCACTGCGCCACGGGCATCGACCGCGCCAACGCCGGTTTCCGCCGTCAGCTGATGAGGGCGGCGTTCCGCTAACCTGCCGCCGTCTGCGGGATCCGAGAAGACGACTGCCTCGCCGACGATCCGGACCCGTTGCCGCCCTTGACGGTGGCGGCGTAGATGTCGACGTATTCCTGGCCGGAAAGGCCCATCAGCTCGTAGATCACCTCGTCGATGACGGCGCGTTCGATGAAGCGGTTGCCCGCCAGCCCGTCGAATCGGGAGAAGTCCATAGGCTTGCCGAATCTCACGGTGACCCGCCCAAATCGCAACATCGTTGTGCCCGGCGGATTCACGACGTTGGTGCCGATCATCGCAACCGGGATCACCGGGACCCCGGTCTCCAGCGCCAGACGAGCCAACCCCGTCTTGCCTTTGTACAGTCGGCCGTCGGGCGAACGGGTGCCCTCCGGATACATGCCGAGCAACTTGCCCTCGCGCAACACCCGCTCGGCGGTGTCCAGTGCGGCCTGAGCTGTGTCGGCGTTACTCCGATCGATCGGCACCTGGCCGACGGCGGTGAAGAACCAGCGGCTGAGCCAACCCTTTAGACCGGTCCCGGTGAAGTATTCAGACTTCGCCAAGAACGTGATCCTGCGCCTTACTACCAACGGCAAGTAGAAGCTGTCCATGACCGCCAGGTGATTGCTGGCCAGGATCACCGGGCCGGACTGCGGGACATTTTCCAGTCCTTCGACTTTCGGCCGACCAAGGATGGCAAGCAACGGGCCAAGGAGGATGTACTTCAAAAGCCAGTACCACATGGAGCCTCCGACTCACCCGCGCCGACAGTGTTCTGCGCCAAGAGTACCGATCTAGTGTGTACCGGACCACATCGCGCTTACGACATGCTTACTCCTCGACGCTGAGCCGGCTGTTGTTATCAGCGCACGTCTACTCGTCCACGGTGACGCTGATGGGCTGATAGCGGCTCGTCGGGCCGGCGTCGTCTGCTGTCTCGACACTCACACCACCGCCCGGCGGCCCGTCCGGCGGCGTCGCCGGCCGGTCGACTTGCTCGACAATGGCCCGAATCACCGCCAACAGCGCGACGCTGTGCTCGGCGATGACGGTCAGCAGCGGATGTTCCTCCCCGGTCACCACCGCGGCCAGCGCGCATACCGGGCACCACACCTGCTGGCACTTGCCGGTGCCGGCGCCTTCGCCAACCGCCCGCGATGCCGCCAAGCGGATCGCGGGGTCGATCTGGTCGAGAATTTTCTGTGCGAGTTTGCGCAACTCCGGACCGATGTCGGGGTGGACGCCAGTCATGCGGGCCACACCTCCGGATTAGGTTGAAAACGCACCGTCAATTCGCTACCTCGAAGATGCGCGTCCAGCACCGTGCATCGCCGCAGGACGGACGCCAATCGAACTCTGCGTCGCATCCCGCCGACGCCGATGATCAGATCGTCGTCGACTCGGCCCAGGGTAAGCGCGCCGGAATCGATCTGCGGCAACTCTAGCCGCAATCGATAGACCGACTGCAGTCCGGAGCCTGATTCCAGGTCCACGACAGGACGCAACGGCCCGGGAGGCGCCGATCCGCCGCGACGGCGCGCGCTGTCCAGCAGCTCAGCCAGCGCCTTGGCGCCGATCGGCTCGCCGGCCAGATGCGGGGTGAGGACCAGCGCCACATCGCCGATGGCGGCATCAAGTTCGTCCAGCACGGCACGCTGCTCACTGATTCGCTCTGAGTACCAGTCAAAGGCCGGATGAGCGGGCAGGTTGCGGTATTCGTATGAATCGTCCTGCATCAGAATCTGGTTGACGATTAATTCCTCGACGCGCACACCCATCAACGCCAACGAGCCGAGCGTCCGGACCGCTTCGGCCGCCACCACCCGTTCGGCGGTGAGCACCAGGTGCGCACCGACTCGCGCACCGTCGATCAGCAGTGCACTGAGTTTTTCGACGCTGCCGCTGATGCGTTCCAGCAGCTCCACCACCGCCGTCGACCGGGCGTCGTCGGCGCCGGTGGAAAGCCTGCGATGCCGCGGCCACCCGCGCTCGACGTAGAGCGCGAAGGTCGCCGGCAGGGTCAGCATCCGCAATGCGTCGGCGGTGGAGGCGCAGTCGACCACGATGGGTTCCCATTGCCCGGACCCGGCCAGCTCCCCGACCTCATGCAGGCCAAGCACTTCCTGAACGCCGGGCAGCGCCGAAAGTTCTTCTGGCGCAATATCACCCAGCTCCGACTCCGGGAAGCGCCGGCCGAGCGTGTCGACCACATTGCGCCAGCGCGCCTCCAGCAGCGCCAGGGTATCCATTGCCAGCGCGTCGAGAAAGCCGCCGCCGACGTCGACATCATCAGCGAGCACCCGGACGGGATCGCGTTGGCCGGTCGGTGTGACTGCGGCGCTGAGCACGTCACCAAGCGAGTGCGCTTGATCGGTGGATACCAGCAGTACCCGCCGACCGGCGCGCGCCTCTCGCACGGCGGTCGCGGCCGCCAAAGTGGACTTCCCTACCCCACCCTTGCCGACGAAAAGACTGATCCGGGCCAGGGCGGGCGTTGCGGACTCACTCAGCCTCGACTCGTTTCTTGAGATCCTTCAATGCGGTGTCGATCAATCTGCGCTCAGCTTTGCGCTTGAGCAATCCGATCATCGGAATAGCTATGTCGACCGTCAGCTCATAGGTCACGTCGGTGCCAGACCCCTTGGACGCCAACCGATATACGCCGTCGAGCGATCGCAGTAGCGAGCTGGAAACCAGCGACCAGCGCACCGATCCCCGATCTTTCGGCCACTGGTAGGACAGCACCAGTGTGTCTTTGAGGACGGCGGTGTCCAGCACTAGCCGCGCCACCTTCGGATAGCCATCGGAGAAGGCCTCGAGTACTTCGGCCTCTTTGTACTCCGACACCCAATCGGGATAGGAACCGATGTCAGCGATCACATCCATGACCGTGCTGGGGTCCGCGTCGATGTAGATCGTCTGGGCCGTCTTCTCCGCCACCTGGTCGCTTCCTTCTCCGCCCCGCGCGGGTTGGACTCCCCTGCGTGAGCGGTAATGTCTGCACCTTGTGGGCTCTACCGTCAGCCCACGGCAGAAACGGTACTCCCCGCTACAACTCAGGCCTGGTCAAGCACCGGAGAAACCCCAACGGGCCGGGAGCGCTCCAGCGTCGTCTTCACCTCGAAAGCCATTTTCTTGCCCGCGACCCGGCGCCGATGCGTCAATCTCGCCAGATTCATCCTGGCCAATTGCCAGGCCGCGACCCCGGACGGTTCGGCGTGCAGAAAGTAGTGCAGCAGCACTCCGTCCAGCGACGGTTCCAGCCAGATTTCCATGGTGCCGGTGAGCGGTCCGGTCACCGCCCATCGGAATCCCAGGGGACCGCGATCTTCGATAACTCGCAGCCGCAGATCGGGCCACCACCGCCGCCAGCTGGACGGATCGCCGACAGCAGCGCCGACGCGCGCAGGGTCGGCGGCGACAAATGTCTCGTCGGCAATCTGAACGCTGTGCACGGCCCCTAGCTTCACATACAGCAGCCCTGGCCGTATACCGCCGCCCTTGAATGGCCTGCGGTGAGCGGGCCCTCCAGGCCCGCATCGTCGCCGGACTAGGCTGAATCCAGCCCCGTCATCCGAATCACTAAAGCGAGGTCAGAAGAGTGCGTGAAATCAGTGTTCCCGCTCCGTTCACGGTAGGCGAGCACGACAACATCGTTGCCGCCGTGTTCGAGCACGAGCGCAATGATCCCGACACGGTGATCTTCCAACGTCTGGTCGACGGCACCTGGACCGATGTCACTTGCGCGGCCGCAGCCTCCCAAATCCGGTCGGCCGCACTGGGTTTGATCGCAGAGGGGGTGCAGGCAGGCGATCGGGTGGCGATCTTTTCGGCTACTCGCTACGAGTGGGCGATCCTCGACCTCGCGATCCTCGCGGTGGGCGCGGTCACCGTCCCGATCTATGAGACGTCTTCGGCCGAGCAGGTCCGCTGGGTGCTGACCGACTCGGCGGCGGTGGTGGCGTTCGCCGAAACCGACGCCCACGCGACGATGGTCGCCGAGCTGACCGGCGAGCTGCCCGAGCTGCGGCGCGTGCTGCATATCGACGGTTCGGGCCCCAAAGCGCTCGAGCAGCTCGAGCAGCAGGGCGCGACGCTCGACCAGGCCGAGCTGACCGCCCGCGTCGAGGCGCTGCGCAGTGAAGATCCCGCGACGTTGATCTACACCTCGGGTACCACCGGACGCCCCAAGGGCTGTCAGCTGACCCATTCCAACCTGGTCTACGAGACCCGCGGCGCCAAAGAGGTGCTCCCGACACTGCTGCGCGAGGGTGAGCGGCTGCTGGTGTTCCTGCCGTTGGCCCATGTGCTGGCCCGGGCACTGACCTTGTGCGCGTTCCACAACAAGGTCGTCGTCGGATTCACCAGCGACATCAAGAATCTCGTGCCGATGTTCGCGGTTTTCAAGCCGACTGTCGTGGTGTCGGTCCCGCGGGTGTTCGAGAAGGTGTACAACACCGCCGCGCAGAACGCCGCCAACGACGGCAAGGGCCGGATCTTCGATATCGCCGCGCAGACCGCCGTCGACTGGAGCGAAGCGAGCGATCGCGGCGGCCCGGGTTTGCTGCTACGGGCCAAGCACGCGGTCTTCGATCGGCTGGTGTATCACAAGCTGCGTGCGGCGCTGGGCGGTAACTGCCGCGCGTCCGTCTCGGGCGGCGCACCGCTGGGAGCGCGGCTCGGCCACTTCTACCGCGGCGTCGGTCTGACCATCTACGAGGGCTACGGCCTTACCGAGACCAGCGCGGCGATAACCGTCAACCAGATCGATGCCCTGAAGATCGGCACTGTCGGAAAGTTGTTGCCGGGCAACAGCATGCGCATCGCCGACGACGGCGAGTTGTTGATGTGCGGCGGTGTGGTGTTCCACGGCTACTGGCACAACGACCAGGCCACCAGCGAGGCGATCGACGACGGCTGGTTCAAGACCGGTGACCTGGGTGCGGTCGACGAAGACGGGTTCTTGACGATTACGGGTCGCAAGAAGGAAATCATTGTCACCGCAGGAGGAAAGAACGTCGCCCCCGCCGTACTCGAAGACCAGTTACGGGCTCACTCGCTGATCAGCCAGGCGATGGTCGTCGGGGATGCCCGGCCGTTCATCGGGGCGCTGATCACCATCGACCCTGAGGCGTTCGAGGGCTGGAAGCAGCGCAACAGCAAGCCCGCCGGCTCGTCGGTGAGCGATCTGGTCAACGACCCCCACTTGCTCGCCGAGGTGGACGCGGCGGTCAAACAGGCCAATTTGTCGGTGTCGCATGCGGAGTCGATCCGTAAATTCCGCATCCTGCCCGTCGACTTCACTGAGGACACCGGGGAGCTGACTCCGACGATGAAGGTGAAGCGCAAGGTAGTGGCCGAAAAATTCGCCGACGATATCGACGCGATCTACACCAAAAGTTAGCCGCGTATCAGATCGCTCAGCCGCGCAGCCAGATCGTCCCACCGCCACTGCGCGGTGACCCAGTCCCGGCCGGCGGCGCCCATCACGGCGGCACGATCCGGGTCGGCCAGCAGCTCGGTGACAGCGTCGGCGACCTGGTTCACCGAACGGCCGTCGACCACCAGCCCAGTCTTGTTGTGCCGCACGGTTTCCGGCGCACCGCCCGAGGATCCGGCAACGACCGGCACGCCAGTCGCGGAAGCTTCCAGGAACACGATGCCCAGCCCCTCAACATCCAGTCCGGCACCGCGGGTACGACACGGCATGGCGAACACATCGGCGATCGCGTGGTAGGCGGGAAGGTCGGCGGCCGGAACGCCGCCGGTGAACGTGACGTGTTCGCCGACGTCAAAGCGCTCGACCAGTCGGCGCAGCGCCGCCATATACGGACCACCGCCGGCGATGACGAGTGCGGCCCCATTTACTCGCCGCCTTATCAACGGCAGCGCCCGGATCAGCATGTCCTGGCCCTTTCGCGGCACCAGCCGGGACAGGCACACCACCGTGGGCCGCTGGCCCAGACCGTAGCGGCTGCGTAGCTCGGCGCGGCTTGCCGGGTCGGGACGGAACCGGTCGGTGTCCACGCCTGGCGGCAGCTGCTCCAGCGCAGCTTCCGGCCCGAACGCCGAGGCGAAGCGCCCTCGCGTGTAGCGGCTGACGAAGGTGACGACGTCGCTGTCCTCGCCGATGCGACGCAGCACCGATCGTGCCACCGGAAGCATCGACCACCCCACCTCGTGACCGTGGGTGCTGGCCAGCACTCGGGTCGCGCCGGCTTGACGCGCGCGGTGCGCCAGCAGGCCCAGTGGCGCCGCCGCGCCGAACCAGACGGTGTCGATTCCGTGCTCAGCGATCAGCCGGCACATCCGGGCGTCGACGGTGGGTGCCGGCAACATCAACGTTCCGGGGTGGCGCACCACTTGATAGCCGGCAGTTTTGGCATCGAAGACGTCAGCGCCCCTCCACTGCGGCGCGTACACCGTCAGCGTGTGCTCCCCGGTAACGGCTAGTCGCGAAACCAACTCGGCCAGATAGGACTGGATACCGCCGCGCCGAGGCGGAAAGTCGTTGGTTACCAGCAAGACCCGGGACACCTACGAAGGCTAGCCTGAGGCCGCCCGGCGTCGAAATCGACCTTTGGCAAGACGTGAATCTCGTTGCTTATTAGCCGTTTTGAGACGCCGATGATTTTTCAGTGCGCGGGCTGGCGAATCCGCCACTGCTGCCAGTCGGCGAGCGCACCCGCCATGTCGGTGCCGAGCACATCATGCACAGCGGTGGGCAGATCGGTATGCCCGACACCACATGCGGCCCGGTAGAGCGCGCGTAGCGTCGCCGTGCCGTGGGTGTCGGCGATAAATCGCGCGAACCACCATGCCCGGTCATAAGCCTGCGAGCGCTGGGGCCCCGGGGCGGCGAGGTCGGCGTCGGACGGCAACGCGGTCGGGGGTGGCGTTACCTCGGGCAGCGGTGTGCGTGGCCGGGCGACGTAGTCGGCGACCCCTTCGGTCAGCCATCGTGGCGCGTCTACTGCGGTGTCGGCGCGTGCGGCGTAGTGAAAAAGCTCGTGGCTCAACACGATTCGCAGCGCCTGCTCGCGCATGCCGACGGCACCGGGTGCGAAAACGATCCGCTGGCCGATCGCGATCCGCCGGGCGGGATCAACCCGCTCGGCGACGGCGATCGCGGCGATATCGGTCCACTGCGCCGCGGGGCCGCCACCGGCCTCTGCGTCGAACTGCCGCTGCGAGCCGGTGGCCACCACGTCGATATCGCGCGGCCAGTCGGTACCCCAGAAGGCCTCTACCGCGTCGACAGCCCCAGCGATGTTCGCCGCGACGCGGGTCAACAGGACCTCCGATTGCGGGCCGCCGAGGTTGGTCATCCGCAGCGTGCGGTCGCCGACTTCCACACGCCGCGGCGCGCTGGTGCTGACCGACGGGGATGACGCCGATTGCGCCGGAGCGTTGCGCCCCGGGCCGACCGCTGCAACGGCGCCGAGAACCAGCTCGGCGGCTAGTACGCAGGCCAGCAGCCGGCGGCGATGCCGGTCAGTAGCGCCGGGCGTCGTAGATCGGGCCGGACGAGTTCATCGGCACCACCCGCACCGGCACGCCATAGGTGGACGAATGGACCATGAGGCCGTCACCGATATAGAGGCCGGCATGGGATGCGTCGGAGTAAAAGGTCAGCACGTCACCGGGCTGCAGGTCCGACAACGAGATCGGCTGTCCGCCGTGAGCCAGCGCCTGGCTGGAATGTGGCAGCGCGATGCCGGCCTGCTGGAATGCCCACATCACCAAGCCGGAGCAGTCGAACCCGCCGGGCGCGGCGCCACCCCAGGAATAGGGCGCACCGACCTGGGTCAGCGCGGCCTGGACAGCGATCGCGCCCTGACCGCTGCCGGGTCCGGCGCCCGGCCCGGGACCACCCGGCTGTCCATCGCCCGGTGGTAACGCCTCCGGAGCAGGAGCAGGCGCGCCAGGCAGCGCGGCGGGCGGCGGCGGGACCGGCCCGGGCACGGCCAACGCGGTGCGCTCATTCGGGCTCAGCGCGAGGTACTGCGACTTGACGATGCCGATCTGCAGCTGCAACCGGCTCTGTTTGGACTGCAGGCTCGCGCGCACCGCGGCGGCCTGTTCGGCCGCCGTCTTGGCGTCGGCGGCCGACTTCGCGGATTCCTGCTCGGCTTGGGCGGCCTGCTCGCGGGTGGCGCGATAGGCCGCCATCTGCGCGAACATCGCGGTGGAGATCACCCGCTGCACGGCCAACTTGCCGATCAGCTGCTGCGGCGACTCGGCGGTCATGATGGCGTTCATACCGTCGGTACGGCCACCCATGTACATCGCTGCCGCAAACTTGTCGACGCCGGCCTGGAACGTTGCCAATCGCGCCTTCGCTGCGTCTGCAGCGGCCAAGTCATCGGCGTGTTTCTTGTCGACTGTCCGCTGCGCAGCCAGCTTGTTAGTGAGGTCGAGCTGCGCGCTGTGCATCGCCTCGGTGGTCTGCTCGGCCTGCCGCGACAGTTCACTGAGCTTTGCCATCGCGTCATTGGCCGGGTCAGCCAGCACATTGCCGGGGGCGATTCCGGACAGGGCGATGAATCCGGCTAGCGCTGCACCAGCAAAACGCATAGCGACGCGCAAAGACACGCGTTCACCGTTAAGCCCCAACCGCAAGTTTTTGCATCCTTAAAACCCGTCGGCGTAACAGCCGAGTCTGCTCTAGGTCTCAGATAGGTTACGAAAAGGCATCGCGGTTGTCCAACGCTGAGTCATTAAGAAAACAGCCAGATTTCAGAGTAACGCCGTTAGGCTACCCCGGGGCGGTGCCGGTGGATCGGAACCAGCCGCAATCTGGGCGCCAGTCCTGCGTCGGCGAGCACCTCCAACGCGACGCGCTCATCCTCCAGCAAAGTTTCCGGTACCCCGAGTATCACGCTGACGACGCAGTCACGACATCCGGGACCGCGTACCGCGCAGTCGTCACAGTCGATGACCACTGGTTCTCCTGCCTCGGGCGGGACTGCCGCCGCCCAATCAGGCTCGCTGCTGTGCGCCATCTCGCTGGTCCTCTCCGTCTTCTTGGTCGATCTTGCCGCCACGCTAACCGCGGGCACCGACATGTTTCGCCCCCGCCGTCTATCACCGACCCGCCGCGCTGAATCCAGGCCCTGTCGGTGCGACTGCTTAAGGTCGCCGCATGGGCGCGCCCGCTGCCGAGCAGCTGAGCCTCCCCGACCTCAACGGGGCTACCGAAATGTCGCTGCGCGAGACCGCATTCGTCGTCGTCGACCTGGAGACCACCGGCGGGCGCATGACCGCCCGTGACGGAAAGGTCGCTGACGCCATCACCGAAATCGGGGCGGTCAAAGTACGCGGCGGCGTGGTACTGGGCGAGTTCGCGACCCTGGTCGACCCGCAGCGCAGCATTCCGCCACAGATCGTTCAGCTGACCGGCATCACCACCGCGATGGTGTTCGATGCGCCGACCATCGCCGCGGTGCTGCCGATGTTTTTCGAGTTCGCCCGCGGCTCGGTGCTGGTCGCCCACAACGCCAGGTTCGACGTCGGATTTCTGCGGGCCGCCGCCGATCAATGCGGTATCAGTTGGTCGCGGCCACAGGTGCTGTGCACCGTCCAGCTGGCCCGGCGGGTGCTCAGCCGCGAGGAAGCCCCGAGCGTGCGGCTGGCGGCGCTGGCGCGGCTGTTCGCCGTCGCAAGCGAGCCCACTCACCGGGCCCTCGACGACGCGCGGGCCACCGTCGAGGTGTTGCACGCGCTTATCGAACGAGTGGGTAACCAAGGTGTGCACACCTACGCCGACCTGCGCTCCTACCTACCCGATGTGACGCCGGCACAACGGCGCAAAAGGGTGCTGGCCGAGGGCTTACCGCGCCGGCCCGGGGTCTACCTGTTTCGCGGGCCAGGGGGCGAGGTCCTTTACGTCGGCACCGCAATTGACTTGCGGCGCAGAGTAAGTCAGTACTTCAACGGCTCGGATCCGCGCAGCCGGATCAAAGAGATGGTCACGCTTGCCAGCAGTGTCGAGCACGTCGAGTGCGCGCATGCGCTAGAAGCCGGTGTCCGAGAACTGCGGATGCTGAGTGCGCATACCCCGCCCTACAACCGCCGGTCGAGATTCCCGCACCGCTGGTGGTGGTTGGTGCTGAGCGACGAAGCCTTCCCCCGATTTTCGGTGGTCCGGATGCCGCGGCATGACCGCGCGGTCGGCCCGTTTCGGTCCCGCGCCGACGCCGCCGACACTGCGGCCCTGCTGGCGCGGTTCACCGGTATGCGCACCTGCACCAGGCGGCTGGCCCGTTCGGTGCTGCACGGGCCGTCCTGCCCGCAGCATAAGGTGTCGCCGTGTCCCGGTGCGCGTGATGTGACTGCGGCCCAATATGCCCCGGCGGCCGGTCGCGCCGCGGCGTTGATCGATGGCCTGGACAACACCGCGCTGACCGCGGCGGTCCAGCGGATCACCGGCCTCGCCGAGCGTCAGCGTTACGAGAGCGCCGCACGGCTGCGCGACCACACGGTGGCCGCGGTGGAGGTGCTCTGGCGCGGCCAGCGCCTGCGCGCGCTGGCCGAGCTGCCGGAGCTGGTGGGCGCCGCCCCGGATGGCGACGGCGGCTGGCAGCTCGCCGTCGTCCGCTATGGACAGCTCGCCGCGGCCGGCACCGCCCGCCGCGGCGTGCCACCGATGCCCGTCGTCGACGCCATCCACGCCGGCGCGCAGGTGATCCTGCCGCAGCCCGCGCCGCTGGGCGGCGCGCTGGTCGAGGAGACGGCGCTGATCGCACGCTGGCTGGCGGCGCCGGGGGTGCGCATCGTGCGCATCAGCGGTGCCGACGAAGCGACGGGGTGGTGTACGCCGTTGCGGTCCGCGGGGCCGTGGGCCCAGTGGGCCGCATCGGCGCGCTCCGCGCGGGTGGCCGCCGAACAAGCCGTCACGAGCCGGGACTCAGAGCTGCTGACCGAACAGCACCCATCGCGCGAGCAGCTGTTCGGCCGCCCCGCTGTCGATCGCGTCGACGGCGCGGCTCAGCCCGTCTTCCCACGCCGGCAGCCACTCGGCGCGGCTGGATAGCCCGGCATGGGCCACGATCGCGCCCGCGGCGTTGAGCACGACGGCGTCGCGCACCGGGCCCTTGACGCCGGCCAGCACCGAACGTGCCTCCGCCGCGTTGGCCGCCGCATCACCGCCCAACAACTCGTCGAGCTCGGCGCGGGCGAACCCGAACCCGGCGGGATCGAATGTCAGCTTGTCCACCGTGCCGGCTTGCACCCGCCAGATCGTGCTCGTCGTGGTGGTGGTCAGCTCGTCGAGGCCGTCGTCGCCGTGGACCACCAACACGCTGGACTGGCGCGCGGCGAAGACCCCCGCCATCACCTCGGCCAGGTCGGCGAACGCACAGCCGATCAGCCCGGCTCGCGGTCTTCCCGGATTGGTAAGTGGCCCAAGCAGATTGAATACCGTGGGCACGCCGATTTCACGCCGTACCGCCGATGCGTGCCGGTACGACGGATGAAACTGCGGCGCAAAGCAGAACCCGATCCCGACTTCGGCGACACTGCGTGCGACGTCGTCAGGGCCCAGGTCGATGCGCACCCCGAGCGCCTCCAGGGTGTCGGCTCCACCGGCCAGCGACGACGCCGCCCGATTGCCGTGCTTGACCACCGGCACGCCGCTGGCCGCCACGACGATCGCCGCCATGGTGGACAGATTGAAGGTGCTGACGCCGTCACCGCCGGTACCGACCACATCGACGGTGTCGGTCCCGATCTGCCCGGTGGGCAGCCGGCGTGCGTGGTGCAGCATCACGTCGGCCAGCTCGGCGACCTCTGCCGCGGTCGGGGCCTTCATCTTCAGCGCCACGGCGAAGGCCGCGATCTGTGCCGGCGTCGCGGATCCGGTCATGATCTGCTCCATGGCCCAGCCGGCCTGTCCGCGCGGCAGGTTATGGCCCGCGGTCAAAACCGTGAGGACCCGCGGCCATGACAGCGCCTCCTCCGAGGGCCGCCGAGATGACCCGGATGATGTCACCGCCACACCGCAGATGGTCCCATGGCGATCGCAAGGGTGGCGAAGCCGG
>Ga0179589_10000024_pt1 | contig 19169 bp, 25 predicted proteins | sample CZOMad2_1_08_16f_FD_182923 | JGI IMG/M metagenome (GOLD analysis project Ga0179589, IMG submission 182923) | Vadose zone soil fungal communities from Angelo Coast Range Reserve, California, USA - CZOMad2_1_08_16fungal | ecosystem: Environmental > Terrestrial > Soil > Vadose zone | place: USA... | reverse complement strand
TGAATCTATGTGGCCACGACCCTCCCAGGATTACTTTTGGGATTTGATTACCCACAGTACGGCGAAGATCATACTCCACGAAGGGGGATACGAGGGTTGGAAGATGCAGGACAGAAACAAGTTTATGGTGGATAACTGTGATACCGTCCTGGCCATGTTCGATGGTAGCACCGGAGGCACTAACAATTGCTTGAAGTATGCGCGGAAGATGGGGAAGAATATTGTGAATTTGTATGATCTCTGGAAGAGATAACAACCCCCGGCACATGTTCCACGTTACAAAAATATGAAATCTATCTGGTCGGTAAGTGGAGGCAAAACAAGTTCTTACGGTGCCTTGCACTACCCGGCAGATTATAACATTTTTGCATTAGTACAGGTAGAAGACCCCCTAACCCTTCCGAAAGATAAAGGGTTAATTCGGGCTGTTGAGGACAAAATTGACAGAGAGTTTGTAGGGACAGTAGAAGATGATCTGACTTTGCAAGCGGTGCTGGACCTGGAACAAGTTATGGGAAGGGAGATTATATGGAAGACGGGGGAAACTTTTGATAAGATCATCCAGAGGAAACTCATGCTTCCGAACCAGAGGAAACGATTCTGCACCCAGGAGATGAAGATCAAGGTTATTTTTGATTGGTGGTTCTGGAATGTAGGAGAACCGTGCAAGATGATGATTGGATATCGATTTGATGAGCAAGAAAGAGTCAAGAAGTTCACAACTAAAAGTCGATATGTTTCAGGCAACGATTGCTTCCCCGGCTCTCTGAGGCGGCAACGGTGGAGCGAGATAACATGGCGAGAGGGCGCCTTCCCCCTTGTAGACAATAAAATAATTGAATATAAAATCAAACAGTTTTGGGAACAGGATGGTAGGATCACGTTCCCCGTCGATTCCAATTGCGTTGGTTGTTTTTGGAAGAACCCTCAGCAACTACTTAGAAATGCTCGAAATACACCCGCCAAATTCGACTGGTTTGTCCGACAAGAACAAGCCGCCGGTGCAACCTTTAAGAAAGGAATTACGTATAAACAAATACGCGAGTCGGAGTTAGATCCGGATTATTTACCAGGCGGTGGTCCTGGGTGCCAGGCTGGACATTGTACAGATTAAATATAGAATTATGGCGAAACCAAAAGTTTATTTAGCAGGCGGAATCAGAAGTGGTTGGCAGGATCGCGTCATGCGCGAGGCTGATGCAGAATATTACAATCCACGAGAAAAGGAAATAACCAAAACGCTGACTCTGGAAGAATACGGTACGTGGGATTTGCATCACATCAAACAATGTGATCTTGTTTTTGCCTATATGGAAAAGGATAATCCCTCAGGTATAGGAATGAGTGTCGAAATGGGTTATGCGAAGGGATTAGGAAAGACTATAATTTTGTGCCTAGAGCAAGAGAATCAATTCATAAAACCTGGTTATCTTTCTTTTATGGAAAAGGTGGCCGATGTCGTTTACACCGATTTGGAGTCTGCGATTAAGTATCTCCGAATTTATGATCTATGGAGAGATCCGTCGAGATAAAACTCACTTCCTGATGATCTGGTTTACTTCCGATTTCCACTTCGGCCACAAGAATATCGCTGGTCCCTCTTTATCCTCCTGGGATCACGGATACCGTAACTTTGAGTCCATTCACGAGATGAATAAGACGATAACTCAGGGAGTTAATGCACACGTCAAGTCCGAGGATACCCTGTACTTCCTGGGAGATTTCTGCTTTGGAGGACATGAGAATACGCCCGCTTACCGTCACAGCCTTGCTGTCCAGACTATCCACGTATGCCGAGGTAATCACGACCACAAGATAGATAAATACGCCCATCTCTTCGCCAGTGTAAACGACGTACTATGGTGCAAAGTCCGGAAGGATAGACCTATCTTTATGGCTCATTATGCCCACCGGGTATGGGAGCATTCTCACAAAGGCACCATTCATCTGTACGGACACTCCCACGACACTATACCGGATTACGGTAAATCAATGGACTGTGGAATAGACGTTGCATATAGGTTATTCGGAGAGTATAGGCCTTTTAGTATAGAAGAGGTTATTGGTATTATGGACAAAAGAGAAGTTAAACTCGTGGATCATCATGATAAAACATATTAAATGTAACCTTCTCCCTTATTAGTACGTTAAATAGTTGTGGGTTAGGAGCGAGCGATGCATGTGAGAGGAGATTTAGGGGTTCTTCGTGGGTTCTTAGGTTAACTTGAGTAAAGTAAAAATGGAAATACTGTTTCGAGCAATAGTTGGTAGCCAGGCGTACGGAACCTCCACTCCAGAATCGGATGTGGATTACAAAGGTATCTATGCTTGCCCGACCGATGAGTTGCTTGGGTTTAACTACCGGGAACAGATCGAGATCAGCAAGGACGAGACGTACTACGAATTACGTCGTTTCCTGCAACTGGCACAGAGCGCCAATCCTACCATCCTGGAGTTACTCTATTCTCCCGCCGACTGCATCTTGGAGTCATCGTCGGTCTACGATTTCATCAAAAATCAACGTTCTAATTTTCTAACCAAGGTATGTGGTCAGTCTTTTGGCGGATATGCCGTTGCGCAGATCAAGAAGGCAAAAGGTCTGGATAAGAAAATCAATTACGAGAAGAACAGAGTAGAGAGAAAAGGACCGCTGGATTTCTGCTATATCTATGAGAACGGAAAGACGGTCCCGGTAAGCAAATGGCTTGAAAGAGAACAGTTAAAACAAGAGTTTATTGGGTTGGCCAAGCTGGACCACATCCGCGATTGTTACGCGGTGTACTACGATTACCAAGCGCAGTACGGTAAAGACTCCGATATTCGTGCTATCGCACCTCTCGGATACCATGGAATAGTCTCCGAGGATAGCAACGAAGTTCGCCTCTCCAATATTCCCAAGTACGTCGATGCAATAACTTTGCTGTACTTTAACAAGGATGGATACTCTGTCCATTGCAAGGATTTCAACGAGTATACCACCTGGCTTGAAAATAGAAATGTTAATCGGTATGTTGACACAACCAAACACGGTCAGAAGATCGACGGTAAGAATCTGATGCATTGCGTGCGGCTGATCGACATGGCCAAAGAGATTGCGCTGGATGGCAACATCACTGTCCGTAGACCTAATGCAGAATACCTCCTCTCTATTCGAAGAGGACAAGTAAGCCTAGAAGAAATAATCGAAAAGGCAGAACAGGACATCCGAGATCTGGACAGAATGTATCTCGCCTCCTCGTTGCCGGATAACGTAGACAAAGAATGGGTCAACGAATTACTACTACAAATCAGACATTTTACGAATAAGTTATGAAAAAGCAAGAAATATACCCCATCAGGTATAATGTAATATGAAAAAGACAATTTTATACCCGAAGGGGTACAGAACCCGCGAAAACAACCTAAATCAATAACTGCTTGAATAATATGGTAAACAAGTATTTTTATCGTAAGCTACCCACAATAATCAAAAACACACTTTTGATTTCGGAAGGATGGTTGATAGGAAGTGCTATAGAGAAAACAGATAAAGAAGAACAACCAAAAGACTACGATATTATAGTTACTAATCTGGAAAGATGGGGCGCTGTCATAGCTTTTTTGAGTAATTACAATTATGCAATTAACTCTTATGGTGGGTTTTCTGTCACTGTTTCGGAGACAATCAAGATAGATATTTGGCCACAATCTTTTGAAAGATACGTTCTTGTTGTACCCAAGCCTTTCAGAATGTTTCGATTAGTAGATAGGATCGTGCTGGCAGGAGAATGAGAGCCGTGCCCCTCGTAGATGCGGATCTCTTAATTTACAACTGTTGCGCAGGTAATAAAGGCAACAATGATTTCATCCAAATGGTGGAAGCCGCGCAGAACTTCATCGATTGGATAGAGCAGATGTTTGAAGAGAATGCTCGCCTATTCCTAACCGGTAAGGACAACTTCCGGTACAAGGTAGCAACCATTCAACCCTATAAAGGCAACAGAGCAAATAAACCACGTCCTAGGCACTTTAAAGCGTTGCGAGAGTATCTGGTCGATTGGCACCACGCAGAGGTGATAGACGGATTTGAGGCAGACGATGCCCTAAGTTCTCTACATAATACAAAGGATACCGTTCTTGTAACTTACGACAAAGACCTGAAACAGTGTCCCGGGTGGTACTTTAACACACGCAACAACGAGTTGAAATATATCTCTCAGTATGAGGCCGACTTTTTCTTCTGGTGTCAAATGATTGTGGGTGATACAAGCGACCATGTTCGCGCCATCGACGGACTAGGAGAAAAGAAAGCGCCGAAACTTTTAATTGATAAAGACGTTAAAGAAATGGAGGAGGTGGTAAGAGGACTTTATGACAAACAATACGGAGCCGACGGCCCCCGCGCATTTAACGAGATATATCAACTTCTTAGACTTAAAACAGATATTTACAAATGAAAGCGCTGATACCTTACAAGCAATCAGACCTAATCTTTTTTGATTTAGAAACAGCAAGAGTCGAGGACAAACTCACGAAAGGAACTCCGCTGTACGACGCATGGCAGGCAAAGGCTCGCCATAACAACGAGATGGCTGAGAAGATGAGCCGGGACGGAACAACAATCGAAGTAACCGCCGACGAGTACTACGAAAAGAAAGCAAGTCTTTACTCGCCGTTTTCCCGAATCGTCTGTATCTGCGCCGGTCGAATAGACGAGAACGACCAACTAAAACTCAAAACGTACTCCGGAAGAGACGAGAAGAAGTTGCTTGAAGAATTCAATAACGACCTGAGCAAGATGACGGTTGCCAGGCCGGACGCTGTACTCTGTGGATTTATGTCTGTGGGTTTTGATACACCCACATTACTCAAGCGGATGATAGTAAACGGTATTACGCCTCACGGCCTAATCGACCAGGGTGGTGCCAAACCGTGGGAATTACGAGCATTGGATCTTGGTGTTATCTGGCGCGGAAACTCTTTCTATCCCGATGGATTGGCCGGTGTCGCCGCGTGCCTCGGACTACCCAGTCCGAAGGTGGTAATGGATGGTAGTGAGGTTAGAGAGTACCACTAGCACGTAAAGGACGGGCTAAAGAAGATAGAGGAGTACTGTAAACTGGACACGATAACAACAGCAAATATTTATAGAAAGTTCCTTGGAAAATCTTTAGTAAAAATCTTCGAAGAAGGACAACCTTCTACAACAAATACTCGTATAATATAGTAGTTTTCATAGTGGTTTGGTTTTAGATCCGGGCGAAAGTAGATCGGCGCCCGGGTCGCAAAGATGTCAAAAATGGCAAAACGTTCTTTGATGCTAGTGGTCGAGCGGAATCTTTACTTTGGTTTCCAGGGTTAAAAGGTTATATGACTAAACCTTGATGTGGTACTACATTGCAAGGAAGTGTACGTTGGTCCGAATTCAACCTAGCATCATCTTATTTAAAACCTTGCCTCTGTTGGTGTAAAAACCGAGTTGTATTATCGACCCGGTTTTGAGTCTATGCAAGAAAGCATATCGACGCCCGAAACGCGTCGAAGGATCAGGACTAAGGCTCACCTGGCACAGAGTATTTTTAAACATTAAAAAACAATTAATGAAAACACTCATTGAAAATTTACTTCATAATTTTGTCAATCGTAATCTCTCTTTCCAAAGGTTAACCGATGAACTGTTGATGATAGTAGGTGCTGCTGGATTGGCTGGATTACTCACAGGTTTACTTATAATGTATGTCTTTGGGAGACCCTAGTATTTTACTCGCAGAAGAGGCAATAGACCTCATAGGAGACATCGGTCGTTTGAATCAGCACGCGCTCAGTGCGCAAGAGATGCTAGAAGACAAGGACAAAAGCTACGCGATTACGTGGTTCATGTTCAACACACGTTCTCTCAAATCAAACCTGATATTGCTCGCTTTTTCATTGGACGCCCAAGAGAGACCTCTGTCATATTTTCAGCGCCTTGCTGATGTAGAACCACCTGAATCTTATATCACAATAAACGACTTAGGCACGGTTTTTGACACATTTAGGTCTAAGTTTGACAACTTGAAACAAGCATATTCCAAGTACGCAGAAGTCAACCGCCTGGCACGCGTCTTCTTTGTAGAGGCAGAAACACAGTTGAAACTGATGAGTTGGAACTTGAAGCAAGCCAAAGAAGCATGAACAATCCTAAACTACTCAAAATCGCACTTGCCGTTCTACTGGTACTATTCGTCGTTACCGGAATCGGCGCCTTGCACGCGTACAATAAACTAGACAAAGCAAATAAAGAGAATGAAAAAAACATACAAGCCGCTTTCGACAAACGACTATCCGAGTTTGATGCCGCACTCCGGCACAATGACGCTGAGAGAAAGACTCTGGTCCATCTTCTGGATTCTACTACTTCTCGCGGGCGTGATCTTGATCGGCGCGATTCAATTACACGACTTCAAATTTCATCAATAAAAGGAATGTATAGCAAGTTAGATACAACACAACTTGCTCAGGAGATGATTAAACAGTTTAAAGAGAGATGAGGAAATATTTTTTAATTCTGGCGCTCTTATTTTTTGCGCCTTGCCTCCAGGCACAACATCGCGTAGTCATCCCAGACTCCGTAGCTTCTTGGTACTTGGAGAGAAACCAAAAACTCATTGTGCTTGAAAAAGACGTTCTCATCCTCCGCGAAGACATTTCAAACCTTAAATACCAAGTCTCTCTTAACACAGGAATCAAAGAGACCTACATCAAAGACTCGATAGATTACAAAGGAAAATTACAAGTAAAAGAAGAAGAATTGACACATAAAGAAAAAGAGATTAAACAGTTGACTAAGGAAATACGCACCCAGAAGTTGTTAAAATGGATTGGCTGGAGCGTTGCCGCACTGCTCGTAATTGCAAACTTTTTACTACATGGCTAACAGAACAAAAGGAAAGATCATCGAGCAGATATTCAAACTGACAGGTGCGTCACCGGAGAAACACTCCGATCATTTGCTGGATAAGGATATTGCGTATCTGGAGAAATTATTGATTGTTGTAAAGTCGCTGAAGTAGAAAATGCAGTATAAACTAAAGAGTGGTTCGGACCCTTTCGAAATAAACGATGGCCTTCGCGCTATCGCCGAGTTCGCTGACCTCACTGCTCGCCAAATGTTCTTTGTAATTCTAGTAGCTGATCCATCATACGACAATCCGTTGAAGACTTTTCCGGATAAACAGAAAAGAGAAAAGGCTGCAATTATTTGCGGCTGGCCCCAGGATACAGACGGTCGGACCCTTGACAAAGGAGGAAGGAACATGGTTGCTGGTAAAGTGGAAAGCGTGGAAAAGGCAATAAACAAATTCCGAGAATTGCATTTTGACGAGGACAAAGAGAACCTCCGCGCAGTCGAGCAGCAAATAGCAGAGGCTCGCGATTTCATGCAGGAGATAAAGGCAACGAAAGGAGATTTAAAACTCAAGGCGGACCTGATTGATAAAGGTCTCAAGATAGGAACAAGCATCGAGAAGTTGATGGAGAGCAAAAGAAACTTGATTAAAACAATTCAGTTAAAAGAACCGGTTAAAATAGAAGGTGTGCTCACCTACACCGCATCCGACCTCCTGCCCGCAGAAGGCGAAGAGATAAACGAAGGAGACGAAGAATTATCAACTATTGATAAAGTAATGGCCGCTAAATAAATGGAAGAAGAAGCACTAACGTTAACCGATACAATTGAAAACACTACCTTCCAGTTCTTGTACGTGCGAGACTTTGCTTGGAATTCTCCAATTGACAACGAGAGAAACGTAGGGCATCCGAAGAAAGGAAGAACATATCGCGGTATCTACAACAAAGACACGAAAACTTTCAGGCTCTTCTACGAGGTCAATAAGGAGATCACAGGTGTATATCTACCTAAACTTGTTGGAGTAGATGTCGATGAAATAGAAAGTTACAACTCCGATATTGTTGCCCTCACCAAGCATAACATTCTCGAATGCGACATAACACCAGAAGACCTGGACTTACTTGTCGGCTGGATCAAAGATAAAAACGAAGAACTAAAGCGAATTACTAATTTGAAAAAGGAAGAAAAAACTGCGCAACCTAGCCCGCAAGGAAATATGGCTGCTGTGATGGCACAAAGAGAGAACGCCGATTTCCTGGAGTCCTGTAAGGCATTCGCTCGCCTCAAACAACACGACCCTTTGATATTCGACGGCATAGATAACCTCATTGATTTCTACGAGCATAACGAACCTACAAGCGGATGGATAGGAACCAGCAGGGTTCTAGGCCCAGGTAAGAATATCGGAGATGCAATCACACACCTGGAAGTCTACGGTGGAGATGATAGAAGGAACAACCTCAGCAAGATCGATCTATTCATTGCTATCCGTTTCTTGATTACAGAATTGATGAGAAATATTATACAGGAAAATGAGTAAAGTACTCAGCGTAGACGACAAGATAAAGTTCTTTTTAGTCGTCGGAGACGCCGTTATTAAAAGTTCTGGTATCAACAAGAAGATAGTGTACGATGTGCAGTACGTCAAGAGTCCAGACTTTCCGTGGCGCGTGAGGCTTACTTGCGATAAAGTAAATGTAGGTATGGCGCTACCTCGCAAGATTACATTAAAAGATTTCGAAAATAGATTCGTAGATAAATTAAATGAACTCAAAGACAGACTACCAGCACCCGGATTATTCTCCCTCTGATGCACAAATTATTTTCAAGGATAAGAAATTACTGATAGAGAGGCCGGAGAATATGGAGTATAATGAATACAAAGTATTACAAAGAATACAGAGAGAAGTTATGAAAAGACTTTTCCACAAAGGTAAGGCACCATCAAGAAAGATCGCGCAGCAGATGCCACCTTCTAGGCTCGGCAATCTCCTACCTTCCGTCTCTCTAACCGACTACTTACGATATTTAACACCTAAACCAAAAGACGGTGAAGCATAAACCCCGCATAATTTTTTTCGACATAGAAACATCGCCGATAGAAACTAGAACATGGAGTTTATGGCCTAAGTCAATCTCCCACGACAGTATTATAAGAGATTGGACCGTTATCTGCGGCGCCTGGAAAGAGTTAGGAAAAGAAAGGATACATGCAGTATGGATAGATAAGCCGTACAAAGATAAAGAAGTGGTGAAGACATTGCGTGATGTGCTGGCAGGTGCCGACGCCATCTGTGGGCATAACTCAGATAAGTTCGATGTAAAGAAACTCAATGCTCGAATCATCTTCCACGGTCTCAAGCCGCTGCCAAACATACCGCAGATCGATACTTTGAAGATGGTTAAGAAGATAGCCGCCTTCTCGTCCAACAGACTTGATTATTTGTCAAAAGTTCTAACTGGCCAGGGCAAGGTACATGTCGATTACACGCTCTGGCTACGCGTCATGGCAGGTGATAAGAAGGCGCTCAAGGAGATGGTGGATTATAACAAAATCGATGTTCTCCGGCTTGAAGAAATATATCTTAAACTCCTACCTTACGCAAAGACACATCCTCATATTGGAGCAATGATGGGAGAAAACAGAAATCAAAGTTGTCCTAAGTGTGGATCAACAAATTGTAAAAATAACGGTCTCAGGTATAGCGCTGCCGGTATTCCGAAACAAGAGATCCAGTGTCAAGATTGTTATTCCTTCTCGCGAGTGTTAATCCAAAAACCATGAACTACTTAATCTCCGAAGAAATGGTCGAGCAACTTAAAGTCTTTCTGCCTAAACTCGCCGATGCCGATTCCAGATATGCAGGAAAGATTGCAGAGTATTTGTTGAAAATCAATTATTTAAAAGAAGCACCCAAAGCCTGTGAGTGTAAGTAAAGTGTTGCTTTGTACTGTAAGTGATGACCGTAGCGGAAGGAAGGACGGTCTGTACGGTGAAACTCAAAAGAAGGTACAAAGATTTTTCGAGGCGCGTCCCGAGTTCGGCCTGAATCAATTCTTGATGTTAACTTGGGATGACATCGTTAAAACAGACTTCTACGAAAACAACAAAGTACTTTTAGACAATATAGATCCCTCGCGCAACGGTCGAGCGTATAAGGCTTTCACCGTGGCTAAAGGTCTTGCTAGTCTCCAGGACGGAGACTTTCTTATTTATTCGGATGTGTCTCCGGTGATGTGGGACGTGACCCGAGCAGAGTTCATGCTCGCTCATTATTCCGGAGAAAACAAAGTATACGATTTGGAGGTGATAAAAAATGTGTGTGCCAGTAACGATGGTCTACTCGCCGCACTTGTTCGATGGGATTCTCGTCCCCTTCCGCGTGGCCATCTCGGAATCCACACCCACGCCAATTTCACCACAAACAGGTGTATGCGAAAGATGGGCCTAGAACAGTACGCGCACAGTCTGATGCCCGCCTCCGGAATGCTTGTATTTCAAAAGAGTGCAAAGATAGAGGCGCTTGTGGACGAGTGGTTGAAGTGGAATTTAATAGATGAGTGTTGTGCTTTAGGTAAAGCGGAGATACCAAACGATTACAGTTTTTGGGACGGAGAAGAATCTCATTTAAAATTAGGAGCACGCCATGACCAGTCAATACTCGGTCTTTTGATTTGTAGGGAAGGATATAAGATAGCTATGCCGCCGGAATATCCTCATATACCCCACCACAACTTTCTACAATTCTGCCGTCGGGGAACAGAGTATCTTTTCATAAATCCTAATGACAATCCAGATACGGAGATCAGGTTAAAGAAAGGTGATAAGGTAATAAATGATAAAGGAGTAGAACTCACGGTGTGGGAAATAAGACAAGTCAATAATATAGAGACACTTATAGTGGGAGTACATAGAGAGAGTTGCTATGCTACGACTGCGGATAAAATAACGAAAGTATGATAACGATGTCCACCTTTGGATCCAACGGGCGTTTAGGGAACCAACTCTTCCAGTACGCGGCGATGATCGGCCTGGCAAAAAAATACAATCATAAACTTGTTTTGCCGAAGTGGAAGTATGCAGAGTACTTTCAAGGCACATTTCCGGAAGGAGAATGGACCGGTGGACGCTTTGTGCAAGAACCCGTTTTTAGTTACCAAGGCAATTGGCCCACAATAAAAGAAAACGATAAGGTAGACGTCAAAGGTTACTTCCAATCACGCCTGTACTGGCAGGATGCTATTCCCGAAATCCGGGAGGCGCTGACCTTCAAACCCGAGTTCAAGAAACAAGTACTTGACAATTTTGTATCCAACTATATCGACGAGAATCCAGTAGAGAAAAAAACCCTCGGCATATCTGTAAGGCGCGGTGATTACATCAATAATCCTCACTACGCGCAACTACCGGTTACTTACCAGATCCTCGCAATGCTGGAAAGGTTTCCCGACTGGCAGGAAAGAAACATCATATTTTTTAGTGATGACATCCCCTGGTGTAAAACCCATTTTGATTGCTTGGACAATTCCTACTTCAGCGAGAACAACTCGGAGATAGAGGACTTGTGCTTGCTATCTCAAATGGACTCTTTTATTATCCCCAATTCGACCTTCGGCTGGTGGGGAGTTTACCTGGCAGAGTTACAAAGACCAGTTAAGGCAGTCCGCCCGGCTCATCATTTTGATGGTAAGTTGCTGGAACAGAACGATATACGTGACCTATATCCCCTCAACTGGGATACTTTCAACCACAAAGACGAGCACGGACATAACAAGAAAATCGATCTCCAGGACTGTTCCTTTCACATTCCCGTCTTCCGGGATCACGTAGACCGCGAAGAAAACCTAAACCTCTGCTTGAAAATTTTACTCAAAAATTTCGATACAGAAATATTAATAACCGAGCAAGGAGGTAGACACTTCGAAAACATCAGCACAGATCCGAGAGTCAAGTATATCCATTTCCCCGGGGATGTGTTCCACAGAACCCGGATGTTGAACCAGATGGCTCAATACACAACTAAACCCTATATTCTTAACTGGGACTGTGACGTGATTATTTCACCTATGCAAATATGGCTGACCGCGCAGGCCCTCAGAAAAGGTGCAGAGATGGCCTATCCGTACGAATGGGCATTTGCAAGGATCCCCAGGCAGACATGGTATACTCGCCTCCGCGACTTCGAAGACATAGGGATAGTTGGAGATACCAAATTTAATGGCATGAACCACGGCGATGCAATAAGCCTGGGCGGCGCGGTCGCGTGGAACAAGAAGTACTTCATGGAGATAGGTGGAGAAAATGAGCAATTCCGTAGTTATGGATGTGAAGACGTCGAGCGTTATGAAAGATCTACCAAGTTGGGAGTTCTTCGGGAAAGAATACCGGGTCCGATGTTTCACGTGAATCATTGGGTAGGAGTTAATTCAAATATGACAAATCCCTATTATAACGAGGGAAGAATAGAATATGAGAGAATAAAGAAGATAAACGAGCAGGAATTACGGGAGGAAGTAAAAACCTGGCCCAGAGGTTTATAAACTGGCACGGTTTTTGAGACTATAGTAATTAATCTATTAATGCTTAAACTCTAAAAATTTTGGCACAGAAGACAAATGACACGTTCAAAGTGACCGCTGTCACAATCAAAACCCCCCAAGGAAAGACTACTTTAACAAGATCCGATACCGCACAGGTAACCGGAATCATGTTTAAAGGTGGAGTAACTACCTTGATTACTTCGATTCCCTCTGGCGCTGCCGGTGGAACCACGAATGCACTCATCAACACAGGCGATGGGTACACTATCGAAATTCAACGTAATTTCACGGATTTCCTAACTGACCTGAGTGCAACAGATTCATCCGGTTCTTAATCGGAATTCTATCTCCTAAGAAGGCCCCCGCCCACATGCGACGGGCCTTTTTTGTTATTTATCACAATTTTATGAATCAACATTTACTTTTTACTATTAACTTCGGCGCAAAAGATATACCTCAACCGGCGCGAGTAACGAGCGGTTGGGACTACTTGGCAATAACTGATGGTAAGGTAGAGTACGAATATCCCTGGCGCGTTGAGAAGGTAGATACTACCGGAAAAGAAATAAAGAGACTATCGCGTAAGTACAAGATCCTCGGCCAAGAATACTTCGCTAGTTATCAAACAGTAGTTTATTGCGACGCGAGTTATCAGCCTTACGGCAATCTCAACGAATTCATAGCAGGAAAGAAGGAAGGTGTGTGGATGGGCGTGCACCCGCAACGTGATTGCACGTACCGCGAGGGCGAAGCAATCCGCAACAAGCAACTTGACAATCCAGAACTTGTGCTCCGGCAAGTCGCTCGCTACAGGGACGAAGGTCTTCTCGATAGATCTGGATTATGGCGATGTGGTGTCTTTATAAGAAATAGAGGAAGTGAAGAGTTCTTTGAAAAATGGTACGAAGAAGTACTATACGGCAGTTGGAGAGACCAGTTATCCTGTACATACTCCGCGTGGAAAACAGGAACAACAATCAACGCACTCCCTCACGGAGAGAAGGAGAAATATTTTCGCCCACACTTGCACGCGACTTATCCTCTCGATGGTGGAATAGTCCATCTCACGGATCCCGCGCAAATCCCTAACCAACAAAACAACCAATGGATCTGTATAGGAAATTTTCCAGAAGCAGAACAAGCCATTGCTCGATTCCCTCTTGTACATTTAATTTTTAATAAAGAAGGAGCACTTCTATTTCCCCGATGGTTATATTCTTACTTATGGGACTTAGACAAGATGGTAGATTACGTAAGTGCGTACGGAGGACAAATAGGTTACTGGGGAACCAGAGCCGAATTACTTTTAGAATAACAATTTATGAATAAAATAGAAGAAATACTCAAAGCAGAACTAGAAGGAGAGGACGAGAGGATCGTTTACAAGGTATTACCGGGAATGTTGGCCGCAGACGACGCCAATCCTGAAAGAGACGGAGTTAAAGTTGCGCTGTGGATACCTGGATATGAAGCATACATTTTCTTACTCGATCACATGGAAGAAGGAGAGATGGCCGCTGAGATCGCCTACAATGTAAATGAGTTTGTAACTGGGAAACAGAGAGAAACCGTTTGAAAAACAAGGTTAAAATAACCAAGTTAAAAGCACCCGTTTACGGAACTCCTATATGGATAGTAGTTTCTAATTCCTTCTATTCCGCAATCGACAAGATAGAAGACATAATCGATAAAAAGATTGCGGACGATAATTACATAAAAGGACTACATGCCCTCACCTACATTTACTACAATCACAAAGGAGCACCACGCATCATCTTCTTTTTCAAACCTAAATCAAGACCCGGTTTGATCGCGCATGAGAGCAAGCACGCAGTTAACTCTATCTTTGCGTACAACGGTGTACGGCTGTCGGCTAATAATGACGAGAGTGAGTGTTACTACCTGGACTGGATTGTGGAGAGATGTCACGGTGCATTAAAGAGATTTTTAAAAAGTTAGTTATGGAAGAAAGAGTTTACTATGTTTATAGACATCTTCGCAAAGATACGGGCGAACCCTTCTATATAGGTCGAGGGAAGAAACCGGCGGAATATAATTCTTTACGTAGAGAATACAAAAGAGCATACGAATATTCCGGAAAAGAAACCAGAAGCGATTATTGGAAAAGAATCTATAATAAGCACGGAAGGATTGTTGAGATACTAATGGAAGATCTGACTTTCGAAGAATCAAAACAAAAAGAAATCGAGTTTATTGCATTTTATGGTAGGGACGATAAAGGAGGAATACTTTGTAATAGAACTGACGGAGGTGATGGTACGGAAGGTTATACACATTCAGAAGAAGATAGAGTAAAAATGAGAACGAGTGCTAAACAAAGAGTTCATCCCAAACATCATACTCCGGAACATAATGCAAGAATAGCGGAATCGCATAAAGGCAAGAAAAGAACTTCAGAGTCTAAAAACAAACAATCAAATAGTAGAAAAGGTAAAAAACTGACACCCAGAAAAAACAAAAGTTACCTGGATGATGAAACCTGTTATATGTATGGAAACCGGTTTTGTTTTTGATAGTGTCAAAGATGTTGCTCAACAGATGTTTGAGTTAGAAAGAGACAACGGCAGTATTTCTTATGTCTGTAAAGGCAAATTAAAATCTTTTAGAGGATTTACCTTCGAATATGTCTAAAGAAAAAGACGACAAACCCGGTATCATTCGGCTTGTAGACTATCAAGAAGAAATAGAACAAGAGGTTAGGCTCCAAACCGCCCGCGTGATGGCAACCAATCCTTTCAGGGTTGATAAGAAATATAAGCACATAGAAATTCCCGATTTCGGAGACGATAGAAGAGCACGACTGGAATACGAAATGCAAGAAATCGAGCGGTGTGTAAGGGGATACGATAATATGCCTGGGCGCTATTATGCGTACTTCAACCACATGTTTATCAAGCACAAGGAGAGAGGAAAGATAAGACCCGACTTCCGCACGATACAATTAAGTTTTGCAAAGGTAAGAGAGAGAGTACTTAATACGAGAGGCCTCGGCCTGGTCACTATTAAAAGACGCCAGTACGGAGCCTCTTGGGAATTCTCCGGAGATAATATTTACGATTGCACTTTCAACCGAGACTTCGACATCGGCATGAATAGTAAGAGCGAGATGGACTCTCGTAACTTATTTACCAAGCACAAGTACATTCACCGGAACATGTCGCCATTTCTCAAAGCGCTTGTTTCTACAGATCGTCGAGACGCGATGATCTTTAATAAGTACGATCCTAAGACTCAAAAGTATTCCGGTACAGGTTCTTCTATAACTTCCGTCGCACCAACACCAACAGGTCACGCAGGAAATCAATATAGAAAACTTGTAATAGACGAGGCTGGAGAACAAATAGATCTCATGGCACTCTGGTCTAACGCGGAAGATTGCTGCATGCAGGAAGTGGAGCGCGTAGGTACTCCATATATTTTTGGTACGATGGGCGATACGTCTAAAGCTGGTGCTGGTCTAATGGAGTTTTGGCTTCGCAACGAGTTATATAATCTTGAGCGTTTTGGTATCTACGGATACAACGCACTCATCATGGACGAATTTGGAAACGATCAGATAGAAGATTCTATTCGTTGGATTTTATATACCAGAAAAAAGAAGGAGGCCGGATCTGATATAGTATACAGAAAATTTATTCAGAAATATCCAATAACCGATCAGGATGCTTTTCTTACTCTTTCCGGAACAGGTGTCGGTAGTCCCATCCTCAGAGGCAAGCAAGAAATAAGATTGATGGAGAATCCTCCTCAACTTGTTAAAGGATGGATGCGACCTAAGTCTGGAGGTGGAGCAGATTTTGTTCCAGATCCTAAAGGTGAGATAATCGTTTACGAAAGACCGATTCCTCTAGTCAACGGATACGTCGCAGCAACAGACCCCGCCGAGGATGACGAAGTTAAGAAGACCCGCGATACTTCAAACTTATCAACAGCGATTTTAGCAAAACCTACAGGACTTCTCCCCCCAAGGCTAGTGCTTGAATACACCGCTCGTCCTAATAAACTTGCAGACTATTATTTACAACTTGCGCTTGCGCTGGAGTGGTACAATAACACTCCTACTCTTATAGAGTTAAACAAAGGTGGATTTAGAATGAAAGATTGGTTCGAGCAATACTATCCCAAACTTCTCGCCTGGTCGCCAAAATCTTCTAATTCTGCAAAGACAGGATTTGAGGTGCGGATAGGAATCAAGATGACTCCGGATCGTAAGATACAAATGATGGGATTGCTTGATGGACACTGGGAACATTACTGGGAATCTATTCCTTCTTTACGTTTCATAAAAGAATGCGGAGTCTTCGGAGACGAACACGCCGACGATGATTTAGCCGTAGCTTATGGATGGTGTCTGGTACAAATGCAGAACGACAAGAGAGTTTCGAAAGCACTCGATGCGTCCAACGCCGCACTTCCACACTTCAATTATAGAAAAGTAGGTAACACAATACAACTTGTTAATCACGGCAACGTAATGCACAATCCGCGTAAACTCTCTAACCCGCTATTTAACAGATGACAACACAACAACCTTTACAACCAATTCTCCAAGTAGTTCAACACTACATATTACAAAGAACAGGTGCCAGAGTAAATATTAAATTAAACATGGAGAAAGAGCAAGAAGAACTAGAACTTTTATTCCGCGCCTTTCAATCAGCAACCCAACAATTCTAAAGGCCAGTGGCCATCAAACAATGTTTCCTCGTATTGACACTCCAAAAAAAGATCTGATCTATCATCGCCAGTGGGCGAAATCAATTTTAACTTCTTCGATTACAGACAACTGGTCTCTACGATACAGGGTCATGGCAGAAGCATATAAATTCTTTTTGTCCGGATCCAGCGGAGAGCTTACGAACTTTCTTCAGAAGGGTGCTGATGGACAAGACTTACCTGCGATGTGGTTATCAATCTCTTCTCTCCAGGCAAAGATAGAAATGCTGATTGGAGAATTGGAGCAAAGAGGATACGAGATAAATGTAAAAGCAGTCAACAAAGAAGCCACATCTCGCAAACTCGAAGAGAAAGAAAAACTAAGAGTCGCTCGAAGACTGCAACCAGCCGCTCAGTACGGAGAACAACAAACAGGACTTCCTCTGCAAGATCCTCAACAACAAATTCCACAAACAGATAAAGAATTAGACGACTTCATGGATCTCAGCTTTAAAGACAAAGCAGAGTTAATTATGGAAGCCGCTCTCAAGTTCACAGCAAAAATGTGTGATTGGGATGAAACTCGTAAAGAGATGTTCCGCGACGTATGGATCGCAGGAAAGTGCATTGCTCGTAATGAGATAGTAAGAGGACTGCCCAGATCAGTACGGGTCAATCCTCTGTGTTTTATCTACGACCGATTTGCCACTAACGACAATCTAACGGATGCAACTTACTTCGGCGAAGTTTATTATATGACTTTGGGGGAAGCTGCGGAAAGATTTAATCTTACTGATGACGAACTCGCACAAGCAAACAACGCGTACAATCAGTTCATCGGAATGTCGGCACAACCTTTAGCAGGAAGTGGAGTAAGTTTGACCGATCAATTCTTCGACGCTATTCCTAACGCCACGCTAGGCTGGTTCAAAAATATAGATAACGTTCCTCGGGTTCTCGTCGCGCGTACATGCTGGTCCGATTACAAAGTAAGAAAATATAAAGACGAGGTTAATGCAAAGTACGGAACAGAACATTTACAGGAAATAACAAATGAAGTTCGCGCACGCGGTAAGTCTCCGATTATTACTTCTAAAATGAATGTGTGGAGACAATGCACCCTGATCGGCGGCACTATTGTGAGAGAATGGGGAGAGTGTCCTAATCAAGCACGAGAGTTATCCACACTGGAGCAAACAGAACCTCCTTATAAAATATGGGTTCCTAATTTTATAATGGGAACGAATGTAAGTAAAACAGAACAAGTTGTTGGCCTAGAATTGCTTCGCGATATTTGTATGTACAACATGCAGTTGGCGATGAACAGGAGTGCAGGTAAAGTATTTGTGTATGACGTAAGCCTCAAGCCGGACAACATGGAGATTGAAAAAGTTTTAGGTTACGCAAAAAGTTCTGGTATTATTTTAGTTAATACTCGCGAGTACAACATGACTGCGGGGTCTTTGAACGTCATGCAGAGTTATGATTTGAGTATGTCTCAGGTTATGAATCAGTATATAGAATCGATGGCTTTTTTAGATTCTCAAATCAATACTATACTCGGAACTTCCCCCGAAAGGCAAGGAGATATTCCAGCAGCGTCACAGGCAGTAGGAGTAACACAACTTGCAGTAGCAGGATCATCTAAAGTGACTTTTTCTTTATTCAGTGGATACGAAAGATTTTGTTCTCGTGTACTCAACCAACAAGCAAAATTTATTAAGATTGCGTGGGCTAACTCAGACAGAGAAATGTTTGCCCCTATCGTAGGAGATGTAGGAATCGATTTCCTCAAAGCAAATATAGATATTGATCTTGACGAATTTAATACTTGGGTGACCAGTCTTCCACCAATGCTAGCAGACCGTCAAAAGTTCGAAACCTTCGTCGGTCAAATGGTGATGGGTGGACAATTAGATCCGGTAGATGCTTTGCAAATTGTAATCGGACCAGATACAAAGGTCGCGCTCAGAATACTACAGCGTAAGACAGCAATTCGTAAGATGCTTGAAGCACAGCAATCCAAGGACGAGCAAGAGAGAGACGCACAGTTGCAGCAGAATCTCCAAGCTACCCAACAGCA
>Ga0179589_10000023_pt1 | contig 19854 bp, 36 predicted proteins | sample CZOMad2_1_08_16f_FD_182923 | JGI IMG/M metagenome (GOLD analysis project Ga0179589, IMG submission 182923) | Vadose zone soil fungal communities from Angelo Coast Range Reserve, California, USA - CZOMad2_1_08_16fungal | ecosystem: Environmental > Terrestrial > Soil > Vadose zone | place: USA... | reverse complement strand
GCGGGACGGGCTTCCATCTGGGCTGCGGGGATCGGCTGCGAGTCCACGCGCGTCAATGACTCCGGGAAGAACGGGTTGTCCAGATAGAGCTTGAGCGCGAGAGTGTAGGCCACCTTGCCGAAGGCCGCGTTGGAGACCAGCATGCCCTCGGCGGCGAGCAGGCGGTCCACGTCAGCTTTGATGACGGCTTTCAATTCATCACCGGAGAGCGCCAGGTTGAGGACCACTTCACGGCTACTTGGCATAGCGGATTATCCCCAGCCAGAACAATCCATAATGCGTGCTGTTCGCGTACGCCTGCTTGTCGAATGCGCTAGCGATTCGCGGGTACCAGTGGCGAAAGTATATTGTCGTCCTTTTACTTATGTTCATCGTGCGTCACCTTCTTCCGTCTGGCCTGCGAATAGCGAATGGCACGTGCAATCTCCTGCTCCCGCTCCTCGTCCGTGAGGCGAGGGTCGTCCATTAGGACTTTGCGGCTGGGGTTGATGATGCGGGTGATGTGGATGCCCGCGTCCAGCAACCTTGTCATGGTCCGCTCGTGGACCTGTTTCATACGCTCTAGCTCAGTCGCCATGCTGGACGCGTTACGCTGCCGTAGATGATGAATGATAAGTGGGCTCCATTCGTGCCAGCGGCGCTGGATACGGCGGGCGCGGACAAGTTCAGCATGGGTGAGCGGTCGCGTATGTGCCAGTCCTTGGCCCGCGATATCGTTAGTCCACGTTCCCACTGGGACCTCCCTCATCAGCCATGCGAGTAACCGCTTCGGCCTCTACGTCCACTGCCGCAATCTCCGCTGCTAGTTCCTCAGTTACCACGACCAGTTCAGGTTCCTTGGCGGCGTGTGTGGTCCGCTCCGGCTGTGGCTCCTCCCAGCGCGGCGCGGTCCAGGTGGTGAGTACTGGGCGGGTTGGCATGGGCACTGGAGGTGGAGGTGGGACCCTCGATACGCTGACCGAGCTGGTGCTGGCCTGCCTCACCACGACCGTCTCCCCGCCAGCCAGCTTGCGCACGCAGAGGTCGTTCATGGAATAGCGCCGGCCACGGAATTCGCGCTCCCTGACCAATTCGTGCCGCAGTGCCACCATCGTGCTATCTGGGATACGCAGGTTGAGACGCGCCATGGTGGCGTCACATTGGCACATGGTGCGAGTAATCGTCAAGGAAAAAGTAAAAATGGTGGAAATGGTCAGGTCAGTGCGGGGCCATGCCACCGCGCCCCCTGCCCCCCTCGCAGGACAACTAGCGCGGTGACTAGCGTGGCCGCCAGCCAGGTGACCAGCTCGTCTAGCATGGTCGCCAGCGCGCGCGTGAGCATCTGGGGTGGAGCGTGTCGCGTGCGTGCGGGTGGGCCAGGCGCCGGCGAGCGTGCCAAACATGGGCAAGGGACTATGCGCGGGACTGGGGACAATGGCGCTGAGCATGGCAGGCGCGACGGTCAGCCGGACGGTCAGCGAAATAGTACTAGCTTGCGTGATAGTACTTCGGTTAACTAGCCTGCACGTCCCATGCCACTCTACCGTACATATACAAGTTCACATGTCTAATGGTATCAGTACCCTTGGCTGTATTATGTTAACTAGCTGGGTAGTTTTGTTACGCTCGTAGTACTTTTGGTTCATTTCGTGGTAGTACTCGATTAGTGTGTTGACGAGCATAACGGCGATGTGGTACATTTTGATCGTTAGGGGGCACTTCACGATGACACACGACGCACACAGCTGGCTAGAGAGTCTGACCGAGGAAACACGGCAGCGCGTGTTCGCCGCTATGCGGGAGATTGACACGCGTGCGCAGCGATATTACCAGAACAGCACAAATATGACGCGCGGCACGGGAATGTCAATTCCTGTAGGTGCGGCTGGATTTGATGAGTTCATTCGCGGCGATTCGCTCGCGGCATACCTGAGGGGATTGCGTAGGGGATTAGCGCCGACGGAAGCGATTGAATCCGCCAAGGTAGCCGCACGGGAGGTAGTCAAGTCTCACAACGCCAAACGCGCGAAGGATATTTGCTGGCAACGTGCGGACATGACAGCGGACAGCACAATTGAATATGCCCATCGGCAGGTTGTTAACGCGTTGGTGGGCAGGTAGCAAGCATACAGCTCCCGACGCAGAATGGGACAGCGGGCAGCATGGGAGGATATATGGAGACAGGATTCGTCAAACGCGCACTAAAGGCCGATGGCAAGGGTGGACTGTGCCTTGACTGCGAGTGCGGGAATCGCGTGAGCATTCCAGTCATCAAGGGCATGCCGATGACTTATGAGTGCTTGTGTGGGATTGAGTATGACTCGCGCGGGTGGATTGTCGGGAAGCGCGAGGTGCGGCCATGAGCGACACCAAACGGGCGGGATGGACGGCGGGACCGTGGACACCTAGCACGGTGAAGGGCGACGAAGTGGTGCATTCAAGCGAAGGAGATTGTATCGCATGGTGCAACGGAATTCGCGTGGACAATCGCGCGAACGCGCGGCTGATCGCGGCGGCACCGGAGCTGATGGAAGCGTCACGTCTTACACTTCGTAACTTGAAAAGCATGATTAGCTTTTTTCCCTTAGACCTTGCCCATGCGCAAGAGATTGAATTGCAATCCCTCAAAACTTGGGCAGCTACTGTAGACGCGGCTATCGCCAAAGCCGAAGGGCAGGTGCAGCCATGAGACACGCACGAGAGATAGCGATCACGGAGGTCTGGCTGGACCAGCAGGCGGCGGCCAGCGCGAGGGTGCCTATGGCAGGGCGAGGCTGGGACTGGCCCGGGCTGGTTGGGCGGGGGCTCGCGTTGGTGGGCATGGGGATGCTGATAGTTGAATATTGGAGACTGCTATGAGACTCGAAATGGTGAGGCGATACGCGCGAGGCAAGGCTCCATTCTTGGGAATCCCGGTATTCAGCCTAGAGGCTGGCAAGCATATCACGGCGGTGTTCCGGCGGGAGCACCTGCAAGCCGCATGTGGGTGTCCATCTGTGAGCAAGGCCAGTTATGACGACTCGACGCATACGCTTGTGTTGAATGGCGGTAAGTCGTTCTGGAAACTCCGTAACGTACTTGCGAATCAGGTGATAAGCCGGATGTGGATTGCCGACGCGAATATCAAATGGGCGCAAGGCCAGCGTGGGAGGGCTGCGAAGCGGGATGCAACGCCAGAGCAACGGCGGATTATGAAGCTGGAACTAGAGATCGGGAAGCTAGAGCGCAAGCGGGATAATATTTATCTATCCCTGCCGGTTAGTCCGATGAAGCTCTCTGGATTTAGATACTCGCAGTCACATGTGCCTTGTGAGTCTAAATGGCGAGCTGAGAAGCCCATGCGGCGCAAGCTAGGCTGGCTGGCACACCGCGAGCGTAAGACTTGGAAACAGTTCTATCGGGATGCGGAGGCGATTCTAGACCGTACGATTGATAGCTCGCACAAACATGACCGCGTGTGCGGTCGCAAGCACGGGCCGACGGTGACTGAGTATCTTCATCAATTCCCAAAACACGTTGGAATGGCCCACAAAGGATACACACGTGGGGAAGCGTGGGAGCCGTTCAAGGAATACGGCTACGGGGAGGATCACGAATTGAACCAGTTCCAGAAGCATCGTAAGGCGTTGGTGCGATATCTGGAGAGGAAACGGGAGCGGGATGAGTTACAAGGGCAGATTGATGCCTACCGGATTGAGATAGCGGAATCAGGGACGGAGGCCACGTAATGACACGTGGATATGACGAAAAGTGCCTAGACTTAGCACAGTATTTCCTCGCGGATGTGGCACACCCGCCAGTGGACGAGGCCGAGCTGGCGCAGGCGATTCAGGACGCGATTGAAAACTGGTTTACAGGGAAAGGGTATCCATATGAACAGTGACCGCTACGATGGACATTGGGCCTTGGGAATGAGTATGAGGAGCCCGCTGGCAAGCCTAGGGTGAATAGCTGGATTGAGAATGTAAACGAGGGTATTGGAGAGTTGCTGGGCTCGCTCCTCGCCCTGATATTCATTGGGGGCTGGCTGCTGTTCTGGGGAGCGGTCTTCGTAGTTGTGGTCACGATGGCCGGGAAGATAGTGGGCTGGTAAGGAAAAGGTGACGAAATGAACGGCGAACACTTGCAGGACCTACGTTCCGCGTACACAGGCGGACGGAGCGAGACGAACGAGGCTCAGGATGAGTTGCAAGCCTACCTAGGCGATGCTTGGGCCGTGGGAATGGTCCTAGCGGCCTATGACCACGAGCTGTTCTATCCGCATTGCCCCGGGGACGAGCAGGCATGGTCGGCCACCCTCGCGGCGCTATTGGGCGCTAGGTCGCGCATCCTAAGCGAGATTATCCCTGCGAGGCTCAGGACGTACCGGAGTTGGACAGTCGAAAAGGAGGCAGGACAATGGGCAAGCTGAACGAAGCACGCACTGGATACAAGGGCGATGGCTGGAAAACTTGGCACTCGTCCGCGAGACTCAAGCCGGAGGAGGCAGACAGGGAAACGAGGCAGGAACGCAGGGGGAATGAGCGTGGCCAGACTTGGTTCCTGATGTCTGGCGACCATGCGCTGACAGATAGCCACGGCATTATCCCACGTAAGGTTCGGCGGGACATGTGGCAGCAGGCTGTCAAGAGGGCGAGGAAGGTCAAGTAGACACACCCGTAGCGCTGGAACCGCGTGCGAATTGACTATTTTCACTCTCGCGGAGGTCGCAGAGGGAAGAAATCGGCTGGATTGCGTCGCCGGAGTACCTCGCGAAGCTCGGAAACAGGTAGCCAGCGCGACGCACGCACAAAAGGCTGGCCACATTTGCGGCAATGTTTGCCTCGAATGAGCCCGTGAGCATGATCAGGAGGCGAGTTAGTTGTATTGGTTTGAGGTTCTAATACAATTAACTCTTCCGCATGGTCCTCGGGATTATCAAACTCCCACTTTTCAAAGTTATGTGTGCTAGGGCAGGAGCCATGTAACATCCTGATTCCATTGAATATGTATTCCTGTTGGGCGCGGTCCTCGGGAGACTTTGGCAGATAGGGAACAAGGAACAAGCGCTCGAAGAAATAAGGCAGGCGGTAGATTGGAATGGTGTGTACGTCTACTTCGGCATCTGGCCAGAGCCCTTTCCACCAATCGTGATCAGGGTGTGTCTCGCGGTCGTAGACGAACAAGATGCGGGCGAGGGCGCAGCCGTTCTCGTAGCCTACGACATTCGACCAGTTGATGCCGATGATGGCGTCTTGGCCAGCTAGCTTGTCCTCGACGTAAGTGCGCAAGGTCTTGGAGAAGGTGCGGAGGTTCTCGACTTGCAAAGGTATGCGGATGTCGCAATAGGTAAATCGGGTGAACTCACGTCCCTTGACGCCGTGTGTGCCTTCCGCCCAGACCTTGAGCATGTCTTTCCAGCGCTCGAAGTAACGAGCGGCTCGCCGCGGGCCGCAACCAGTACAGGAGCGTAGCTCGCAGTACCAAGTCTCGAACTCGTAGTGATTATTCGGGCATTCCTTGGCTACGACATCGGCACAGCGCTGTGAGCGCCACGCCTTACTCTCCATGCCCAGTTCGGACAGGCGGGTGGCGTGACGTTTGGTAAGCCATTTGATGTCTTGAGGTTTCTCAGTTAATTCAGGATCGTTAATGTTGATTGTTTCGTTAGTGGGACACACCTGTGTAATCTCCTATGATAGAAGTTTTGCCCCTTGTTGGCTGAATTGGCGTCTTTGCGAAAGACTCCTCGACCATATGGAAGCTGAAAAGGGAAGTTGGGGGTAGGGTGAACTACCCCCAAAAACGCTTTCTCAGCCTGCCTTCACCAGGTCATAGGAGACCATGCGCTTGATACTTCAAATTGAGACAAGCTGTCAACTAGAAAGTGAGTACTACGAGTACCGAATTTAGCGCCATTTGCATAATTTCCTTGACATACACTCACGCCGATGGTACATATTGGCACGCTAGGAGCTAGTGAGAGATGGCATACAAAGGCCGCCGAACAGGACTTAAGTCCCGTGATTTCATAGAGTCACAGGATGCAGTGGGTATCTATGAGTTCGCCCGAGCCACTGGATACTCGTACAAGCACGTCTACGAGCAGGTCCGGCTGGGCAATCTCCAAGCCAGGTTCGAGCAGGGCCTTTGGCTCATCCCGCGCGCCGTGCTGGAGGCCGCACTCACGCAATTAACGCCAAACAGTAACACTAGCGATACGTAATGCAAGGTGGACGTATGCACGGGACTGGACCTATTCGCATAGTAAGTAAGTTGTGGGGCCGCGAGGAATGGCTCTCCAATGAGGACGAATACTGCCTCAAGCGCTTGGTCCTCGCGGCAGGCTATTCGTCATCGCTCCACTGGCACCGTGTCAAGGACGAGACCTTCGTCATCCAGTCCGGCGAGTGCTGGCTTCAGGTCATGCACAACGAACGCAGGCTCAATGTGGGGGACTGGCAGCGCATCCAGCCGGGGGTGTGGCATCGCTTCTGGAATGAGAGTATGTATGAATGTGTGATATTAGAGGTTAGTACTCACCATGACGACGGGGACGTGGTGCGGATTTCTGAGAGTCGCAAATTACTTGAGGAGGAACAATGAACTCGCACGAATATGCACGGGAATTGCAGCGCACGGTGGACCATCTGCTGGAGCGGCCAGAATTTGAGACGAATCACTCGGAGCCATTTCTATTTATATCGTTCTGGGAAAAGGACGCATATGTGGCTGCCGCGCGGGCGCTGGGCTCTGGCATCAAGCAATTCAGCGGAGGCGACCTGCATTTTAAGCCCAATGGTACCTGTCTCACTTTGTCTATCAGCCAGGACAAGGTGTGTCGTAAGGTGCAGGAAGCCAAGTGGGAGTGCGAGCCTCTGTTCTCGCCGGGAGAGGTAAGAGGATTTGGGAGTGGTAGAGATAGCGGCTCCGTCGGATGAAGATATTCCATTCTAGGGGCGGCCATGATATTGCTGCTGACCCAGTTCCTGCGCCCCCATGGCGACAAGCTGGACCTCCAGGTTGAGATTGCCGATAGCCTGCGCGACAAGGTCCGGCAGATTGAGCGCCGGGGGCTCAGGTTCACCGCCGAGGTCATCCCCACGGGCGAGGTGTCGTTCTGCATTGAGGATGAACAGAGCGATATTGCGTGTGAACTCGCGCCCAACGGGCCGGGGTCGGAATGGCGGCAGCGGGAGATACTTGAGGACATGATTACGCGATTCGAGATACCGCCAAGGATGACATCGGAGGCTTTATGAATGCATTGGACAAGCGGCAGCCGTTGATGGAACGCGGCATGACCGGCGAATGGACGGACTTCGAGGCCAAGCTATTTAACCTTGTCTCGCGCGAGTGCGTGCGGCTGGAGGACTTAGGACAGGTCGCGAAGTTCTCGCTGCTGTTCTCAGGGCGGCTGACTATCACGCAGCTGATGCTGGACGCAATGGACGAGTATCTGGAGAGGAAACGGCAATGACTAGCGAGTTTGACATTATCCGTGCGGTGGTTCGCAAGGCACTGGAATGGCAAGAGGATAGCGAGCGCGTGGGGAATTTTATGCCTGACCCTGACGGCGACAAGATTGCTCGTATACGCACTGCTTCTTGTGCGCGAGAGATATTAAGGATTGTTGGCGGAACGGAAGCATACGGACAGGTGCAGCCATGAAAGTAGTATGGACTGACCGCTCGCGAATCTTAGAATTCCAGCGTTGTAATCGTAGGCGATGGCTGGCCTATCACGAAAACGGAATGGGCTTATCATCACGAAAAACTCCACTACCGTTAGCCGTAGGCAGTGCGGTCCATGAAGGTCTGGCCCACCTGCTGCGCGCCGGACAGAAATTAATGTATCTCCCCGGCACCTTGCCCGAGCAATGGCAGCGCAACGAGGACGAAGCGGTGGAGTTTGCCCTGTTGGAGCTGGCCCAGCATGCCGAGGGCATGGAGCTGGACCTTAGCGAGCAGGTTGCACAGAAGGTGCCCGACGATATCCACAAACAGCTGAGCGATTCCCTAGGGCAGGCGGACGACACGTTCGGCGACCGCGTCGAGGATGCCAAGCAGAGATTTGATAACTATCTATTCCAGGAGCAGAGCGCACTCGTGGAGGCCATGGTCCGGGCCTACGCGCGTCGACGCCTGCGTCCCCTGCTGGAGCAATATGAGGTGCTGGAGGTGGAGCGGGAGGGAGACTGGGAGCTGGCATCCGTGCGCAATAAGATAGACTTCTACTCCACCGACCCGAATAACGAATTCCACACGGAAATGGGCTACGATTATGACATCCACTTCGCTAGCCGCCCTGACGCCCTCCTGCGGGACCGCGAATCCAATCAGCTTTATATCCAATCCTTCAAAACCGCCGCCAGCTGGGATATCCGCAAGGAGCGGGACGCCGAGCGGGATATGCAAGGGCTGAGCGAGGGAGTGGAGGTAGAGCGGAGGCTCGGCGCACTGTGGCACGCGATGCACGACGAGCCGAAGCCCGATAAGTTACATGTGGCTCTAGAGCGTGAGGTAGCAGGAGCGCAGGGCAAGGTGGAAACGTCGGTAGTCAATTACCTGCGCACCCTAGACGCGCCGCCCCGCATCCTTGGCGTGGTCTACACTTACATGTTCAAAGGCGACCGCTGGCGCGACAAGGACCTCACCCAGCGCCTGGGCATCGAATCCCGCGTGCAGAAATCCCACCTGGTGCGCGTGTATCTCAATCCGGGCATGACTGACGCAGACGCCCAGTGGAACTATTCGTATGACTTCCACAAAGAGGACGGAAGCACGTCCAAGCTCTACTATAAGACCTGGAGGCCCGCCGCGGTCTGGGAGCGTATGCCCATCCGCAAGTGGATTGACATGCTGGACCAGACGGTCGAGGCAGTGGGCGAGGAAGGCCGAGCGCTGGGATGGCAGGGGCCAGCGCAGGCGAGCGGATTCACGGACCAGCATCCCTTGGATGAGGTGTTCCATCCACCGATTATCGTGTATCGGAACGACGATCAGCTCCGCGATTGGTATGAATCCACAGAGCATCAGGAGCGGACGGTAGCCGAGGCAGTAGAGCAGGTCCGCGCCGCTGAGGACGTTGACGAGCGCCGCTCCAAGCTCAATGTGCTCTTTCCAATGTACCGCCAATCCTGCGAATACCCGACCACTTGTCCGTTCGTCCCGGTGTGCTATGGGCCGGAGCATGTGCAGCGGGACCCAATGGGCACGGGAAGGTATAAGGAACGGATCCCGAACCACCCAGTAGAAGTCAAGGAGACAGTATGAAAGTACGAATAACGAGTGCGTTCGCCGCACGCTGGGAAGAGGAGTGGAACGCCGCAGGCAGGATGTCGCATTACCAAGCGCACGGTGCGGATATCCGCAGGCTAGAATATTTTATCGACGCGTTCGGCCCGCAGATTGCGCAAGTGCTTAAGCATCAACTCCTGCAAGCCTTGCTGGAGGACGCCGCCGCTTTGGAGCAGCATCGCGACCAATGTGTAATGTGTAAGTGGATTGGGACGGTAGGCGAGGAAATCAACGGACGCGACGCGGATGATCGGAGAGTGAAGCTGTGCCCGCGATGTGGGAATTGTTTCTTCGTGGATGCGGTTGTGGAAAACGCGAAAATAACTATTGACAGCGCCGCGCCGCAGGCGTAGCGTTCAGACTCGAAAGTACCGATATGGATACCGCAAAGGGAAACCGTTCAGTGACGCTGCCTAAAGTAAAATGTAAACGGTGTGGTCACAAATGGACGCCACGTAAAGACGGTGTTCCACTACGATGCGCGGCTTGTAGAAGTCCATATTGGAGTCTGGCGAAAAAGAATGGAATCAGTAGCGCAAAGGTATGCAAGGAAGCAAACTCACGCGCGTAGAGCGGTTAAGCTGGCCGTGGATCATGGAACGTTAAGAAGGCCAAAACACTGTCAAGCAAGAGGATGTAAGACGCGTTCGATATTTGCGCATCATGAGAATTACGACAAGCCACTTGATGTTATGTGGCTGTGTGGAACCCATCATGCGAAAAGACACAATAAGCTAGGAATATTTATGGGAAGTGGATTTGGAGGAAAATTTCCGAAGATAAATGTAAGGGGCGGGGATGCAGTTTGTCCAATTTGTGGAGCTAAGTATAAAGTCATTAGAACTTGGCAAAAGTATTGCACCCCGATCTGTGGAAATGTGGCTAGGGGGAGAACAAGGTACAGGCGGGTACAGCAATTAATTAAGGAAGCGGACGCGAGGCGGGCGGCGGAAGCGGGAGAGCACAATGGCACGTAGCGGAATTATTTGGGGACCGAGCGGCAGCTTCAAGACGACCGCCGTGGCCCACATGTCGCATTACATCGCGGAGACCACTGGCAAGTGCACCTTGCTTTTGTCGGCGGACGGCGGTGGCTGGGAGCCCTGCCAAGAGGAAGTGACCGCCGGCATGATTCGCCCCTATCGGGTGGATTCGCAGACCATCCCATTGCCTATCATCCGTAAGGTATCGCAAGGATACTGGCCAGAGAATCCTGACGAGCCCGACATTAGTCAGGTCAACTTTCTCCCCATCAACTGGGACGAAGTCGGGGCCATCGCGGTCGAGGGCATCACGTCCATCGGGACCATGCTCATGCGACACTATGCGGACAAGAATATCAAGTCGGGTGAGGAGGCTACCAGCCGGTTCGCCCAGCCCATTCGAGTGAACGGAGAGATATCTAACGAATGGTTTGCGCAGAACTCGAAGGGGCACTATGGAGGGGTACAGAATCAGTTATATAGCATGGTGATGAACTTCCAGTCCCTCCCGCTCGCGTACTTCCTCATGTCGGGCCACGAGCAGCGCTACACCGAGGACGGCGAGGCCCTGTGCGGCGTCAAGGCCCCCGGCAAGGCCATCACCCCGATGATTCCATCGTGGTTCGGGGACTGCATCCACGCGCAGGATTACAAGGAAGTGGTCAAGGTCAAGGTGCCGGACGGCAAGGGCGGGACGATGGACGAGGATAAGGTTGAGATTCACGCGCGCTATTACTATCAGAAGCACTGGGACCCAGCGACCGGCGTGGTGTTCGACGCCAAGCCTAGGGTTACGCACTCTAAGGTCCACGAGCTGGCTAAGCGGTTCCCCGGCGGATTCTTCGTGCCCACGCCCGACCAAGGATTCGATACCTATCTGCGTGTGGTAGATGAACTGGCCAAGGATGCGGCGCAGTCGGACAAGCTTAAGGAATGGCGGACGCGGATGGATGCGAAGCGGATGGGCCGTCCGATAGCGGCAACGGCTAAATAGAGTTTCCAAGAAGTACGATGTCAAATTAAAACGTGAGGGAGGATTCAGTCATGGCAGCAGCAGGATTCGGCACACCACAATATGAGGAACCAGAGGATAGCAAGACAGGCCCGAATGGAGCAGCGTCCCCGGACGAGGCCCCACAGGAATTACTGGACCCGAACGACCCGGCCCTGACCAGCGAGTTGCTGGACGTCAACCTGGAAGGGGACGCATACGCGGTACCAGTGCCCCCGCCCGACCGTAAGTGGCGCGCGCGGCTCAAGATCGTCAAGCAGAAGATCAAGGATGCCAGCGGCCAGGAACACGAGCTGGATTACGTGGCTGGATATTATGGAAAGGAAAAGCAGAAGTGCTACGCCAGCAGTATCGAAGCCACCCTGATCGACCCCAGCGGCAAGTTCGACGGCCTCCATGCATACGACCAGTGGGTGGCCACGTTTATGAATCGGGACGGCAGCACCAAGGTTCAGTCCATTCTCGGCAAGCTCAGGAAGCCGGACGGCACCTTGTGGGCGCCGCCGGGCACCAAGCTCACTGCCCAGGGATGGATGAACTTGTTTGTCAAGGCGCTGGCCGGCGAGCCGGAGTGCGGGATTGAGACGCAATGGGAATGGTCCTGCCAGGACTGCGGCAAGCAGGCGAAGGACAAGGGGGAGCGTCGTCCCCGCAGCATCGTGGGGATGCACAAGTTCCCTCCATCGCGCAAGGTCCGGGGGGAGTTCGACCCGGAGATGAAATGTCAGGTCAATCCTGCGCATGGCTATGGTAGGGCGCGCGTCAGAATCGCCAGTGTCCTGAGCCTGACCGACCTCAAGTAAATTGTACGTACAGTAGGACTAGGCGGGGTCCATTTTCTCGCTGCGTTGCCGCCTGCGCGCAGCATCTTATCTTGGATATTACGTAGCGCGGTGTGGAAGGACACACAGAAGGTACCGACATTCTTATGTTCCTGCTGGTAAACACTGTTGAAGATTACACAGTAAGGCAGGCTCCATAGGCCCGACAAACTGACATTCTAATAGTCTGCTGGTCAGTGCCAGATTTGATAGCGAGGTCGGGAAAAGTCGTCCAAGACCAGAAGTGGGTATCAAGGCCCATCGCTACGATTTTATTGAATATGATTACTGGATTTAGAAACGAATGGCAGCCGGGAGACCCGACAGATATAGACGGGTACGGCTATGGGAGACACAAAATGTCATCGCGTGGAATCAACCTGGAACGGGTAGTCGAGTTCTTCAAAAATAGCAATCTGGACGTAGCTGAAATCACCTTGATGCATGTCACGAATATCGTTGGTAAGCGCCGCGCCAAGGAGAACGAGTCCGGCGAGCGCCAGGCACGCGTGGCCGATGTGGTCGCCAGGAAGAAGTCCAGGAAGCGGGCCAGCTTGAGCACTGTGAGTCAGTCCTCGCTGCCCTCGCAGGAAACGGAATCGCTCAAGACGGCCTAGATGGACACGATGGACCAACTCGACGAGGTTCAGGAGCTATCGTGGGAGCGGCCCCCACACTGTAGCTATTTGTGCGGTAGGGCCGGGACTGGCAAGACCACGCTGATTCGCGAGCGCGTCGAAGCCGATCCATCCTACGGTATCGTCGGGGCGAGCACGGGAATTAGCGCGGTGAATATCGGCGCAACGACCGTGAACAGTTTGCTCCGCTACTTTAATACCGCCAGCTTGCGCGACGCCTTTCTGCAAGGCCACTTGACGCGGACCCTGCACACCCTCGCCAAGAAGCATCGTAGGCTTATCATCGAGGAAGCCTCCATGCTGAGCGGCACGCAGCTGGACATCCTATACCGCGCCATCTCGGAGGCCAACCGCTACAAGGAAACTATGCCCATGGGTCTGATGTGCGTCGGCGACCTCGGGCAGCTTCCACCTGTAAACGAGCCGTGGATATTCGACGCCCAGTGCTGGGAGCATTTCGCTGGGAACACGGAGCGTCTGGAGAAGATATGGCGCCAGGACGACGCGGCCTTCATCTCTGCCCTGAATCACGCGCGTGCGGGCGACGGCACCGCGGCGGTAAGGATTCTGGACTCACTCGACGTGGTCTGGCACTCCCAGCGCGACCTGGACTTCGACGGGACCACCATCGTGCCCAAGAACGACATGGTCTCCCGACACAACGCAATGATATTGGACAGGATGCCAGGGACCGCCATCAGCGTCCCCTCGCACAGGTGGGGCCAGCAACGTAGCGAGTGGGGCCAGTCCCAGCGGACCCGCGAGTGGGGCATCCCCCCGGCGGTCATGCTCAAGCCGGGGGCGTATGTGATGTGCCTCGCCAACGCCAGCAAGCTCAAGTACGCGAACGGAGACTGTGGACATGTAGTCGAGGTCACTCCCGCGGGCGTCGAGGTCGAGCTAGTGAGGACTGGCAACGTGGAGCTAGTCGAGCCGGTGGTGCGGGACGTGGCCCAGTATGAAAAGCCCGCCGGGACCTTCGAGGCGGTGGACGAGCCCGATCCGCGCTACTTGGCGAGGCCGCATCGCCGGGGGGATAAGTATGTGACCGGGCAGATTGAGTACATGCCTCTGCGCCTGGCGTGGGCCAGCACATGTCATAAAAGTCAAGGATTATCACTTGATAAATGTCAGGTTGATTTCAGAGATTCATTTTTCAGTAGCGCGGGAATGCTCTACGTTTCTTTGAGTAGATGCCGAACGTTACAAGGGTTGCGGTTAGTAGGGGATAGAGACCGCTTCGTCAAACAATGTAAGTCTGACCCGAGGGTAGCTGAATGGCTCTGAGCTACGAGCACAGGTTAATTTTAATGTGGTGGGCTGGCCTGTTTGTAGGCTTCGTTCTCGGCTGGGCCGCACGCGCACAGCAATCTAAGAAACGCCGGAGGTACTACTAAAATGCGCTGGTCATCCCTTACCCTCGCGGGCAAGATCATCATCCTCACCCTGCTGGCCCTGAGCGTCGTAGCGTTCGGGCAGGACAAGTCAGCGTCGCCGAAGCCAGCGGACCCCCCGCCAGCCAAGGTATACGCGCCAACCGAGGTCCAATCGCTCCGGCTCCAGGTCAAGCAGCGTGATGCGTTGCTCGCTAAGCAGGCCCTGGAGCAGGCCCAGCGCCAGTTCCAGCAGGCATTGACGGACCTTACCAATGAAGGCGAGCGAGTCAAGACTGAGCAAGGCTGGCCGCACGATACACAATTCAATCCTAACGATTTGACCTATAGTGCGCCGCCAGCCAAGGAAGCCAAAAAGGAGAAATAGCATGAGACACCTAGCCATCCTCTTCCTCATTCTCGCGCCTATTTGTCGTGCGGACTCCATTACCGATGTGGCCAGCACTCTTAGAGCCGATGTGTCCATCCCGTTCCGCTACGGCGTCGCCACGGACCTCGCCACAAATCTGCTGGACGCACAGTCGCTAGCCACCTACGCGAGCACACTATCGCTGGACCTGTCCATCGACGCGGTCGTCCGAGCCATCGGAATCGACAATACGGCGTGGATAGGCTGGGCCAGCACTGACCCCATCACCTGGCTCCAGTCCACGATTGCCATCGACCCCGGCGCGACGATTGGCATCAGCCCGAGTGCGCTCTGGTTCGGCGAACAGGCTGTGGCCACATTGGAACCCGGCACTTGGATGCTCATCCTGGTATCGCTCGTGGGATTCGCTATCGGCTACTACGGCTGGCGCTGGCTGCGCACGCATACTGAGCCTCCACCGCCAGTGGTGATGACTGAGTACGGGCCTACGACTGAATGGGCACGCAAGCAGGCGGCGCTTCAGATGAGGTTTGACCCCGACGTGAAGCGTATCGTGGAGGACGCGCTGACCGAGCGATTAGGAAGCGCTGAGGCTGGAATAGCTGAATCACGCAGGCGATATCCTGAATGCTATACCAAGGAGTAATATTACTTGAGAGTAAAGCCTCAGTCCTGTACGGGATGCAGTTGCGCGAGCCATGGGACGGATTTCAGCGCAATCGAGGGAACTGGCTCGTCTGGTTGTATGCTCGTGGGCGAGGCCAGCGGAGAAATGGAGGCACGTGATGCGCTACCTTTTAGACCGTACGCTCCTAGTGGCTCTGTACTTGAGCGCATTCTACGTCGGATGGGTATGGACCGACAGTCATTTGCTATCACTAATATTCTGCGCTGTCGTCCTCGCAATAATTTTCTTGAGAATGCGCCTTGGGAATACTCCGCGATTTCTCACTGTCGCCAGAATCTTGAGCAGGCTATAGCGGCTCGCAAGCCTCGCTGCATCGTAGCCCTCGGTGGCATCGCCGCCCGCGAGTTGACCGGGATGGCAGGCGAGGCGCAGGGAGTCGGCCACTTGGCGGGCTATGTGCTGCCATACACTCACTTGGATAAGGAAGTGGACGGCGACGCGACCAAGGTCTATGAGATGTCGTGGATTCCCATCGTGCCTACTTTCCATCCAGCATTTATCCGCCGCGGCAAGGCCTCCCACACTGGCGTCCTAGCCCGGAATATCCAGCGCGCCTTGAACATCGCACGCGGGACCGACCGTGATTGGCTGTGGGGTGTGGACCCGGATAATAGGAGCACTTATGGACCCCTCAAATATCAAATACACCCTAGCCTTGACGAGGCGCGAGATTTTGTGGAGCGAGTTGAGAGAGACCCAAGCCTTGTTGTCAGCTATGATATCGAGACTAGAGAGTCAGCGTCACTCGATGAAGACGCTCGCGATGGATTTGCAGATACCACCATCGAACTCGTGCAGTTCTCGGTTGAGTCAGGCACTGGAATCGCTTTCCCATGGCAGGGACCATATCGCGGCCTCGCTCAACGAATTCTTCACAGTCCTAACGTAAAGTGCGGCCACAACGTCTGGCTATTCGACAACAAGGTCCTACGGGCAGCCGGGGAGCGAGAGGGAATCGACCTCACGCCCAAGGGAGTAATCCATGACACGCTCGCAATGTTTCACCATTTTCAACCAGATTTACCTGCCCACCTTCAGTTTGCTGCTTCTTTTGTGCAATTTCCTTTTCCCTGGAAACATTTGGCGAGCAGCCACATTGAGTTCTACGGCTGCTGCGATGTGGATGCTACTCTGCGCTTATTTAATATGCTCGAAAAGACGCTCAAGCGCGACCAGCTCTGGGGCAACGAAACGATAGGCTACCTCGGCCAAGTCCATGCCGTCCGGCCCGTGTTGCAGGCGATGGAGGACCGCGGCATGCCCATTGACGACCTCGCCCGCGTGAGGCTGGGCGCGGAATTCGAGAAGGCGCAGGGAGAGCTAGGCCGGGAGATTGCCACCTTGGCGGGAGACTGCGGGCGGGTGCATCCGAAGGATGGATATAAGGGGGTGCCGCCCGAGGTCAGGAAGCTGGACATCATCGACTTGGCCCACGTTGCCAAGCTGAGTTTCGACGACGACGGCGAGACGTACCATTACGAGCAACGCGATTTCATGGTGCCCGACGTGGACGTTGCTGGCGAGCCCACGACGATGCTGGCCTCCCGTTGGTGCCGCGTCTACGATTTCAACCCCAACTCCTCCCAGCAGCTCATCAAGTACATGCAGCTCAAGGGACACCCGATCCCGAAGGACAAACACCACGAGGATGACAACGGTGCCAATCCAGACACCACCGCCCAGAAGGAGCTGATGCGGCTTGCCAATAAGACTGGGGACACATTCTATCTCAAGGTCATCGAGTACCGCGGCCTCACGAAAATGCGTGGCACCTACGTGGACGGCTTCCAACCTGGCCCCGATAGTCGCGTGCACACGACCTTCGGATTCGGGACCGGCATCGGCCAGCTCACCTCCAAGAATCCTAACGTACAAAATTTCCCCAAGCTCAAGCCTACGGTCGCGCTTGCCAATGCTATGCGCAATATGGTCGCGGCTGAGCCCGGACATGTCATCGTCGAGTGGGACTTCAAGTCCTGCCACGTCATTACCCTTGGCTTCTTGGCCGAGGACCTCAATTACATGCGCCTTGGCAGGCTGGACATTCATAGTTTCGTCGCCGGCCACTTACTGGGCCTATGGGACGGCCGCCAGATATTCAGCGAGACCGACGACCAGCTCCGCGCGAGGTTCAAGGAACTCAAGGCCAATCCAGTATACAAAAGGGTCCGCGACGATGAGGCTAAGCACGGCATCCTCGGCATCGGCAATGGGCTCAAGGCCAAGGGATTATTCGAGCGGTATATGGAGAATTTCCCCCCGCGTCCATGTAAAGAGTGCAATGGTAGCGGCAAGATGAAGGGAATACGTGCGCTGAAACAATGTGTGTTCTGCAAGGGGACCGGAATGCTCCCCGGCCAGCGAGCCGCGGACTTGGTGCTGGAGACCGCCGAGTACCTGTTCCCCAAGGTATTCGCGTGGCAGAAACGCATCCAACGTGTGGCCCATGACCAGCAATATCTCAGGACCGAGTTCGGTCACATCCGCCGATTCTACGAGGTATTCCGCTGGGACACCCGCCGTAATGACTGGGGCCATGGCGACCAAGCCGAAGAGGCGATTGCATTCTGGCTGGCGAACATTGCGTTCGGGCATATTCGCGAGAAATTGAAGGAGCTACACGCGGCAGGGCTGGATGATAAGTACGGCCTTTTCAATACGGTGCACGATAGTTATATGTGGCATTTTCCCGAGTCCATGCTGGAGGAGCATATTGCCGAGGTACATCCTATTTTGTCTAGCCCGAGCAAGGTCCTGCGCCATCCGACCATCTGCCCCGGCGGACTGGTTATCGACGTCGAGGGCTCATGTGGGCGGGACTGGTCGGCAATGGAGCCAATAGAAATCGCCATGGAGGCGCGGACATGATTCCCAGCAAGCGGCACATCGACTCAGCCTGCGCGCTGGTCAACGGGCTGACCGAGGCCCAGCGGGCTGAACTGTTACGTCCCTTGCGGGATTCGTCGGCGCACTCGCTGGTCGAGCGGGACGAGGTGTTCTTCCCGTTCTGCCAGGGATATTTAATCGGCGTGATGCTAGGGAAGCTGCCTGCCTTCGACGACAGCGCAGCGGGGATGCACGCAAAGGAGCGGTGATGAATTACGCTGAAATGAAACGGGTATTTATGCGCGGCGGGCATGTGACGTTCAATGGCGGCATCGAGGTTCACGACCTGCGAACGATGCTCCAGCAATATCCGGCTGGCAAGCGGCGGCATCTACGGGCTGATTTGAAAAGCGCCACGGCGACTGTGCCGCGCAAGCATGCGAGGGGCAATGCAGCCTGAAGAACTGACCGACAAGGCGATTGACTACATCGTAGAAGGACTCTGCGACGAAGCAGCGAAAGACAGGCCAAAACTGAGTAAATGGGAAACAGATTTTCTGATTTCCATCGAAGAACAGTGGCGCAATCGCCGCAGCCTGACCGATAAGCAGAAAGAAGTGCTCGGTAGAATTTGGGACAAAGTTTGAGCGCGGGGATGCGTGGGAAAGGGGAATAGGGGATGAGCCAATTAGATACGGTGACACGCGAGCAGCTTTGGAAAGACCCGGATTGGAACTGTCCGCACTGTGGCTGGACGAATCTGGCGATTCGCAGCGCCTGCCGCAATTTCTATTGCAATTTTCGCTGGGAAGATGAAGCAATAGCGATGGTAATTGGCGACGATGGCCTAGCGCGTGAGTGGCGCCCATGACCGTAAAAGAAGTTTTGGCGTTACTGGCGAAGATGCCTGACCACGAAGTCAAGCTGATGATTGACTGTCCGCACTGTGGTCACTCAAAGGAAATAAAGCGCGTCGAAAAGATTGTAATTCTCGAAGGAGAAGACGAACCCGCGTGACCCCCGCGCTCTTGCGGGGAGAAGGGGAACAGCGATGAGACGCGCTGAGCTTGATGGTAAATATCCTTACGAAATTGAGCCTGAATTACAGCCGGGCGATTACGCGAAAAGTGTTCATGGGCTTTGGTGCGTTCGCGCTCCGAACGGAGATGGCGGTACGTTGAAACCTTCAATCCATCAAATCGTCGAGAATGCCGATGGCACGCTGACGGTCAGCCCTTCGATTCAGTTTGAGACCGGCCAGCGCTATCACGGCTATCTGAAAAATGGAGTATGGACATGAGTGCGGGCCACCCAGCGATGAAAGACCGACAGGCAGTAGAGAAGCACTTTTGCGATAAGCTCGACCGAGATGTAGAGCAATGGAATCGAGCATTTCCCGCTAAGCCTCCTAAAACTATGAAATGCGGCTACCCGCTGCCTTGTCCGTGGCACACGGTAGTTATCGAGCAGGGCGCTCCGCGAGTGTTCATTCCGCATACGCTGAACACAACACAGCACCAGCGCACAACAATCAGGTGTCTAGCAGTGCAGGTAAACGACGCTTTGGAAGAACCGGCCCGACTCGTTTCAGCGAAAGGTGGCAAGAAGTGATGCGTGACCGACAGGGGAAGCGGGGGCGGGCTAATTTTCGAGTTGGGCAAGTGGTAGCTATTCGCGGCCTTGGATTTCCGGTTGGTTGCGTAGTACTGAAGCTAAAACTGTCCGATCACATGTGGCTTGGAACTGTTGAATGCGCCAACAAAGAGGATGACCGTGAGTTTACGGAAGGCGAGTTGCGCTCCATTACTGCGGGTGAATACGGCGTGCGGTGCGGCCCAGCGAAAGAGAGGAAGCCCAAGTGAGCG
>Ga0179589_10000021_pt1 | contig 20323 bp, 17 predicted proteins | sample CZOMad2_1_08_16f_FD_182923 | JGI IMG/M metagenome (GOLD analysis project Ga0179589, IMG submission 182923) | Vadose zone soil fungal communities from Angelo Coast Range Reserve, California, USA - CZOMad2_1_08_16fungal | ecosystem: Environmental > Terrestrial > Soil > Vadose zone | place: USA... | reverse complement strand
GAGGGCATCAAAAGCCGGATCGCCCGGCTGCCCGACCCGCTGGTGGTCGTCGACAGCCGTTATCTCGACGAGCCGGGTGGGCTGGATGGCTTGGAAGGCACAGCCAAGCAGGTCATCGCTTCCGACGAGTTTCTGGCTCAGGCCCGCGACGCCGAACCGGCCGCGGAGTTCGCCGACCCGGACTCGGTCGGCATCGTGCTGTTCACGTCGGGGACCACGTCGCAGCCCAAGGCCGTCGAGCTCACGCACAACAACCTGACCAGCTACGTCACCGGCACCGTCGAATTCGGGTCGGCCGAGCCGACGGATGCGGCCCTGATCTGCGTGCCGCCCTACCACATCGCCGGAGTCAGCGCGGCGCTGTCGAACCTGTACGCCGGACGCAAGATGGTTTATCTGCCCGTCTTCGACGCCGAGGAGTGGGTGCGCCTGATCGACGCCGAGCACGTCACCAGCGCGACGGTGGTGCCGACCATGCTCGACCGCATCGTCGCGGTCTTGCAGGGCGGACAGCATCAGCTGCCGTCTCTGGGCAACCTGGCTTACGGCGGATCCAAAGTGCCGTTGCCGCTGGTCCGCAAGGCTCTGGGGCTGTTGCCGCACGTCGGCTTCGTCAACGCCTATGGCCTGACCGAGACGAGTTCGACGATCGCGGTTCTGACCCCTGACGACCACCGCGAGGCGCAGGGGGCCTCGGACCCGGCCGTGTTTCGGCGATTGGGTTCGGTCGGTCAGCCGGTTCCGTGTATCGAGGTGCAGATCCGCGACGAAAGCGGCGCAGCGCTGCCGCCAGGGCAGACCGGCGAGCTGTTTGTTCGTGGTGAGCAGGTCTCGGGCCGCTACACCGGGATCGGCTCGGTGCTCGACGCCGACGGGTGGTTTCCCACCAAGGACATCGCCACCCTCGACGAGGGCGGCTACCTGTTCATCGGCGGCCGCAGCGACGACACGATCATCCGCGGCGGGGAGAACATCGCGCCCGCCGAGCTGGAGGACGTAATGGTCGAGCACCCGCATGTGCGCGACGTCGCGGTGGTCGGTGTCGACGATCCGCAGTGGGGCCAGGCGATCGTCGCGGTGGTGGTACCGGCCGCCGGTGTCGACCCCGACCCCGAGGAACTGCGCGAATACGTCCGCAAGAGTTTGCGGGGGTCACGCACCCCTGACCGGGTAGTCTTTCGCGACGAACTGCCCACCAACGCGACGGGCAAGGTGCTTCGCCGCGAAATCGTCGAAGAGCTTCGCGCCGCTCCGGCCGAGCAGTAAACGAACCGAGGATCGAAATCATGATCAAGAACGGAACCCGTCTGGCCAGTCAGGTGTGCGACACGCAGGTGATCGTCGTGCGAAGCGCGGACAGCCTCGACGATCTGCGTTGTGGCGGCGCACCGATGGTGGCGTTGGGCGGCGAGCGTTCTGGTGAGCTGGATCCGGCGTTCGCCGACGGCAGCGTAATGGGCAAGCGTTACGTCGACGAGACCGGCGCCGAGGTGCTGGTAACCAAGGCCGGCGCCGGAACATTGACTATCGGCGAGACCGCGCTGAGCCTCAAGGAAGCCAAACCGCTGCCGGCCAGCGACTAACCCGCCGACGAGCTTTCGCGGCGCTCCGGCAGTCCGTTGCGACGGACGAATTCCCTTGCTTTGACTAGGAATTCAAGCTCGTCGTGGACCTTTCGCAGCGGGTCGCTGCTACGTGTGGCGCGGCACAGCACGACAGCGCCTTCCAGCGCGGCGATCGACATCACCGCCAGTGAATCAGCGTCCGACTCGCCGAAGCCGTCGGCAACGAACGCCCACGTCAGCGCCGTGCGCCAGTGCGCAAAAATCCGTCCGGCCTCGGCGGCTAACCGGACTTCGTCATCGGCCGAGCCGATCGCCGCCGCCACCACCGGGCAGCCGGCGTTGAAATCGCTTTCAGCGAGCACGCGTTCCCAGAATTCGACGAACTGCCTTAACAGCACCTTGGCACCCCGCCCTGCGGCGTCGTCGATGTCGGCGGTAATCGCATCCCCGGCGTATCGGAGCGCTTCAGCGAGGATCTGATTGCGGCCGTCGGGAAAGTGGTAGTAGACCGAGCCGCGGGGCGCACCGCTGCGGGTGAGCACTTCGTCGATGGTCACGCCCGCGGCGCCGCGTTCCCGCATCACCTCGGCGGCGCTGACCAGCATCTTGGTGCGGGTGTCGCCGCGCTTCCTGCGGGCGCGCGTCGCCAACGGCATGGTTGTGCTGTCCATTTAGCAGCCGACCGTTACGCCGCGTGCGAGTGGCGAAGCTGCGGAAGTCGCCACTGAATTGTCCGCTGACCGAATCGCACGGACCGCAGCGGCTTGTGGCGTAGATCGGGAATCTCCCGGCTGAAGCGATAGCCGGCGAGATTGAGCTCGACGATCAACATGATGTTCTCCTGGGCTAGCTAGTGCCCTCATGCGCCGGTTCGCCGACTCACGATTATGCAATCGACCATATAACACCGGTGCGCAACAAGCAAACGCTGACACGCGGAAACCCCTTCGCGTCGTGAATGACCAGGTTGATCGGTTGTACAGCGCCATCGATTGAAAAGCCGCCTAATCGGTGATATGCCCTATTGCATATTTTGTCGTAGTGCGATTGACTCGGCGGATGACCAGCATTGACGCCCTACCGGCCCTGGAGACCGTGACGCTTGAGCGGGATGAACATGTCTTGCTGATCGGCCTGAACCGACCGCACAAGCGCAACGCGTTCAATCAGGCGATGCTGGCCGACCTGGCCCGCGCCTATGGGCTGCTGGAGTCCGATGCATCGGTGCGCGCGGGTGTGCTGTTCGCCCACGGCGATCACTTCACCGGCGGTCTGGACCTTGTCGACGTCGGCCCCAACATCGCTTCCGGCGACTTACCCGTCCCAGCCGACGGACGGGACCCTTGGCGCCTGGACGGTTCCTGGACGACGCCGCTGGTCGCGGCCGCGCACGGCTGGTGCATGACGCTGGGTATCGAGCTGCTGCTGGCCGCCGACATCCGCATCGCGGCGACGGGCACCCGGTTCGCGCAGCTCGAGGTGCAGCGTGGGATCTACCCGTTCGGGGGCGCCACGCTGCGACTCCCCCGCGAGGCCGGATGGGGCAATGCCATGCGTTGGCTGCTCACCGGCGACGAGTTCGACGCCGCCGAGGCACACCGCATCGGAGTGGTCCAAGAGGTGGTCGACGATGCCGCGGCCGCCCTGACGCGCGCCCGCGAGATCGCCCATACCATTGCCGGGCGGGCGGCGCCGCTGGCCGTGCGGGCCACCCTGGCGTCCGCGCACCTGGCCCGCGAGCAGGGCGATGCGGCCGCCATCGAGCGGCTACGACCCGACGTGGCCGCCCTGTTCGCCAGCGCGGACGCCGCCGAGGGTGTGCAGTCGTTCATCGAGCGCCGCCAAGCCCGATTCCAAGGGCGCTAACGGGGTTACGCTCGGCCCAGGCGATCGAAAGGCGTCAGGCATGGGCCACTACAAGAGCAACGTGCGCGACCTGGAGTTCAACCTCTTTGAAACGCTGAGCCTGGAACAGGTGCTGGCCGACGAAGCTTTCGGCGATCTGGACGGCGAATCGGTGCGCCAGATGCTTTCCGAGGCCGCTCGGCTGGCCGAGGGGCCGGTGGCCGAGTCGTTCGCCGACGGCGACCGCCATCCACCGACGGTCGGTCCCGACACCCGCGTCGTGAGCCTGCCCGAGCCGTTCAAGAAGCCGCTGCACGCGTGGCGGGAGGGTGAGTGGTTCCGGGTCGGGCTTGACGAAAACATCGGCGGTGTGCCGGCGCCGTCGACGGTGCAATGGGCGGTCAACGAGTTGGTTCTCGGCGCCAACCCGCCGGTGTTCATGTTCATGGCCGGTCCGATTCTCGCCAACATCCTCTATGGGATCGGCAATGAGCAACAACGGCACTGGGCGGCGCTGGCGATCGAGCGCAATTGGGGCGCAACGATGGTGCTCACCGAACCCGACGCCGGTTCCGACGTCGGCGCTGGCCGGACCAAAGCGATCGACCAGGGCGACGGGACCTGGCACATCGACGGCGTCAAGCGGTTCATCACCAATGGCGACACCGACGACCTCTTCGAGAACATTCTGCACATGGTGCTGGCCCGGCCCGAGGGCGCTGGGCCCGGAACCAAGGGACTGAGTCTTTTCCTGGTGCCCAAATTCCTGCTCGACCCGCAGACGGGCGAGCCGGGGGAGCGCAACGGGGCATTCGTCACCGGGCTGGAACACAAAATGGGCCTGAAGGTCTCCGCCACTTGTGAATTGACGTTCGGCGGGCATGGCGTACCGGCGAAAGGCTGGCTGGTCGGCGACAGCCACAGCGGGATCGCGCAAATGTTCAGGATCATCGAATATGCTCGAATGATGGTGGGCACCAAGGCCATTGGTACGCTGTCGACGGGCTACCTGAACGCGTTGGACTACGCCAAGTCTCGGGTCCAGGGAGCCGACCTCACCCAGATGACCGATAAGTTGGCGCCGCGAGTCACCATCATCCACCATCCCGATGTGCGCCGGGCGCTGATGACTCAGAAGGCTTACGCCGAAGGGCTACGCGCGCTGTACCTCTACACCGCGGCCCACCAGGACGCCGCGGCCGCCGCCGTGGTGTCCGGTGCCGACGCGCAATTGGCCGATCGGGTCAACGATCTGCTGTTGCCGATCGTGAAGGGAGTGGGCTCCGAGCGGGCCTACCAATGCTTGACCGAATCACTGCAGACGCTGGGCGGGTCGGGCTTTCTGCAGGATTACCCCCTCGAGCAGTACATCCGCGACGCCAAAATCGACAGCCTCTACGAAGGCACCACCGCAATCCAGGCGCAGGACTTCTTCTTTCGCAAGATTGTCCGCGACCACGGCGTGGCGCTGCACCATCTGGTCACGCAGATCGAGGCTTTCCTCGGCAGCGCCGATGCCCGCCCCGAACTCGCCGACGCCCGCTCGGTGCTGGCCACCGCACTCGACGACCTGCAAGCCTGGGTCAACACCATGACGGGGTATCTGGTCGATTCGCAGCAAAACGCCCGCGAACTCTACCGCGTGGGTCTGGAGTCGGTGCCGTTCCTGCTTGCGGTCGGTGATCTGCTGATCGGATGGCTGCTGCTTCGGCAGGCGGAGATCGCGCTGGCAGCGCTCGACCATGACCCGGCGCCGGCCGAGCGCGCTTTTTATGCCGGAAAAGCCACTACGGCAAAGTTTTTCGTCAAGAACGTGCTGCCACGGTTGACCGCCGAGCGTGGTATCGCGGCAAACGTCGACCTCGCCGTCATGCAGTTGCGCGAAGAGGCGTTTTGAGTGCTCAGCTGTCGACGGTGTAGCCCATCGGCATCAGCACGCTCTTCTGTTGGGTGAAGTGCTCGACGCCTTCTGGCCCGTTCTCGCGGCCGATGCCGGAGTTCTTGTAGCCGCCGAACGGACAGCACGGGTCGAACGCGTACCAGTTGATCGCGTAGGTACCGGTGCGGATCTGCTCAGAGATCTCGATGCCGCGTGGCACGTTGGTGGTCCACACGCTGCCCGCCAGGCCGTACACCGAATCGTTCGCGATCTTGATCGCGTCGTCCTCGGTGTCGTAGGGAATGATGCTCAACACCGGACCGAAGATCTCCTCCTGGGCGATCGTCATGGCGTTGTCGACGTCGGCGAAGACCGTGGGCTGTACAAAGAAGCCGTTGTCCAGACCCTCGGGGCGGCCGCCGCCGCACACTAGCCGGGCACCCTCTTCGACGCCTTTGGCGATGTAGCCCTCGACCCGGGCGCGTTGCTTCTCCGAGATCAGCGACCCGATTTGGGCGGCCGGGTCGGACGGCGTCCCCACCGGCAGTGCCTGGACGAAAGTGCTTACCGCATCAACGATTTCGTCGTATCGGGAGCGCGGCGCCAGGATGCGGGTCTGAGCTACGCAGGCCTGGCCGGTGTTCATGATGCCGGAGAACACCAACATGGGGATCGAGGCGGCCAGGTCGACGTCATCAAGAATGATGGCCGCCGATTTTCCGCCGAGCTCCAAGGTGCACGGCTTGAGCATCTCCGCGGCGCGCTTGCCGATTTCCTTTCCGACGGCCGAGCTGCCGGTGAAAGAGAAGACGTCGATGTCGCGGTTGGAGGTCAGCGCCTGTCCGGTCTCGATCCCGCCGGGAACTATCGACAGCACACCCTCGGGCAGACCGGCCTCGGCGAAAGCCTCCGCCAAAGCATTTGCGCTCAGCGGTGTTTCGGCCGCCGGCTTGAGCACGACCGTGCAGCCGGCCAGCAGCGCCGGGCCCAGCTTGTTGATCGCCAAAAACAGCGGCACGTTCCATGCCACGATCGCGCCCACCACGCCGAGCGGCTCACGATGGACAATGGTCTGCCCGTAGCCGCCGTTGCGGATCTCCTCCCACTTGACCTGGTCGACGGCGGGGCCGGCGAAGAAGCCCAGCGCTCCGATCCCACTCATCCACTGCATCGTCTCGACAGAGACCGGCGGCTGACCGGTCTCGGCGCCGAGCAGCTTGGTGAAACCGTCCTTACGCTCTTCCATCAGCTTGAGCGCGTTGGCGATGACGGCGGCGCGCTCCTTCGGCGGCGTCGAGGGCCACGGGCCGGAGTCGAATGCCTTGCGGGCCGCCGCGACGGCGGCGTCGACGTCGGCTGCCGCCGCCAGCGGCACCTTGCCGACGTACTCGCCGGTGGCCGGGCAGTGCACTTCGATGACTTCGGATGTCGACGGCGCGGTCCATTTGCCGCCGATGAAAAGCTTGTCGTACTCCGTTGTAACGTCGGTCATCAGCGCCGCTCCTCCTCATCGCCCCGCTCTGCATCGTCGCCAGCGGTCATGGCCGCCACCCTACCCAAGCCGACGCGAAATTAGAACATGTTCCATTACCGCGGACGCAGCGCCAACACCAGATTGCTCACCAGGAATTCGCGCAACACCGGCACCGACGTCAGCCACCACGCCCAACGAGGGTGGTAGCGCGGAAATGCGGCCACCAAGGCCCCGGTGCTGGTGGCCCAGCCCAGGCCTTCGGCGGCGGACACCGCGAACAATGACGACCCGTAGTTGTTCTTCGCTGCATGACCGTGCCTTCGGGCATAGATCCCGGCAGCCCTGGCGCCGCCCAGGTAATGCGTCAGGCCCATCTCGTGCCCGCCGAACGGACCCAGCCAGACGGTGTAGGACAGCACGACCAGCCCGCCCGGCTTGGTGACCCGCAGCATCTCACCGCCGAGCTGCCAGGGCCGTGGCACGTGCTCGGCGACGTTGGACGACAGGCAGATGTCCACGCTGTCGTCGGCGAAGGGCAGCGCCATGCCCGACGCGCGGACGAACGTCCCCGCGTGGCGTGCCAAAATCGTTCCAGCGACGTGCATTTCGCTCGGGTCCGGCTCCACGCCGATGTACCGAAGCCCGGCGTCGGTAAAGGCCGTCGCGAAGTATCCGGGCCCGCCGCCGACGTCGAGCAGCCTGCGGCCGACTGGGCGTTCGCCGTGGATGCCCTGCCACAAGTCGCTGACCATCTCCGCGGTGTCGGACGCCAACGCGTCGTAGAACCTGGCCGGGTCGCGCTGTTCGTAACGGAATTCCGACAGCAGTCGCACCGATCGGCGCAGGGTCGCCCGCTGCGCAAACAGGTCAGTCACGGCCACCGGCCAACCCTACGGCCCGCTAGGCTGGCAAACGATGTCTGACCTTCGCTCCGTCTTGCTGTTGTGCTGGCGTGATACCGGGCACCCACAGGGCGGTGGCAGTGAAACCTACCTGCAGCGCATCGGAGCGCAGTTGGCCGCATCCGGAGTCGCGGTCACGTTGCGCACCGCTCGCTACCCCGGTGCGGTGCGACGAGAAGTGATCGACGGTGTCCGGATCAGCCGAGCGGGCGGTCGGTATTCGGTATACGTATGGGCGCTGTTGACGATGGCGGCGGCTCGGCTGGGGATCGGACCGCTGCGGGCGGTGCGGCCGGACGTGGTAGTCGACACCCAGAACGGTTTGCCCTTTCTGGCCCGGCTGATCTACGGCCGGCGAGTCGCGGTGCTGGTACACCACTGCCATCGTGAGCAGTGGCCAGTGGCCGGCCGCGCATTGGGCCGACTCGGCTGGTTCGTCGAATCGTGGTTGTCACCAAAGCTGCATCGCCGCAACCAATACGTGACGGTGTCACTGCCGTCGGCCCGCGACTTGGTCGGCCTCGGTGTCGACAACGAGCGAATTGCTGTGGTGCGCAACGGGCTCGACGAGGCACCGGCGCCGTCTCTGAGCGGCCCGCGTGCGGCCACACCGCGAGTGCTGGTGTTGTCCCGGCTGGTGCCGCACAAGCAGATTGAAGACGCGTTGACCGCGGTGGCGCAACTGCGGCCATCGATATCCGATCTGCATCTCGACATCGTCGGCGGCGGGTGGTGGTGTCAGCGCTTGGTCGACCGCGCGGAGCGGCTGGGTATCAGCGACGCGGTGACATTTCACGGCCACATCGATGACGCCACCAAACGCGATGTCATGCGACAGTCTTGGGTCCATGTGCTGCCGTCGCGCAAAGAAGGCTGGGGTCTGGCGGTCATCGAGGCGGCTCAGCATGCGGTGCCCACCATTGGCTACCGATCATCTGGCGGGCTGGCCGACTCGATAATCGACGGGGTGACCGGTGTGCTGGTCGACAGTCGTGCTGAGTTGGTGAATCGGCTTCAGCAGTTGCTGGACGATCCGGTGCTGCGTGATCAGCTCGGCGCCAAGGCGCAAGCGCGCAGCGCCGAATTCTCCTGGCAGCAAAGCGCGGACGCGATGCGAACGGTGCTGGAATCAGTTGTCGTCGGTGACCGTGTCAGCGGGGTGGTTTGACACTGAGAGCTTGGTAACGAGTTCTCCCCGCACGCGGAAATTTCTATCTACCGGCGACGTCGCCCGCAGCGTTTCACAAGATAGTATTCAATGGATTCCGAGCTCTTGTAAACCGTCGAATATTCACGCGTTAACTAGATCAATCCCACGACAATGCCGAAAACATGAACAATCCCCAGCTGAATCCTGCGCCATAGCTCTCGCCGGCCCATGAAAATTCGTACTCTTCGTATGCGGGTAGAAGTTTGTCCGACACGGGCCACGTGCGGCCACTGGGCATGGGGCCAAATTGCTCCGTGAATTCGGTAAGGTCCATGCTCCACATAGGCAGTTGCGTCGGGGAATCGACTTTAGGCGAATCGCGCCTCTTGTGCCAAAACCGAGCCGACTCAAGCATCCCGTCTTCGCTGGCGGTCGCATTGAACCTGAATCCAGGCCAGAATACGCTGTCGTATTCAAATGACGCAGCATCTTGGTCAGCAATTCCCAGTAGCTTCTTCATATTTTGAAAGTAAGAGGCCTCGTCGCCAAGGGTTTCGGCTACCCGCTCACGTATATGTTCCGCTTCGCCGACCGACAGCCCGTGCTCGGCCAGTTTGGTGTCCAGTTGAAACTCCTTGTGCGACATTCTGATTCTCAGCTTCATCGTCATGAGCAGATACACTTCGAAGTCGACTGCGGCCCCTACCGAGGCTCCATTCTCCGCCGTAGGATTCAGTTGCCAAGAAACGGTAGGAATTGGAAATGATCGCCTCTAAACACTGTAACTGATCCGTCAGGATGGACCACCACCGCCGCCGCCCCCGTCTCCACAGCCAACCCCGCCTCCGTCGCCGCCACCATCGCAAACGTCACGACAAACCTCCTCACAGCGGCCCACCAATCCACAGGCACAGTTCAAACGATCGTAACCAGAATGCGCAAAACCCGCTTACACCAAAACCTCGACCAGCCATTTTGACTATTCCGGCATTGGGACGTTTAACCAGAAGTTGATTAAGTCCGTCTGTTAGATCGTGTTTGCCGGCAGGCCCACTTGACGCCAGTTGGCTACCGTCGCCCCGATGGCCCCGCCGATCAGCATCGTCAGCCACAGGAGGTGGGCGATCTCCGCGAGCAGTCGGCGACCGGCGGACACGCCGGCGGACTCGCCGCCGACCCGATACAGCAGCAAGTCTCGCCCGCGATAGGCCATCGGCAATCGCTCGAATGTTCTTGCGGCCAAGCCCATGTCGCCGGGAGTGCGCAATTCGACCACTAGCCATCCAACGCCGGCCTGGCGCAGCGCGTTTGTATCGGCGCCCGCTAACAGCAGTCGCTGCACCTCGCGGGCCCGGTTTCCCTCACCGAGAACCGTCGCCCCCGAAATCGTCAGGTCGCCGGCAGTCAGTACGTCAGCGCGCACCCAGCGCGGCAGCGGATCCAGTACCGGTGCCGATCCCGACCAGGCGAAGCGCCGCATGATACCGGCCGGCAGCACCGCGACCTCTGCGGGCTGACCGTTGATCGCAGCCGCAACGGTCGTCCAGTCGGTCGGGTAGTGCACCGGCTCAACCTTTCCCCCTACGCCCCAAGCCAAGTCGGGAAGTGACAGCACCAGTGCGGCGCAGCACACCAGCGCGGCCGCCGCGGGCCGTAGCCAGCGCTGCAACGTCAGCACTGCGCCCGCCCCAGCCAGGGCGTAGCCGGGCATCGCCAGTGCGACCCACTTCTGCCCGTCACGGAGCACGCCCAGGCCGGGCACGGCGTCGACCACGGCGTGCAACACGGCGAGCCCCGGCCCGGTTGCTAGCACGGCGGGTAGCAGCACCGACACCACTGCCAGCGCGATTATCGGCAACGCAGCTCCGCGTCGCGCCAGCGCAGGCAGCCCGGCGGCCACCACTGCGAGCAGCACCGCAGCCGATACAACCGCGAAAAGCGTTGTCCGCGAGGTCGGTACGGCCTCGCCGTTCCAAATCCCACCCAGGCTGGCCAGGCTGCCCAGCGTGCCCAGGCCCGGCTCGGCGCGGGCGGTGAACGCGGCGACATCCGGAGTCTGCGCCCAGATTCGGTCCGCTGATGACAAGCCCAGTACCGCCGCCGTCAACCACGGCAGCGCCGCCACGAGAGCGCCGCCCAATGTGACCGCCGCGCAAAGCCAGCGCGGCCAGGGCCCACCCGGGCCCTCAACAGGGACAGCCGCGCAGACCAAGCCGACCGTGGTCGCAAGGATCAGCCCGGTCGGAGTCAGCCCGGCCAACGCGATCCAGAACGCCAGACCGAAAAGCCGAGTCCAGGCAGCCGAATCCGTTGATCGCAGGGTCAGCATCGTCGTCGCCACCCACGGCAGGCAGCCGTAGCCGAGCAGCAGACTCCAATGTCCTTGCAGCAACCGTTCACCGACGTACGGATTCCAGATCGCCAGCGTGATCGCCACAAACTGACCGCCGACGCCGGCGTCTGGCAACACCCTTGCGACCAGACGGGCCGCGCCCCAGCCCGCCAGCCACAGGCCGACGATGAGCGAGGCCTTCACCACTATGCCGCCGTCGACCCAGTGCGAGGCCGACGCGACCGCGAAATCCTGCGGCGTCGCCCGTGGGGCCGAAACCAGCCCGAGGGCGCTATCCGATAGATACGACCGCGGCGTGGACACCGCGTCGCGCAGCAGTAAATAGCCCGGGCCCATTAGCGGCGCCACGACCAGCAGCGCCAACGCCAGTGCGTACCCGGGACGGGACCACTGCAGAGCCCAGTGGGGTACCGCCCGCACGCGCCGGACTAGCTAGGACCGGTCGGGCGGACCCGAAGTCGAGGGGCCTCCCGAACTCGACGGGCCCTGACCTTGCTCTCGTTGCACGTCGGTGGGCGGTGTTGGCAGCTTCTCGGTCTCGGCCTCGGCGCCGGGCACTCGCTCGACTGGCGGCTCGCCGCGACCGAAGAAGCCATGGTCGGCGGTGTCCAGGCCAGGGTCGAGCAATGCCGCCTCGGTCCGCAAGCTGAATGAGCCGAGCAGCAGCCCGCCGATCAGCGCGATCACGCCCGACGCCGTGAAGGTGATCGGTAGCACCCGGGACCACAACGCCAAGCGGTCGCGCTCATTGCGCGCGGCATTGATCTGTGACTCGACGGTCGCTTCGTTGGAGGTGATCTTGTAGTCGACCAGGACCACCTCTGGCTTCAACGCATCGCGGGCATAGTAGTGATTGGCATGCTCTTCTTCTTTGACGATCGTCCCTGACTCCGGGTCCACCCAGAAGGTCCGCTGCGCCGCGTAGTAGCGGGTCATGGTGATCTTTTCGTCCGGATCGCCGGGCACGTCCCACATCGACGCGGCCGCGGTTACCTTGCTGTCCGCGTCGTCGGCATACAGCGACGGGTACCTGATCGGCTCGGCCAGCTTGCCGTCGGTGTCGTAGCCGACGTCCTGGGTGAACTTGTAGGCGGTCAAGCCGTTGACGTCTTCTTCACCGGTGTAGTTGGCGTCAAACGCTTTCTGCGCGATCGGGTCGAAGTACGGGTACGTCCGCTTCTCGGTGTGGAACGGGACTCGATAGGACAGCCCGTCGTGCGGCAACGCGATATTGGTGGGCGGGTTCTCGTCGTTGTACCCGCGCGGCTTCTGCACGGCGCCGCCGGGATGGGTGTCATCAGAAACCGCTGACGCAGATTTACGGTTGAGGGTGACCGTGTCGACCAATGCGAGCATCAGGCCGGAATCCTTTTGCTTATCGCTGCGTCGAACCGAGGTGCCCACTTGCAGTGTGACGACGTCGGCGTTGGCGGGGGACTCGACGTCGATCTGCTGCTGGGACACCAGCGGCACGTTCTTGTTGACGACGAGCTTCTGGCTGTAGATCGACGCGGGGTCAATCGCCGTCCCGGTGCCGTCACCGATCAAGGTGGCGTCCAGATCAAGCGGAATCTTGGTGATCCTGCTGCTGGTGTAGGTCGACAACAGCAATGCGGCGATCAGCAAGGCGGCTCCGAGTCCCATGATCCCGCACGCGGCCATCCGCAACATGACTGCTCGGTTCACGTTTGCCGTGACCTCCTTCTGGTCTCGTTCGGTTCAGGCCACCAAACCCGTTTCGCCCCGAACCCCCGGGACCTGGGGTTTCTACCCGCCTGCGGCGCGGCAGAGAAGCAAAACTCGTTCGACCCTAACAGCAATATTTAAAGTTGCGATTTATGTCCCGGGGTGGGCAAATCGGGTGTACCCGAATTGCCGGGCAACCCATTACGGGCAGACTGTCGTCATGACCCGCGCCGACGACGATGATGCCGGCGTAGCCGGGATCGTGGGGGTACCGCCCCGCTTGCGGGGGAGAGTGGCGCACATGACCTATGGCCGGCAGGTGGGCGGCACTCGCAGTTTCCTGCCCGCCGTGGAGGGTATGCGGGCGTGCGCGGCCATCGGCGTCGTCATTACCCACGTCGCGTTTGAGACCGGGCACTCCAGCGGGTTCGACGGTCGGCTGTTCGGCCGCTTCGATCTGGCGGTGGCGGTGTTCTTCGCATTGTCGGGTTTCTTGTTGTGGCGCGGACATGCCCGGGCGGCGCGCGGGCTGGCGTCGCACCCGTCCACCGGCCACTACCTGCGATCGCGGGTGGTCCGCATCATGCCGGCGTACGTGGTGGCCGTCGTGGTGATTCTGACCCTGCTGCCGGACGGCGATCACGTGAGTCTGACGGTGTGGCTGGCGAATCTGTCGCTCACCCAGGTTTACGTGCCGCTGACGCTGACGGCCGGGCTGACCCAGATGTGGAGCCTGTCGGTCGAGGTCACGTTCTACCTCGCGTTGCCGATCCTTGCGGTGCTGGCTGCCCGGCTGCCGGTCCGTGGTCGGGTGCCGGCGATCGCCGGTCTCGCAGTCGCAAGTTGGTTTTGGGGCTGGATTCCATTCGCCGCCCCGGCCGGGCTCAATCCGTTGACCTGGCCGCCGGCATTCTTCTCGTGGTTCGCGGCGGGCATGCTCCTAGCCGAGTGGGTGTACAGCCCGCTCGGGTGGCCGCACCGGCTGGCCCGACATCGGGTGCTGATGGCCATCGTTGCGGTGGCGGCCTATCTGGTGGCCGCTTCGCCACTGGCCGGCCCCGCGGGGCTGGTCCCGAGCAGCGCCGCACAGTTCACCGTGAAGACCGCGATGGGTGCGCTGGTGGCGGCGGGCCTGGTGGCGCCGCTGGTGCTGGACCGCCCCGACGACAGCCATCGAATCTTGGGCACCGCCCCGATGGTGACGCTGGGACGCTGGTCCTACGGAATCTTCATCTGGCATCTTGCGGCGCTGACCATGGTTTTCCCGGTCATCGGTGAGTTCTCCTTCAGGGGCCATATGCCCGAGGTGCTGGTGCTGACGCTGGTCTTCAGTGTCGCCATCGCTGCGGTGAGCTACGCACTTGTCGAATCACCGTGCCGGGAAGCATTGCGGCGCTGGGAGTCTCGCAGGAAGCAGCAGCCCGCGCCAGTACGCGACGGCGTGATCAGCCCGCGTCAAGAAGACGCAATCGCGCCATGACCTCGGCGCGGACAGCTGAGCGGCGCGTCTTGCCGGCGTCGTCGCGCAACGGCGCGTCGACGAACTCGACGGTGGCCGGCACCTTGTACCCGGCGATGCGGTCGCGCAAAAACGCTTGCACCGTCTGCTCATCCAGCGTCGACGCGGCCTGAACCAAGGCATACGGCACCTGCCCGAGGTCCTCATCGGGCACACCAACAACCAAGCAGGACAACACATCCGGGTGTGCGGACAGGGCGTTCTCGATCTCGGCGGGGTAGACGTTGCGGCCGCCGACAGTGAACATGTCCACCCGCCGGTCCGAGAGATACAGGAACCCGTCGGCGTCGAAGTAGCCGAGGTCGCCCAGCGAGTCCCAGCCGTCGCGGGATTTCGCGGTGGCGCCCACGTAGCGATAGGTGGGCGCACTACCTGGGCTGGGCCGCATGTAGATCTCGCCGATCACGCCGGGCGGACATGTGTTGCCGTCGTCGTCGAGCACCTTCATCTCGCCGGCGACGACCACGCCGACAGACCCGCGGTGGGCCAGCCACTGGTCACCGGAGATGAACGTCAACGCCTGTAATTCGGTGCCGCCGTACAGCTCCCAGACCTTTTCCGGGCCGAGGAGGTCGATCCAGGCCTGCTTGATGGCGGGTGGGCACGGCGCGCCCAGATGCCAGAACCGTCGAATGGAGGAGAGGTCGTAGGAGCCCGGATCGGCGTGGTAGACCGGCAGCGCCCGCTGCATGATCGTCGGAACCGTCGTCAGGAAGGTGACGCCATGGTCGGCGATCAGCCGGAGGAACCGTTGCGGCTCGAACCGACTCATCAACACCAAATGATGGCGCATCAGCAAGGCGATGGTCGCGGTGGTGAAGCCGGTGTTGTGAGACAGCGGTACCGGCAACAAGGTGGTGTCGCCCTCTTGCGCACCGAGTGGATAGCCGATGGCGGCGGGGATCCGGCTGTCGCCGCCGGATTCGATGAGTTTGGGGCGACCGGTGCTGCCGCCCGACCCCATCGCTTTCCACACTGGTGAAACCGCCTCCGGCAATGCAGCCTCAGACAACGCTAGGTCGGGAGTGAAACCCGCCGGCACACTGGTTATTTTGGGGTGTTCGTGGCCCACCAGCAAGGTGGGCGGCCGCAAGTTCAGCAGGCCCGCGAGCTCCGCGTCCGGCAACCGTGCCGACAGCGGTTGGGGCACCGCGCCCAGCTTCCAGCACGCCACCGCGGCCTCAATCCACTCGATCGAGTTCGGCAGCACCATGGTCACGTAGTCGCCGACGCCGACACCGCGCGCGGCGTAGGCGCGGGCCAACCGGTTCGTCGAGCGGTCGAGTTCGGCGCGGGTCAGCGTGCGCCCGTCGCACGTCACGGCCGGCTCGTCGGGAGCGAGCTCGGCCAGCGCCGAAATCTGGGTGCTGATCGGCGGGACCGGCTCACTCTGCGTCATTGATAGGCGCCTTGCTGCTCGAAGATGCGGCGCGGGTTGTCGGCAAGCATGGTGTGCAGCTGCTCGTCGGTAACCCCGCGTTGTTTAAGCGCGGGGATCACGTCGTTGTGGATGTGCAGGTAATGCCAATTGGGGGCGGCCACCGGCAGCAGCTCCTCCGGCAGCGCGTCGAAGTAGCAGTTGGCGTCGTGGGAGAGCACCATCTTGTCGGCGTGGCCGCGTTCGCACATCTGCGCCACGATGTTCACCCGGTCCTCGAACGGCAGGATCACGTCGATGCCGAACCGGTCCATGCCGAGGTAGGAGCCGGCGGCGATGAGCTCTTCGAGATAGCCGACGTCGGTGCTGTCTCCGGAATGGCCGATGATCACCCGGCTCAGGTCGACGCCTTCTTCTTCGAAGATGCGTTGTTGTTCGAGTCCGCGTCGCAGCCCCGCGTGGGTGTGGGTGGAGATCGGTACCCCGGTGCGTATGTGCGCCTGTGCGACCGCGCGCAGCACCCGTTCGACCCCGGGGGTGATGCCGGGCTCGTCGGTGGCGCATTTGAGGATCCCCGCCTTGATGCCGGTGTCGGCGATGCCCTCCTCGATGTCGCGGACGAACATGTCGGTCATGACCTCCGGCCCGCCGAGCTGCGCGCCCGGGCCCAGGTAGTGGAAACAGAACGGCACGTCGTTGTAGGTGTATAGGCCGGTCGCGACGATGATGTTGAGTTCGGTGGCCGCGGCAACCCGGGCGATGCGCGGTATGTAGCGGCCCAACCCGATCACGGTGAGGTCGACGATGGTGTCCACGCCGCGCGACTTGAGCTCGTTGAGCCGGGTGATGGCATCAGCCACCCGGGTGTCTTCGTCTCCCCATGCTTCCGGGTAGTTCTGGGCGACCTCGGTGGTCATGATGAACACGTGCTCGTGCATGAGCGTGACGCCGAGATCAACGGTATTGATAGGTCCCTGAGCGGTATTCAGTAACGACACGTAGCCGATGCTAAGGCTCCGACGCCTCCAGTTAGTCGAGATCGAAGAGACGGATTCACCCGGGCTTGCGGACGTCGATCAAAACCCGTGAGGTGTGGGTGACGAAAGATCCCTCGGCTTCGATCTGCTCGTGCAATCGCAGCAGCTGGTCGCGGTATTTGGTGACGGTGAAGTACGGGGCAACCCAACTCGACTTGCGCAGAAAGTAGATCACCGCACCGACGTCGCACGCGGCGGGCCAGGCTCCCGAGCCGACCCTTGAGGAGTGAGCCGGCTCACAGTAGAATGACCAGTGGTCATCTAACGGAGGAGGCCTGATGCCGACGGTGACTTGGGCCCGCGTCGATCCGGCGCGCCGTGCGGTCGTGGTGGAGGCCGCAGAGGCAGAGTTCGGCGCGCACGGCTTCTCCGGCGGCAGCCTGAACGTCATCGCCCGGCGTGCCGGAGTGGCCAAAGGCAGCCTGTTCCAATACTTCGCCGACAAGCGCGACCTGTACGCGTTCATCGCCGACATCGCCAGCCAGCGCGTGCGGGCCTATATGGAGGACCGGATCCGCGAGCTCGACCCGAGCAGGCCATTCTTCGATTTCCTGACCGACTGGCTCGACGCGTGGGTCGCGTATTTCGCAGACCATCCGCACGAACGTTCGCTGCATGCGGCGGCGAGCCTGGAGGTCGACACCGATGCCCGCATCAGCGTGCGAAACGTCATTCACCGCCATTACCTGGAAGTGCTGAGGCCCCTGGTGCGCGACGCCCAGGCCCGAGGCGAATTTCACAAGGATGCCGACATCGACGCGTTGTTGTCGTTGCTGCTGTTGATCTTTCCGCATCTGGCGCTGGCCCCGTACATGCGCGGACTGGATCCGATCCTCGGGCTCGACGAACCCACTCCGGAGCAGCCGGCGCTGGCGGTGCGCAGGCTGGTCGCCGTATTGACCGCAGCGTTTTCGGAGTCCCATCCGACGGGAAAACAACTCAGCCGCACAAGATCTGAGGAGATCACATGACACGCACGAGTTCAGGTTCAATGGTCAGGGGCGGACTCAACTGGGACAGCTTGCCGCTCAAGCTTTTCGCCGGCGGCAACGCGAAGTTCTGGAATCCCGCCGACATCGACTTCTCCCGCGACCGGGCCGACTGGGAACGGCTGTCGGACGATGAACGCCACTACGCCACCCGACTGTGCGCCGAGTTCATCGCCGGCGAGGAAGCGGTGACCGAGGACATCCAGCCGTTCATGTCCGCGATGCGGGCCGAGGGTCGGCTGGGCGACGAGATGTATCTGACACAGTTCGCGTTCGAGGAAGCCAAGCACATCCAGGTGTTCCGGATGTGGCTCGACGCCGTCGGCATCGACGACGACCTGCACCGCTACCTCGACGACATCCCGACCTACCGCACGATTTTCTACGAGGAGTTGCCGGCCTGCCTCAACGCGTTGTCGGATGATCCTTCACCGGCCGCCCAGGTCCGGGCGTCGGTCACCTACAACCACATGGTCGAAGGCATGTTGGCGCTGACCGGCTACTTCGGCTGGCACAAGATCTGCGTGGAACGCGGCATTCTTCCCGGCATGCAGGAGCTGGTCCGGCGCATCGGTGACGACGAGCGACGCCACATGGCATGGGGCACCTTCACCTGCCGGCGCCACGTCGCCGCCGACGACGCCAATTGGGACGTCTTCGAAACGCGCATGAACGAGCTCATGCCGCTCGGGCTGCGCCTCATCGAAGAAGGCTTCGCGCTGTATGACCCGATGCCCTTTGACCTTTCGGTGGACGAGTTCATGCAGTATGCCGCCGACAAGGGGATGCGGCGGCTGGGCACGATCAACAGTGCGCGGGGGCGACCCCTCGGCGAGATCGACCTCGACTACTCGCCGGTGCAGCTCGAGGACACCTTCGCCGAGGAGGACGAACGGGCGCTGGCCGGCGCGTCCGCGTAGCCGGGGCTACCCCACCCAGACGGTCTTGGCGTTGCAGAACTCGCGGATCCCAAGGCCGGCGAGTTCGCGACCGTAGCCCGATCGTTTGACGCCGCCGAACCCAAGTTCGGGGAACGACACCGTCATCCCGTTGATGAAGACCTGGCCGGCCTCGACGTCGTCGATGAAGCGCTCTTGCTCGGCTTCGTCATTGGTCCAGGCGTTGGACCCCAGCCCGAAGGTCGTGGCGTTGGCGATCTCGACTGCTTCGTCGATGCTCGAGGCTCGATACATCGAGGCGACCGGGCCGAACACCTCTTCGGTGTAGAGCGCCATGTCCTTGGTGATATCGGTGACCACCGTCGGCGGGTAGAACCACCCCGGCTGGTCGAGGCGCTCGCCGCCACAGCGGACCTTGGCGCCCGCCGCGACGGCGTCGTCGACCTGCTTGGCGATTTCGTCGCGGCCTGACTCGGTAGCGAGCGGACCCACGTCGGTGCCCGGGTCGGTCGGATCGCCGACCTTGAGCGCCTGCATCCGCTCGACGAACTTGTCGACAAACGCGTCGTAGATGTCGGCGTGGACGATGAACCGCTTGGCAGCGATGCAGGATTGGCCGTTGTTCTGCACCCGTGCGGTCACCGCGGTCTTGACGGCCTCGTCGAGGTCCGCGGACGGCATCACGATGAACGGGTCGCTGCCGCCGAGCTCCATGACGGTGGGTTTGATCTCGTCGCCACAGATGGCGGCGACCGATTGACCGGCGGGTTCGCTGCCGGTCAGCGTGGCCGCCTTGACCCTGGGATCGCGCAGAATGGCCTCGACGGCGCCCGACGAAACGAGCAGCGTTTGGAAGCAGCCCTCCGGGAAGCCGCCGCGGGTGATGACGTCGGAGAGATACAGCGCCGACTGCGGCACGTTGGAGGCGTGCTTGAGAAGGCCGACGTTGCCCGCCATCAACGCGGGCGCGGCGAACCGGACGGCCTGCCACAGCGGGAAGTTCCACGGCATCACGGCCAGCACCACCCCAAGCGGCTGGTAGCGGGTGTAGGCCTTCTTCGCGCCGACCTTCGACGCCTCCGCCGGCTCGTCGGCCAGCAGCTTCTCGGCGTTCTCGGCGTAGTAGCGAAAACCCTTGGCGCACTTCAGTGCTTCGGCCTTGGCCGATTTCAGGGTTTTGCCCATTTCGAGGGTCATCATGGCCGCGGTTTCGTCCGCTTCCTTCTCGAGCAGGTCGGCGGTGGCGTTGGCCCACTCGGCGCGCTGGGCGAACGTGGTGGAGTGGCGGTAGTCGAGGAACCGCTCGTGGGCACGCGCGATTGCTGCCTCGACTTCGCTGTCACTTGCCGGCGTGAAGGTCTTGACCGTTTCGCCGGTGGCCGGGTTGATGGTGGCGATGGACACGCTGACATCCTTTGCGTGGGTGGGTTTGCAAAACGTCCGATCTCCACCCTGCCACTATCGTGGCCAAAAGGGAGGTGCCGGATGAGCAAAGCTGCCGAGCTGATAGTCAAGTGTCTGGAAAATGAGGGCGTTGCCGTGGTCTTCGGGCTGCCGGGCGAGGAGAACATCCGCTTCGTGCAGGCGCTGGCCTCGTCCGACATCCGCTATGTGCTCACCCGGCACGAGCAGGCCGCGTCGTTCATG
>Ga0179589_10000020_pt1 | contig 20389 bp, 9 predicted proteins | sample CZOMad2_1_08_16f_FD_182923 | JGI IMG/M metagenome (GOLD analysis project Ga0179589, IMG submission 182923) | Vadose zone soil fungal communities from Angelo Coast Range Reserve, California, USA - CZOMad2_1_08_16fungal | ecosystem: Environmental > Terrestrial > Soil > Vadose zone | place: USA... | reverse complement strand
AATATACAAAAAGAGAACAAACAATGTAGCTTCAGAGACTATACGCCTAAAATTTATTTATCTATCTAAGATTCAAAATTATGACATAGTTCGATTTAAAATTTTTTTTTAAAAAAAAAAAAAAAAGAGTTATATAAAATTAATAATTTAGCCAAGCGAAAAAGCGAAAAAGCGAAAAAGCGAAAAAGCGAAAAAGCGAAAAAGTGAAAAAGCGAAAAAGCGAAAAAGCGAAAAAGCGAAAATGCGAATCTTAGATGCCAGGATTTTTTTATGCCCTATGGATTTTTTTTTAAGCGCGCTTAATAAAATAGAGCGCAAGACATTTTGTCTTGTTGTAAAGTTGTAAAATAAATTTTGCCTCACGCTCACTTCGTTCAATCCCTCTTTTTTTTTATTCCTATGCGGGAGCCTTTTCTTTTTGCTCCCGGTCGGAATAAAAAAAAAAAGATCAAAAAAAAAGAAAGCCTATTAGTGAAACCCCCCTTCACAAAATCGCGGCAGTTATACCGCCATTAGGTTCGAGAAGTTCGAGAATTTTCTTTGGATGAAGTGGGTGGACGGGGCAACTCTACTCTCTACACTCATAACTCAAAACTTTTGTTTTGTTGTGGGCTTTTGGGTGTACGCTCCCGCAGAGGTAGAGCCTCCTAATTTTTAAATTTTTAAGAGATTAAATTAAAAAAAAAAGAGGAGCCCATGTTTTTTTGTATCTTTTTTATTAAAAAAAGGATAAGGCCGAAAGGCCGGGAGCTTTTGCTCTTTTTGTTTTTAAGTCTAGGCCCCCTTTCACTACCTTTATTCTTAGATTCTTAATAGGTTGGAAAGGAGTTTTTAATTAAGAGCTAATCTTTAATCCCGTGCCGGACGGATTTCTGTTAAGCTGTCCTTCCAAAAGGGCCCGTCCGTCCTTATACTCATACTTTTTCTTTTATAATCTTTTTTTTTATAAAACAAAAAAGACCGGACGGCAGCCTAAGATTTTATTTAGGCCCTAACCTTTGAGTGCTACAGGCCACAGGCAGTGAAAGTCTCCCTACTAATCACACTAATCACACTAATCACACTAATCACACTAATCACACTAATCACACTAATCACACTAATCACACTAATCACACTAATCACACTAATCACATAAATACGCTTGCGCGCTTGCGCGACTGCACCGAAACAATTTAAATTAACATATTATGTCGTAGCGCACTTTCATTATGTCTTAAGTATGGGAGCAGTATTTGCAGTTTTTTCTGCCTTCTATATGTGACTACCCAAAATTGTTGGAAAAACATATAATGAATTTTTAGGAAAAGTACATTTCTGAACATTGTTTATTGGGGTTAATGTAACTTTCTTTCCTCAACATTTCCTAGGTCTAGCTGGTTTACCCCGAAGAATACCGGATTTTCCAGATGCATTTAGTGGATGAAATGCGGTTTCAAGTTTTGGTTCAATTATATCAGTTGTAGCAACTATATTATTCGTTTATATTATTTATGATATTTTCGCTAATCAAAATACAGCTTCTAATAATCCATGAGCAGTTCCTTCTTATTTTAATTCAATTTCAGAATACAATAATGAACTAGAGACTGCTACTACATTAGAATGATGTTTACCAAGTCCAATCCCATTACATGCATGAAAGATGTTACCGGTGCAATCTTAAAACAATTGATTACCTCCCGCACTGTTAATATTTAGCTCAATTAATATAACATAATATATTTATATTTATATTTATATTCATATAACCCTTAACTTTTTTAACTAAATTAAATTTTTTCTTCTTTTCTTCTCTCCCTTTCCTTTTTTTTAGTTCCTATGCGGGAGCCTTTTTTTTTTGGCGACGGCTGCAGCCCGCCTATACTTTGTTTTTTTAATTTGCTCATTTATTTATTTATTATTAAAAAAAAAAGATAAGGCTAAAACTTTTAAAAGTTATAGGTTATTTAGTTATTTAGTTATACAGTTATATAGTTATATTTAAAAATTCTGCCCTCCTCTGCGTTTGAAGGTTTTAAGGGGAGCCACGCTCCCCTCCTCCTTTTTTTTACCCTTATTTACATTTTCTTTTTATTTTTATTTTAAATAAAGATAATAAAGATACCCTTAATATCTCATAATAAATGTAGTTTTTAAACATTTAATATGTAATTAATAGTTGAGATTTTCTTTTTAACTTTTTAACTTTTAAATAATACATAATAAACAGTTTTTAGCAGTTTATTGCTTATGATAGCAGAGATAGTTCTTTAAATTAGTATTAATACGATATTAGTGGTTTTAGTCTTTTTTTTTTATTTCAGACGGCGCTTCAATATATTTAAAATTAATATATAAGATAGAGCCTAACAAATGAATAAGTAAAAACCATGCCACAATTACTTCCTTTTTATTTTATTAATCAAATTTCTTTTTCATTCTTAGCATTACTAGGTTTAATTTATATTTTTTCAAAATATATTTTACCTTTGTTTACATTTCAACAAGTAATAAGAATGTATATCACAAAATTAAGTAACAAATAAATTAAATTAACCCCTTTTTCAAATCTACAAATTTATAAATTTACAAATTTACAAATTTAAGTAAAAAATAAAGCTTTAGTTTTTGAAAAAGAATAACCCCTATTTTTATTAAAAAGAAAATCAAAAAAAAAAAGATAAGAAAAGGTTTAGTATCCTCCTGCACTCGAACCTCGACCTCGACAAAAAAAAGTTTTAGGTTTGAGTCTTTAGGTTTTAGTCTTTAGGTTTTAGTAGAGGAGCGCTCCCCTCAAAACCTAAAAACCTAAAAAAGTTCTAAGGAGAAAAACGCGCTCCCCTCAAAACGCGCTCCCCTCAAAACGCGCTCCCCTCAAAACGCGCTCCCCTCCTTAATTAAGAAAAGCGCGTTCCTGCCGTGGAAGTCGTAGCTTTATTTTTAGTGCGTCAGGCTTCTTCTAATAATTCTAATAATTCTAATAATTCGAATAATTCTAATAATTCTAATAATTCTAATAATTAAGAAAGTTTCATATTTTAAATACTTCTGGCCGCCGGCCCTATTTTTTTTGATTAACACCTGGCTGGCGGCGCCTGCCCTTCTTATTTTTTTTTTTTTTAAATTAAAAAAAAAGGGGAGCCCCCCTCCCCCCTTAAAGGAGCGCTTTTCTACTTCAAAACAAGGCTCCCGCAAAGGAGGGGAGGGCGCCTGACTCCCTCCCTCCTACGTCTACATATATACAAAAGGAGGGAGGGGCCGGCGCAAGCCCGACGGGGTCCTAATTTAATATTCCGGTAAATATAAGTATAGGATATAACACATTCTAGAAGATTATGCAACCAAATTTTTTTCTTATAGTTTAAATAAAAAAAAATTGAATTAATAAAATAATCAATATACCAATTACATTTAATTTTTATTAGTAATTTTTTATATAATTATAATTACTTAATTAAACTAAATTAATTATTCAAATTATTATGCGCCGCCCCTTAAGGGGCGCCTTAAAGAGAATCAGCGCCCCTCTTCTCTCCTAAAATTTTTTTTACTAACAAAAAGGATAGGGAGCGCGAGAGCGCGGGAGCTTCTGCTCCGTCTTTTTTTTAAGTAGACAAAACTTTAAGGAAATGGGAGGGGAGGGTAGCTCAAACTTAATTAATAGGAGAGGGTGTTTCCTGCTCTTTTTAAATATTCTTTTTAAATATTCTTTTTTAATATTCTTTTTAAATATTCTTTTTTAATATTCTTTTTTAATATTCTTTTTTAATATTCTTTTTTAATATTCTTTTTTAATATTCTTTTTTAATATTCTTTTTTAATATTAAAGGTAAATATTTGATCAATTTAGGTAAAAGTTTTTATTCAATAAAACAATAAAATAAATGTTTGGTGTTAATATTAAAATTTAAATTATAATAATAACTACTAAAAATGATAAAAAACTTAACAACATTAAATTTCAAATCATCAAGATTAAATTTCCAATTTTTTCCATCACATTTAGTTGATAGATCAATTTGACCACTAATGGTAAGTTCGTCATTATTTGCATTAATGATAGGTACTGTTCAGTATTTTCATGGTTATTCTACCGGTTTCCTTTTATTTAAAGCAGCTTTATTATTAACTATTATTGGATCAGCATTTTGATGAAAAGATGTAGTAGTTGAAGCTTCATTTAATGGGAACCATACTAAAAAAGTTAGATTTGGAATTGCTCAAGGTTTTAATTTATTTATTATAAGTGAAGTTATGGCTTTCTTAAGTGTATTCTGAGCTTATTTCCATGCCAGTTTATCACCTGCAGTAGAATTAGGTGCTCAATGACCACCTTTAGGAATAACAGCTTTAGATGTTTTTGCTTTACCTTTTTTAAATACTCTTATCTTACTTTCAAGTGGTGGATTTATAACTTACGCTCATCATTCATTAATTGCAAATAATAGAAAAGGTACACTAATTGGACTATTTGTTACAATAGTTTTAGCTTTAGTGTTTACTGCTTTCCAATATATTGAATATAATCAAGCGAGCTTTACTTTTGCTGATTCAGTTTTTGGTTCAGTATTTTTTGCTACTACAGGTCAATTTAATAGGCCGTCATATATTTACTGCTATTCTCACTACTCACTAATAATATAAAATATAAATATGAAAAAAAAAATCAAAATAAATAAAAATAAAATATATTTTCTTTATATGTGAATATTTGATAAAGCTTAGTTACATGAATAACTATTAATATTTACCAAATGTAATAGCAGTATTTAATGAAATATTTTACTATATGCGTGGACAATAAATTAATTTAACATTTTAAAATCCTTATAAGTTATAAAGAATTAGATGTAATTATTTTAGATTTACACGCAGGAAATCTTAATTTGATTCCTCAGAGAATTTACGTAAAATAAACTTTTTTAGTTTAAATATAAATTCCATTTCCTTTTTAAATCTAGGCTTCCGTTAATTAGTTAATTAACTAGTTAATTAGTTAATTAGTTAATTAAAAAATAGGAACGTCACTGAATTTATTAAATTTATATTAATATTTAAATAATTAAATATTAGAATCAAAAAAAAAAAAATAAAAAAAACCAAAATTAATTTTCTTAATCAAAGAATCCTATACTTTTTTTTTAAATAAAAAAAAGATAAGAACGCCGACTCCCACTGCCTGCTAACTCCCTCACGTGCCCTTACTTATTTCCGAAGGCCTCCTTCTTATTTCCGAAGTCCTCATTTTTTTATTTTATTTAAATTAAAATAAAAAAAAGGGGGAACGCTCCCTATCATGCGGTGCGGGAGCTGAGCTTTTTTTTTTTAATCTTTTTTTTATTCCGGCCGACGCTCCTTTTCTTTATTTGAGGAGAGCGCGGCCCTATACTTTTTTTTTAAATTTAATTTTTATTTAATTTATATGTAATTCAAGGGGGAGTGTTACATGGCCTACACGTTCTAATCGGAACACTTTTTATTTATATTCAATTTATTAGAATTTCTAATTATCATTTAACAAGCGGACATCATGTAGGTTTAGAATTATCAATACTATATTGACATTTCGTTGATATCGTTTGATTATTTTTATTCTGTGTAGTATATTACTGAGGATCAGCTACTTAGTCTTAGTCTTAGTCTTAGTTTTAGTTCTTAGTTTTAATCCTTAGGTACTTAGTGTAGTCCGCCTTTTCTCCTTTTTTTTTTATTATTTTTTTAAAACAAAAAAAATTCTAAGGAGAACAGGAGGAAAGCTCGCTTGAGTCCACAGCGTCCGACTTTATTTAATTTTTATTTAATTTAATTTAATTTTTTTTATTTTTATTTTATTTTAACTAGATTACTATGTATCCCTAAGAATGACAGAATGACCTCCCTTAGGGTTTGTCTTTGCTTTTGCCTTTGCCTTTGGCTTTGGCTTTGTCTATGTCTTTTATTACTCCGCCGTAGGCTCCCTATACTGCGGTAAAGGGGCGGAGCCTTTTAAGGGGTTTTTTCAATCTGCCAGGTAATGTTTGCTGTTGCGCAAATTTCGGCCCCCTGCTTTTTTCTTTATAACACGCTTGTAAATACAGGCGTAGTTTGCTATTTTTTTTGTTGTTTATATTTAAACTTTTATAAATTAAAAACCGAAGGAAAAGTAAAGCACAAATAAAAATGAATCTTTCTTTATTCCTTTTTTTAATAGGTCTATTAGGTTTTATTATAAATAGAAAAAATATAATCCTAATGATTATATCAATTGAAATTATGCTTCTTGCTATTACAATATTAATTTTAATTAGTTCGTTTAGTTTTGATGATAATGTAGGGCAAACATTTAGTGTTTATATTATAACTATTGCAGGTGCAGAATCTGTAATTGGATTAAGTATATTAGTTGCTTATTATAGACTTAGAGGAAATATTTTAATAACTGCCGGCGGCACAACTTAATTTTATGTATTTATCAATTTTAATTTTTCCTTTATTAGGTTCTATTTCTGCAGGTTTTTTAGGTAGAAAAATAGGAGTTACTGGAGCACATTTTATAACTTGTTTATGTTTAATTATTTCATCAATTTTAATAACAATAGCATTTTATGAAGTAGGAATCTGCGGTAGTCCTGTGTCAATCTATCTATTTAATTGAATAGATTCTGAATTTTTATCAATATCTTGAGAATTTTTATTTGATCAATTAACAGTTTCTTTATCTTTAGCTGTTATTTATTGTTCTACATTAATTCATATTTATAGTGTTGATTACTTAGCTAGTGATCCTCATAATCAAAGATTCTTTGCTTATTTATCTTTATTCACTTTTTCAATGTTATTATTAGTTTCAGCAGGTAACTATTTCGTAATGTTTGTAGGTTGAGAATTTGTGGGTGTAGTATCCTACTTACTTATTAACTTTTACTTTACTAGAATTCAAGCTAATAAATCAGCTATTTTAGCATTAACAATGAATAGAGTTGGTGATTTTGGATTAAGTATTGCTTTCTTTGCTTTATTTGCGGTATTTGGTTCTTTAAATTATGCAACTATATTTTCATTAGCTCCATTTATAAATGAAACTGCTATTACTATTATAGCACTGCTATTGTTAACTGGAGCAGCCGCTAAGAGTGCACAACTCGGGCTTGCCTCTTGATTACCAGGCTCTTAAATTGGGCTAAGTTTAAAAAACTTACAATTGAATTATATGCTGAAATAACTAATTAAAACATATTTTTTTTAAGTTTAATAAGTTTAATAAGTTTAATAAGTTTAATAAGTTTAATAAGTTTAATAAGTTTAATAAGTTTAATAAGTTTAATAAGTTAAATCAGCAGGATTATAAAATAAAAATAAAAAAAAATAAAATAATCCTCAACGACTAGACATTCAATCCTTATATTTATATTTATATTTATATTTATATTTATATTTATATTTATATTTATAAGGTAAAGAGATAGTCTTTAATATTGAAGTAGAAGAGTAGAAGTTACAAATAAAGTTAAAATTAATTTAAAGATAAAATTGATTGTCTTTTTTTTCTTTTTCTTACTTTTTTTTAACATTTTTTTTTTTAATAAAAAAAAAGTACAAGACGTAACCCATCATGTCTTTCGTACGAACAAATAAATTATTTAAATAATTTTGCTCCCCCTGCTTTTATTAAACAATGGAGGCTTGAAATCACAGGCGTAGTGTGCTATTTTTTTATACTTTTTTAATTTTAACTGTAATTATTATTGGCTTATTAACTAATATTCCTATATGTTCGCAAATCCCGGTTGAGATTTCTAATTCTATGTCAAATACCGATTTTTTTTACTATGTTCTTACCAGCAATAGTGCAAAAAAAAGCAACACTATTTGAACAATCTAATCGACAAAGGAGTATTATTCCTCACTACCTCAGCAGGTTTTAAATGCTTTACACGGTTAAAAAAAGTTTAAATTAATATTATATTAATAAGATTTAAAAATTTAGTCAGGGCCTCCTGATGTTAAATCATCAAAAAAGTAACTATATACTGGGATTTTAAATATTATGATTACTTTAGTTAAACATAAAAATTTACAAATAAATTTTTATTTCATGAAGTTAAAAAATTATAAGTTCAAAAGAAAACCAGTAAGATTAAAAAAATTATCTTCAGAGACTTTACGTTAACTTAGATACACTATGAGATCTTAAATATAAAGTCCTATTTTTCTCTTAACGTTTTTTATAAATTTAAAATAAATTTAAAATAAATTAAAAATAAATTTAAAATAAATAAAAAAAAAACAGATTATTATTTTAAGAGACAAAAGCCGACGCCTGTTTCCGCTTTATTACATGCTGCTACGCTTGTTACGGCTGGGATCTATCTTTTAATTAGATCCTCTCCTATTCTAGAATTTAGTCCGACTGCTTTATTAGTAATTACTTTACTTGGTGCTACTACGGCATTTTTTGGTGCTTCAGTAGGATTAGTAAGTAATGATTTAAAAAGAATAATTGCTATGTCTACAATATCCCAATTAGGTTATCCTTGTAATTTTCTTTAATATTATTATCATTTGTTATTTAACTATTTATCCCCCTCCTCCACTTTAAGGGCAACTATGTAGAAAAACCGGAAAAATTTTTAGGGGCTCCCGCTCCTTTCTTTTTTTTTATTTAATTAAAAAAAAAAAGAAGAGGAGGGGGTCATAGTGAAGTAAGCGATTTTACATATTATATAATCCCATTTTACCCTTGTCAAGTGTATCCAATACTTAAAAAAAAAAAGACAGAAAAGGCTTAAGGAGTAAGGAGAGATAAGCCGCCTGGCCCCTTCAAACCTTCTCTTTATGAATCTTTTTGTTTATTAGATCCTTATCTTTTTTTTTTAATAAATAAATAAATAATTAAGTAAATTAAAAAAAAAAGTATAGGAATTATAAGATGCTTGTAAAATCAAATAAATCTTCTCTAGTCACACAAGTGATTTATGAAGGGAGTGATAACAATAATTAATGTTAATCCATATGATCTAAACAAATTTAACTATAAGCTAGGAAATCCATAAAGTATTAAGTACTTAAAAATAAGTTAAAATCCTTAAAAACAAAATGGATAATTAGCAAGTAACGTTATTAAGAGAGAGCGCACGAATTCCTTTGCTAATTAGAATTAGCACTAGTAGTTTTCTTTCTTTCAATTAATATAACTTCAGAGACTATTCGTTAAAATTTGAAATATGCATATGTTTCATTCAAGATATAGTCCAAACTTTAGTGCTATAAAACACTAGAGTATTAAAATGATATGATGTTAGCGATTGGTCTAAGCCAGTACAGTGTGGCTCTATTACATGTTTTGAACCATTCATTTTTTAAAGCTTTATTATTCTTAGCAGCTGGAGGGGTGATCCATTCTTTATCTGATCAACAAGACATTAGGAAAATGGGTGGGCTAATTAAATTCCTGCCTTTTACTTATACAGTAATGTTAATTGGTACACTATCTTTATTAGCTACTCCTTGATTATCAGGGTTTTATAGTAAAGATTTAATTTTAGAATTAGCTTATGGTGCTTATAGTTTTAGTGGAATTTATGCTTATATTTTAGGAACAATTACTGCTGGTCTAACTGCTTTTTATAGTTTTAGATTAATAAGTTTAGTTTTCTTAACTACTCCTAATGGATCTAAATCAGTTTATGCAAATACACATGAAGCAAGTTGATTAGTAATAATACCCTTTTTTCTATTAGCTCTGTTTAGTATATTCTTTGGTTATATTAGCTCAGATTTATTTGTAGGAGTGGGTACTGATTTCTTTGGAAATTCATTATTTATAAATCCTAATAATATTTCAATAATTGAAGCAGAATTTTCTTTACCTTTAGTAATTAAATTATTACCAGCTATTTTATCATTATTTGGTAGTTCATTAGCTTTATATTTATATCATATAAATCCAGATTTTATAATTTCCTTAACTAATAGTAAATTAGGTCAAGTATTTTATACATTTTTAAATGGTAAATATTACTTTGATATAATTTATAATGAATATATAATTGCAGCAGGATTGAAAATTGGTTACATTATTTCTAAAGTATTAGATAGAGGAGTAATTGAATTAGTAGGACCTTATGGATTTGCAGCAAGTTTAAATCAAACAGCTTTAAGTATATCTAAATCAGATAATAGATATATTAGTACTTATTCAACCTATATTATCTTTAATGCTTTATGTTTAATATTTATTGTTTTTGCTCCTATCTTATTAGATTCAGCTTTATTATTTGAATTTAGATTATTAATAATTTATGTTGCTGCTGCTATTTTCATATTATTTCAAAGCATAAATATAAATATAAATAAATAAACAAAAAATTGTTTCTGCCGTCCGGCCCCTTCTTATTTTTTTTTAATTAAAAGTTAAAAGTTAAAAGTTAAAAGTTAAAAGTTAAAAATCAAAAAAAGGGGCCGCGCTTGCGCCGGCCTATCCTTCCAACTTAAACAAAACAAAAAAAATTAGGTTTGAGTTTTTAGGAGAGAAGAGAATTCTATTTCGCCTTCCCCTTTTTTTTTTAATTAAATAAAAAAAAAGAAAGGAGGCGCTCCCGCGCAGCTTGTTTCTTTAGGCCTGCTACTATGGACTATGGATTCAAAAGGTTTTTCTTTGTTTTTGTCTTTGTCTTTATCTTTATCTTTGTATAATTAATGGTCGGCGCTCCCGCGCTCCCCTGCGGGAGCGCTCCCTTATCTTTTTTTTTTAATTTGCTTAATTTTTTATTTATTATTAAAAAAAAAAGTATAGGTAAAATAAAATAAAAAATAAAATAAAATGAAATAAAATGCTGGGTTCCGTCAATCGTCAAGAGGTCAGAGTAGAAAGTCAAACAAGATTAACAATTTAAATAATACTGGAAATTCAAGTATAATATTAATATGATTTATAATCAATCTATTTACAATGTAGTTTTTGTCTACTTTATAATGACAAATTATTATTTTTAGACTTAAAATTTTAATTTTACATAAGTTATTTTGCTATTTTTTTAATTATTTTGAAGTCAAAGCAATTTGAATATTCGATTTAATTTTTAATTTTTTTTTAATAAAAAAAAAAGACAAAAAAAAAAAAAATTAAAAAATAATAAAATATTATCCCCTTGCGCCGCCTTACTATACTGCAAATTGAGGTTAAGTATGGCGCGCTCCCCTCAAAACTTTTCTTAATTTTTAATTTATATTTAAAAAAAATCAAAATTAAGGAGAGCCGCCCTCCCCTTCAAAACTTTTTTTTTAATTTTAATTTAGGCGTTGCCAAAAAATATAAGAAGAGAATCGCGTTAAGTATGGCTAGCTACCCTTCCCTCCTTCCCTGCGCTTTTTCTCCGCAGGGGAGCAGAAAATGGCCTGTGTAAGACGGCTCCCCTTCAAAACTTTAAGAGCTGAGGAGGGGGAAGCATAATAAAAATTTCGGATAATTTATTGACAATTGGTATTGTCACAGGTCTGCAAAACTTGGGCTCTTAGCAATTACATCGGTTCGATTCCGACATTATCCTTTCCTCAGCGAATAGATAGCAAAAACACAATAGATAGCAAAAACATAAGCGTTTTAGCGTTTAGCGTTTATCGTTTAGCGTTTAGCGTTTATCGTTTAGCGTTTAGCGTAGCGAAAGGTTATTTTACTAATTTCTCTAATTTACTCTAATTTATATTTTTTATTTGTCTACGGCGGCGCAAGCGCGCCGCCTATACTTTTGTTTTTAATTTGCTCATTTATTTATTTATTATTAAAAACAAAAGATAAGGCCCTCCTTCCATAAGCCTGCGTTTTTTCTACTTAAAAAAACAGAAAGGAGGGGAGCGCTCCCGCATCTTTTTTTTTTTATAATAAAAAAAAAGAAACAATATTAAAAGAGAAGTGCTCCCCTCAAAACGCGGGCCTATACTTTTTTTTTCTTTTTTTTGCTTTTTTTTTATTAAATTTATTAAAAATTTAAAAATTCTCTCCTTTAAGGAGCGGGAGCCCCCCTTCACCTTATCCTCCCTCCTTTTGTATCTATGTTTGAGGAGACTAAGGAGGAAGGGAATAAGGCGGGGAAGGGGGAGTCCGAAAAACAGGATAGGGCGGAGCCGGAGATCTTTTTTTTTAATTTTTTTTTTGTAATAAAAAATTAAGAAACATTAACAACACAAAAGGTTGGTAGCGTTTGTTTTTTTTTATTTAGGTATAAATTTAGGAATAGTTTACACCGGTAAGTTAAAACGATTGCTAATTGTTAGGTTAGAACCTTTAGATGTTCAAATCATCTCTATTCCGTATTTTATTTTATAATATTCAAGCGCAAATTGTGCGGAAGCGCCTAAGCGCGAAAGCGCGTCACACTTCTTTACTTTTTTTTTTAATTTATTTATTTATTTATTTATTTATTTATTTATTTATTTAGTTATCTATTTATTTATTTATTTATTTATTTATTAAAAATCCTCGTCGCGATTCGAACGCAAATTAAGATTTTAGAAGAATCTGGTTTTACCATTAAACTACGAGAACTACTTAACTTAATTAAAATTAAAATTAAAATTAAAATTAAAATTAAAATTAAAATTAAAATTAAAAAAACGCAGTAGCGAACAATAAACTAAGAAAAAAAGCTCTCGCGCTCTCGCGCTCTCGCATAGATTGAAGAAGAAGCGCGCTTAATTATACAAAGACAAAGCAAAAGACAAAGCAAAAGACAAAGACAAAGACAAATACACAGTCACAGACAAAGACACAGACACAGACAAAGATACAGACAGAGACACAGACAGAAACACAGACAGAGACAAAGACACAGAATCCGTACGTCAGTCAATCAACAGTCAATCAACAGTCAATCAACAGTCAATCAACAGTCAATCAACCAAAAAGAGGGAATTCGGCACCGGATTAAAGATTAAAGCCTTGTAATATAATTATAATATAATTAATTAGTTGATTTTTTTTAACTTATATTCTTATACAGTAATATTAGCAAGTTAACTAAATACTTAAATTTAATATTAAAATATTTTCTGCGCAAGCGCTTCTTTTCTTTATTTTTTTATTTTATTTAAATTAAAATAAAAAAAAGGGGTGCGGGAGCCTTTTTTCTACTTCAAAAAAAGGCTCCCGCAAAGGAGGGGGAGCCCGCCGTTCTTAAGAAGGCCTATACTTTTTTATTTATTTATTTATTTATTTACTAAAAAAAAAAAAAATTTTGAGGTTTGAGGTTTCAGGTTTTAGGTTTTAGGTTTTAGGTTTGAGGTTTTAGGTTTTAGGTTTTAGGAGAGAAGGGCTCCCCTTCTCTTTTATGAATATTAATTTAACGTCGGCTTTCCTGTTTTTTGCACACTTAAATTAAGACATCATTAACCCGTCGATCTGCCAGGAGACAGGATCTAATATTATATAAATATATTCTATAGCATATAATTAAAATAATGGTATATTTAAAATTTAATAAGGTTTGAATGGAGAAAGCAGAACTTGCATCCGCATTTAAACATTGCAAATGTCTAAGATTAACTATTTATCTTATTTCCCCTTAATAATTAAATATTAATAATAACTAGATTATAAAAATATAAAATCTAAGCTAAAATGTAACATCTAATTTCTAAGCTTTTTTTTTTATTTAAGAATAAAAAAACGCAATAGCGAACTGTAACATCACACTTCGTTAATTTCTATCTTTTTTTTATTAAAAAAAAAAGAAAATATGAGGACGCGCACGCGCGCGCTTGTCTCCTCTAAATGTAAGGCCCTCCTTTCGTACGAAAAAACTCCCCCTCCCCCTGCACCAATGTGTAAGGCAGGAGGAGGGGGGGGGGGTGCGCTCCCGCAAGAACAGAGGAACAGAGGAAAGGAGGCGGGAGGATCTTTATAATTTATACTTTATACTTTATACTTTATACTTTATACTTTATACTTTATACTTTATACTTTATACTTAATATTTTATAAGCAAATTGATATAAATAAATTATTTTTTTTTTTTAACACTATCATTGAAACAAAATATGGATTGTGAGAGTCGAACCCACACCCGCTTAAACGGCTTCCTTCTTAAGAGGAAGTTGGCTACCAGTTACAACAAATCCATAGATCTTTATACTAATAACTAAATAATTCTCTTAATAAAAAATAACTGTCTTACGCCTATATTATTACTACTTTTAAACCTTAACTAACTTAAATATTATTTTATTTTCTCCTTAAAGGGGCGGCGGGTTGAAGGACTCCTTTTTTTTAGTTAAAGTTAAAAACAAGGCTCCCGCAGAAGAGGAGGGCTCCCCTTTTCTTTTTTTTTTTAATAAAAAAAAAGACGGGGCAGGCGCCTATACTTTTTTTTTAATTTGCTCATTTATTTATTTATTATTAAAAACAAAAGATCAGGCTGCCTATACTTTTTTTTTTAATTTGCTCATTTATTTATTTATTATTAAAAAAAAAGATAAGGCGGGGTAATAATTAAAATATTTACTCTTGAAGCTTTAAGTTACCTTTAGAACTTTATTAAAAGTAGATTACTTAAATTTCTTCGAATTAGCAATAGTTGCTTTCGCCATACTGTTTTTTTTTATCTTTTTTTTTATTCCTATCTTTTTTGTTTTGGAATAAAAAAAAGATTAAAAAAAAAAGCTCAGCCGTCGGCGCCCCTTTTTCTTTTTTTTTGCTGGAGGGGAGGCGCCGTTGGCCCCTTTTCTTCTGCTGGGCTCGTAGCCAAATTTTTTTAAGGGGCGTCCGCTCCCGCAGAAATGTTAAACAAAAAACAATTCGTTAAAGGGTTAATTTTAAATTCCTTTATAATTGTATTTATATTTTAAATATAAATTTTTGCCTAAGCCATAAGGCGACTTTCTTACTATTTACTAAACTGGAGACGGATATTAAGCCGTACGATTATTTAGATTATCTTAAAAATCATCATTAAGCTGTCTTATTCTTATTATCAATAAAATTTACAAATTACAAATTCCAAATTACAACTTACAATTTATCGTCTTAAAAAATTCTACCTTTTATTCCAAAAATCTTTGGCTTTGACTTTGGTTTTTGCTTTTGCTTTGTCTTTGTTTTTATCTGTCTCCCCCTGCGGGAGCGCCCCCCCTGCACCTGGTCCTTCCTCCGTTTGTATCTATATAGACTAAGGAGGGAGGGAGTAAGGCGAGTTTAGTATGGCGGGGGAGAAAGTGTTTGGTCAAACACAAAGCAAAAAGAGAGTAAAGAATAATCATTAAAAAGTTAAATTTTAGCTTCATCTTTTCTTTTTTTTTTATTACAAAAAAAAAATAATTACGAAGAAAGCCTATAATTTAATGGTTAGAATAGTTTCTTGATGAGAAATCAATAGAAGTTCAAATCTTCTTGGGCTTAATAATAAAATAATAAATTCAAGTTAAATCTGCCAGCTCATAAGCAATAAAACTAAAATTTTAAGACTTCAAATTTAATTTCAAACTTACATGTCGCTTTTTAATTTTTTTTTTTAAAATAAAAAAAAAGGAAACGCAAAATCTTTTTTTTTGTAATAACAAAAAAGATTATTATTAAGCTTCATTTTTTATTAAGCTCGCTTTTTTCGTAGCTTTTTAAAGCTTACAACTTATAAATAATCACTACCTATTTATAAATTTATAAATTTATAAATTTATAAATTTATAAAACAATTGTTTTATTAAAAAAAAAAATAATAATTAAAAACCCCTTAAAGAGTAGAAAGGGGCCGTCGGCACCCGCCTTACGAATTGTGTTAAAAGATTAAGCCATACACTTTTAGTACTCTCAAATTTTTGTTTTATGTATTTATGTAATTACCCCTTACCTTCTCCCCCCCTTTTCCATTCCCCCACCTACGACGATATAGGAAATTTCGGTGGGGAAGTCGGTCTATGTAGACGAAGGAGGGGGGAGAGCTATGAAGGGACTTGCTACTGGCCGAAAGTTTCAATTAATAATTAAAAATATCTATAAAGATCTTACAGATTTATAAATATAAAATAAAATTATAATTGCTACAAGAATAAATTATTATTTTAGGTTTAAATGTTAAAAATATGACATATTTTCAAACTACAAATTTCCCTCTTTGGTAGCTTTGGTAGTTTGATAATTTGGTATTTGGTTTCTTTTTTTTTATTCCTGGCCTCCGTCCCCTTAATCTTTTTTTTTAATAAAAAAAAAAGACAGAGGGGAGAAAAACAAAAGCTCAACCGTCCTCTTTAAGGGGCCCGCTTCTAGGAGAAAAAGAGGAGACTTACTCAGCATTACGACCTGGTAACTAAGTAACTAATTTAAAAAAAAGCTCTTTAAAAGCGCAGGCCGCTGACTCTGACTCTGACAAGAGGGATTCGAACCCTTAAACGTTAATCGTTTATGCCGTGCAGTTTTATTTATTTTTTTTTTAATTTTTAATTAAGTAGGGAGCCTCTCTTTCCTCCTTTTTTCCCTTTTCTCCCTTTAAGGAGTTAAGGAGGAAGGGAGTCAACTCTAATTCGTCCGGCCTTCAGATAATAATTTTATCCTTTTTTTTTTTATTATGTTTTTTCTTAAATATCTATAGTTTATAAAGGTTAAATATAAACAAATTTCTTCGATTCAATTAATTAATTATCCACTCAAATCCTAAGTCGAATTAAATCTTCAGCCGTAACCATTAACGGTAACATTCGTGTTAATAATATTCACATTCGTGTTTTTTTTTCTTTTTTTTTTTGAAATAAAAACAAAAGAAATAATAAAAAAAAATAATAACACGAACCCTTATTTTACGAACGGCTGATTTGGATTAGTGGATTAGGTGCTATCTTTGCTTTGTTTATTGTTGTTAATTGTGTAGAGGTAGTAATTTTTTTATTGTTTTGATTATTTGTTTCGCACCATTGGCTGAATTAAAATTCCACTTCGTTCACTCAATTTTCCTCTTTTTTTTAAGTATTTGAGTATTTGAGTATTTTAGTTTTTGAGTTTTTGAGTAGCGTTGCGGAGTTTCACTTGAAGGAGCGATGTTTTTTTGATTTTTTATCAAAGTTTAGTTAATAACTAACTGTTTATATTTCATTTAGATCTATTAGGAAATTAAAATATTATTAATACTTAATTGCTAGTCTTTTCTCCTAGAAGCGGGCCCCTTAAAGAGGACGGCGATCCTGCCATACTTAACTCCTTCACAAACTCCCGAAAAGGGGCCGTCGGCGGAGCTTTTTTTTGCCTATACTTTTTTTTTTAATTTACTTAATTATTTATTTATTTATTAAAAAAAAAGATAAAGCTGCCGTCCGGATGGAATAAAAAAAAAAAGAAATAAAGTAGAAATATACAAAAAGCTATGGTTTAATTTTACTTTTAATTATATTATAATAGAAATATTATTGCTCTCGCTATGCGATATAATAAAACTAATATTAGAAAAAACAATTTTTTTTTAATGAGGATTTTAAAAACTAATTCTTTATTAAGACTTTATAATTCTTACGTTGTCGATTCTCCTCAACCGGCTAATATTTCATATATGTGAAATTTTGGTTCTTTGTTAGCCCTTTGCTTAATCATTCAAATATTAAGTGGAGTCTTCTTAGCAATGAAAAAATATGCGTTGCCAATATAAGTAATTATATTGTAAAAGTTTACTATATGCTGAAATAGGATTAAAAACAAAAAATACTAGTGTTTATTTTTACAGTAATAATTTTTTTGCGCAGCTGACATCACTCCCTCCAGACCCAAAGATAATGTATTAATACAAAATAAAAGGTCCCATAAGGGGACGGCGCGCTTGCAATTGCGCCGTATTATTAAATTAAGGGACTGCATTAAACCTAAAACCTAAATCAGCAAGATATTTTTAAGTTTTAAGTTATTTATTAAATATTACTTATTTTCTTCAGAGATTTTATGTAAAGTAAAATTATATTAATTTTATAAGAGCAAATCCAAATATTTTTAAGTAATCGTTTAAACAAATTTTTTTATATGTAAGTAAACGTAAGGTAACTAGTTTTCCAAGTACGTAATATTTTAATGTTGTACTAGCTAAATATAAATTAATTTTAGATTGTACGAACAAAAATATGAGGCTTGATTTTCCAACTATTTTTCTGCCGGACGGCGTAAATTTATTTAGCGGCAAGTTCAATGATGCAACTTTACTTATGTCAGCCTTTAATCCTTGGTTTATAATCGGATTCACAGATGCGGAAGGCTGTTTTACTGTTTGTATATGTAAAAGTAAAACTTGTAGATTAGGCTATAGTTTGCGGTTAGCTTTTGCTATCAATTTAGCGGTTAGAGATAAAAAATTAATTCTACAAATTAAGAAATTTTTTAATTTTGGTAATATTTCATATAGTAAAGATGGTAGCTTTATAAAATTTACCGTAACCAACTTTATTGATTTAGGGATAATTATAAAATTTTTTAAAAAATTTCCGCTTTTGACTTCCAAACGACATGATTTTAATTTGTTTGTATTAGTTTATGAAATAAAAAAAAAAAAAAATGGAAGGAAAAAAGGAGCATTTAACTGTAGGAGGTTTCATGAAAGCAGTTGCGATTATTAATAACATTAATAATCCAGTTAAACCAGAATTATTAGCTAATCTGGTACAAGCTTTTGGACCTTTGCCTAAACTCATATTACCTCCTGTTACTATTTTCGATAGATACGTTGTAATTCCTAGTCCATGATGAATTATTGGAATTATTTGTGGCGAAGGGTCTTTTTCTTATAATGAAATGACTTCTTCTAAAATGAATAGTGGGCAATTATTAAGATTTAGTTTAAGATTTGAGATTTCTCAGAAAACTAAAGATATTTATATCTTTTATGCAATTTCAATTTTTTTAGGTTTCGGTAGTGTTACTTCAGATAAAAAAAGAGGTATGTCTAAATTAACATCTGCTAATTTAACTTTTCTTCAACATATTTTAATTCCTTTCTTACTGGCTCATCCAATTCCGGGATTCAAGGGTTTACAATTCCAGATGTGACTGAAAGCTGTCATCGTCAGACTACAGTGTACTGCTCTGAAAACTTATACCATAGAGCATTCAGTTAAAATAGCAAGAATTTTAAGCGAGCTGACTAAATTAAGAGACAAATAAAAATATTACAAATTCTCAAACTCAGCACTTTTGCAAAATTAAAAAAAAAAACCAATTATAACTTTTAACCCTCCCTATCTTACTCACTAAAAAAAATAATTTTAGAACTATTATATATAAGTAGACGGCATTTTTCTCCCTCAGTAGAATTAGCTTTTAATTCTGTTGAACACTGCATGCGTGACGTAAACAACGGTTGATTGTTAAGATACACTCACGCCAATGTAGCTTCTTTCTTCTTTATTTTTGTTTATTTGCACGTTGCTAGAGGTATCTATTACGCTAGCTTTAAATCTCCAAGAGTATTAGTTTGAAGTATTGGATGTGTAATATTGATTCTTCTTATGGCTATCGCATTTCTGGGATACGTTTTACCTTATGGTCAAATGAGTCTATGGGGTGCTACCGTAATTACGAATTTATTAAGTGCTATTCCAGTATTTGGACAATCACTTGTTGAATTGATCTGAAAATATGATTTTTACAAATCTTTTTTTTTATTACAGACGAACGCAAAAAAAAAGAATCTGTGAAACAACCTTTGAATACTTTTTTCTCTGCGGTCTCCCCCTGCGGGAGCGCACCTGTTTTAACCTTTTTAAGGCGGGGAAGTGGGAGGCCTGAGGGGAGCAAAACAAAACAAACAAAACAATATTATGCAAACACAAATTTTCCTGACTAGTTTAAATTCATTAGATCCGATAGGAAACATTAATTGAGGGAAAGTACGAGGTATTTCTCCTCTAGCTCTTTTTTTTATTACCCCCCTCCTCGCCCTCCCGCTTTGGGAGGGGGGGGGGAAATTTAATTTTCCCGAATAATGGCTTAAATATTTGAGTGCGTGCCGAAGGCATTTGTTTTGGTCTGTTTTTTTTGATTAATCAACAAAAAAACAATAAAAAAAACAGTTTTCTGCGGGAGCAAAGTTTCTATTTCTCTTTTTTTTTTGTAATAAAAAAAAAAATTGGACAATAAAATTTTACCTATTTGCTGTAACTTATTAATTCCATACTAGTACATTATTCTTTCTACGGGCTCCTTAAAGAGGACGACTGAGCTGTTGTTTTTATTACTCTTTTTTTTTAATTAAAGGAAAAAAAAGATAGGCGTGCGCTCCCCCTTCTCTTTTTTTTCTAGGGGAAGGAGGGCAGACGGCGCCTTTTTTTCTTTATCTTTTTTTTATTCCAAAAAAAAAAGATAAAAAAAAAACAAAAAAAAAAGAATAACCGGATCAAAAAAAGTGAGGGAATTAAGTAAAAATCTAGTATAAAATATTATAAACAGCAGTTAAACATTTTGTTAATGACTCAA
>Ga0179589_10000018_pt1 | contig 21162 bp, 26 predicted proteins | sample CZOMad2_1_08_16f_FD_182923 | JGI IMG/M metagenome (GOLD analysis project Ga0179589, IMG submission 182923) | Vadose zone soil fungal communities from Angelo Coast Range Reserve, California, USA - CZOMad2_1_08_16fungal | ecosystem: Environmental > Terrestrial > Soil > Vadose zone | place: USA... | reverse complement strand
GGATCGGCCCGAGATAGTTCGTGTCGACGGTGCGTTGAAAGTCGTACGGCCGGTTGTACTGCAGCCACAGCGATCGGCGAATCGACTTGGCAGCGTTACTCACAACGATGTCCAACGGGCCGTGGTTCTCGGTCAGTCGCTTTGTCAGCGCGGTAATTTGCGCCTCATCGGTCAGATCGGTCGGGTAGGGGACCGCGCGGCCACCGGCGGCAGTGATCGATGCGGCAACCTGGTCGAGCTTGTCCGCCGAGCGGGCAACGAGCAGGACAGTTGCCCCTGCGGCCGCGAGTTTGCCGGCGGTAGCCTCACCAAGGCCGAACGAGGCGCCGGTCACCAGCACGGTCTTGCCGGACACCGCACTCCTGAGCCTGTCCGGATCCGACACTCGCGGTGGGTTCACGAGTATGTCGATTACCTTGCCCGCCGAACTCATTGCCACCTAGGGGGAGACCGTCGGAGTTGGCTGGCCGGCTGTTGGATCCACACACCCTCCTTGAGGTCGCTGTCCAACTAATGCCTTCGATGTGAAGTAAGCAAGAAAGGAGTACCCGTTTCTACGCGGTGTTCCTCTCCTGTCACCGGTACTTTTTTGGGCAGCTTGGACGGTCAAGATTTTGACTAACCGACTCGCTAAATGGAGACCAAACAGCGTTGAGAATGACGGACGGTTTTGCCGGCGGCAGCTCTAGTGGGCAAATTGCCAGCGGTAAACTCGACGTGTGGCGAAAGCCGCAAACCCTCGCGAAGCGGTGCCCGCGGCGCCTTCCGCCAAGTCCTTGGCGCCGGTCGTCAAGGCCCTGGCGCCGTTGCGCCGCGTTATCAAGCCCAAGTTCTACGGCATCGAACATGTGCCCAAAGGTGGCGCGCTGCTGGTGGGCAACCACAGCTTGTACGGGGTGTTCGACATGATGTTGTGGACTGCGGAGTTGATTGAGCGAGGGATTATGGTGCGCGGACTCGGAGAGCACGCCCTGTTCCGGATACCTGGTAGCCGCGAACTCGTGAAAGCCTGCGGTATCGTGCCGGGAACCCGAGCCAACACGCGTGAACTTATGCATCGTGGCGACTTAATCTTGGTTTTTCCGGGTGGGGCTCGCGAGGTGGCCAAACGCAAAGGCGAACGGTATCAGCTGATCTGGAAGAACCGTCTCGGGTTTGCGGTGATGGCAATCGAAGGCCGTTACCCCATCGTCCCGTTTGCCTCACTAGGCATCGAAGACGCATTGGATATTGTCTTAGACACCGAGAATCCGCTGATGGCTCCGGTGCGCAAACTTTTCGAGAAGCTGCTGAATGTTGAGCCGCTGCCGATCGTGCGAGGCATCGGACTGACACCCATACCGCGACCCGAGCGCCTGTACTTCTGGTTCGGCGAACCGATCACCACGCAGCAATATGGAGGTGTCGCCGACGACGACAACGCGCGGGAACTGAGGGCCCGCACGGCCGCTTCGATCGAAGGTGGGCTCAACTTTCTGTTCGACGAACGCGAGAAGGACCCGGAGCGGTCGCTGCTCAAACGCCTTAGCCCATGGGGTTCTGAAGGCACCTGATCGGCCAGGGCCGATAACCACTGCCGTGGTCGAGGGTGTGGAATGGCCCCATTGATTCGACCCATACCCCCTAGTCCCCCGTACACGCCGCGTGACCTACAGGTGAGCGAGCATGGGGCGTACTCAGCCTGCCAATGGGTTTCGTTGTCGCTCAACCGAAACGGTTCGGTGCTACGTCCCTGACGATGTGACAGCGTGACACCCGCACTGAGTCCCAAGCGCTGCCGGCACGCTCCGCCCCTTCGCGAACGAGTCCCGGGTGGCAGAGTAACTTTCGTGCCAAACGTGTGTGCACCAGTCGGTCAATGAGCAGCACGGGATCGCATCGCGTAGGCGCCGGTGTAGAGGGGATTCCGATGACGAAGATCTACTACGAGTCCGACGCTGACCTGTCGGTGCTGGATGGGCAGCGGGTTGCCGTCGTCGGGTACGGGAACCAGGGCCGCTCGTGGGCCCTCAACCTCCGTGATTCGGGCCTCGCAGTGGAGGTCTTCACCCAGGCCGACGCCTCCCGGGACCAAGCCGAGGCCGAGGGCTTCACGGCGCATGAGATCGCGGCGGCGAGCGAGGGCGACGTGATCTGCACCCTCATTCCCGACGACATCATCCCCGAGCTGCCCATCACGCCCAAGCCCGATGCACTGTGGGTCCTGGCCTCGGGCTACGCGGCGGCGTTTGACCGGATCGACCCCAACTGCGACGTCGGCCTGGTCGCCCCCCGGATGCTCGGTCCGGAGGTGCGTGAGTGCTACCTGGAGGGCGTGGGATTCATCACCGCGCTCGGTGTTCAGAAGGACAACACCGGGACTGCGCTGGCCCGCACGCTGGCCATCGCACGGGCGGTCGGCGGCTTGCGCCAAGGTGCCATTGAGATGACGCCACGCCAGGAGGCCGTCCTCGACCTCGCGGTGGAGCAGGTGCTCGCCCCAGCTATGGCCCGGGTCTCCACGAGCTTTGTCGAAGTGATGGCAGGGGCGGGCATTCCCCTCGAGGCGATCATGGCCGAGCTCATGCTTTCGGGCGAGATCGAGCGGAATTACCGGTTGCTGCGGCTCGAGGGCTACGCCAGCCAGATGCGCTACCACTCGCCGACCAGCCAGTATGGCCAGATGTCGCGGGCGGATCGGTACGACGGCTTCGACGTCGCCGGGGTGATGCGCAAGGTGCTGAGCGAGATCGAGTCGGGCAAGTTCGCCGACGAGTGGCAGGCCGAGCGCGACGCAGGCTACCCGAAGCTGGAGCGCCTGCGGGCCGACAAGCTCAGCCCCGAGGTCTTTGCCTTCGAGGAGGACCTGCGCGCCCGCCTCGGCACGCGAGCGAAGCCCCCCGCCGACTAACCCGGAGCCCCGGCGCCTACGAAAGCAAGCGCCACAGCGGCAGGCATTCAGCCGGCGCGGCCGAACACCATCGACTCCTCGATACGGTCGAAGCGCCGGCTGAATACATCGCTCAAGAAGTTGTGGCTGACCTTCCACGGCCTTTGCGTGCCGGATTTCGGGTGCACATGTCGACCACGCTTCACGTAACCCGATTCCAGGTGGAACGTCGGCTGCTCAGGCATTTCCGTTTCGCCCAGGTGCGGATACGCATGGGTGTAGCCGCGAGCGTTCATGTACTCCAACAGTTTTGCGACAGACCGCGCGGTCAGGTCGGCGCCCAGCGTCCAGGATGCGTTGATGTAGCCAAAGCTCCAGGCCATGTTCGGGACGTCATTCAACATGTGCCGCCTGTACAGGAAATGCTCATGGGGGTCGATCTTCTCGCCGTCGATGCTGACGGTGATGCCGCCGAGCGCCTGCAGTCGCAGCCCCGTCGCCGTGATAACCACGTCGGCGTCGATGCGCCGCCCAGACTTCAGCGTGATGCCGCTGGCGTCCAGGTGATCGATGTGGTCGGTCACCACCTCGACACTGCCGTCACTGATCGCCTTGTACAGGTCTGCCTCCACGATGAAGCACAGGCGTTGATCCCACGGGTCGTATGGCGGCGTGAAGTGGGCATCGATCGGATAGTCGTCGGGCAGATTGCGCTGCGCGATGCGACGCAGCAGCCGTTTGCTGAACTCTGGCGCCTTCCGTGCGACGACCCACATGAGCTGAGCGATGAACGCGTTGCGCCACCGAACGATCCAGTGAGCGAGCCGCAGCGGCAACGCTTTTCGCAGCGCATTGGCCGTCGGCTCCTTCTTCACCGCGGAGATCATGTAAGACGGCGTGCGCTGCAGCATCGTCACGTGCGCCGCTTTCTCGGCCAAGGACGGGATCAGACTGACCGCCGTCGCGCCACTGCCGATGACCACAATCCGCTTCCCGGCGTAGTCGAATGACCCTGGCCAGTGTTGCGGATGGACCACCTCTCCGGCGAAGTCCTCGATCCCGGGGAACGTCGGGTGGTAGGGGTCGTCATAGTCGTAATAGCCGGTCCCGAAGAACAGGAACCGGCACCGGTAGGTCTTGTCGGCGCCGTCCTGCCGGGTATGAACCGTCCAGGTGTCGGTGTCGGAGTTCCAATCGGCGGACCGCACGTAGGTGTTGAGTCGAATGTGCGCGTCGATGTGATGCTTGCGCGCCGTCTCGTCCAAGTACTCCCAGATCTGGTCACCGTCGACGATCATTTCGGGCCGGGTCCATGGCTCCCACGGAAAGCACAACGTGTAGATATCGCTGTCGGAACGCACGCCCGGATAGCGGAACAGGTCCCACGTTCCGCCAAGTCGCGCGCGCCGTTCGAGTACCGCATAGCTCAGCCGCGGGTTGCGCTCGTCTATGCGATAAGCGGCGCCGATGCCCGAAACCCCGGCGCCGATGACCAGTACGTCGAAGTACTCGGCAACCTTCGCCCCCATGACACCACGATACGGCGGCAGCATCGACCACCAAGGCGGCTTTGGCGCTGGCGGCGCAGGCATGCTTCGTGGCCGTCACGGTGGGAGCGAACGGACGTTGCAGCAGACAGTGCCATCAACACCGCCGGGTACGAGGGCGAGGTTGCGGCGCGCACCGCCGAATGGACCAGCGACATGCTCGACCAAATGGTCTCGTCCAATGTGCGGGGACGTTCTGCCGATGCAGTGCGAACTCGCCCAGATGCGCAACCAAGGCTTCAGCGCCTTCGTCAACGTCATACTTTTATGGCTATTGCCTGCCGATATTCGGTGGAGCTGCCGGGAATCGAACCCGCAAGGACATCGTTAGCGGTCAACGTTGCCTCCGGCCCATAGGTGAACCAGATTTGTACGGGCCGTTGAAGGTCGTCAAGGTGCTGTCAGACAGATACCGGGTCACCTTTCACGCACAGCGGGAGCTCGCGCCACTGCTGTCGGCAGACCCACCGCATGCAACGCCGGCCTGCGGCACGGCGCGGTCAGCGTGTGCGCCCCCCGGCGGCGAACATCGCCGCGACGATCGATGCGATGAACGTTGTCATCGGTGCGGTCCCACTGCGTTTGACGGTCGCTGATGCAGTAATGCGACCTTGGCGACCGCGGATTTGTTTCGACATGCGGAGTTGATCGCAACGCGATTCTTGGCTTTGTTCAGCCACCCTGAGGCCGAAACGCATCCGGACTGACGACAGGTTGCTCATTTGATAAAGACCGACCGCGTTTCCACATTGGCGATCAAGGGCGGCGAGCATAGCGCACCGCCGGCTCGACGCTTCGGAAGAGCGGGGTCCGGTTGGGCATTCGGCCACCGCGGATTTGCATCAGAGCGATCAGGTGCAGGCAGGCCATAAACGGGACCCCGAACATCGGGATGAAACTCTCGGGGAACCGGAAGAAAGCCTCAACTCCCGGACCGGACCCGCCCAAGACGCCGACCGCCGTGTTGCTGACGAGGAACAGCATCGGCCAAGCGACGATGAAGTCGAGAATTCCCAACAGGTTCCAGGCGACGAACAGCCGCCGGGGGAAGGTTCGCTCCGCGAGCACGATGTACGCGAAGGTGATGGCGGTAGCCCCGATGAACACGTCAAGGCCGCCGCCCCAGAGGGCGAACGCGGTGTTGAGTTCGTGGCGCGAGTAGAGAACAAGCATCGACAGCCCGAGGATCCTGCCGGTCTGCAGCAAGATCACCGGGCCTAGGTCGATCGCCATGACCCGCATCCGGAAGCTCGCGGAGCGCCGCCAGGCAACGGCGAAAGCCAACGGACCGGCGAGCGTGCAAACGAAGGCCATGAGCATGAAGCCCAACGTCTCCGGCCCGCCAAAGGGATGGATGATGGCTAGCGCCGAGGTGATGCCGATCCAGCCGAATGCAACCAGCCGCTGCTGGCGCAAAAACCGCAGCTGCTCAACGCGGGCGCAGTCGGCTGCCTCTGCCGTCGCACCGTGCGCGTCGATCTGACGAGGCGAGGCCTTGCCAAACATGCCGGCCTCCTTCCAGAGCGTCCCGGGGCGTGCCGTAGTCGGCTAGGCGGTAAGCGAGGAAGGACTAGCCGACGATGACCCCACCGCCTCTCGAACGGCGGCAGCCGGGTAGCGGAAAATGCGCTCCTCGAGGCCAAGCATCCGCATGACGTCGGCAAAGCCAACGACGAGCCCGCCGCCGCTCCAGTTGCCCGTAGGTACCTCATTGATCAAACAGACGGTGTTGATTGGTCCGGGGTCGTAGCCAAGCGCGGCCACGATCTCATGCTGCACGCGCGCGGCGATCCATTCGCGCCGCTCATCGTCCATCGAGCCGGCGGGAACAGTGACCCGGGTCAGGAACCGTGCCTGAGGGTCAGCGGTGACCGGCTCGCCGCCGACTGACCAGGAATCACCGTCCACCTCGAAGACGAACACCCAGGTGATGGCGCGCTCCAGGGGTGCGCCCGTTCCGCCCTCTACCTCCAGGATCTGACGTCCGACATTCCTGTGCAGCTTCGCTTTCGTCTCGGCATCTAGCACGCCAGTAGGGACGAACATCTCGATCATTGGCATGGCTGCCTCCCAATCGTGAATTCCGTAGTGAGGCAGCTTAGTTCCTTAACGGAACTATGTCAACTGCAAACATCTCACAGCCGTATCGAGCGATGGCCGCTGCGCGCGTCATCAAACCCGGCGCCTTCCAGCCCCGCGCAAAAACTTGCGTGGCCGGCCGACCCGCGTTGGGCACGGCCGCGGTCGTTGGCGGCCAACCTCGGGCGTGAATGCTTGCGGCAGTGTCAGTTCCCTGAGTAAACTGACTCATGTGGTGGCCTGACGGTGAGAAGGGAGACCGGCATGTTTGGGAAGGTCACAGCAGGTGAGCTGCACGGGAACCCGGAGATCGTCGACGCAGCCGACGCTCCGCCGTACCATCTTCCCACGCTGATCGTTGGCATCGCGGCAAGCGTCGGCATCCTCGTCGGGAGCATCGCACCTTGGCTACGGGTGTTCGTGATCAGCGCGAATGGTCTCGAGATTGATGGCTGGGGCAACGCGACACTGACTCTGGGCGCGGCTTCGGGTATTGCCCTCGTTAGCCAATGGGATTCGATCAGAACCACATCTAGCATCCGGTGGGCAGTCCCACTCGCCTGCGGCGTGTTCGTCGCTGGCGTGGCGTGTCTGGCCCTCGCGGTCATCAACATCATCAGGTTCACGTCGATCTCGACGGAGGTCTTTGGCGCAACCTTTGGTCTACAGATCGGCTGGGGCCTGTGGCTGGTCGCGCTCTGCTCCGCCGTGCTGTCGGCGGCGATGGGCATCATGGCGGTTCAAGTCGGCAAAACCAGCACCCAAGGGAGTAAATCCTTACGACCAACATGGGCGGCTGCGTGGGTGTGGGCAGCGGTTGCCGGATCGGCCGTCATCGTGCTCTGCGCTGTCACCTACGTGTGGGCCAGACAAATCACGGGCTATGACGACTCGTTTTGGTTACGCCTTTTCGAACAACACCTAGCCAGGAACGCAACGGTCTGACATTTGCTCCGGCGAAACTACGGTCGGCGCTGAAGCCGCTCTGATGTCTGCTTTCCGCTACGAATACTCTTGCGGAACAACAGCCTCCGCCAGAGTGCTTGCTACCGCGTAGTGGTCTCCGCTTCGTTTCCGCGCGGATCAGCCGGATCTACTTGGGCGGCCCGGAGCGCCGCTTGCGCTGCGAACGCCCTTGCGGGATGGCAGATTCCGCCAGGGCGTACCCCAACCATTGCGTGCTCCGGGCCCGGGGGCAATTCGAACGTCATCCACGGTGAGCGGCTCACCGCAGCAAGAACATGTGACGACCGCGTGGGCCAGCTTGCCGCATGCCGTGTGCCGGATCAGCATTGGCGCGCCCTCATCCTGCGATACCCACCGATCGCCCCACGCCATGAGGGCCAGCAGCACGTTCATCAGTTCCTGGCCTTTGTCGGTCAGCCGATACTCGTAGCGCTCGGGATCTTGCTGATACAGCTTGCGCTCAACGACACCCTCCTCGACCAGCGTCTGCAGGCGCTGTGTGAGAACCTTCCGGGAGATCTCGAGGTTCCGCTGGATCTCGTCGAATTTGTTTCGTCTCAGCCACAGATCGCGAACGATCAGCGGCGTCCAAGGCTCGCCAACGATGTCGAGGCTGCGTCCGATCGAACACGCCATCGTGGAAAACGATGTTCTTTGCATATCCACACCATAGTTGCTTGAGGGAACTGACGCCCACTGCTAGCGATAGAGAATTGATCGACGGTGTGAGTCGGTTCAGGGATGGGAAACGAAAGCAGGCCAAGGCTTGTAGCCCTGACCTGCGGCCTTCTTGTGGAGCTGCCGGGAATCGAACCCTCCAGAAAAGCCCCTTGAACTGCGGAAATGCAGATTGCGGGCACACGAAACAACGTGAGACGAGGCGGAACGCCTGCGGACGCCAGAGGTCTTGATGGCATCAACATCCGCAACGCCTGCGCGTCTGTTCCGAGCGACGACACCTTCAGGTGCCAGTCACCATCATTTGTTCGGCGGGCACCTGAGCCGTTTCAGCACTGAACTCCCGCGCGCTCGAACGAGCGCGTCGCTCCGGTGAGACAGGAACTGATAACTCCCGTTCCCTAGAAATGACACCTGCTTGGCGAGCGCGAGCAGTGTCAGGACCGAACCGCCCTCCAGAGGGCGTCATCTCGCGCCAACGGCACCAAATTCGGGCGGCCCCGAAAGGTCGATGACTCAGAGCAAATCACCATCGCGAAGCTGATGAAGGCCGACGGGCACACCGGCAGGGACATCGCCAAGTACCTCGGGGTGAGCCGGGCGACGCTCTACCGATACCTCATGAATCAGCCTGCTATCTGAAGATCAAACGTCCAGCCTTGCAAGGGTTTTGAATTGATCGTTCTCAGGTAGGCACAAGGCGGTGATCACCGAAGTAGCGGATATGGCCTGACCCCGATCGGTTGATCCAAGCCGGATCACATAATCTACTTCAATCCGACCAAATGTCTGGTCCATCGGCGTAACGTCCAGGGTTGGCAGGTTACGGACACGACCCAGTGACGGAAGGGCGCCAATGATCGAGTTCACCGACCAAGCAGTGATTGTCACTGGGGCGGGACGCGGTTTAGGGCGGCTCTATGCGTTGGACCTCGCGAAGCGCGGCGCGTCCGTAGTTGTCAACGACCTCGGGGGCAGCATGAGTGGCGAGGGGGCGGACACGACTGTGGCCGATCAGGTCGTCGACGAGATCACCCAAGCCGGCGGTAGCGCCGTGGCCTCACATGACTCTGTCGACAGTCCCGAGGGCGGTGAGTCCATCGTGCAAGCCGCCGTCGACCACTTCGGACGAGTGGACGCGGTGGTGAGCAACGCCGGGATTTTCAACAGCATCGCCTTCGAGGAAATGACGCCGACGCAGTGGCGTCAGATGCTCAAGGTGCATCTCGACGGCGGCTTTCATCTGAGCCAGCCGGCGTTCAAAGTCATGAAGAAACAGGGATACGGCAGATTCGTGTTCATCTCATCGTCGGGGGGAATGTTGGGTCAGCATCTTGAGGCGCACTATGGCGCCGCCAAGGCGGGCCTCGTCGGGCTGAGCAACGTCATTGCGCTCGAAGGGGCCGAGCACGGCATCCTGTCCAATACCGTGCTGCCGTTTGGATTTTCACGCATGGTCACCGAGACGGTAGACGCGAAGACGCTCGAGGATACCGGGCTAAAGGATCTGATAGGGCCGGAAAAGGTCGTGCCGATGGTCACCTACCTGGTTAGTCGCGCATGCGAATGCACTCACCAGAACTATTCCGCCTTGGCCGGCAGGTATGCACGCGTGTTTATCGGGCTAGGGGATGGCTGGCTGGCCGACACCGACGTCACAGCCACTGCCGACGAAATAGCCGACCACTTTTCACAGGTCGCGCAGACTGACTCCCACACCATTCCCGAAAATATCTACGAGGAACTTTTCGCGGTGATGGGTCGACTGGGGATCGACATGGCGGGCGCCGGCGTCTCTGCGGATCCCGAGTAGCCCTGGCGTTGATCACCGAGCGTGCATCGCCAACCTTGCCTTCTTTGAGTCCGTCAACCTGGGGTCCGCACTAAGTAGAACGACTACGCTGGATCAGCAACGATGGGTCTACCGCAGACGGGTTAGTAATACATCTGCGTCGCCACCTGATCGCCGGTCGAAGTGACGACGCGGTGGAACAAAATCAGCATGCCAAACCGCGTTTCCTTGACTTGATCAACCAGCTACGTTGCTATCAGCACGAAAAGAAATGACTCTCACACGCCGCGGACCAAATTTCGGGTCGGTCAGACTCACCCCTATTCTCCAACGGCTAAGCCGCCGGCCCATTCTGGGCGCACTGTTGGAAATGCGGTGTCAGTCGGCGCATTCTCGGACGACGGCGGCGAGGTCAAGGTTGCGGATCGCGCGCGGCCCGGGCCACTGGGACACTACGGTGGCCAGAAGGACGGCTACGGCGGCGATAAGCAGCGTTGTGGGCGGGACCACGAGGTGGAGGCGCAATTGATCGTTCGTGTAGAGCTTCAGAAATGCCCAGGCCACAAAGACACCGAGCCCGAGGCCGGGAACGATCCCGAATAGGGTCATCAAGAGGTTTTCGCCTGTGATCAACCGCGTAACGACAGAGTGTTGCATGCCGCCGCCCCGCAACATTGCGATCTCGCGTCGACGCTCGACGATGTTGACCGACATGGTTGTGAAGATGATGGCGCAAGCCATTAGGCCGCCTAGAATTAGCATCGCACCCATGAGGGCGAAGAACAATCCCGCATATCGCTCGATGACGCGCTGCAGCTCCGACATGTCCTCGTAGGACGCGACATCGGGTGAAATCATGATGGTCGCGCGGATGGCGCCGTGGTCGACATTCGGTTTGAGCCGCACGAGGGCGGATGTCGCCTGGAGTGGATGGTCTGAGGCGGCTTCAATCCAGTCGAACGAAGCATAAGCGAACGTGCCAATGCGTTCATCGAGCAGTCCGGCCACCGGCGCGGTGATCGGTGGCTGGCCGGCCATTGCGATGGTGACACGATCACCGCTGGCGATACCGAGTTGGTCGTGGATTCCGCTCCCAATGAACAAACCCTGCTCCGATAAATGGGTCGGCGTGCCGTCGCTGAGGTGAAAGCCGTGCATCGTGGTATCTGCGCGCAGGCCGAACAGTGTGGTCGAGTACGTTCGCCCGTTCACGCTGAGCGTCACCGGCAGCTCGACGCTCGGCTCGACCGCAGCGACGCCAGGGATCGTCGTAAGCCGGGTGAGCGTGCGCTGACCTACCGGTTCGGTGTAGCTGACGCGGGCGTCGGCCAGCTGCACCTTGTCGAACTGGGTGCGAAATATCGCGTTCATCGAATCAATCCCTAGCCACGAGACCAGCAACAGCAGCAGCGACAGCGCGGTACCGACGATGGTGCACGATGTGCGCCATCGGTTGCGACCAACGTTGCGAAACACCATCAGCCACCGCACCGGCAGCCGCCGCAACGGCGGCAGGAGCCGTTCGGTGATGCTGGTCCGCCCCCACTCAAGCGGGGTGGTGCCTCGCATGGCCGCCGCCGGCGGCGTGCGAAAAGTAATCAGTGCTGGTGCGGCCGCTGCCACTAATCCGACAATCACGCCGAAAACGATGCCGATCAGCACCGTGGTGGGTTCGAGCCGGATTACCGCGGCCGACTCGGGCAAACCGATGAATCGGACATAGATGCGCGTCAATGCGCTCGACCCGATTGCGCCGGTGATGACGCCCGCTGCGGCCCCGAGGCCACCGGCGAGCACCCCGAATTGCAGGTAGTGCCATGACAACACGCGGTGGGGAACCCCACCGGCGATCAATACCCCGATCACTGGCCGCTCGCTGCGCACCCGCCTGCTCAACGGCACGTAGGTCATCAGCGCCGCGACGGTAAGGAACAACACAGGAACACATACGCCAGCGAGCGGAAGCCGTTGAGATCAATGGACAGCAACGAGTTCGACGGCTGCTGCGCGCGGTCGATGACATCGATAGCGCCGTGCGCAAACGCTTGACTGCGCAACCTATCCAACGCCGCAACGTCGCGGCCGTTATGCAACCGAATGAGCGCCTGATTGTCGGTGGTGCCGCTGATGTGCGAGGCAATTGCGTTGGGCGCAAAGAGCACACCGAAGTTGTCGGGCAGCGGGAACACCTCCTGCCGGTCGCGGGACGGCCACAAGTATTCCGCCGAGGACACCCCGCCGGTGATCGTCAACCGCTGCCATCCGTGTGGACCCAGGATCGAGACAGCATCACCGGCATGCAACCGGAAGTGATCGGCCATGTGATGCTCGACCAGCACCTGCCTATCGTCGGTCGGATCGTGGCCGGACAACAGGGTTGTGCGGCCGACCGCGGCGGAGGGGATGCCAGCGATACGCCCCCGCAGTTTGTCCGCGCCCACCGTGATCGGAAGGTCAGCCTGAGTCCGGGTTGCAGCAGCCTGCACAGCCGGATCGTGTGAGGCGGCGGCGACGATTCCTTCGACGTCGCCCCCAGTGACCCACAGATCGGCGACCCGCTCGGTGTTGAACACTCCGACATACGATGCGGTCATGTTGCGGTATGCACCAAAGGAGGCAGTGAAGCAAGCAACACCGAGAGTCATAGTCACCGTCACACTGACAAAAAGTGGCCACTGGCGGCGCATGTCACGCAAGAGTTTCCGGCGAAGCGTCGGATGAGCTCTCACCATGACACCTCGCGCGCATCGATCGGTTGATCGTTACGTAGGTGCTCGGTGATCCTGCCGGATCGCATTCGCACAACGCGGTTAGCGATTTCGGTGATGGCTATGTTGTGTGTCACGATCACCACCGCGCGGTCGTCACTACGCGACAGTCGTTGCAGCAATCTAAGAATCGTTCGCCCCGTGTCCGCGTCGAGCGCGCCGGTCGGTTCATCGCACAGCATCAGCCGGGAGTTGTTCACCGGTGCGCGAGCGATCGCGACGCGCTGCTGTTGTCCACCCGACATCTGCCCCGGAAAGCGGTCACCGTGGCCATCGAGGTCGACCGCCGCTAATACTTCCGTGGCACGAGCGGCGACGTTGCCGCCGGTTAATTCGGCCAGCACCGCCACGTTCTCGCGAGCCGTCAACGTCGGGATGAGGTTGAAGAACTGGTAGACGAAACCCACTACGTCCCGGCGGATCTTCGTCATTGCGGTGGAGCCGAGATTTGTCAGATCGTGACCTGCTATCCGAACCGCGCCGGCAGTCGGTGGTTCGATGCCGCCCAGAATATTCAGCGGCGTGGTCTTACCGGACCCCGAGCGGCCCAGGACAACGAGAAGTTCGGCGGGTGCGATCTGTAGGTCGATGTCCTCAAGCGCGTGCACCGCGGCGTCGCCCGAGCCGAACGCCTTGGTGACACCTTGCATCGCGGCGATCGTAATGAAGCTGCGCGCCGAGGTCATGGTCATCAGCCTGACTCTTCAGATCCGAAAGTTCGTGGTGTGACTGCGGCGGCCACGGTGGCGCTCGTCACGCCGATTGGGTTGTCTTCCCAGTGGCTTTTTCATGGTCGGGTGAAACCGCATCTGAAGCCGATGCGGTACTGGCGGCCTGGCCACCTCCATCACCCTGGCGTGTAGACCGCAACTCAATCCTCCGTGGTGCCATACCGCGGGCCATCCGCCACGAAGTCCGAACCGCCACACTGCGACATGGTGCCCGTTAACCGGCAGCAACATTGGTGCGGAGTTGCCTGAGTCAGTCAACGGCGCCTCCATTCTCGTCGAGTCCGATGGGCCGTGAACTGGGAGTTTAACAATCCAGAACGTCCGCAGGCAACCAAATAGTTGGTCATTGAAGCTTGCGACGCGATAACCTCACTGTCCTCTGACATGGGTTTTACCCGTTCAATACGTCGTTCGCAGCATCTTGCGATAGCACCTTGAACCAAATATATGTTCCTGATACGGTCGGAATAATGCGAGGGAAAGGGAATATAGTGCTGCTCCGGAAGGCGGAGAAGCGCCATCCGCCGTGGCCAGGCGCCATTCGGACCGGACGTTCAAGCCCTCGCCTATTCAAAGTGATATGCGGAGTGTCTTGTGACTGAACCCATCTCAGCAACACAACATTTGGGTGAGCGGCCGGCCCGAAGCAGCGATGATCGCGGCTATGGCCGGCGCAAGCGCGGCGTATACGTACTTGCCGGGGTATGCGTCGCTTTCTTCGTGGTCGTCATTTCCGCCAATGGCGAGCCGGCCTCCACGATTGCGTCGGCGCTCGGAGTCAGCCGTGCAACCGTCTATCGCGTCCTCGCGAACCGAGATGACTGACGCGACCTCAGTCGCCGGCCGGGAGAGGGTCGGCGCACTTGGTCTCGGCTATTTCGCCGGTTGCCTGAAAGATCACGCGACGCCCAATCTCGACCGCGTGGTCAGCGAAACGTTCATAAAACCGGCCCAGCAGCGCAACATCCACGGCGGACTCCACGCCGTGCGTCCATTCCCGTTCTTTGAGCAGAGTGAACAGGTCCTGGTGAAGTTCGTTCATCGTTTCATCGTCGCGGCTGATCTGCGCTGCCCGTTCGGGATCACGCGATAGCACGACATCTTTGGCGCTGTTGCCCAAGTCCACGGCGATCCTGCCCATTTCGGCGAAGCAGTTATTCACCTCGTCGGGCAACGTGCGGTCGGGGTGTCGGCGACGGACGATCACAGCAACGTGTCGCGCCAGGCCGCCCATCCTTTCGGCGTCGGCGACGTTCTGCATCGACCCCACGACGATTCGCAGGTCGGCTGCGACGGGAGCTTGCAAGGCCAGCAGCACAAAAGCGGCCTCTTCGGCTGCGGTCTGCATGTGCGCTAGGTGTTCGTGGTCGGCGATCACTTTCTCGGCGAGATTCAAATCTGCTTGCAGCAGCGCGTGCGTGGCCCGCTCCATCGCCAACCCGGCCAGGCCGCACATCTGGCTCAACGTCTCGGTCAGCGAGTCAAGCCGCCCGTGGAACAAAGTCCTCATCAAGCAACTCTAGAACGCCGTAGTGTCGGCACAATAAGCCTGGCTGGACGTGCCCTAAACAGATCGTCAATTATGGGTGAAAGGGTTTCCAGCGAATGGTCGGATCGGCCAAGCTTGTGCGTTGGGCAGTTTCAAGGTGAGGGGATCATGGCGCTGTCGGACGTGTTGATGCGGGTTGTCGGCTTTCTGCGTGCCGGTTACCCCGAGGGTGTCCCTGCCCACGACTATGTCCCACTGCTGGCTTTGCTTCGCCGCCGCCTTTCCGACGACGAGGTGATGGCAGTTGTCGCCGAACTGACTTCTGGCGAGAGCACGGCGCCGGTCGGTGGTGCCGATGTGGGCGTCGCCATCACCAAGCTGACCGATGAGATGCCGTCGCCGGAAGACGCCGAGCGAGTGAAGCGACGGCTCGCTGCCGTCGGCTGGCCGGTAACCGATACCTTTGACGGGCTGGACTGGACGTGAGCAATGGCCGCCAGCGGTAACCACCGTGGTAGCTCGTCAAGCACTTCCGCCGACATCGACGCGGCGGCTCAGGCACAACGGTCTGAACGCGCCCAAGCCAAGCGTTTCTCCGACATGCTGCGCCGCGAGCTTGCCGGGATGAGCAAAAAACTCGTCGCCGCAGAGGCCCGCTGGCACCGCCGCTGCGAATCGAGCGGGTATGTCGATCCCCCCGAGCGCATTGCCCTGGTCCGACGACGCGTAACCGATCTGGAAGGGATGCTCAAGGCATTGGGCGCTCGGTTCCCGCGCATCTAACTGGCTACGGCGAAACAAGACGCGGTCCAGTTGTGCCAGTTGTGCCACTGGGCATGCATGGCACAACTGACACATGCCTGTCCGAAATGATCTTCCCTACAGGCGCGGTTCGCCTGGGGGGACCCCAAGCGGCACGGTGACCGGACACCCCATGCAAATCCGGGCTTCTCTCCCTGGTAACGACAAGTCCGACCTTTGCAATTGCAATTCGTTGATCCACAACAGGAGTGGAAGATAGACCAAAGAGGGAGAATGCAATTCCCCAGTTCAGCGCCTCGAACCTAGGTCGTGGTTTGACCCGAGACATGGGTCGAGCATGGACCCATGTAGATCTCACGCTTTGCACTGGCATGGGTCACTCACCGACCAATGCTGTTGGCGCGCGCGTTCCCTCCGCTGCGCCGCCTTGCGTACATGGACAAGGCACGGACTGCCCGAGCCGCCGCCCCATCCGCCCTCAATTGCATGCGCTGGCACAACTAAGCATTCGGCACACGACGAACTGTCAAGCAGACCAGCGCGTTGTGCCACAAGGTGATTAGCAGCTTTGCGACTCCTACGAGATCGGGATAATTCCGGTCAATTCCGGGTCATTGACGTCGAATAAACGGCAACTGTAGCGACGGATGTGGTAGCCAGGCGCAGTGCCACCCTTGCGCCATTCCTATAAGACGACCGCGCAGCCGAGGTAAGCGGATGAGGAGAGCATCTACTCGGGCTGGGCCATGTGGCTCTTGTGGATGCTTCTTGCGGGCTGGTTTCTTCCGCCCTATCCGGCCCGCGACACCCCGCGCGCCGGAGTGCTCGCGCTGCGGCCGGCGGTGTATGGAACGAGATCTTCGGCGACACTTACCTTTTCGTATTCCTGTCGGTGATGCTTTGCACCGCGGTGTCATTGTGGCGTGCTCGGCGGCCGTACAATTATCCGGATCCGAACTGAATCACACTGGACAGCGGGAAAATTCGTCATTGACCAAACGCTCGTACCCGACGGTGAGTTAGGCGCGCTAATCGGCGACCGCCAGCTTTAGTCGCTAGATTGAGCCCAATTAGCAGGGGCCGCCATCGGGCGTGTAATGCGGCACACCCTCTACCGTGCAGCACGGCTCCTCGCCCGGCCAGTACGGGTCGGTGGCCGCCGCTATGGCCGCGCCGGTCGCCACGTCACCAGCTATGTCGGTGCAGCCACCCGCTGCGACATGGCGTCCGTGTGCGCCGGTGCACACATCGGCGTGTGCTACCGGGTGCTATGGCCACCGGTGCTACCGCAATCGCGATGGCTGTCAATAGCGGTGTTGCCAGCTTCTTTATCTCGTACTCCTTTGCTAGCCCCGCTCGCTGTGATTATCGGGGACAGTCAGCCGATCGGGTTGCGTTTCGTCTAGTCGGTTGGGTCTGGTGTCGGTGTGCTCGGGTGTCTTGAGCAGTTCTTCTTTCTTCCAGGGCTTGCTGGTCTATGACGGCGAATTCGTAGTTTTCGACGTGCATGTGATGACGTACCCGGTTGACGAAATCGTTTGATTTCGCGGTTGAAGGCGTCGGTGATGTGGTGTGGCAGGTTCGGAGCGATGGCAGCGGTGAGTTCCTGGGCGAAGGCGGTGTAGATCACCCGCTGTGCATTTTCGGCGAAGTCGCCGGGGGGATGAGCCGTAACTCGGTGAGTAGCGTGATGGGCTTCTTGAGATCCTCCTCCAGCAGCCTGGTGATGCGTACGAGCCTGAACATGGTGTTGAGTCGGCCCAGCCCGGGCAGGCGCAGAACGGAAAACAAGTAGTCGACTACTCGTGCGAGCCTTTAGGCGACAGCCGTAGCTTCGTAAGAGCATCGCAGGAAACGCAAGGAGGCAGCCATGGTCACCTGGACGCACATCGCGCATCGGGAGCCCACTATGAAGTTGGATGGAACACATGGGGAAGACGCCCGTCGGCTACGCGAGTTCATCGCATTCGACAAGTTTTCGGATGATGAGCTGGAGCGTCTCGTCCGAGCAGCACATCACACTTCGACGTCCGTGCCGTGGCCGCTGATTCATGAGCAGACTCCCTCAGACGCCTGCTACATCCTGCTCAGCGGGGAGGTAGGAGTGTACGTCGGCCCGGACCGCATTGCCGTGTTGGGGCCGGGCGAGGTGATCGGCGAATCTGTGCTCCGCCCTGGCAAACTGCGTTCTGCGACCGTAACGACGACCGGGGCGGCCGAGGTGCTGCGTATCGAGCGCGATGATCTCGCCAGGTTGCGCGACGAGATACCCGCGCTGCGTGAAACCATGGACGTGACTGACGCGCGACACACCGCCGGTTGTCCTCGCCCAGCCGACGAAGCCGAAACCGAAACGCTCTAAGGTAAACGCCTCAGTCCCGGCGGACTTGATCGACCGGTTCGAGCAGGCCGCCAACACCGCCGGTGTGGGCGTCGCGGCCTCGCTCGAGGATGCGCTCACCCAGTGGATCGTGGGATTGTGGCTACCTGCTTCAACTCTGGCGGAATACTAAGTGTGGTCGGGCTTCACCGCGCCGCAGTTTCATTGCTAGCGCGACCGCCAATCTCCATCGCCCCCGGCTAGACTTACCGTCGGCTAGAAGGCGAAACATCGTGCCTATCACTCAGGGTCTGACCGCGACTACTATTGCCGCTGTCGCTGCTGTGGGTCTAGCGGGCCCCGCGTCCGCGTGCGAACCGCTCGATGGCACGTATTCGCTGGACAATACCGGTGAGCCCGGCGCCCTAACTACGTGGATCGCTGATTCCACATGTGATCCCACGCGTTGTATCGTGCACATCGCCAGTTCAAGAGGATGGAGCGGCGATGCGCAGCTCGTGGGCGGTCGTTGGACTATGACCGTTGACAGGCCAGACGGCACAGTCTGCTTGGACGGCTGGCTGTCCGGTGCGATACAGACGTGGTCGTGGGATCCGGAAACGCTTAACGGCGAAGTAAGCGGGGTCCCGAATGGCCAGGGCGCCAACTGCGAAGCACCGGCCGATGTTTTCGCTCTGACGAAGGTCGGCTAGCTCACAATCCCAGGCGGCTCGTGCCGTCCATGTGAGGCTGTGTATCTCCGGAATCGCAAGCGTCAGTGCGGCGGCAGGCCGCGGCGTGTCGGTCGGTGGTTCTAGGGTGCCGCGCATGCACCACACAGACGCGGGCGAGCAGGAGCATGTAGCACTGGTGGCCCTGCTGGGCGAGCAGGCCGGCGCCGACCTCCGGCGGATGTATGCGGGCTGGTCTGCCATCGCGGCGGAGGTGGTGCGGCGCGGATCGGCGCTCGCGGTGTGGAACGAGCGCCATCCGCTCACCCTCGACTGCCCGGGCGAGTCCGACGCCGCGCTGGTGCGCGCCCGGGGCCGGCTGGCCGGATGGCAGGCCGCCGACTTCGACTTTCTGACGGTGCTGGACCGGCGATATCCGTTGCCGTTGAGGCACGTTCAGCCGATGCCACCCGTACTGTTCGTAAGGGGACAGCTTCTCGCCGATGAGGTCGGCGCGTCGGTGGTCGGGTCCCGCGACGTGTCGGTCCGCGGTCGGCAGATGGCCAGCACTATCGCCCGGGGACTCGTGGAGCGGGGTTTCGCCGTTATTTCCGGTCTCGCCACCGGGGTTGACGCCGCCGCCCACCACGCCACCCTGGCCGCCGGGGGCCGCCCGATCGGGGTGCTCGGCACCGGCATCACCCGCGTCTATCCCGAAACGAACCGCGCCCTGGATGAGCGCGTCGCCGCCGCGGGCGCTTTGGTGTCGCAGTTCCTGCCGGAGCACCCGCCGGACAAGCACACCTTGGCGCTGCGCAACGCGACGATGGCGGGGCTTTCCCAGGTGTCGGTGATCGTGGAGGCCGGCGAGCGCGGGGTGCGCGTGCACGCCCGCTACGCGCTGGCCCGCCGACGGCCGCTGATCTTGACCGACGTGGTCGTCGGCTCGACCCGATGAGGTCGCGAATTCACGAACCGACCAGGGGTTTACGTGGCCGGCAGCACCGCAGAGGTGCTGGTCGCTGTCGATCAGGTGGTGTCTGATGTCCACGTCGGCAGTTGAGCCGTCACGGCGGGCGACACCGCGCAGGTGCGCCCGGCGCTGGTTCAAGCCGCCGGCGGTATCTGCGCAACGTGATCCGCCAACCGAAGATCACCTGCCGGGTATGCGCCGCCCCGGTGGACGGGTTCGACCGCTGCTGGCGATGCGAGCAGGCTCGACGCATCGTGGGTGCGGCCGACGTGGTGGCGCCGTTGACCTACGCGATTGCCGGCACGCCGACGGCCGCGCTGGTGCGCGACTACAAGAACCACCCCCTGCGCAGCGTGCGGGAGCGCCACAGTGCGGTTATCAAAGCGCTTGTGCGGCAGGGCATCACCCGCCACGAACGCTGCATCGGCTGCGCCGCGGGACTGGCCGTCTCGTGTCGGTTGGTCATTCCCTCGCTGACCAGTCGTCCGGGCCGGCACCCGTTTGCCGACCTCGCGCCCACGATGAACGCGGCCAACGACGCCGTGGCGCTCATGCCGGCACCCGACGCGAGGTGCGACCGCGCCATCAACGACAAGTTCGTGCTGCAGCCCGCGGCCCGGCTGGATGGGCAGCACGTGCTGATCCTCGATGACGTCTGGACCACCGGATCAAACGCGCAGTCAGCGGCTTTGGCCGTGCGCCGCGCCGGGGCCGCGGCGGTCAGCGTCCTGGTCGTCGGCCGCTGGTTGAGCCCTGACCGGCGGGGCATGGCGGACTTCATCGCCACCCGTCTGCACCGCGACTACGACCCCGACATCTGCCCCGTCACCGGCGGCGACTGTCCCTGAACGCGGGCCCGATAGGCCCGTCAGCGACAGCAGTCCGTACCGCTAGGCGAACCTGCGAATCTGCCTTCTGCTTGCCGCGAGACCTGCCATCCGCCCATGCCTACGGATCAAAAGGTTACGGCTTCGAAGCCCTTCGGACGCGCTCAGCTGGAGGCTTCTCTACCTCCGACTGCCATCGCCTATCACGAGGCGGCGGAGACGCGCCGCAACCCTCGATCTGACGAGAACCTTGACGACAACTGTGACGACAGTTGCTGTCCCAGCGACGCCTTCACGAATATTTACGGGCGATCTTGCCTGGTTACCGTTGCCCGAACATAGGAGAGCCCCGTTAGGCGTTGATGTTGACCTTTAATTCGCGTGGGTAGAGTCGCCATACCGCCCACGGATGGCTTTCCATTGCTGCCTGCAGCGCGGCGAGCTCGCTCTGGAACTGCAACAAGGCCGCCTTGGCGCGGTAGTCAGGCGCGAAGCGATTGAAGTCGTCCATCAATGCGCGCCGGTGCACGTTCAGGTTGTAGTTTGCGTTTACCAGCCGCTGGTAAACGTCCAATGGCTCGCACCCGCGAGGTGCCCTTCCATCTGGTGGCGCGACTGCTGCGGACGGTGTTCGGGGTCAGCGACCTCGACGAGCACGCGGGCCGGGCGCAGGTACGCGCCCGAGGCCCC
>Ga0179589_10000017_pt1 | contig 21701 bp, 41 predicted proteins | sample CZOMad2_1_08_16f_FD_182923 | JGI IMG/M metagenome (GOLD analysis project Ga0179589, IMG submission 182923) | Vadose zone soil fungal communities from Angelo Coast Range Reserve, California, USA - CZOMad2_1_08_16fungal | ecosystem: Environmental > Terrestrial > Soil > Vadose zone | place: USA... | reverse complement strand
ATGCAAGGGATGCGGATTATACATTATATTTTGGCGTTCAGTCATTGCAAGAAGTTGGCCCCGCTGATTATCCGACAAGAATAAATAATGTACAGGTAACTCCCTCTGTTACTGCCGATCAAACTAAGCCGTCCGTTGGCATTTACAACAGGCAGAAATCGCTAACAACCCAAACCCATACAAAAGACCCTGTTTTACTTTTGCACGGCGATGAGCCAAATAACAAACGAACATCTCAAATATCAATAGGGTTGCCGCCGCCAACTATTCCGTCTGATAAATGGAAAAGATCTGGAATAACGGAAAGTGTAAGTTTGTTGCATGTAATTGCAAATAGTGAGTTAATAACCCACTCACAGCCATACCGTATTTTAGAGGCTGATTTTATTGGATTCGGTTTGATTGACATTAACACGCTTCTATCGGTTACATTTTTGCCCGGCAAATACATTTTCTTATCAGGACGGTTCGACTTAAAAAAAGACATAAGAAAATTAAGGTTTGCACAAGTTTTAACTGATCAAATACCGTTTACAGAAGAAGTAAGGGAAGATTACGGAACTGAAAAAGATAAAAATGGAGTAAGCGTAGGTACTCCGACGGGAGTTAATGCGCCATCTTCTGGCGGCGCTACGGTTGATTTAACAGGTTATGCGCTAATTGTTGACGTTCCAGTAAAGGCTGACGATTCAGAAACTCAAACAGGAACAAATGACGCTAAATTCATAACCCCATTAAAATTAAAAAATTGGTGGGTTAATATTAAAACTTTAGCCGCAACCATTTCTGGTCTATGGAATTTTACAACGCGGCCTACGTTTAATGGAGTTGGAATTGCTGAACTTGTTTCGCCTTCTTTTACGGGCGCACCATTGGCGCCAACGGCGGCAACTTCAGATAATACAACCCAAATAGCTACAACAGAATTTGTTAAAAATGTTCTTGATACCGTTATTCAAAATATCATTAGTTCGGCCGCTACCTTAACAATAACAACCACCGCACTTATAAGTTATTTTACGTTTACTGGCTCGATATCCACCTATACGGCCCCGCCTATTTCTGGAAATGATAAAAAAAGAATAGTTATCATAAATCAAGGGATAGGAATTATAACGCTAAATTCAAATACTGGAGGGAATGATCTTTGGGAAACAGGAGTATTAAGCAGCTCGTTAACTATAGCACCCGGCCAAACTTACTCAATTTACAACAATGGAATCAATTGGAGTGTCTTATCTTAAAATCATATAATCATGAAAAAACATCTATTAACGTTTGCTCTATTACTATTTTCATTAGTTTTAAATGCTCAGACAGCAAGTAAATTACTGCCCGTTCAAAATGTACCACTAGACATATCAGCGGCTAATTATGCGTTTACAATACCTCCTAATGATAATAGGATACTTGTAGCGAAAATGGATAGCTTAAAGCTTAAAACATTCAATATATTAGGGATTAATGATACAATAAAAAACATTGGCAACTCTAGATATTACTTATTGACAAATCCAAATGGATATATATCAAGCGTGCCAGCACAATCTTTCGCGTCATTAACAGGTAAGCCAACTACTTTATCCGGATATGGGATAACTGATGCTTATCCATTAACTGGCAACCCAAGCAACTTCTTAACCATTGCGCCAGTAACGACTGTGTTTGGTCGCGCGGGCGCTGTTGTTTCAGCTAATGGCGATTATAACACCTCTCAAGTAACAGAAAGCGTTAATCTTTACTATACAGCAGCAAGGTTTAATACGGCGTTTAGCGGCAAGAGCACAACTGATTTAGTAGAAGGCGCAAATCTTTATTTCACAACATCTAGATCAAGATTATCAATTTCAGCAGGGAATGAACTTAGTTACGATTCTGCTACAGGTATAATGAGAAAAACAAAGAGGACGGAGCCTTACAGCGGCACAACAAATGGAAGCGGGGTGTATGCTGTTACATTTTCCGTTGCTTATAGTGTCGCGCCAAATATCCAAGCCAATATTATTGGTGGTACGAACACGAACATCATAAAAATAACATCGGTAACAACAACTGGGTTTACGGTTACTGTAGTTAACAGGGTAGATGTTTTGGGATTATTGCCTACTTATTCAAATGTAAGCGGCGCTAATGTAGACGTGGCTATTTTTGAAAAATAAAATACTTATATTTACGACATGAACCTGTTAAATGGAACCGCATATCTGATTTTTGTAGACACCACAACGCCTTTAACGGCTGAACGTGGGTTAGATTATCGCCCTATAGTTTGCGGCGTATCAAACGGTTTCGGAATGGATATAGAATCCGTAAGCACGAGAAATAAATGCGATGGCGGTTACGATCAATCTAAAGGCGGCTATCTTTCATGGTCGTTTGATATGGATGGTTTTGCTATAGGCTTAAAGACGGCAGACCAAATAGCGAAAGCAAACTTTCAAGAAATAGCCTTGCTTGCTTTAAATAAAACTGAATTTTGGGCCAAAATGGAAGATTTGGAAACAACGATAACAAGAGAGGGTAAAGTTAGAATTACGCAATACAGGGAAACGGCCGACTTGGATAGCCCTTATTCATTTACTGCCAATTTTATAGGTATTGGCAAGCCGATTTTAGAAAGCAATATATTCAAACAAGTTCTTGCAACAGACAATACAGGTTCTGTTTTAGTTACAGATGGAAATAATAATTTAATAGATACAAAAAATGGCAATTGATCCAAATACCGTAGAGACAACAGATTATTCTAGGTTAGATACACTAAATCTGGCGTTGACTAATTATTTTGCTCATTCGCTTCCTAATGGAAGGCTTTATAAAAATACCATTAACGGATTAGCGACTTTTATGGCTCCTTTTGTTTCATCAATAGGAGCATCTGGATATGTCTTGGTTACTGGCAACACTTTGCCTGACCCTGTTTTGGATTCTGGATTTACAATTGTTGAAGCAGGAACTTATACCCAAACTGGGGAAAGCTCTTTAGTGGTTGACGGGAACTTAAATATATTATCATGGAACGGCACAACTTGGTCAGTAGCTTATGAAATAAATTTGGATTTGTCTGAGTATGCTAAGAATGCAGATTTCATTACCGTTAAGAATTTGGTTCAAAGTCTTCCGCCAAGCAATATAAAAGAGGCTGCAGGAGAGGGAGTATCTGGATATACAGGAGAAAATTATGCTAGTGTATTTCCGTATGACGGGTATATATCCCTAACAGGAGAAGTTGAATCTGGCGCAACATATAGGCATACAGAAAGAATTGGCATACCCTACGGAGTTACTACGCTTAAGGTGGCTTTTGCTTCAAGTTTGGCTGTTGCTTTTTATGACAATTACGGGGAATTTATATCTACACTAGGGGATAGCGAAAATGTGTTTGATAAAGAAATAACCATACCAGCAGGATCAAAATCAGTTGTATATATGACGCCTGCTCAATACATAACAGGAGGTTCTGATTTCGATGATCATCCTGCATATTTAAAGTTTAAAACATACGCTAAATATTCTTTGCCGTGGTTAACAGTTAAGCCAGGTAATATTGTTGATGTTGAAGAATCTGATCTTTTTTTTGCTAAAATAGACGAAACAAATGTGGCCAGTACCTTCCCTAATTCTGGCTATATTGATGAAGATGGAGTTCCTCAGGCGGCTGGAACGTACAAATATACCGACAAAATAGAGCTAAACGGCGCGATCAAAGTTAAGTTAAGTTTCTCTTCGACGCTTTCGATTGCTTTTTATGATAGCTCAAATGTGTTCATATCCACACTAGGATCTGCGGGTAATTATTTTGACTATACAATAAATATACCTGAGAATGCGGATAAGATGGCAATCAATATGCCAACATCATACTTGCCCGGTGGCGTTGATTATGATGCGCATCCCGCGTATGCAAATTTATTATATTCTTCTCCAAAATACATCATTCCGTGGCTAATGGTTGAGCCTGAAATAAATGGACTTCTTTGGACTTCATTAGGAGACAGCATAACATTTCAAGGGCAATGGCAGCCACGCGTAATAGAAAGGACTGGACTTGTGCATACGAATTGCGGCGTTAATTCTTCTCAGCTTGCAGGGGCGTCATTCCCGTCAAATCCTAGATTTTGGGAATCAAGCCGGTTAAATGCGGTTAAAGCATCCAATCCAGATATACTAACAATATTGGGGGGGGCCAACGATTTAGTTGGAGAAATACCTATCGGCAGTGATTCTGAATATATTGATAAGACTGTTACCACATTTAAAGGATCATATAGTTACATCATAGACAACCTTCTTACATGGAAACCTTCTCTAAAAATAATAATATTAACTACTACATGGGCATGGAATGATGGGGTGACGCTTGCTCCAGCTTCGGGGCTTAGATATACAAATTACGCCAATGCTTCCAAAGAAGTTGCGGCATACTTTGGACTGAAGTGTGTAGATTTACACTCTAACGCAAATTTTAACGCCTACACGGAGGCTATATATTTTCCTGATCATATACACCCAAACGCAGAAGGCGGCAAGAGAATTGGAGAATGTGTTGTTGGAGTTTTAAAAGACCTTATTGTTTAATTAAATTAACTTATACAATAAAATAAAAATCATGGAAGAAAAAGAAGAACAATTTTTTGAAGGTCAATGCAACAAGGATAGTGATTGCACGACAGGTTTCGTATGCGTAAATGGTAAATGCGTACCCGACATCGGCAATACTACCAAAACAGAAGATGAAGATAGCGATATCTAGTCTTTTGCTTATAATGCACATAGCTACATTATGTTACTTCTTATCGCTTGATTATAGCTATTTGAGTGAGCATAAGGCTGTGCGCATTATATTTTTTATCTGTCCTGTATTTATTTTACCGTCCCTAAATAACGAATTAAGGGCGGAAAATGATAGCAAATGGCAGTTACTTATTTATTCTTTACATAATCTATTTTCGCTCTTAATAGGTTCGGTATACTTTTTGTACTACACAGGTGTAATTTGGTGGACTACAAAACACAGTATATTTATTGGCAGCGTAATATTTTTTGTTATATTTATATCAATTTACTTTAATCTATTACGCTACGGTTTTTTAAAACGTAGGAAATGAGAAAATACACGATGGCATTAGAAAATGAAAGCGAAAGGTGGCTAGACCTTGCTAAAATTATTGCAGCTTGCGCTGGTCCCTTTTTTCTTATCCAAACATGGATTAAAAACCACTTTAAAGACAAGGCGCAAGAGCGAGATGCGGCCATGCAGGTTCTAATAAATCAGGCTATTGACAATCGTGTTACTCCAGATATCAAAAGACTTACAGAAAGCATTGATAAGCTTAACGGAGCTATAACAGATTTAAAGATTAGGGCGAATAAGTAACGATTTCATTACAATACGAATAATCACAAAATAACTTCTACATTTGAATATGTTTAACATTGGAACAAAAGGCATTTTCAGTAACAAGGTTATTATAATTGCCACAACGATATTTAGTTTAGCAGTTTTTGCATTAATTACATTCGCTACATTTAATTAAAATATTGGTCGTCCTGGCTGATTTTTCATAATTTTGTTTTGTTTTGTTTTAGGTTTTAAAGGCTGTCGTGAGATAGCCTTTTTTATTTACCAATATTTTATTTAACTTTACTATTATGAATATTTCGCAAAAAGGAATTAACTTCATTAAGAACGAGGAAGAATTTAGGAGTAAGCCTTATTTAGATTCAGTTGGCGTGCCGACCATCGGTTATGGCTCAACTGTTTATATGAATGGGAAATCAGTTACTTTAAAAGATAAACAGATTAACGAAGCAGAAGCAACCGAGCTACTTAATCACAAACTACAATCTCGCTACGTTCCTGCTGTTAAATCTGGCTTAAAGGTAAATGTTACGCAAAATCAATTTGACGCGATTACATCGTTTATATACAACGTTGGCCCTGGCGGAACTTCATCGACTTTGTTTAAGAAAATAAACGCAGGAATTAAAGATCCATCCACAATAAAATACTGGTTTGGCGTTTGGAATAAAGGAACAATAAACGGCAAGAAAGTTGAATTAAAAGGATTGACTAATCGCAGGTCAAGAGAGGCAAATCTATTTTTATCATAATTATGAAACTAAGAAAATACTTTTATTCGGTTTGTTTAGGAATTGGGTTAAACATGTTAATTCCTGAACACGCTCAGTTTGGCTGCATGGAGCAGGAAAAATCAAAATATTATAAGTAATGGGTAAAGTACATTTAAATAAAACAGGGACGCTGAACTGGCGCGACTTATTGAAGGGCGGTATTCTTGCGGCAATATCTCCAGCATTCACGATTTTAATCCAATCTTTACAGGCCGGTGATTTCCAGGTAAATTGGAAAAGCATTTTAAATGTGGCTATTATTGCCTTTTTAACCTACCTATCTAAGAACCTATTTGGTCCTGCTTCAGTAACTACTGTTTATAACACAAACGATAAAGCTGAAAAAGTTGTGGTTGATATAAATAAAAGCAATGGATAGGCCAACAGCTATTTGTATTGGCATTACTTTAATTTTAACAGTAGGCTTTGTGATAGCCGGAATATTGATATTTAAACCATTTTAACATGCGCAGACGTAGAATTGATTTACTCACAGACGATTTAAAAGAATCGCTTAAATCAGAGGCTAAAGGCTTTTTCGGAACAATTATAAAGCTGTTCCTTTCAAAAATCGTAGAGATCATTATTTCGGCCTTGTTAAAGAAAAATTGGGTTGATGTGACAGACGATTGGGATATTAATGCGTAATTCTTAATACGGCAAATTAGCCATAATTAAAAACCCCCGGCAAATGTCGAGGGTTTTTAGTTTAATATTCTTTACATTTTTGATAAATATTTTTAATTGTATCTGTATAATCTGATGTATAATTAATCAAATCTTCGGAATAATATCCAGTAAGAGAATAGCCAGTCTTTAAATTTTTAATGTCGATGACTTTAACAGATTCGCACAATGAAAAATCAAGACCTTTCTTAATGCACAAAATTAAAATTTTTGGTATTAAATCGATTGCCTCTTTAATTTCCTTATCCTTTGCTATTTTTTCAGCTTTTACTACTCTTCAAATATGCAATACAACTGAATTACTATTAATCCACTAAGAAACAACAAATGATTATCTCGCTCGCTTATTGCCTCTAAAATACCAACTAAAACACCCCAAAAAAAATGTAATTAATAATGCTTTTAAAATTTGGCTTATAACTTTCATATCTTAATTAATTTTAACGCCCCTGTTTGTTCTTTTTCCGCGCTCAGTAAAATAGCTTCCTTCTGTTTCGCAGGAGTACAGCAATACAGTAATAGCGTGGTTGGCCTTTTCTTTGAGCTTTATTTCGCCATTTAGTATGTTTTGGCGTTGGTTTAAGGTTAGTTTCATTATTCGCCAACGTTAAATTGAGTAATGGTTATCGTATCACCAACTTTTGCGCTGTAATAATAAGATCCTGTAACGTTTTCATAGCCGTCAGAATAATAAAGGCTATATGTTTTCGATCCGTATTTATCGAATGACATATCTTTACCTATTACAGTCTTTTTTACATGCTTAGTTTGACAGGCAAATAAAAATAATACTGGTATTAATAATAATTTTCTCATAATTACTTTTTAGCTAACTCCAGTTTAATTAAATTGTTCAAAAAGCCATTAAATGACCTATCTGATTTCTTAGCCAGTTTTTCGGCTTTGTCTTTAACATCTTTATCAATCCTTAATAAAAATGTAGCTTCATTTTCGTTTGAATCAGAGCAATTTTTATTTTTATTAAAAAGGTTAAATCCTTTTTTTTCAAAATACTTAATCCATTTAACCTCGATTACACTTGACACATCTTGATTGCACTGTTCAATGATATTGAAAACAGGCATCATTCCTGATTCTATTATCTCTTTTATTTTAATTCTTGTTTGCTCGTTGTGAGAATTATTTACATGAGATTTTTCCCTGGCCTTAAAATTCCTAGTTTTTCCAATGTAAAAAACATCCCCATCCAAAGGGCTTGATATAGAATATATAAAACAATCCATGGCTATTTTATTATTGAGTAAACAGTTGGTGGTGTCATTCGATAAGATTTGCAAATTCCAGCAATAACAGCCGAGCTCATTGCGCCTTCTTGCAACATTTCATTGTTATATCTTTCTTTAATGCGCTGATTACGTTCTAAACGCTTTCGCTTGTTTTCAGTAAATTTATCCATATCCAAATGTAAGAATAATATTTAAATAAACCGTAAAATAAATTATAAAATATTTTATTAAATAAATTTGCAATTATAAAAACTATTCATACCTTTACATCATCAAGCAGCAATAGGGTTGTTTGTTAAATTGCAGGAATAATGATTATCATAACAAACTTAAACAGAACTAAATTTTCAATTGGAAAAGAATCTGATATCGAAAAAGCCATAGATATTGATAGCGGTGTTATTTCTCCTTGCATGGGGCTGCCTAAAAAGTATTGGTACGAAGAATGTACGATTTTAATTATAAAATAATTACCGTTACTGCAGTTGCGGTAATACCAGAGCGACACTCTCAGGGGTTCGCTCTTTAGGTGGTAAAAAACAATAAACAAAATGAACTCAGAAAAAATAAACAAACTTAAAGATCTTCAAAGCGTAAGGCCTTTGGTTATCGAAGAACCTAAATTAACTGTAGAAGATTTCGGCATCGAACAGGAGCCAGGAAAAGAAACGAAAATACACATCAATCTTACTAATGGATCACGCGTAACTGTTGGCTCTCTTGAATTAAGAGAGTACGATGATTTCACAGAAGATTTCGATATGCGGTTAACTAATCCAAGTTATTATCATGGCGAATTGATGGAACTATGCCAAACGTATTTAAACGAGGCTGAGGACTTTAAAATTGAAAAGGAAGATGAATAATCACAGATCAATACAATCAACAGTAATTCCGCCAAAACGATTAAGCTTTAATCAGTGGGCGATATATATCAGAAAACAAGTAAGCAAAAATAAATAACCCCTTAAACAAACTTAAAATGAAAACAGAACCTAATCAATCAGCTTTTGGATATGGATTTACTACAGCTAATGGGGAATCGCATGTAAATGAATCTGGCTTATCTAAAAGAGAATATTTTGCTGCTAAAGCTATGGAAGCATTTTGTAATGCCGAACCCAACGCAAGTAGCGAAAGCATGGCTAGGTGGTCGGTAGAGGCCGCAGATTCGCTAATTAAAGAACTAAATAAAGAATCATAACCATGAAAACCCACAAACTCGATCAAAAAGAAAAATACCCGAAATTTCACAAATGGGTTTCGGCTGAAAAAATTAACGTGTATTCGACTGAGGCTATCAACATATGCGACAAAATAGAATTAAAATACGAAACATTGACCGTTACGAAAGCTTCATCTAGCAAGCCTAACGAAGAATACGCAATAGTAAAAACAATGTTTTATGAACTTGAAATTATAAGGTGATGAAAAATATATTAGAAAATAAAACAAAGTTCTTTGCACAATATTGGGGGCAAGAGGTATTAACTTTGGGAACAAACGATAATTACCCAATTATTAAAAGTTGGATTAGTTGTTTAATGGAAGATTCAGAGGCTAATGGTGATTACAAACAATTACTTAAACTAAAGCCTATTTCATCAATAACAGATGAAGATGCTTTACAATTATCCGAATTTATAGGGTATAGAAGAGCCATGAAATTTGATATGCGAAAAAAAGCAAAGATGATTGTATTAGCAAAAGAATACCTAGAAAAATATGCGCCAGTAATTAGCGCTGGAGATTACCTACGCTCAAAAGGCTACGCACTTCCTTACATGGGATTAAGCGTTGAAAAGCAAGTAGAATACGGATGGATTAAATTATCATGACACACCCCAATCCGATAACCGACACGATCCGCATTAGGATTGCAACAATTTACATTTTACTCACAATTTTAGCAATAGCAACATGAAAACAGCGGAAGAAATATTAAAAGAAAATCATTCAATCATAAAGGCCATGAAAATTTACGCAAACCAAAAGATTGATGAAGCTTCGGATTGCTATGAATATGATATAAATGAGGGAAAGTTTATTTTAAATAAACAATTAATTTTAAGCCTAAAAGACGAATTATGAAAACTAAAAACACACATGGTTGCTTTGACCATACAAATGATAGCGACCAAAAAGCGTTATTTATAGCGCATTTCTTTGCAGGACTAGTAATATTTATCGGCCTTGCTGCTCTGCTCGTTGTAGCGCTTTATTTCAAGCAGCTCAACGACCAGGATAAAAGAACTGAGTATATTAATGAACTACATAGCGAATTGAAATGAAAATATTAAACCTTTACGCATGCCTTGGCGGGAATAGATATAAATGGGGTGATGAACACGAAGTAACAGCTGTGGAATTAGATCCTGAGTTAGCAAAATTATACCAAGAAAGATTTCCTAATGACACAGTAATTGTTCATGATGCACATCAATATTTACTAGATCATTACAAGGAGTTCGATTTTATTTGGTCATCTCCACCTTGTCCTAGTCATTCTCGCGCGAGATATTGGAATAGCTCAAATTACGATACAACAACAGAAGCTATTTATCCTGACATGAAGCTATATGAAGAAATACTTTTTCTTCAGCATTATTACAGAACTGGTAAATTTGTCGTTGAAAATGTAATACCTTACTACGAGCCTTTAATACCAGCGATAAAAAGGGATAGACATTTATACTGGACTAACTTTAAACTACCATCTGTTTTAAGTACAAGAAATATAAGCGGGATTGTTTCTTCAGCAAAGAATGAATTAAAATTATTATCAAGCATACATGATTATGATTTTAGCCAATATAAAGGCAAACAGCCAATGTTAAAGATAGCTAGGAATTTAGTTGATTACGAAGCTGGAAGAACAATATTAAATGTAGCTATGGGGGTAATTGAAAGCCAAAATGTTAATCAATCATTACTTTTCTAACTGTAACAAGTCAGATACAAATTAGCTTATCAAATCAAACCTCCTTATCTTTGACTATGGTTAGCCTCGGAAACTTAACCACTCACACTTAAAGCCTTTTCAATGTTTGCCACTCCGAGGCGGTAAATGTTTTAGAGGCTTTTTTAATTTAAAACAAAATGGAAAGATTAAACCTTAAAAAGAATTTTAACATAGCATCTACAGTGATTAACGATAATGTTAGAGTTTCAACAGCAGCTATTTTTTACGATGAAATTTGGGGCGAAAGATTCCAATTCGAAACTTTCATATTTAAAAAAGAAGGTAGGTCGATTATGAAGATACATTTAGTTTCAGAAAATCAAAAAGGTATAGATTACTGCTTATCATTTCACAATAAAACAGTCTCGTTAATAAAATCAAAACTTAAATAAAATGACAAAGGAAACTTTAGCATACATCGACAGCCGAATTAAGGCAATTACAGAACTTGAAATACAAGCTTTGGCAGATGACAACAAAAAGGAATCAGCCAAACTGAACGCCATTAAAATTGAGCTGATCGACATGAAAATATTCGTATGCGATCAGGCACTGAAAGAAATTAAATCACAGTTAAATGTTTTATCATAATGAGTAGATTAGATAAAGAAAGGCAAACTCAATTAGAGCCTAAAAGAATGGTTTACGCTAAAGAAAAAATACAGGAAATGGGTTATGAAATTCAATGTGAAGATGAAAACAGGTTAATGTTTTTATTTAAAGGCAATAAGATTGAGTTTTTCCCTTATTCAGGTTGGTATTCTGGTAAAGGAATTTCATCCGGAAGGGGATTAGTTAATCTTTTAAACAAAATAAAATGTCCTTAGAAATCCAAAACGATTTACGGAAGATCGAGCGAACTTTTGAGATCCTTAACCATTTGGCTAAAATTGAATATCAAACCGAAATAGGTAGCGAAATTAAAAATACTTTAGATGAATCGTTAACTGAAATTATCAGGCCGTTTCTTCTAGAAAAACACAAACAATTAAAATCAAAATTATAATGTCAGAAAACACAGAATTAGAAGTAATGCAAATATCAGGAAACGATATAGCATTTTTACAGGAAAAAGCGCAGGTTGATGTTCAAATTTCAACAGCTAAGGCCTTTCCGAGAAATTTAAAGCGGTCACTAGAGAATGCAATCGTAACAGCAACAATCGACAGGGAAACCGCTTCAACTTGCACTTACTCGGTGCCGCGAGGAGGCAAATCCATTACGGGGCCATCTGTTCACCTCGCTAAGATATTAGCGCAATGCTGGGGCAACATGCGTATTGAAGCAAAAGTTATTGAGGTTGGCGATAAACACGTAACCAGCCAGGCTGTTGCTTTTGACCTTGAAAATAATGTGGCTATTAAGGTTGAAGTTAAGCGATCAATAATGACAAGATCGGGCCGTATGAATGATGATATGATTGTTGTTACGGGCAATGCAGGCAATTCTATAGCGCTACGCAACGCGGTTTTATCTGTTATCCCTAAAGCTATTGTCGATAAGGTTTATAATTCAGCAAAGCAAACTATTACCGGCGATATTTCAGACCAAACTAAGCTACTTAAAAGGCGTAAACAGGTTATGGATGGATTAATGTCAACGTACACTTTAACCGAAAAAGAAGTTTTATCTGCTATTGGAAAAGCTGCAGTTGATCACATTACACCGGATGATTTAGTGGTATTGATTGGAATTGGACAGGCAATTAAGGATGGTGATACAACAGTTGAGGCTGCATTTAAAGGTAAAAAAGATGAAGTAATAGCAAAAACACCAGAACAAATCGAAAACGAGCGTATGGTTATTTTGATTAATGATGCAGTTACAAAAGAAGATTTAGCCAAACTCGAAAAAGACGTTAAGCCAGAATTATTGGATCTATTTAACCAAAAGAAAGATGGATTACAATAAAATATTTGAAAAACATTTATTCCGGGCTAGTAGCCTGGGATATTTAATGGCTGAAGGCAAAGAAAAATCAAATCTTGAAAAATGGCAGGATGCTGCAAATAATTATCAAAAGTTATTAAATGAGTTTAACTTAATGCCTAAATTTAATAAGGATGGCGTAACCGTTTCTAAAAACTATTTAAATAAGGCTGATAAGCTTAAAGAAGCATCAGCATTAGAAGCAGAGCTCTTTACCAATAAGGATAAAATAACGCTTTCAGATGCTGCGAAAACTCATTTGATGGATGTTTATATTTTTCTAACTACTGGACGTAAAGGCGACATTGAAAACCGGTATGTGCGCAAGGGCAATATGGTAGAAGATGAATCAATTACACTTTATTCCAGGGTTAAAAAAATGTTCTTTAAAAAGAATGAGCAACATTTACATAACCTCTGGATTAAAGGCACCCCTGATATTTTTGAGGGAGAATCAATACATACAGCAACCCGATTGCCAGACATTAAATCTTCTTGGAGTTTACGAACATTTTACCAAACATTTAAACGGAAACTAAACCCTATTTATTTTTGGCAAATAATCGCTTATATGTGGCTAACGGGCGCACGGTCGGGAAGTGTAGCCTACTGCTTAGTTGACACGCCAGAGAGCTTAATTCAAAGCGAGATCGATAGAATTTGGTATAAGATGGGTAAGCCTTTAACGGAATCGCCTTTATTCTTAAAAGCTTGCGAAGAAATACGGGCCGAAATGACCTATTCGGATATTCCAGTTAAAAAACGATTGCTTGAATATGAAATAGAATGGAAAGACGAATACATAGATAATATTAAAAAGTACGTTGAGGCTGGTCGAGAATACCTAATAGAAATACATCGAGACTTAGAATTAAAACAATCATAACATTCAAATAGCTTCTTAACGAGGCTATTTTTTTTTAAAGGCATGTTGTGTAACGTAAATATTACTTGTATGTTTGTTTGTAATTGTTTACATTTGAATAATCAAAAACATAAAATTATGGTAGAAAAATTATTAAGCATGAAAATCGGCGAAACGTCATCAGATTGGGATGTTAAAAACGATTACGACAATTTAATTTCAACTAAATCGAGATTAAAAAGAAATGGAAAAGGCGAATGGATTTCAACTTTGGGATTTGATGGCCCCGGAACATTACTGGTTAAACGCATAAAATAATGTCAGGCCGTAACTATTATTATTCGGAGAAAGAAAAGCAATACGTTTTTAGAAATTTCAATAAAAAGACTAAACATGAAATAGCTTTTTATCTTAATCGATCTTACAACTCCGTTAAGTCTTTCATGTACCTGAACGGCTTAAAATCGGTCGAAATGGAAAAGAAAAGACGTAGCCAGTTGGTAGGAACAATCAGATTTAAAAAGAGATGCACAATCGAAAGAGAATTGATGTTGATAGAAAAGGAAAATCAGAAATTTAGGCTTTCATTTCCTGATGTTTACAAAAGAATAGAGCATCAAAAAGAAGTGGCGTCAGATGAATTGAAGGCCTTAAATCAATTTAATTACTCTGGCCTTATGTACGAATCTTATTTAAGCAGAATCAATTTATTATCAAAAATCATAAACACTTAAGCAATGGCAACTAAAAAATTATTATCAACAACCCTAAACGAACGCACCGAATCAATCGAGTACCGCGCAATTCGTAAACAATTAATGATCCAAGCTCAAAATCGTAAATCAGAGTTTTTAGTATTAAAAGCTAAAATGAATGATCACGCAATTACTCAGCTTCAAAACGAGGGGATAACAGTTAAACTAATCACAGACAATGGATGGGAAAAATACCTTTTGGCGTGGTAATATGCCGCAATTAGAACTAGACATTTTTAACTTAAACAAAATTATGAAATTCACTATCCAGCAAAAAGAATTATTATCAGCCCTTTCGATCTGCACTAAAGGCATCAAAACGTCAATTACTAACCCGGTATTGGAATGCTTTAAATTATCGTTAAGCGAAAAACAATGCACAATTACAGGGTCATGTAGCGAACTGTACATAGTCAAAACAATTCCTGTAATTAAATCAGAATATAACAAAGATATTTGTGTTAACAGCAAAAAACTGCTAGACTACATTAAAACTTTGTCAGATCAGGAATTGAATTTCGAGATTAAACCAATTGATAAAGGCTATTTGGTTGTTCTTAAAACCTCATCCGGTAAAATTCAATTGCCGGGGGAAGAAACGGAAAACTACCCGCAAACTCCAATTATCGAAAGCCATAAAATCGAAATTGATTCTGCAGTTTTAAATCGAGCCATTTCAAAAACTACATTTGCGTGCTCACCTGATTCGAGCATGGTTTATTCATCTGCGCTGGTTGAATTTGGAAACGGCATTAATATTGTCGGCACCGATGCAAAAACAATAGCGGTTCAAAATGTATTCGAAAACACAATCAATTTGCAAAATTGCTTAGTTAGGCCTTTTATCCTGAATACAATTTCGTCTTTAGGTTTTAATGGCGATGTTAATATTTCATATTCCGACCGATGGATTAGTTTTGATTATGGCAATACAATTGTTTTTGGTATTTTATCTGAGGGTAAATTTCCTGCCTATTCCGCTTTCATTCCGGAAAATCACCCTATTAAAATTACTGTAGATATTGATAAATTAACCAGGGCAGTATCCCGCGTTTTAATCGTTGCTAATGTAAAAACTGGCCATTGCGTATTCACATTCGAAAACAAACAGTTAATCGTTAAATCAAGCGATAAAACGGTAAATCAGGAGGGAAGCGAAACTATTGATTGCGATTACGATGGAGAAAGTTTTTCAATCGGTTTTATAGGCAGTCAGATCACAAACATCGTTTCAAAATTAGAAACCGATACGGCTACATTTTGGTTAAAGGACGAAAAAACAGTTTGTCTAATTAAAGGCGACGAAACTGATGTAAATCTATTCTTAAACGTTCCTAGTGTAATATAATTATGAGAGCTGATTATAAAAAGTTTCTCGAAAAGAAAAAGCATGTTAGCCAGGATTTCGGAATTAAGCCTTTATTTGTACCTGATAGTCTTTTTGATTATCAGGCGTATTTAACTGAAAAGCTAATAACAAAAGGGCGCGGCGCTGGGTTTATTGATACCGGACTAGGCAAGACATTAATTGAAATAATTACAGCCGTAAACTACGCAAAACACAGCAATAAGCCTGTATTGATTTTAACTCCATTAGCTGTAGCATTTCAGTTTATTAAAGAAGCTGAAAAATTTAATATTGACGATATCAGCTACTCGAAAGACGGCAAATTCAAAACAAAAATTGTTATATGCAATTACGAAAGATTACATTTTTTCAATCCGAACGATTTTGATTGTGTTATTTTAGACGAAAGCTCAATCCTTAAAAACTTTAATGGCGCAATAAAAACACAAATTACGGCATTTTTAAGAAAGGTTAAATACAGATATCTATTCACAGCCACGCCGAGCCCAAATGATTTTATTGAATTAGGCACCAGCTCCGAGGCTTTAGGATATATGGGATATGCGGATATGTTAACCAAGTTCTTCACCAACAATGAAGATACGATATCGCCAATGAATATCGGTACTGAATGGATTTTAAAGGGCCATGCAAAAGATAATTTCTTTGAGTGGGTTTCGGGGTGGAGCTTTTCAATGCGCAAGCCGTCTGATTTAGGTTTTTCTGACGAAAAGCATATTTTACCTGAATTGCTTACAAATTACCATTGTGTAGAAAATAATAAAATGCCTATCGAAAACGGCCAGGAGCTTTTGTTTAATATGCAAAAAGCAAAGCGGTTAACTGAAATAAAAGACGAAAATAGGCAAACTATTGAACGGCGTTGCGAAATGGCTTACGATATCGCATCAAAACACGAAACATCTGTTTACTGGTGTAACTTAAACAACGAGGGCGATTTGCTTCAAAAATTGGATAAAGATGCTTATCAGATAAAAGGAAGTATGGATATCGATAAAAAAGAAGAAATGCTTTTAGCTTTTTTAAATGGCGATATCAAGAAGTTAATTACAAAGCCAAAAATGACGGCTTTCGGGTTGAACTGGCAGCATTGCGGACACACTACGTACTTTCCAACATTCAGCTATGAGCAATATTATCAAGCTATAAGAAGATTTTGGAGGTTTGGTCGTGTCGGATCTGTACAATGTGATTTGGTCTATTCATCGGGCCAACAAAGGGTATTAGACGGTTTATTGGCTAAATCAACAAAAGCAAACGAATTGTTCAGCAAGCTAAACGCAAAAATTAATACAAACTACGAAATAACAAACAAAGAATTTAATCAAGAAATAATAAAGCCAAAATGGTAAAAGATCAATTAATAACAGAAAATTTTGCTATCTATAATTCTGATTGCATGTATGTATTACCAACTTTAGACAAGGAAAGCGTTGATTTGTCGGTATACTCTCCGCCTTTTTTAGGCCTGTATAATTACAGCTCGAGCGATAATGATTTTTCTAATAACGAAAATCGTGAAGACGGACTAAAGCAATACGAATTTTTAGTAAAAGAAATTGCAAGGGTAACTAAGCCAGGAAGAATAACTGCAGTTCATTGTACCGACCTAATGAATAAAGACGGTTCGCAATGGGACTATCCTAACGAAATTCAAAAGATCCACGAGAAGTACGGATTTAAGCGAATGAATAAAATTACAATATGGAAGGAACCTTTGAAAGTCCGTATGCGAACAATGGTAAAATCATTAATGCATAAGCTGATTGTAGAAGACTCTACACAATGCTTTACCGCCATGCCTGATTATGTTTTGGTATTCAAAAAGAAAGGTGAAAACGCGGTTCCGGTTACTCATGAATTTGGACTAAACAGTTATGCCGGAGAAACCCCAATTTTGCCGAATATTATTGATGCATGGAATAATGCAAATGAAACAAATTTTACCCCTACTGAATTATGGGAATATTTGAATGTAAAATTTAAAGGATGGGCGGATCCAAAGTCTAATAAACTAAGCCATTACATTTGGCAGCGTTATGCTTCATCTGTTTGGGACGATATCCGAATTGATAATGTATTGAAGTTTAGAGAAAGTAAGGACGAGGACGACGAGAAGCACGTGCATCCACTTCAATTAGATGTTATAGATAGACTTATTGAGCTATATTCTAATCCTAATGAAGTTGTATTAACCCCTTTTATGGGGGTGGGTAGCGAGGTTTATTCCCCTGTATCGATGGGCCGCAAAGCAATTGGAATCGAATTAAAAGATACCTATTATAAACAAGCTGTTAAAAATCTACAGCACGTAGAAATCAGGTTTCATGAAAACGAATCTATAAAACTATTCTAATGGAACAAACTAAAAACGATAACCTTTCTCTAATTAAATGCCAGTTAGAGAAAGGCAAAAGGATAACTTCAATATCTGTGCTAAAGTCAATTGGAACCACCGAAATACGGCATTATTTAAGCAAACTCCGTAAAGAAGGTTTAGTTATTAAAGATCGTTGGATTGAAAAAGACGGAAAACATTTTAAAGAGTGGTTTTTATAATTGTTTTATATTTTAATTTTTATTAAATTTACTCAATGAAACAATTGAAAATAAGGATTTTAGAATCAGGACTAAAACAGTCTTTCATAGCTTCAAAAATAGGGGTTTCAACGGCTCACTTAAGCATGATGCTAAGTGGAAAAGCCACAATGCCAGAAGATAAAAGAACTGCCATAGTTTCTTTGTTGCCGAAGCAGTTTTCGTAATTTTTTATGTTCAAAATTTTAAATAAAGTTAAAAATGGCAGAAGACAAAAAGGGGGTTCTTGTTTACGCTGATTGGATGGATAAATTCGAGGCGCTTGAAGATGACGAAGCAGGCAGGTTGATAAAGCATTTTTTCAGGTATATAAACGATTTAAATCCTGAGTTTCCAGACAAAATAACTAAGCTTTCATTTCTCGATATTCAGAATACGCTTAAAAGAGATCTTGCAAAATGGGAGGGTAAGAAAGTAGAAAGAAGCGAAAGCGGAATAATTGGAAACCTAAAAAGATGGCATTTAGATTTGTATAATAAATACGTAAATGGAGAAATATCACTAAATGAAGCATTAAATATCGCTGATAGTCGCAAGGAATCGCTAAGCGATAATAGCGAATCGCTAACGTCGCAAACATCGCTGTTAACTGTAAGTGTAACGGATAGTGTTAGTGTAAGTGATAATGTAAAAGTAACTGTTAAAGAAAAAAATACTAAAAGTATAGATGTGCGGAAAAAAGAATTTTCCGCCACGCTATCACCTTTTTTAAGTGAATTTGGAAAAGAGCTTTTAAATGAATTTTACTTTTACTGGATAGAGCCTAATAAATCAAAAACAAAATTAAAATTTGAACTGGAGCGAACCTGGGATGTGAAAAGAAGATTAAATACCTGGGCGAAAAATGATAAAAACTTCAACAAAAAAACAAACAATGGAAATTCAAAAACAGAATCAAGGGCTGAGCTGGCAGAACTCGCCACAAGAATACTTACAGGCAATTAATCCGAGAACGGCTTTAGACATTGTTAACAGCACTAATAAATCTTTTGCTTTGATGTCTAAGGATTATGATACTGAAACCATCGACGGTAGGGATGTTATAATTCAATCGTCGATTAGGCCAAATAAATTAAAAGAGGCTAAAGTAAAATCTTTATTGGTACTGATGATCGTTGAAGCATTGGACTTTTTAAGCGTTGGAAAATCAATGGGCGCAAGTCAAATTAACACAACTGCAGATTTGATTTTAGAAAATATGTCAATATACAAGCCTGATTACTTTGCTTTATGTTTTAAAAATGCTAAGATGGGGGCGTATGGTAAGCAATACGACAGGATGGATGGGCAGATCATTTTCGAGTGGTTAAATCAATTCAATAAAGATTATTGCGCTGAGATTGAGCAAGCAAGAATTAACGAAACAAAACGCTTAAATGCAAAACCTATCGGCATACCAGATCCGGTTACGTCGATCGGAGAACCAAAAGGAGTGCCTATGCCAGAATACTTCAAAGAAACTATTGCTGGCATGGGTAAAAAAGAAGTGGTTTTAAAGCTATATGAGGTAAGCGAAGAACAAAAGCAGATAAATTCTTATGTTAAAGAATTTAACGCCATACACGACGAGCAAGGCTTATCAGATGGCAAAAGATTTATCAATTACGGCGGCAGAATGATAGATGTTGCTGAATACATCCAAATTAGAGTAGAAAACAATTAATCAATCAACATAAACCCAAAATTTAAAATAGTTATGAAAACACATTATGCGCCATCTGGCGAATGGGGATCTACAAGAGTAAATTGCGGTCGTTATTTTACTACCGATGTATCACATACTGGAAATAAATCAAAAGTAGATTGCAAATACTGTCTAAAACTTTTTAAGCCATGCAAGTAGAACATAAAACAGAAAAAGGAACGCTTTGCTTTCAGAAAGTAAAAGATAACAATACGCATTTTGAATTAGCTAAATTAGCAGATTATGATCCTGATGATTATTTATATCTTATAGCCGATGAAAGTTTTACAAAGCTTCCTCCTGGTAAATGGCAACTAATCGGCCTTACAAGCGAGGTTACGGAGGAGCAAGCAAAGATTATGGTTGATGAAAATAATACATTGCATCATTTGGATGGTATTTTTTATCGAGGCGGTATAAGTAGTTTTTCTAATGCGTTAGATGCATTCAAATCACTAATGCAGCATTTGCAGATTAACGAATCAGAAAAATGGGTAGTTTTATTTAAAGAAAATTAAGAAAATGTTTAATATAAGTCAAACAAACATAAAAATGGGGTCTCATACCTCAAATGTTACTTTTAATCAGCCATCATCCGGAATGATGCAGCGATCACACCCAAAAAGTTTTTTTGTTAAATTTTCAGGTGGCTCAAAAATGGAAGACTGGATTTTTAATTATCAAGGAGAAAGCGCAGCTCTTAAAAAGAAAACAAAATATAGCTCAGATAGAAATCCGGATTACGAAAATATATGTGAAGTCGAAGTTTTACAGGTTCTCGTTTTCGGAACTATCGAATACATGGTTGAGCTAGTAAGAAAAGAAGATTTAGTAGATGAAGGAAATTAATAAAATGGAAATAAAATATTGCGCTATAACATGCATCAAGATTGGTAAAGTTTATATTGCTTCTACTGAAATTGAAAAGCCATTTAAGGCAGAAGTCAATATGACAGCTAAAACCGAAGAAACGGCTATTGAAAAGCTAAAGTTATTTTTAAAAGGCGAACCATACAAGCATTTAATATGACCGAAAAAATAACAGCAGAGGAGTTTGTAATCGGGATAGATCCAGACGTAGATAAGTCTGGTTTTGCTTATTGGATCATGGGACAAAAGCTAAGGCTTGAACAATACGATTTGCATGATACGTTTTTTACTCTGATGAATTTGCGAGAAAATTGCTTTGTTCGTCTTGAAGCCGGATGGTTGATAAAAAAAAGAAATTGGAATGGCGGAGGTTTCGCTGGAGCTGGTGATGTGGGTCGAAATCACGAGATAGGCCGGCAAATAGAGAAGTTTTGCAAGCGCTTTAATATCACTTATACCCTCGTTAAGCCATGTGGTTTATCTCAGATAAACCATGCTACTTTCTGCAAAATAACAGGATGGCCCATAAAAGAACTAACCAATCCAGAGAAACGCGTGGCCGGATTGTTGGCGTTTAATAAAAATATTTAAATTGAAGTT